>OOAK01000024.1_pt1 | contig 136940 bp, 115 predicted proteins | sample 1671811 | NCBI WGS metagenome assembly OOAK01 (sample SAMN06348195, study PRJEB24527) | human gut metagenome | biome: human gut; feature: ankylosing spondylitis patient; material: feces | host: Homo sapiens | place: China | collected 2015-10 | reverse complement strand
GACGCCTTCACCCTACATGATGAAAGTCAAACTCTTTCTTTCATGAAAAAAAAGCGTGGCCGGCGGGCGATCCCTCAAAAAAAACGGAAATTTTGATTTTTTTGTCTTTTCCTAGGGGAAAACAAGAGCCTTGGGGGAGGGTGGGCGGGTCTACAATGTTCCTTGTTCCCTCTTTTTTTTTCAGCCTTAGAGCCGGCATGATTTTGACGCATCAAAATCTCTCTTTCCTCCGCCTTTTGGATTGGAGGGCAGGTGTGTCCGGCGTCCTGCCGGACTCGGCAGATTTCTTTGTCCCGCTTTTGTCATGTTGCTCCACCGATTCCGATCGATGGAGTTTTTTTGTTGCCTTCCAGAAAAATGAAACAAACCTTTGCTAAAGCCGCTCTCCTGGTGTCCGCCTGCCTGCTCGGGGCGATGAGCCTTCCCGCGAACGCGGAGGCGCTAGAAAAGTACCGCGTCGCCATTACGGATCTCGTCCTGTCGCCCTCGCTCTCGGCTTCGGCTGCGAAGACGGTGAGCCAGTCGAGTCTTCGCTCCGACATGGAGGCGGGTGTGCGCAACTCCCGCAAGTTCGACGTGGTTTCCCGCAACACGGCCACGCTCAACGCCATCCGCGCCGAGCAGCAGTTCGCCAAGTCGGGCCTTGCCGCGGGCGACGCCGCGCAGGAAGGCCAGCTCTCGAACGCGCAGTCCCTCGTTCAGGTGGAGGTGCAGAACTTCTCCTTCGGTCGTTCCGCCAAGAAGGTCCCGAACATCGACAACAAGTACCGCGTGAGCGACTACGCCTCGATCGAGCTCGGCGTGACGATCGTCGACACGACGACGGGCAAGATCACGGGCGCCTTCAACGTCAAGGGCAACGCCTCGTCGCCCACGGTGGTGGCCAACTCCGTCGGTTCGGCGAGCCGCAGCATTCTCAACAAGGCCCTCGACCGCGCCGTCGGCTCGTTCGTCGACCAGCTCACCGACACGATCTTCCCGATCATGGTGATCCAGGCCAAGGGCAAGCGTCTCTACGTCAACCGCGGCAACGACGGCGGCATGAAGGTGGGCGACACCTTCATCGTCTTCCTGCCCGGCGAAGATCTGATCGATCCGGTGACGGGCGAAAACCTCGGTTCCGAAGAGGAAGAGATCGGCACGGCCAAGGTGACGCGCGTCAATCCGAAGTTCACGATCGTCGAAATGACGAAGGGCGACACGGCTCTCGTGCAGCCGGGCTGCATCCTTCGCCGTCCCGTCAAGTGATGTCCGTCCGAAGGGGATGATCATGCAGTTTTCCGCTGTGAAAATCGGGGTTGCGTCGTTTCTGTCCGTCTTGTCGCTTTCCGTCGCGGCGGCGGGCATCACGACGAAGACCGTCAACGCCTCGGGCTTCGGTCCCGACCGCCGCGAAGCCTTGAACGCGGCTCTTGTGGAGGCGGTCGCCAAGGTCCGCGGGCTTTCGGTCGCGAACGTTCAGGCGACGGCCCGCGCGGCGACTTCCTCCAAGGTGGCGGTCGCGGGCAAAAGCCTCGGCATGGACACGAGTCATGAGTCGGGGTTCGACGCCACGGCGACCGAAACGAACGGGTCCGTCAAGAGCTATGAAGTGCTCGACGCCAAAGAGGACGCCCAGGGCCGTTGGCAGGTGAAGATTTCCGCCGACGTTTCGGTGTACGAAAGCGACGCGTCGAACAACCGCCGCCGCATCGCTTTCGTGCCCTTCCGCATGCCGGAGGAACAGTCGCCCGCTCAGGCGAAGCGCTACGAAGCCGTGGCGCAGCGTCTTTCGCTCGGCGCCGTGGACTACGTGACGAGCACGCGTCACTTCTCTGTCGTGGACCGCACCTACGACGGAGAGCGTCTCGTCGAATTCCTGCGTCTTCTTCTGCCCGACGTCGGCCGCGACGAACGCGCGCGCATCGGCAACAGCTCCGGAACGGACTACCTCGTCGTGGGCGACATTCTCTCCTTCGATTCGAAGGAATCGACCGTGATCGTTCCCTACACGAAGGAAAAGATCACGAAGTCGGAAACGAACGCGACCATTTCCTGGCGCGTTCTCGAAGCCGCGACCGGACAGGTGCTCGCCTCGGGCACGATCAAGAAGGCCTATCCCTCGAAGGACGTGGACGTGGCGCGGCAGATCGGCGAGGAAATCGGCGAAAAGATCACCGACATCATCTACCCGATCGTGGCGCTCGACTACAACAACGGCCGCATTTCGCTCGCGCAGGGCGGCAGTTCCATGAAGGTGGGCCGCGTCTATCAGCTCAACCGCTACGGCAAGGTGCAGACCGATCCGTACACGCACGAGCCCATGGCCCGCGAGGAAATCCCCGTCGGGAAGGTCCGCATCGTGTCGGTGAGCCCCAAGATCTCCTACGCCGAGGTCGTGGACTGCCGAGTGGATCTGACCGGTATGGGGCCCAAGGAATACGTGCTGCGCGCCCTCCCCGAGGAGTCGGGTTCGCGCGGCGCCCGCAAGGTCCGCAAGACCATGACGCCCAACTGGTAAACCGAAAGTTTTCTCTTTTACTGGATTCAACAAATGAAAAAGCAACGCAAAGCCCTGACCGCGGCCTGTCTTCTCGCCTTCGCCGCGACCGCCTGGGCCGCTCCCGAAACGGTCGTGACGAACGCTCCCGCGGCCGCGCAGCCCGTTACGGTGGCTTCCGCCGCGCCGGTTGCGGTCGTCACCGTCGAAACGGTGAAGGACGTCAATCAGTTCCCCGCCGCCGACCAGCATCCGCCCGTTCAGAAGAGCCTTCCCGCCGCCTCCGCCGTGCGTCAGCAGGTGCGCGACTACCTCCGCTCGAAGGGCATCAGCATCGGAAAGGAAAACAAGGGAAAGACTTATTTTGACGGGGTGGCCGACGTCAACGTCAACCGCGCGAGCCCCGACTACGGCAAGTCCCTCGCGATGGCCTATGAAACGGCCTACATGGAGGCCCTGCGTAAGTTCGCCGAGTTCCTCGACCTGCAGGTGGAAAACGAAGTGAGCCGCGAGCTCTTCACGGACAACAGTACGGATGCGAAGCGCTTCACGGTCGATCCGACGAAGACCAAGCTCGACGTCCTTCTCGACAAGGGGACGGCCCTTGCCGAAGCGCAGATCGACAACGCCCTTCGCAAGCTCGGCACGAGCGAAAGCCGCATCCAGAGCATGACGCCCGTCGAAAAGAAGACCTTCCTCAAGAAGGCCATCTCCGACATGACCACGACGCGCGCGTCGCTCGCCTTGGGCGGCATCAACATCGCGCAGAACTTCGTGTCGGAAACCGACAACGGTCGCGCGGCCGTGGCCGTGCTTCTTGCGTATTCGCCCAAGATGGAGGCGGTGGCCGCGTCGCTCGCCCGCGGGGAAAAGCCGATGATTCAGGCGGTCGGTCAGCCGCTCGATCAGTTGCTGCCGCTCAACGATCCGTCGAAACTCGCCGACCTCTACGGTCCGCGCATCATGATCGACAATCAGGGTCCCGTGATCGTTTCCTTCGGTCTGTGGAGTTCCTCCTACAAGGGCGGTGACGAAGACTTCGCCGCCGATGCGGTGGAAAGCGCCTTCCTGCAGGCCGATTCTGAAGCGACCGCCCAGATCGCCCGCTTCATGAACCTTTCCTTCAACACGGAACGGACGACCGAACGCGGCGACTCCAAGGAAGGCTTCATGGAACGTGACGCCCAAACCGGCGACGCGGGCGTTCAAAAGACGGAACGCATCATCACGGACCGCGTGAGCTCGCAAAGCGTCGCGCGTGCGCAGGCGCACCTCACGGGCCTCGAAACCGTTCACGAATGGACGTACGACACGCCCGACGGCCACACGCTCGTCGGCGTCGTCAAGGCCTACCGCTTCTCCGGCATCGAGCGCGCCCGCGAGATCCTCGAGGGACCGCAGGAAGAACCGCAGGCCGAAGAAGCCGCGCAGGAACCGACCCGTGAATTCCAAAACAGCAACCGCCGCGGAAGCGTCGAGTCGAGTCTCGACGTCTTCTGATCCGGACCAAAACTCTTTCACTCAACCCTAGAAAGGACCAATCCAAAATGAAAAACGTTCAAAAGCTGCTTCTCGCCGTAGCCGTCTCGGCCGCTCTCGCCGGCTGCGCGACGACCCGCAGCGACTCCCTCGGCCTTGCCGAAAACGAAGCTGTCAAGACCTACGCCGAAGCCTATCAACCGGCCCGCGACATGCTCTTTGCGGGCAAGTTCGACGAACTGAAGGCGAAGGTGCTCGAAAACGGCAAGGACAAGGAAGGCAAGGCGCTCACGAAGGAAGAGGCCTACGAAAAGCTCATTTCGTCCGCGAGCGAACTCTCCATCATGGAACGCGGCCTGCTCGCTCTCAACACCGGGGACGTCGACCGTGCACTCTTCTTCTTTGACGCCGCGGAAGAAAAGCTCAACCTCGCCGAAGACCAGACCGGCGTGACGGACCAGGCGGCCGGCGCTTCGAAGTCCCTTCTCGCTTCAGTGACGGGCGCAAAGGAACTCGCCGACTACGAAGTCCGCAGCTACGAAAAGGTGATGCTCCTCAACTACAAGGCCCTTTGCTACATGCTCAAGGGCGACCGCAAGGCCTACAACGTGACGCGTCGCGCGATCGACCTGCAGCAGGAGGAATGGGAAAAGTTCCAGCAGGAAAAGGCGAAGTTCGAGGAAGAACACCCCGAACTCTTTGACGAAAACGCCCAGAAGGAAGCCGCCAAGAAGCAGGCCGCCGCCAAGGCCAAGGCTGAAGCCGAGGCGAAGGCCAAGGCCGAGGCTCAGAAGAAGGCCCAGGCGCAGCAGCAGGCCAATTCGCAGCAGGCCAAGGAAGGCCTTGCGGGTCTCGCCGGGGCTTTCGGCGGCATGTTCGGCGGCAGTGACGCCAAGAGCTCGACCGAAGCCGCGGGCAACGCCGCGCAGACGGCCGTCGGGGCTCTCGACGCGCTCGCCGCGCTTCCCGAGATCATCGGCGCCATCGACGTCGACGACCGCTCCGCCGACACCAAGAAGAAGGCGGGCCTCGTGACCTCGGCCTACGTCAACCCGTTCGGCGACTACATGAACGCGCTTCTTCAGGAATTCGACAGCCTCGAAGACCGCAGCCTTCGCGACAACGCCCGCATTTCCTACGAAAAGGTCGTGGAAAACAACAAGGACTGCAAGGCCGCCGTCGTCGCCAAGAAGGACGTCATGAAGGGGCTTCGCAAGAATCAGAAGCTCGTTCAGGTGATCCTCTCGGACGGCTTCGCTCCGTACCAGAAGGAATCCTCCAAGTCCTTCCGCGTGGGCAAGTATCAGGCCACGCTCAACTATGCGAACGCCACCCCCGTTGACACGCCCGTGGTCGGCGCCAAGGTGAATGCCGGCGGCAAGACGACGCGCATGTCGAGCCTCACGAAGATGGAATCCATCATCCTTCGCGACGAACAGGACCGCATGCCCTGGCGCGTCTTTGACACGGCCATGGCGCTCCTTCGTTCCGGCATGGCCAACGACAAGCTCGGCATTCTCGGCGACGCGCTTACGTCGGCCGTTCAGCATCCCGACACCCGTTCGTGGCTTTCGCTTCCGAACCAGGTGCTCGTGAGCCGTTTGGTCGTGCCCGCCAACCTCAAGACGATCGACATTTCGACCGTCGACAAGAGCGGCAAGGTGCTCGCCAAGAACACGGTGAAGATCGCCGAAAAGGGCCCGACGGTCGTTTACGCCGTCAACTACGGCACGCATCTTCAGACCTTCGCCAACGAATTCTCGTGGGTGAAGTGATTTCACAACCGTAGCGCGGGAAAGGGGAGGAACGTCGGTTCCTCCCGAACTCCCTGCCACGGAAACCCTGCCGAGGATATGCTTCGGCAGGAGGGTTTCAAGGGAAAGACATCATGAAAAAACTCTCTCTGATCGCCGCCGCATCGGCTCTCGTTCTGGCCGGCTGCGCGCAGCAGCCGGTGAGCCAGCCCGGGACGCCCGAACCCGTTCCGGTGCTCTCCGCCGAAATCGCGCCGGGCGTCACCGTGCACTACGACAACGAGCTCGTCGCGCGGATGGTCGAAGTGAAGGACGCCCGCATCAACACGAGCGCGCGTCTTCCGAAGCTCACCTTCCGGATTCACAACCTCTCGAGCCAGCGCCTTCCGATCGAATATCAGATCGAATGGCGCGACGCTGACGGTGCGCCCCTTCTCGTTTCGAACGGCTGGCTTCAGGCGACCCTGACGGGGAACACCGAAAAGGCCGTTTCGAGCATCGGCAAGAGCGTCGACGCCAAGAGCGCGGCCGTTACGGTCCGCGTGCCCAACGTCACGCAGTACTACTCCGCCGAACCCGATCCGGTGGAAACGATGCGGATGCAGCAGCAGTACAACCAGCAGCTCCTCAACGGCGCCAATCAGTAACAGGAAACAGTCCCATGAAAAAACATTTTCTTTTGATGAGCGCCGTGCTTTCGGCCGCGCTTCTGAGCGGCTGCGCCACGACGGGCTCGACGGGCGGCATGGGCATGCCGGTCATGACGGGGCACATGCGCTCGATCTCGATCGTCGATTCGTCCGAACGAATCAAGCTTGACACCCGTGTGACGCTCTCCGACATCATCGCGTTCGCGGAAAACTTGACGAACAAGATGCTCTCGACCCCGGTGATCTCCAAGGCCAAGAAGCCGCCTCGCATCGTCGTGGGGAACCTGCGCCAGAACACGCACGACGAAAATCTTCGCGTGCAGGACATCCAGGACCGCATCCAGGAAGTGCTGCTGAATTCCGGCGCCGTGCGCGTTCTCGACAGCTCGGCCACGAATTTCGACTACATCATGCAGTCCGAAATCACCGACATCGTGACGCGCGCTCCCGACGGTCAGAAGCTCGTCGACTACACGATGAAGATCAAGCTCTTCACGCTCGACGGCGAACTTGTCGGCCAGTGGTCCGACGACCTCTCGCTCTTCAAGTCCCGCTGAGCGCAGAAACGAAATCTCCGCGCCGTTCTTCGTTAGAACGGGGCGCGGAGGGCTTTTGCAACGGGTTCCCTTTTGACGAGGGAGCCCGTTCGTTTTTCCGAATCTTCAATCCGTGAACGGGATTTCTTCGACCATCTCGGCAAAGGTCACGAGCTTCACGTTGGAGAGTTCCGCCGCACGCCGGCGGCAGGCATCGGTGAAGCCCGAGCGCGAAAAGAGGTAAAGGTACCGCTCACTGTGGCGGAAAAGGCGACGCGATCGATTTTCAAGTGTCTCAAGAACGCCGACGTCCACCCTAGCATTCGTCCACTTACACTCAGCAAAGAGTGCTTTCTGTTTGTTTTCCTCTCCCATCAGATCGATTTCTTCTTCCCGCTTCGTTTCCGGGTTGGTACCCCACCAACGGCCGAGACTCGTAAAGAACACGGGGGTGCGGCCGCAAGCGAGTTCTCGCAACAGGTATTCGCGGCAGATCTCTTCGAAGATCGGCCCCATGTACATGGAAAATTGCGGTGCGATTCGTTGTAATACCACGTCTTCCGTGTCACCTCGCGCCAGAATCGAGCTGTTGGGGGCGACGAATGTAAACCAGAATCGGAACATGTTGTCGGCAATACGGTAAAGCGAACGGCGTGATTGCTTCTCTCCGTATGGTGTTTCTCGCGCAACAATGCCGAGTAACATCAGGGTGCGGAGGACCCCCACCGTGGCAGCACTTTCTTTTTGAAGACGGGTTGCGATTTCGTTGAGACGCGATGCGCCATCGGCAATCGCCTGAATGGCAGAGAAATAAGTTTCTGGCGTACGCGTTTCCTGCCGCAGGAAAGTAATGGGCTCTTCCGAGAAAAAGGACGAACTCGAGAGCCAAGTATTCTTCAGAACTTCGTCGATGCTTCCACTTTCTCCAACCTGCTGTAAATAGAGCGGCGTTCCCCCTACGGCACCATAGAGAAGAGCTGATTCTTCCGGTGTTCGATGCGGTAGAAGTTGACGGGCGTCGAAAAAATCGAAGGGTTCTACCCGTAATTGTCCTGTCCGGCGACCGTAGAGAGGTGACCGATAGGCAAGTACCTCTTCCTCCATGTATGAGATGGAGGAACCGCAGAGAATGAGCATCATCTTCGAGCGATCGTGATGAAGATCGATCAAGCGCTGCAGAACGGAGGCGAGACTGCGGTCTGCTCGGGCGGCGAAGGGGTACTCGTCAAAAATGACCACAATTCGCTCGTCGTGACTTCGTTCGAAAAGATATTCGAAAGCCGTTTGGTAGTCGGGAAAGACAGCTCCCTCGGGTTCGCTCAGACCAAACTGGATGGCACGGCTCAAATTCCTAATGTTGACGGCATTGTCGGTCTCGAGACTCATGAAGTACACGGCCTTCTTATTCTCGATAAAACGGCGTAGCAGTGTACTTTTTCCGACGCGGCGACGACCGTATACGACAAGAAATTCGAAGCGTTGCGACTGAAAATGGCGCTCGAGAGCGCGGAGTTCGTTTCGGCGACCGATAAATTGCATGGCGATTCGCTTCTTACATAGAACAAGAGAGGGAATATGGTTGCTAAGGCTATATTTACTAAACTGTGATTTAGTAAACTATATCTTACTAAAATTAAGATTCCTTGTGTTGATTCCGAAGTGAGGTGGTCGAGCCTGACACGACAATTTCGAACACAAAGAAAGTGAAATTCGATGTATGCCGCTCACGTTGCCGTCGATGGTATAGACGTTTGAGGTGATAACACGGAGACATCTTTAAACCCAAAACCACATTTCATTCACGGTCATCCCGCTACAATGAGGCGAAGAGTTTTTTCGAAAGGGCATCGGGAGAAGATCCCGAGTCGAAAGCGTGGAGGTGCGATTTGGGTTTTTGCAGAGGCGGGGCGGCCGTCGTCGGTCTTCTTCTGCTCGCCTGCGACGCGGGCGTGCAGGCGGCCGCGTATCGCGTCGACGTCAAGGGGCTTGAAGGCAACTTGGCGCAAAACGTCGACGTACAGGTCAAAACCCTGCTCGCGGGGAGCGTCCCCGAAGAGCGGCAGGCTTTTCGCGCCCAGCTTCACCGCGCCATCCGCACGGGCCTTCGCGCGCTTGGCCACTACCGCCCCGAAATCCGTTACGAATGGGAAAAGAATGCCAAGGGCGAGGAAACCGATCTTCTCCATGTGACGGTCGACCCGGGCGAACCCGTCGTCGTGTCGGAAACGAGCGTCACCTTCCGCGGGGGCGCCGCAGACGACCGCGCCTTCGAGCGCCTCAAGAGGCGACTCCCCAAGAAGGGAACCGTGCTCAACCACGGCGAATACGAAGACTTCAAATCCCGCATCGAGGCCGTGGCCGTGCGAAAGGGCTACTTCGACGGCGGCTTCAAGCGAAAGGTCTTGGGCGTCGACGCCGAGAAGCGCGAAGCCTACTGGTGGCTCGAATATGATTCGGGCGAGCGCTACCGCTTCGGGAAGACGACCTTCAAGGGCTCGCAGATCGACGACGACATTCTGCAGAACCTCGTTCCCTACAAGGAGGGGGCCTACTACAACTCCAACCGCGTCGCCGAACTCAACAGCCGTCTCTCCGAGACGGGTTGGTTCAATTCGGTGGTGGTCGTGCCGCAGATGGAGGAGGGGCGCGAATCGAAGGTCCTTCCGATGGCGGGGAATCTCACGCCCAAGAGCGCGAATTCCGTGGAAGTGGGCGCGGGCTTCAGCACCGACGTGGGTCCGACCTTCAAGACGACCTGGCGAAAGCCCTGGCTCAACAGCCGCGGGCACAGCCTGACGGGCGTGCTCGACCTTTCGAGCAAGGAGCAGGAGCTGGGCTTTGGCTACAAGCTTCCGCTCGCCGAAAACGCGCTCGAGCAGTACTGGCTCTTTCAGGGCGGCTACAAGCACGAAGACCTGAACGACACGAAGTCCGACTCGACCATGTTGTCGGCAAGTCGCAACTGGGACTACGAGGACGGTTGGCAGCGCACGGTGAATCTGCGCTGGTCGCTCGACAAGTTCACGCAGGCCGACGTCACCAACACGACGATGCTCATCACGCCGGGCGTGTCGATCTCGCGCACCCGCACGAAGGGCGGCATGATGCCGACCTGGGGCGATTCGCAGCGCTACAGCCTCGACGTCTCGAGCGAATGGTGGGCGTCCGACGTCGACTTCGCCGTCCTGCAGGCGCAGGTCGCGATGATCCGTACCTTCGCCAAGAAACACCGCTTCGTGCTTCGCTCCCACTTCGGGTGGATCGAGACGAGTCAATTTGATCAGGTGCCGCCGGACCTGCGCTTCTTCGCGGGCGGCGACCGAAGCGTGCGCGGCTACGACTACAAGTCGATTTCTCCCGAAAACGACGAGGGAGAACTCACGGGCGCTTCGCGCCTGGCGGTGGGAAGCATCGAATACCAGTACAACGTGACGGGGAAATGGTGGGGCGCCGTCTTCGTCGACGCGGGCGAAGCCGTGAACGACTTCAACAGCCGCGACTTCAAGATCGGGGCGGGCGTCGGCGTGCGCTGGGCGTCGCCCTTGGGCCCCATCAAATTCGACATCGCCCGACCGGTGAGTGACCGGGAAGAAAAGGGTTGGCAGTTTTACATCGGACTCGGGCCCGAACTATGAAGTGGAAGCGTTATCAGTTGATCGGCATGGGAGCGGGCGCCCTCGTCTTCGCGACGGTCGCCTGGATCTCCTTTTTGCTCGGCACGTCCACAGGGCTTCGCGTTCTCTCAAGCGGCGCCGAGTGGGCGGTCGACGGGCTCAAGGTGGGCGACGTCTCGGGGTCGCTTCTGCACCTGCGGCTCTCGGACGTTCGGTACGAAGCGCCCGGGATCCGATTCAAGGCCGACCGCTTTTCCTACGACGTGGCGGGCCGCGCCGTCTTCTCGAACCGCATCGTTGTGGACGACGTACGCCTCACGGGCGCGGAAGTCGTGGTGCGCACGAAGGAGCTTCCGCCTTCGGCCGACACGCCCGCGGAGCCCTCGACGCCGCTCACTGAACTTCGCGCGCCCATACCGTTTTTCCTCCAAAACCTCGCACTCGAAGACATTTCTGTCGATGCAGACGGAACGCTCGTCACGCTTCGCGACTTCCAGGTCTCGGGCCGGTGGTTCGAGCGCGGCGTGACGATCGCTAACGCGGCGCTCACGGGCGTTCGCGTCTCGACGCCCGAAGCCAAGAACGAAACGTCGAATTCCGCGCCGGAGGCCGATAAGCCTGCCGCTCAGGCCGAAGAACCGACGCCCGTCGTGACCGTCGCCGTTTCCGACGGAAAGGAAACGGTCGGTGCGCCGGTGCCGGAAAACGCGGCTTCGACCTCGGCCAACGAAACGAATGCCGCCGCTCCCGAAAAAGCCGATGCGCCCGCCGCGGCGTCGCCGGACACCGCTTCCGACAAGACAACTCCAACGCCCGCCGAAGAACCCGCCCAACCCCTGGGCGAACGCCTCACGGCGTTGTTCTCGAAACCTCTGTTGCCGGCCCTTCCCGAAGTGCGCCTCCCGGTCGATATCGCGCTCGAAGACCTCACGGTCGCCGACGTCGAGGCGATGGGCAATCGCCTTGAAACCCTGCATGCGAAAGCCTCCTGGCAGGAAAACGTCCTCACGGTCTCGCGCTTCGACGTAAAAGGCGAAGCCTCGGGCGCGAAGGCCGAGGGGTCTCTTACGGGGAACGTGGCGCTCACGGGCGCGTGGACGAGCGACCTCACGGTGAACGCCCGCGCCGCCTTCGGCACGCCCGAGGCGCCGCAGTCGGCCGCTGTGAAGGCGCGGCTTGCGGGCGGACTCCTTGAGACGATGCGGCTCGACACCGAGATCGACGCGGCGATTCCCGCGCCGATCAAACTCCACGTGACGGGCGAAGCCTCGCCCGCCAAGGCGGGTCTACCGTTGTCGCTCACGGTGCGCAGTCCCGGTTTCTCGCAGGACGCACTCACGCTCTCGAACGTCGACGTCGAACTCTCAGGCTCCGCCGTCGACTATGCGCTCAAGGCCCGCACGCACCTCAAAGTCGATCAAATCACCGAGGGCGATCTCACGCTCGAAGGAAAGGGCTCGGAAGTGGCGGCGTCCCTGACCGCGCTCACGCTCGCTACCGACCGCGGGACGGCCGTCTTTTCGGGCGACGTCGACTGGCGCGACGCCGTGCGCTGGCATACGGATCTAAAGATCGACGGCCTCGACACGGGCACGCTCATCTTCCCCAAGGCGCCGATCCGGCTTTCGGGCGACATGCAGACAAAGGGCATCGTGAAGGGGAGCGAGTGGGCCGCCTCGCTCACGGGCGTCGACCTCCAGGGGACGATTCAGAAGGCGCCTTTGGGACTCAAGGGCTCTTTCGGCATGACGAGCGACGGCAGTTTCCTCTCGCCCGGGCTTGATCTGCAGCTCGGGATCAACACCGTGCACCTGCACGGCGAAGTGAAGGTCGCCGACGGCAAGCAGCGCTTCAACATCGAGTCGACGATCAACGCGCCCGACTTCAGCCGGGCGATTCCCGGGGCGACCGGCCGCGCCGAAGGACACTTCCATCTCAAGGGACGTCCGACCTTCCCGATTCTTGACGTCGACATCCGCGCCTCCAATCTCTCCTATGCCGACTACGCCCTGAAGAGCCTGCGCCTCAAAGGCGGCATCGCGCAGGGCGAAGAAATGATGGGGGACGTCACGCTCACGGCGGATCACCTCACGATTCCGGGCGTGACGCTTGCCGAAGCGAGCGCCCGTCTGCGCGGCAAGGAACGAAAACACGATCTGACGCTCACTTGGGCGGGAACGCCCGTGAGCGGCGAGATGAAGCTTTCGGGCGACTTTTTGCGCGACGCCGCGACCTGGGAAGGGGGCGTCGCGAGCGCGGCTTTTCAGACGCCCGCGGGCGACGTGAAGCTCGCCAAGCGCATGACGCTTCGCTATCAAAACGCATCGCAGTCCCTGCGCGTGGGCGCGCACTGTTGGCGCCACGAAAGCGCCGAGGTGTGCCTTGCGCGCACGGCCGACGTGGACTTGAGCGGAAAGAAGGCCTTCCCCGTACGACTTGCTCTCGAGCGCTTCGATCTCGGTTGGCTGCGCGACAAACTTCCCCGCAGAACGCTCCTCGAGGGCGTCGTGAAGGGTACGGCCGATCTTACGGTGCCCGCGGGCTTTAAGGGCGTACCGCAGGGCCGCGTCACGCTGGAGAGCGCGGGCCTCAAGGGCACGATTCAGATGCCCGAAGAGGACTTCGTCCTCGGGTTCGACGCCTTCACCGTGGCGGGCGAACTGCGCGAAAAACGGATTTCGCTCGACTGGCTTCTCGACATCGCGGGAAACGGCAGAATCTCGGGGTCTGCCTCGGTGACGGAGCCGCTCGGCGAAAAGAAACTGGACGGGACCCTGCGGATGGAGGACCTGTCGGTCGCGATGGTGAATCCGCTCCTCTCTGCGGGCGAAAAGGCCGAGGGCGTGATCTACGGCGATCTCCACTTCGGCGGCACGCTCCCCGCGCCCACGCTCACGGGTGAAACGGGGATCCGCGACGCGCGCGTAGACAGTACGAAGCTTCCCTTTGAAATGTTGCCGAGCTACGTGACGCTTCGCTTCGGCGGACGCGATTCCGTGCTCGAGGGGCTCCTCAAGACTCCGAAGGGCGAAGTGAACATTGCGGGAAACGCCTCGTGGGAGACGCTTGAAGCCTGGCGCGCCAAGGTGTCGGTGAAGAGCAAGACCCTTCGCCTTACGGTGCCCCCGATGGCGGAACTTGATCTCTCCACCTACGTGAGCTTTGAAGCGCTTCCGGAGAAGTACCGGCTCGAAGGGCTCCTTTCGGTGCCCTGGGCGCGGATCACCGTGCAGGAGCTTCCCGAATCCGCCGTGGCGGTGTCCGAAGACGAAGTGCGTCTCGACCGTCCGGGGTCCTGGAGGAAGGCCGCCGATTCCAACAAAAAGCCCGTGCCGCTCGAGAGCGCGCTCTTCATCGTCGTGGGCGACGACGTGCGCGTCGACGCCATGGGACTCAAGGCGCGGCTCACGGGCAAACTCCACGTGGAGCAGATGCAGAACACGCTCGGGCTGAACGGTCAGATCACCGTTCCCTTCGGACAGTTCCGCGCCTACGGGCAGGACCTGATCGTGCGGAAGGGCGAATTCCTCTTCTCGGGCCCGATCTCGAATCCGCTTCTCACGATCGAAGCCGTGCGCAATCCCGAACGCACGGCCGACGACGTCGTCGCGGGCGTGCGCGTGACGGGGACGGTGCAGCGCCCGAAGGCCGTGATCTTCTCGGAACCGGCGCTGAGCGAACAGGAGGCATTCAGCTACCTGATCCGCGGCGAGGGGCTCGATCCCTCGGGCGACACGGACAACTCGGCGATCACGTCGGCCCTGATCGGACTCGGTTTGAGTCAGGGGTCGGGTCTTCTCACCGAAGTGGGGGACGCCATCGGCCTCACCGACTTCGGAATCGACACCGAAGGGGCGGGCGACAGCTCGCAGGTGGTCGTGAGCGCCTATGTGCTTCCGGGTCTCAAGGTGAAGTACGGCGTCGGGCTCTTCGATTCGCTCGCGACGATCACGCTTCGCTACCGGGTCCTTCCGAGGCTCTACCTCGAAGCCGCCTCGGGCGTCGATCAGGCACTCAATCTTCTCTATCAGTTCGACTTCTAGGGACTAACCCGAAGAAAATCGGCGTGAAGAACAAAGACCTTCACGCCGATTTTGTTAGACTGTTTCTCCGTTGGTTCCGGAACTCCTCCGGCGCAAACCGCTCATCCCGCTCGGGAGAAGACGTTTCGCGAAAGCTTCGCAGCGCGGCGCTTTCGCGAAACAACTTTAAGGAGCCGTTCATGGAAACCAATTCTCGTCCCGATGCGCTGACGACCGCCGAAGTCTTGGAAAAAGTCCTCTCGGGGGCCGTCGTGAAAACCTCTCTGCCGCTCGGAAGGCAGCTGCCGCTCGCCTTTCTCGCGGGGCTCTACATCGGACTGGGGGGCCTCTTCGCCACCCTTTTCTTTTCGGACGCAAGTCTCTCCTTTGCCGTGCAGCGCTTCGGTGCGGGCGCCGTCTTTTCGCTCGGGCTCTCGCTCGTCCTCATTGCGGGCGCGGAACTCTATACCGGCAACACCATGATCGCGGCGGGCGCCGCGGAAGGCCGCATCACCTGGGGCGCGACGTTCCTCAACTGGGTGCGCGTGTGGCTCGGCAACGCGCTTGGGGCGCTCACGCTCGTCGCACTCGTCTTCTTCGCGCACACGGCCGACCTCGGCCCCATGGCAAACGGCATGCTGGGCGTCGCCGCGAGCAAGCTCTCCGCGGGGTGGTTCACGATCTTCGTGAAGGGGATCCTCTGCAATCTTCTCGTGTGTCTCGGCGTCTGGATGGGCTACGCCGGCCGCAGCGTCGCCGACAAGGTGCTCGGCGTTCTGCTTCCCGTCTCGGCCTTCGTGGCGCTCGGCTTTGAGCACTGCGTCGCCAACCTCTACTTCCTGCCGCTCTCGATGGTGCTCTCCGCTTCGGGCTATGTCGTCGAAGGCATCGATCCGGCACTTTTCACCTGGGCGAACGTCGCCAAAAACCTCACGGCGGCGACGCTCGGCAACACGGTCGCGGGCGTCACGCTTGCGATGCTCTACCGCGCGGCCTGCGCGAAGCGTTGAGAAGGGGCCTCTGACGCGCTCGGACAGGAATCGGGCGCAATGCGCTATCATCTCACCATCTTTTGCGCAGAAAACGCGGAGCGAGGGGATCGGTCCGCGACAAGAACGATGACTTTTGCCAAATCGACCCTCTCTCTCCTTTGTTCGCTCCTGTTCTCGGGCAGCCTTTCGGCCGCCATGTTGGGCGAAATGACGGTTCGCTCGGTACCGGGTGAACCGCTTGACGCGATCCTCACGATCGAGGACGTGGACCTTTCGTCGACCACTTCGATGGTGCGCGTGGCGCCTCCGGGAACCTACCTGCGCGAAGGCGTCGCCTGGCCCGAACAGGTGCAGGATCTGAAGCTCAAGCGCGACGCCTCGGCCGACAACAACGTCACGGTCCGCGTGGTCGGCAGCGAAACGCTCGGCACGGAAAGCTTTCCCCTCCTGATCGAACTCAACGTGGGCGGCAACGTCACCGTTCGGCAATACGTTCTGCACGCCGAAAACGGTCATTTTTCGGTCACGGCCGACCTGCCGCGCCGCACGGTGACGGCGCCCGCCGCCGCCCCCGAAACGTCTGCGGCTCCCTCCGTCACGATGGCCGCCGCGAGCGATCCGAAGGAAGTGAAGGCCCTGAAGCGTCGCCTGGCGAAGAAGGGACGCTATGCGCCCTCCGTCGTGCGCGACTACGTGGCCCTGAACGGGTTCGATTCGACGCAGCCCTTCAACGTGATCGCGGACATGACGATCTGGTCGATCGCGAAACTCTACTGGCCCGTCTTTGAAGGCTGCACGATGGAGCAGCTCGTCGTGGGCTTTGAAGAAAAGAACCCCGACGCCTTCCTGCGCGACGATCCCTCGAAACTCGTGATCGGCTCGAAGCTCACCGCGCCCACGCGTGCGGAAGTGCTCGCGATCGATCCGGTGGAAGCCTTCCGCCGCGTGCACGGCAAGGACACGGCGATTCCCATGCCCACGCAGAACCTGATCGACGCGCAGGCGATGAGTCTCGAAACCGCCGAAAAGACGGCCCGCGCGCAGACGGAAGCGCGCGAGCGCGGTCTTGCGCCCGCCGAAGTGGCGGCGGCCGGCCGCGCGGCGATCGAAGCCGACCGCGCCGAACGTACGCAGGCTCGCGAACTGATGGGCGAGGAACGCCCGGGCACCGCCCCCGCGGCGGCGCCCTCCGAGCCGTCTGCAACGCAGGAACAGACGACGGAAACGGCCGAACAACCCGCCGCCGAGGCCGCTTCGCAGACCGTTGCGCCGGAAGCGAACGAAGCCGCGCCCGCCGAACCCGTTGCCCAAACGGCGGCTGAAACGACGACTGAAGTTGCGGCCGATGCGGTTGAGGCCGCCCCGGAAACCGCTCCCGAACCCGAAGCCGCCGAAGAGACGCCCGTTTCTCAGGAAGAACTCCCGAATCCCGACGACGCGGCCGATCAGAGCGTGACGCAGGATTCGCTCAATCGCCCGGCCGACCCGGCCATTGCCGAGGCCGTGGCCGAACAGAATGCCGAGGCGCCCGCTGAAGAACCTGTCGAAGAAAAGCCCGCCGAGGGTGCTGCCCCGGCCACGGCCGAACCCGCGCAGGATGCGGTGAAGACCGCGGAGCCCGCTCCTTCCGCCGAGCCCGTGAAGGCCGCCGCGACCGAAGAGAAGAAGGACGAATCTTCCGGCATCTCCGGCGGCGTGATCGGCGTGGGCGTCCTCATTCTTTTGCTTCTTCTGTGGCTTTTGCGCCGCAAGAAGTCGGACGGAAACGAACCCGAACCCAAGCCCGAGCAGACCGTGACGCTTTCGAAGGACATTCCTCCGTCGTCGCCCGCGCAGTTGAAGGCGCTTGAGCGCACCGTCGACGAAGCCGTGAAGAACGGCACGACCGCGGGCGCGATGGGCGTGGGCGCCGCCGCCTTTGCCGAGGAAAAGGCCCGTGCCGAAGAGACGACACCGGAAGCCCTCGCTTCCGAGACGAAAACCGAAATGGAACCGACCGAGCCCGCGGCCCAACCCTGGCTCGAGCCCGACGACGAAATGCCGCCCCTCAACGAAGACGAACGCAACCGCACGAGCGACAAGGCCGTCTCCGACGTGGTCGGAGACCTGACGCTCGATCTCGACGAACCCGAAGAAAAGGCGCCCGAAACCGAATCGCAGGCGCCGGAACTTCCGCCCGTTGCGGCCGAAGAGCCCGTCTCGCACATCCGCAGCGAGCGCGAAGTCGCCCAGACCGCCGCGATCGACGGCAAGCTGAAGCTCGCGCAGGCCTTCGTGGGCCTGGGCGCCCTCAAGGAAGCCCGGGAACTGCTCGCCGAAGTGCGCGAGAAGGGGACGGCGCAGCAGCGCGAACACGCGAAGTTCCTCGAAGAGCGCATCGCCGGAGACAAGGCGTGAGGATCGCGCTCGGCATCGAGTACGACGGCAGCGCCTTCTGCGGCTGGCAGATTCAACCCGACATGCCCTCGGTGCAGGCGATGCTCGAGGGCGCCGTCGGACGTTTTCTCGCCGCGCCCGCCTCCGTCATCTGCGCGGGCCGCACCGACACGGGCGTGCACGCGACGCATCAGGTGGTGTCGCTCGACACCGAAGTCGTTCGCCCCGAGCGCAACTGGGTGCGGGGCGTCAACACGCATCTGCCTCCGACGGTGGCTGTTCTTTGGGCCCGGGCCGTGCCGGACGAATTTCATGCGCGCTTTGACGCGACCGCCCGAACCTACGAATACTGGCTCTACAACCACGCCGTGCGCAGTCCCGTCTACGAAAAGCGCGCGGGCTGGGTGTGGCGGCCGCTCGACGTCGACCTCATGCGCCGCGGCGCCGAGTGTCTTCTCGGAACACACGACTTCTCGAGCTTTCGCGCGGCAGAGTGCCAGGCGAAGACCCCCGTGCGCACGATCGAGTCGCTCGAAATCGTCCGCAAGGGCCGTCTCGTGGGCCTTCGCATCACCGCGAACGCCTTCCTACATCACATGGTGCGAAACATCGTGGGAACGCTCGTCTACGTCGGCACGGGGCGCGAGCGCCCCGAATGGGTGAGGGAAGTGCTTGAAGCCCGGTCGCGGGCCGTTGCGGCGCCCACCTTTTCGCCCGACGGACTTTATCTCACGGGCGTTCGCTATCCCGGCGTCGACATTCCGCAGTCGGGGATGAGTCCCTTCGGCTTTGGCGACTTACGTCAGCCGTTTGTGCTAACGCGTTTCGACCTTCGACGCGTCGGCGCCTCCGTATAATGTTTCTTTTCGCGGATGCAAATCCGCAGCGGTCCGTTTTCGGTCCGAAACCCGATTTTTTACGAACGATCAGGTCACTCCGATGAGTTGGTTGAATCACATTCTCCCGAAGATCCAGCGCAAGCAGGAACCCCAAGACGTAACGCAGCGCAAGGTCAGCCCCATTCCCGAAGGGCTGTGGACGAAGTGTCCCGGGTGCGAACAGACGCTCTACGCCGAAGAGCTGCGCGGCAGTCTTCAGGTCTGCCCGAAGTGCGGTCACCACATGCGCATCGGCGCGCGTGCGCGCCTTGAAGCCTTCCTCGACCCCGAAGGTCAGGTGGAAGTGGCGGCGAACGTCCGCGCGGAGGACCCTCTTCACTTCGTCGACAGCAAGCCCTATCCCAAGCGCCGCGAAGCGGCCGAAAAGACGACGGGCGAAACGGACGCGATCGTCGTGATGTCGGGAACGCTGCGCCGCGAACCGATCGTGGCGGCGGCCTTCGAATTCAAGTACATGGGCGGCTCCATGGGCTCGGTCGTGGGCGAACGCTTCTCGCGCGGCGTCGACGAGGCGATCCGCCGCAACTGCCCCTTCGTGTGCTTCGCCGCTTCGGGCGGCGCCCGCATGCAGGAAGGCCTCCTGTCGCTCATGCAGATGGCGAAGACCACGGCGGCCGTGACGCGTCTCTCCGAAGCGGGCCTTCCCTTCATTTCGGTTCTGACCGACCCGACGATGGGCGGTGTGTCGGCGTCGTTCGCCTTCATGGGCGACGTCGTCATCGCCGAACCGAAGGCCCTGATCGGCTTTGCCGGTCCGCGCGTGATCGAGCAGACCGTGCGTGAAAAGCTTCCCGAAGGCTTCCAGCGCGCCGAATTCCTCCTGCAGAAGGGACAGATCGACATGATCGTCGACCGCCGCGACATGCGCGCGCGCATCTCGGTGATCACGCAACTTCTCATGAAGAAGTCGCCCGTGAACGGCATCTGAGGCGGTATTCTCATTCGACAAATTCCCATTCGAGGCGCGGCGTCCGATTCGAGTCGACCGCCGCGTCTCCTCTTTTTCGGAGGTCTTTTCCATGACCGAAACGCAAAACTTCACCACTCTCGACGAGTGGCTCCACCACATTGAAACGCTGCACGCCAAGCCCATCGACATGGGACTCGAACGCATGCAGATGATGGTGCGGAAAATGGGCATCCGCTTTTCCTGCCCCGTGATCACGGTGGGCGGCACGAACGGCAAGGGTTCGACCGTCGGAATGCTCGAGTCGATCTACCGCGCCGCGGGGTACAAGACCTGCGCGCACACGTCGCCGCATCTTCTGCGCTTCAACGAGCGCGCCCGCATCAACGGGATCGAGGCGAGCGACGAAGACCTGATGGCGGCCTTCGCCGAAGTGGAGGAAGCCCGCGAAGGGACGCTCTCCTACTTCGAATACACGGCGCTCGGCATCCTGCGTCTTTTCCAACATTCGAATCCCGACGTGGTGATTCTTGAAATCGGTCTCGGCGGGCGTCTCGACGCCATCAACACGATCGACAGCGACGCGGCCGTCATTTCCACGATCGGGATCGACCACACGGCCTTCCTCGGAAACACCCGCGAGGCGATCGCTTCGGAAAAGGCCTGCATCTACCGCCCGGGCTGCCCGGCGGTCTGCTCGGACGCCGACGTTCCGTCGACGCTTTCGGCCTACGTCGAGAAAATCGGCGCAAACGGGATCTACGCCGGCCGCGACTTCCGTACGGTCGTTCACGAGGACGGGACCTTCGACTGGGAAGGCGAGGGCGTTCGTTTGGAAAAACTTCCTCGTCCCGCCCTTTTGGGCGTCAATCAGTACCGCAACGCCGCAGGCGTGCTCGCGGTGGTGACGGCGCTCCAGGCCAAACTCCCCGTCTCGCGCGAAGCGATCGAAAAGGGTCTCGAAACGGTTCGCCTTACGGCGCGCTTTGAGACGGTGTCGCAGGATCCCTGCCCGATCGTGCTCGACGTCGGACACAATCCGGAAGCGGCGGCGGTGCTCGCCCAAAACATCCGCTTGACGAAGCGCGAGGGCGAACGCACGATGGCGGTCTTCGGGATGCTCGCCGACAAGGACATGGAGAGCGTCGCCCGTTTGCTCAAGGACTCCTTTGACGACTGGTTCATCGCGTCGCTCACCGGACCGCGAGCCGCGTCGGCGACGCTCCTTAAGGCCGCCATGCTCCGCGCGGGCGTTCCGGAAGACCGCATCGAAAGCTACACGACGGTCGAAGCCGCGCTTGCGCAGGCGCGTTTCGTTGCAAAAAATCTCTCGGAGCGCCCGAGCGGCACTGTTAGAATCATCGTGTTCGGGTCCTTCGTGACCGTTACGGCCGCGCTTGAAGCGCTTGCCGCCCACGCGTAAAACGATTCATTCGCCCGTCCCCTTGTGCGGCGGGGTTCCGAGGAGAGAAACATGTTCAATTTCTTCAAGACCGGCGGCAAGGGGCCCGCGGATTCCGATTCGAAGGATCCGTGGGAGGAGGTGCGCACCGAACCCGTGCTGGGCGACAGGGCGCCGGAAGAAAAGGACGCGGCCAAGGTTCCGGCCGAAGACGTTTCGCCCTTTGAAGAAGTGCCGCCGCCTTCGGTCTCCGAACCCGTGCCGCCCCGCGACGATAAGCCGGCCGCTCCTTCGGACCCCGTGGTTCCGGTGTGGGCGACGACGCCCGAACCCGAGGAGGAACCCTCGCGCGACGCCGCGCTCGAGGCCGACCGGCCCGAGCCCATGGTGACGACGCCCGTGCCGCGCGAAACGGTGCGGCGCGTTCGCGATCGGGAGCGCGAAGCGCAGCCCGAGGAAGAGTCGGCGCCGGTGCCGACGCCCGAAGAAATCCTTCGCCACAAGCGCATGCGTCACCGCATGATCGGCGCGGCGGCGCTCCTTCTCGCGCTCGTTCTCGTGACGCCCTTTGCGCTCGACGACGAAAAGCGTCTCGACGTCGAGAAGATGAATCTCGACATTCCCGATCCGCAGGCGGTTGAAACGACGATCGCGCCCGAACCCGAACCCGCGGCGGAAAAGCCCGCCCACGGGGACGTGGTGGTCGCGGGATCGGGAAAGAGCCCCTCGACGGGGGCCGCGAACCTTGAAGGGGAGGCGGCCAAGGAGGCGAAGCCCGACCCGAAGGCCAAGCCCGCCGAAGAGACGAATGCGCCCGCCAAGGCGGAAGAGGCGGCGAAGCCCGCCAAGCCCGCGGAACCCGCCCGCAGTGATGCGGCGCCCACGGGCGAGGGCTACTACATTCAGGTTCTCGCGACGAGCTCGGAACTCTCCGCCGAAAAGCTCGTCAAGGACATGAAGCTGCAGGGTCTTCCCGCCTACAAGATGAGCGTGCGTCAGAACGGAAAGACCCTCTGGCGCGTGCGCGTCGGGCTCTTCAAGACGAAGGCCGAGGCCGAGAGCGCTTCGGGTCTTCTCATGCTCAACAACTTCGCTTCGAAGCCCATCGTCTCGCACCAGAAGGCCTCAAAGAAATAAGCGGCGAAAATAGGGCGTTTCGGCGCGGAAATTTTCCGCGCCGCGCCCCACGCCGCACGGTCCTTCGCTACAATAGCGCATCTTCGAAGCCCTTCGGGGTTTCCCTTCCTTTTCCCGTTTTCCGTTTCGCTTCATGACCGAAATCGACTGGCTCATCGTCGGCCTTCTCGTTCTCTCAAGCGGCGTCGGCATCACGCGCGGCGTGGTGCGCGAAATTCTCGCCATCGTAGGATGGGTGGCGGGCATCATGCTCGCGCTCGCCTTCTCGGGCGACTTCGCCGACATGATTCCGCTCGAGAGTCTCGGCTATCTTCCCCGCGTGCTGATCGCCTCGATCCTTCTGATCGTGGCGGCGCTCTTCTGCGTGGGACTCCTGGGGCTTCTCATCCGCAAGCTCCTCGAAGTGGCCGAGCTGACGTTTGAGGACCGCGCGCTCGGGGCCGTCTTCGGTTTTCTGCGGGGCGCCGTCGTGGTGTGCGCCGGGGTCTTCTTCTTCGGCCTCATCGACGACGTGAAAACGAGCAAAGTCTGGCAGCAGTCCTCCCTCATCGCTCCGGCGGAGACGGTGATCGACTGGTCGCTGCCGTATCTTCCCGACTGGTTCGCTTCGTTGCGAAACGGATCCTCTTCGCCGCTCTCCGCGGCGGGATTCCTCTCGCGAGCGGGCGGGGGAGCCAACGAATCATGAGAAAGGGCGTGCGTCAAGCACGCCCTTTTTTAATATCTTTCCATAAAGCAATCGGGCCCTAGCGCCCACACTTCCTTTACGAGGGACTCGACTATGTGCGGTATCGTTGCCATGATGTCTTCGGAGCCGGTGAATCAGCGCATTTACGACGCGCTTCACCTTCTGCAGCATCGCGGTCAGGACGCGGCGGGCATCGCCACGCTCGACGGTTTGGAATTCCATATGTACAAGGCCATGGGCCTTGTGCGCGACGTCTTTCGCACGCGCAACATGCGCGACTTGACGGGGAACATGGGGGTCGGGCAGGTCCGCTATCCGACGCAGGGGTGCGCGAGCTCGAATCAGGAGTCGCAGCCCTTCTACGTGAACGCTCCCTACGGGATCGCCTTTGCGCACAACGGCAACCTCACGAACGCCGAAGCCCTGAAGCAGGAACTCTATGAAACCGACCGCCGTCACATCAACACGACGAGCGACTCGGAAGTGCTCCTGAACGTCCTCGCGACCGAAATCTCCCGCGAAACCGTCTCGAAGTCGCTCGACGCCGAAGGGGTCTTCGCCGCGGTCTCCCGCGTTCACAAGCGTCTTCGCGGCTCCTACGCGGTCGTGGCGCTCATCGCCGGCAAGGGCCTTCTCGCCTTCCGCGATCCCTACGGCATCCGTCCGATCTGCTTCGGCTCGAACATGCAGGAAAACGGCAAGCTCGAATACATGGTGAGCTCGGAATCCGTGACGATGATCGGTCTCGGCTTCAAGGTCGAGCGCGACCTCGCCCCGGGCGAAGCCCTCTGGATCGACCTGAAGGGGAACGTTTCGACCCGCCAGTGCGCGGAAAACCCGGTGCTTTCGCCCTGCGCCTTCGAATGGGTCTACTTCGCGCGTCCCGACTCCACGATGGACGGCATCAACGTCTATGCGGCGCGCCTCAAGCTCGGCGAATACCTCGCCGAAACGCTCAAGCACGAAATCGACCTCTCGGAAATCGACGTCGTCATGCCGATTCCCGACAGCTCGCGCCCCTGCGCGCAGCAGCTCGCCCAGGTTCTCAACCTTCCCTACCGCGAAGGCTTCATCAAGAACCGCTACGTGGGCCGCACCTTCATCATGCCCGGCCAGGCCGTGCGCAAGAAGAGCGTGCGCCAGAAGTTGAACGCCATGCCCGTCGAATTCGAAGGGAAGAACGTGCTGCTCGTCGACGACTCGATCGTGCGCGGCACGACGATGCGCGAAATCGTGCGCATCGCCCGCGAGTCCGGCGCGAAGAAGGTCTTCGTCGCCTCGTCGGCTCCCCGCGTCATGTTCCCGAACGTCTACGGCATCGACATGCCGACGCGCTCGGAACTTCTCTGCGGCGACGGCCGCGACGCGAAGGCCGTGGCCGAGAGCCTCGGCGCCGACGCGGTCGTCTATCAGACGATCGACGGCTTGAAGAACGCTCTGCACGACCTCAATCCTTCGATTCCGCGCTTTGACTGCTCGTGCTTTGACGGCGACTACGTGACGGGCGACATCACCGAGGAATACCTCGCCCGACTCGACGCGGCCCGTGCAAAGCCCGCCCCCCAAAAAGATGACGCGGAAGAGGGCGAAGGCACGCAACCCATGTGCTAAAGTTTCCTCTTGCACGCTAAGCAAGTAAACGAAGTCGGTTCGTTTTTTCCGCGCTAGGCGCGTGCGGAAAAGGCGGACCGATTTTTCTTTGTCCACTCCGACTTTTCACCGGCCGTTTTCTCGGAGCACCGTTCGACATGCACTCTCTTCCCCTCATCACGACGTTGGTTCTCGCCTTCGGTCTTGCGCTCGTCTTCGGCTTTTTGGCCGAGCGCTTCGGCCGGGCACCGGCACTCGTGGGCTTCCTTCTCGCCGGGATCGCCGCCGGGCAGCACACGCCCGGGCCCTTCGCCGATCCGGAACTCGCGCATCAGCTCTCCGAAATCGGGGTGATGCTCCTGATGTTCGGGGTGGGATTGCACTTCTCGGTGCGCGACCTCATGAGCGTGAAGGGCATCGCCATTCCGGGCGCGGTCGGACAGATGGCGCTCGCGACTCTTCTCGGGGCGGTTGCGGCGCACTGGTTCTGGGACTGGAGCTGGGGCGCGGGGATCGTCTTCGGTCTGTCGCTCTCCTGCGCCTCGACCGTGGTGCTCATCAAGGCGCTCGAAGTGCGCGGGCAGCTCACCAACCGGGACGGCCGCATCGCCATGGGATGGCTCGTCGTAGAAGACATCGCGACCGTTCTCATCCTCGTTCTTCTTCCGCCGCTCTCGGGACTTCTCGGAGCGCCGGGAAGCGAAGCGGCGAGCGGCAACGAGCTGATGAAGGACATTCTCATGACGCTCGTGAACGTCGCCGCCTTCATCGCGGTGATGTTCATCGTCGGGCGCCGCGCGATGCCGTGGCTTCTCTATCAGGTGGCCAAGACCGGTTCGCGAGAACTCTTCACGCTCTTCGTGTTGGCGGCCGCTTTGGGCGTCGCCTACGCCGCGGCGGCGATTTTCCACGTGAGCTTCGCGCTCGGCGCCTTCTTCGCCGGCATGGTGATGCGCGAGAGCCGCTTTGCGCACCGCGCCGCGACCGAATCGATTCCGCTTCAGGACGCCTTCTCGGTCCTCTTCTTCGTGGGCGTCGGGATGCTCTTTGACTGGCACATCCTCATCGAGGCCCCCGGACAGGTCCTCGTAGCGTTGCTCGTCGTGGTGTTCGGCAAGAGCCTCGCCGCCTTCGCGATCGTGCTCCTTTTGAAGCGGCCGCTCAAGACCGCCCTCACCGTGGGAGCCTCCTTGGCGCAGATCGGCGAATTCTCCTTCATTCTCGCGGGGGAAGCCGTGGCGCTGGGGCTTTCCGACAACCGCATGGTGAACCTCATCGTGGGCGCGGCGATCCTCTCGATCGCGCTCAATCCGGTTCTCTTCGAACTCACGGGACGCATTGAGAAGCTTCTCGTCTCCCGTTGGGCCTGGGCGCGCCGCGCCGCGGAAATCGGCTCGGAGGAAACGGTAGAAGAGGATCGTCCCGACACGTCGACGCGCCCCATCTTCATGGCGGGCGACGGCCCGATGGTGCTCGACCTTGCGCGCCGTTGGCGCAAGTCGGGCATGAAGCCCGTCGTGCTCACGACGCACCATGAAGTGGCGCAGGAACTCGAGAAGGCCGGAATCGACTTTTTGGAGTGCGAGCCCGACGACGCCTCGTCGCTCGAGAACGCGGGGCTCGGCAAGGCGTTGAGCTACCTCATCTTCGCAAACGGCGCCGAAACGCTTCGCTATCACGCCGTCGCGCAGCGCATCGCCCCGAACGTTCCCTTCATGATCGTCGCCGACGATCCGGGCGTCTGGGTGGACGTCGCCGACAAGGAGGAGTCCAAGGTTCGGCTTCTCACGACCGCCGAACTCATCGAAGGAAAGCTCTGGGAAGTCGTTCTTCGCTCGGCCTTCCGCAAGCAGGCGGAGGATGAGGTACAAAAACAAAACGCGCCCGAAGGCGCGGCTGAGACGGCGGAATCCGCAGGACCGGAGGATACGCAGAATCACGATCCGGATCCGAACGACAAATCCGTATTTTGGAAAAAGTTGCTCGGAAAAGTCAATATATCGAAACTTCGTAAGGGAAACTGATCGTACGAAAAACCCTCCTTTATTGATTCCGCGCAAGAACTAAATGGGAGGGGGTCATAGAATGGTCGCAGGTGGAGAGCCTTCCTTGTTCTCATGCGAGAACAGACTCTTCGCCAAGACCAAAAAAGGAGAGATTTCCTATGATCGATCGTATTTCCCGTCGCAGCATGCTTACCGGTGCCGTGGCCGCTGGTGCCGCCTCGCTCGCGAGCTCCGTGGTTTCCGCCGCCCCTGCTACGAAGTGGGACGAAACCGTTGACGTGATCGTCATCGGTTCGGGTTTTGCCGGCTTGGCCGCTGCCATTGAAGCCAAGAAGGCCGGTGCCAACGTCGTGGTTCTTGAAAAGATGCCGACGGCCGGCGGCAACTCGATCATCAACGGCGGCATTCTGACCGCCACGGGTTGCCCGCAGCAGAAGAAGGCCGGTATCGAAGACTCGTTCGACCTCCTCGAAAAGGACATCCTGGTTGCCGGTAACTACATGAACGACAAGGCCAAGGTGCACCTGCTCGCCCAGTCCGCTCTGTCCAACTTCGAATGGACGGTCAATGAACTCGGCGTTGAATACCTGCCCGACGCCATCGGTCAGGAAGGCGGTCACTCGGTTCCGCGTTATGTCACGACGAAGAACGGTTCCGGCTCCGGCATCGTCCAGAAGGAACTCGACAAGTGCAAGGAACTCGGCATTCCTATCCGTCTGCGCACCTATGTCCAGAACATCATCCGCACGGAAAAGGGTGTTGAAGGCGTTCGCGTCCGCGAAGGCTATCGCTTCCCGAACGAAGGCTCCGGCAAGGAAAAGACCATCCGCGCCACGAAGGGCGTGGTCCTCTGCTACGGCGGCTTCTCCGCTGACGTGAAGTTCCGTATGTTCCAGGACCCGAAGCTTGACGGCTCGCTCGACACGACGAACCAGCCCGGCGCCACGTCCGAACTCTGGCGTGAAACGATGGCCATCGGCTGCCTGCAGGTTCAGGACGACTGGATCCAGTGCGGTCCGTGGACCAGCCCGCGTGAAAAGGGCATGGGCATCGGCTGGCAGTTCAGCCAGACGGCCGCTGCCGAATATGGTCTGTGGGTCAACTCCGACGGCAAGCGCTTCGTGAACGAACTCGCCAACCGTAAGGTCCGCGCCGACGCCATCATGGTTGAAGGCACCGCCGGCAAGAAGTGCTTCTCGATCTGCAACGAAGCCAACGTCGCCCCGTTGAAGAAGCAGCGCCCGGGCTTCCTGGAACGCATGCTTGAACGCAAGATCGTTGAAAAGTACGACACGCTCGACGAACTCGCCAAGGCCGCCGGCATCAACGCCGAAAACCTGAAGAAGGAAGTCGCCGCGTTCAACGAAATCGTCAAGAACAAGGTTGACCCGGTTTGGGGCCGTTACATCAACAACGCCCAGACCCCGCTCACCGAAGGTCCGTGGTACTACGGCGACCTGCTGCCGAAGGTTCACCACTGCATGGGCGGTCTCGTCACCGACAACGACTGCCGCGTTCTCGACGTTCGCACCGACAAGCCGATTCCGCATCTGTATGCGGCCGGTGAAGCGACCGGTATGGTCCACGGCGCCGTCCGTCTGGGTTCCGTCGCCATTCTTGACTGCCTGGTCTTCGGCCGTATCTGCGGTCAGAAGGTCGCCGCGGAAAAGTAAGGCGCATCACTACGGGTTAATCCCGTTCTGACAGAAGGGGTCGCGAAGGCGGCCCCTTTTCTATGTGTGCCGCATCCGTTCTTTTCGGAAGCGGTCTATGCATCTCTATAAAGGCTTTGTATGTTTGAATGATCGATAGAATCCGGTCCTCTATCGACCATTCAAACATACATTGATCGATATGTATGTATCAATGATGCATAGAACGCGGTCTATGCATCATTTTTAGATACATGATATCGGGCGGTATCCTTTCCGGCGCAGCGGTCCGGGTACCGGGCATCACGGGGATGCCGCTCGATCTCAGGCGTGCCAGGGCGCCTTGTCTTCGCAGATGACGCCGTCCGTCATCGTGTAGCCTTCGAGGCTGCCGGCCTTGGTCTGGATGCAGACGAAGGCGATGCCTTCATCGGCGGCGGCGCGCAGAGCGCGCTTGCCCGCGGGCGAGATGCGGAACCAGTCGCCCGCCTTCAATTCCACCACTTCGCCGTCGATCCAGAGTTCGCCGCGGCCTTCGAGGACGCCGTAGAGCTCTTCGTTCTGCTTGTGGGCGTGCACGAACGGAACGGCCGCGCCCGCGGGGAGACGGTTCACGGACACTTCGGCGCCCGTGAGGCCGAGCTTGTCGTGGAGTTCGGTGCGGGGCGCTTCTTCGAGCGAAATCTTCTGGAAGTTTTCAGACATGGTTTCCTCCTTGGGAAAGTTGGGAATCTTCGTCGCTTTCGGACGCTTCGGATTCCTGGGTGAAAATTCGGGTGCTCTTTTCGATCAGTCTTTCAAGTTGCGCCAGATCAGCGGATCCGAGCGCCGCAAGCATCCTGCGGTGAAGTTCTTCGGAAATCTCGGAGAAGACGGCGTCCAGCGCTTCGCCCTTCGGGGTGAGCCGCAGGCGCAGCAGTCGGGCGTCCGCGGGATCGGGTTCGCGAAGGAGATAGCCCGCCTTTTCGAGCTTTCCCGCCAGGACCGAAACGGTCGACTTGGTGCGGCCCGTGCGTTCGGCGAGTTCCGTAACCGTCAGAGACTTGCCGCCGAAAAGATGCGTGAAGAGGTCCCCGTGCGCGGGGACGAGATCCTCAATGCCGCGTCTCTGGAGCTCCGCGATGAAAAATTCATTGCTGCGGGTTCGAAAGAGAGCTGCGAGAAAAGGAACGGTGGTTTGTTTGCGGTCGGCCATGGCAAACCTCAAGATAGTTCGACGTCGAACGAAATACTATCACGAATTTTGTTCGATGTCGAACGATTTGCTGAAAAAGAAAGGGACCGCCACGAAAGCGATCCCTTTGCGTCGGTGTCCGACGTTCAACGCAGCATTTCCCGGTGGGCGATTTCGCCCTCGCGGTTGGTCTGGCCGTAACGTTTGCGAAGAAGCACGGTCGCGAGATCGGCCGCGTCCTTGGCGCCCACGGTGTCGCTCTCCAAGAACTGCGCCGCTCTCGGAACGATCACCGAAAGTTCCTTGACGAGTTCCTGCGAAGGATGCAGGAAGTAGACGGCGTTCATCGTGCGCAGAATCGGCGCGACGGGACGCGCCTCTTCAAGCGAAACCGCCATGGCGGCGAGAAGCGTCTGATAGAGGTCGGCCGGGCGGAGTTTTTCGCGCCAGGCGGTGACGTCGTCGAAGCGCCCGCCCTTGCTCTTGAATTCCACGCTGACGAGCCCCTTTTCGAGCATCAGGACGGCGTCGGGCTGCGCGACCAGGACGCCCGTGCGGAAGTTTCGACGGTCCGCCTCGCGAACGAGCACTTCGGAGGCCTTCTCGGGAAGGAAGGGAATGAGGCGACGAGCGGTGTCGTCCGCTTCGGGGAGTTCTTCGGGATCGAAAAAGACGGCGTGCACGGTCATGCCGGCGCAGGACGCGCTCTCGCGGCGAAAGAGGCCGGAAGAAACGAAGGGAAGCGTCCCGAGAAAGCGGACGCCTTCGACGTCGAGCGGTTCGACGAGCGGCGAGGCGGCCTGCGGCAGGGGCTTCGCTTCTTCACGTTTCGGTTCGGTCGAAGCTTCCGAACGGATGTGCGGTTCGAGATCGAGCGGCAGGAGCGTGTCGGCGCTGCGGATCTTCGAGAGGCCCACCTGCGGCGTCGTACGGCGCCGCAGAAGGAGAACGAGGATGATGCACAAGACGAGGATGACGAGCGCAAAAAGTCCGAAGATGGAGAAATCCTCCACCATCTGTTCCTTGATGGCCTGCCACATGCCCGTGAGAATCCGATCCATTTAACACGTCCTGTTTTTACGGAAGGCGCCGCTCCGGGCGGAGCGTCCTTCTCTGTGTCCGCCCGTGCGGGCGCGGGAGTCTTCTCCCATTTTCTCACCGCGGGGCTGCCGTGCAGAAGGGCGGGATGCGGATTTTCCCTTTGCCGCGGCCTTTTGCGGGGCCGCGAGGAAGGCAAAGACGGTCGGGACCTTGAGGAGTTCGCGTTCTTCCTCCGTCGCGCGCCGCCACGCCTCGATCGTCTTCGTTCGGATCGATTCGTTTTTTCCCGTCACGTCCTGCGCAACGCAGAGCCGCGTGTCGGGACGGAGTGTCTCGAGAAGGCTCTCCAACATCGTGCGGTTGCGGTAGGGCGTTTCAATGAAGAGGATCGTTTCGCCCCGGGCGGATTCGCGCTCTAGCGTAAGAAGCGCTTCGCGGCGCTCCGCGTCGGCGATGGGAAGGTAGCCCGTGAAACGGAAGTGCTGGCCGTCGAGGCCGCTTGCCATGAGCGTCAAAAGGAGCGACGAGGGACCGACGAGCGGCACGACGCGGCCCCCTTCGGCCTGCACGCGCGCAACGATCTGGGCGCCCGGGTCGGCGACGCCGGGACAGCCCGATTCGCTCACGATCGCCATGTCAAAGCCCTCGCGAAGGGGCTCGAGCCACGCGTCGATCTTCGCGGGATCGGGCTCGTGCCCGATCTCGACGATGGAGAGCGACGCAATGGGCTTCGGATGTTCGAGATCCTTGAGGTAGTGGCGCGCCGTCTTGGCGGCTTCGACGAGAAAGTGGTCGATTTGACGGGCCTTTTCGCGCACCTCGGTTGGAATCACCGAAGTGAGCGTTTCCTCACTGATCACCGTGGGGAGAAGGTAAAGCGTTCCCGACATGGGCGTTCTCTTATTGAAGTCCGGGGAGAACCGGAAGACCGGCGCGGCCGAGCATCGTCGTCACCTTCATGAGGGGAAGGCCGATGAGCGACGTCGGGTCGTCCGAGGTGACGCTTTCCATGAGCGCGATCCCGAGCTTTTCGATCTTGGCCGAACCCGCGCAGTCAAAGGGCTGTTCGCGGTCGACGTAGGCTTCGATCGTCTCGCGCGAAAGAGAACGCATCTTCACGACGGTGAGCGACTCTTCCTTCTGGGCCGCGCCGTCGGCGGCGAGGACGCAAAGCGCCGTGTAGAAGGTGACGGTCTCGCCCTGCATGGCTTCGAGCTGCGCGATCGAGCGTTCACGCGTATGGGGCTTGCCGAGCTTTTCGCCCTTGAGGTCGGCGACCTGGTCGGAGCCGATCACGATCGACCCCGGGTACATCGCCTGCACGGCGCGGGCCTTCTCTTCGGCAAGGCGGAAGGCCGTCTGACGGGGCGTTTCGCCGGGGAGCGGCGACTCGTCGATGTCGGGACTCACGGCCTCGTAGGGAAGGCCGAGACGGTCAAGAAGTTCGCGGCGGTAGCGCGAGCTCGAGGCGAGAATGAGGGTGGGCATGATGAAAATCTCAAAAAGGGGAAAGGTGCGGTCATTCTACCGAATGGGGCTTCGGGGCGCCTCGGCGGGCGGGACGACGCCCGCCGAAAGGACGCCGCTCAGGCCCCGCGGCGGCGCTTGTCGCCGCGCTTCAGCACGATGCCGCCCGCAAGAAGACCGGTGAGAAGAAGGAGCGTGACGGAGAGCGAGCGCAAAAGCCCCCAGTGCTCCGCCAGAAAACCGAAGAAGGGCGGGAAAAAGAGGAGCCCCCCGTAGGCAAAGAGCGCCACGACCGAGGTCGCGCGCTCAAGCGGCATGCCGCCGAAGCGCCCGGCGAGCGCAAAGAGAATCGGCACGACCGGAGCGAGTCCCGTCCCGAAGACGGCGTAGCCCGCAAGCGATACGGTCCAGTGGGGCGCAAAGAGAACGATCGTCATGCCGCAAAGCGCAATGACGGCCCCGGTGAGAAAGACGTTGACGTCCCCGTAGGCGGCGCGCAGACGGTCGGCGATCAAGCGGCAGGTGAGCGCGCAGGAGCCGAAAACGCCGTAGCAGAGCGCTGCCATGGATTCGGGCGCACCCTGGACCTGATGAAGAAAGAGACTTCCCCATTCGGCCGAAGCGCCTTCGGTCACGTAAGTGGCGGACGACAGAACGCCGCAGAAGACGACGAAGCCCGTCACGCGGCTTTTGACCTTCGACTTTTCCGCGGAGGGCTCCTGGAGTTCTTCGGGGACGGGAAGGTAGTGCTGCGCGCGAAGGAGCACCAAAAGAAGAATCGCGCAGGGGAGAACGAAATTCCAAAGAGGCGCGACGGCGAGGCCCGTAAAGACCGCGGCCGAAATCGAGCCCGCGACGACGCCCACGTTGTAGCCCGCGTGAATGACGTTCATCGACGCCTTCTTCCAGCGGCGCTCGACCTCGATACCCGCCACGTTCACCGCGACGTCGAGAAGCCCGAAGCCGAGTCCCACAAGGGCCGTGGCGACGGCGAGAAGCGCAACCTGATTTGCGAGGCCCGCAACGAGGAGTCCAAAAAAGAAGATGACGGAGCCCGCCAGACTCACGGCCTTGACGCCGAAGCGGCGCACGAGGTGTGCGGCGCCCGAAAGCCCCACCACGGAGGCGGCGCCGAGCGCGAAGAGGACGAGCCCGAGCTCGTCCGACGCGGCGCCCGTCTGTTCCTTGAGCGACGGAATGCGGGCGGTGAAGAGACCGTAGGCAAGGCCCGAAGCGGAAAAGAAGAGAAAAGCGGCGAGACGCGCCTGAGCGTAGGTGAGGGTCTGCATGGAAAACGTTTGAAACGCAACGACCTCCATTGTAGCCGCTTCGCGAAAAATTCCTTGCCGGAAAGAGAACGTCTGAAAAGGGGAAAGGGGGCGGAGCGGTGTATCATGAGGATCCTTCCGAAAAAGTATGGAATTTCCAGTCATGGACGTTTTGGACGCATTTGAATTTGCCCGTCGGGCCGAACATCTTTCGGGCGAACTCCCCGCCGAAGACCTCGCCAACTTCCGCTCGTTTCTCGCGGACGCGCCCGTCACGGTGCGCTATGAACTGACTGGCGTGCCGAAGGTGATGAACCTTCCGGGGCTTCACGCCAAAATTCACGTTGAGGCGGCGGTGCCCTGTCCTCACTGTCTCGAACCCGTGCCCTACGAAGACGACATCGAGATCACCTTCGCCTTCGTGAAGTCCGAGGCCGAAGCCGACCGCCTGCCGATCGACGAGGACGAACCCGGCGTCGACGTGGTGGTGGGCTCGAAGAAGCTCTCGATCGCGGCGCTTCTCGAAGAGGAACTCATCCTCTCGATTCCGAACATCGCTCACGAAGACTGCGATGACGAAGCGGACTACGAAGACAAGACACCGGAAACGGAAGCCGAAAAGCGCCCGAACCCCTTCGCCGCGCTCGCGTCGCTCAAGAAGGCCTCGTGATGAGGGGCTCGTCCCTCTTGGGGCTCGCGGGCCGCTGGCTTCTGCTCGTCTGGGGGATGCTCGTCGCGACGGCGGGCATCGTCTTCATCACGCGCGCGGGGCTCGGCACGACGCCGATCAGCACGGTCCCCTTCACGGTCGGCGAAATCACGGGCCTCACCTTCGGCGAAGCGACCTTCGCCGTGAACATTCTCTTCGTTTTGGTGCAGTGGGCGCTCCTTCGCTCCCGCTTTCGTTATTCGAGCTTCTTTCAGATTCCGATCGTCTCGGTCTTCAGCTGGTTCATCGACCTTCACATGGGCTGGACCGCCTGGATCGGGGACGACCCTTATGCGGTGCGCTTTCTCTGGGGGCTGCTCGGAAACCTTTTCCTCGCCTTCGGTATCTACTGGCAGGTCGCCTCCAAAACGATCGTGCAGCCGGGCGAAGGGATGGTTCTCGCCTTCTCGGTGGTTCTCCGAAAGAGCTTCGGCACCGTCAAGGTATGGAACGACGTGACGCTCGTGCTCCTTGCGGCGGTGCTCGGCTTCGTCTGTCTCGGGCACGTCGTCGGGGTGCGCGAGGGGACGGTCGTCTCCGCCTTTCTCGTCGGTTTTCTCATCAAGGGGATCGCGGCGCTTCGGACGAAATGGGGCACCAAGTCCGAGGCGAAGAAGGACGGAACCGATTCGACCGGAGCCGAGAATACCGGGCCGAAGGCCTGAGGAACGCATTCCGCGTTCGAGCGCTTTTCGATGGGATCGGGCAAGTCTCGGCAAGAATCCGCATGGTTTGCCGGCCCTTTCGGGTGCATACTGAAGCGTTGAGAAAGTCTCTTTCGAACGGAAGAGGCGCATGTGCACATGAAAGGAGAAAAGAACATGTCCTGCTGCTGCCACGAAGACCATTGCGCCGTCCAACCCGCCGACGGCGAATTCCCGCAGGCCCCGGTCGTGGGCTGCCGCCGCGTCGGCCCCGACTTCTGCGGCGAAAAGGCGAAGGTCTACTTCACGCGCAAGATCGACGCCGAACACCTCAAAAAGCTCTACGCGCTCGTGAACGGCGAAATCGTCGGGAAGGTCGCGATCAAACTTCACACGGGCGAACGGCACGGCCCGAACATTCTGCCGCGCGACATGGTCGAAGCCTTCCAGAAGGACATTCCGGAGAGTACGATCGTCGAAACGAACACGCTCTACGTGGGCGACCGCGACACGACGGAGAAGCACCTTGAAACGCTCAAGGTGAACGGCTGGACCTTCTGTCCGGTCGACATCATGGACGCCGAAGGCACGACGATGCTTCCCGTGAAGGGCGGCAAGCATTTCAAGGCCGTGTCGATGGGCAAGAACATCCGCAACTACGACTCCATGGTCGTTTTGACGCACTTCAAGGGGCATGCGATGGGCGGCTTCGGCGGTTCCATGAAGAACATCGCCATCGGCTGCGCCGACGGGAAGATCGGCAAGCAGCAGGTCCACGCGATCGACGATGTTTCGAAGCCCTGGGATCAGTGGCCCGGCAAGGAACTCCTAATGGAAACCATGTCGGAATCCGCCAAGGCCACGTGCGACCACTTCGGCAAGCGCATCTGCTTCATCAACGTGATGCGCCGCATGTCGGTGGACTGCGACTGTGCGGGCCTCGCCGCCGCGGAACCGACGATTCCCGACATCGGCATCGTCGCCTCGACCGACATTCTCGCCGTCGATCAGGCGTCGGTCGACCTCGTCTATTCGCAGACGCACAACCATGACCTCGTCGAACGCATGGAATCGCGCCACGGGCTCCATCAGCTCACCTATATGCGCGAGCTCGGCATGGGCGCCGCGAACTACGAACTGATCGAAATCGACTGATTCCGAATCCATCCCCAAGGGCCGCGAGCTCCGCGGCCCGAAAGGGCGGCCGCAAGGCCGCCCTTCGTCATATCCGGCTTTCGTCAGCGTTTGCGCTGCACCGCACGCGCTTCCTCTTCGGAGAGCGAGAGCATATCGAGCAGTTCCCGAACGACCCGCAGACGGTCTTCGGGGCGCTGGGCAACTTGGTCGACCCGAAGTCTCGTGGGCCCGATCATGCGGGCGCCCTTTCTCGTCTGCAAAAGCGTGATGAGCGCCATCGGTTCGATCTTGGCCTTTTCGTCGAAGACGATGATCGTCGCCGAATCGGCGGCGTCGATCTTGCGAACGCCCAACGCTTCGCAGCGAAGGCGAAGCTTGTGCACGTCCGCAAGGCGCTTGGCGGCGTCGGGGAGTTTCCCGTAGCGGTCGGCCAAGGCTTCCGTCGTCTTTTCGATGTCGTAGACCTCCGCGGCGCTCGCCAATTCCTTGTAGAACCCGAGACGCGAGGAGACGTCGGGAACATAGTCGGAGGGCAAAAGAGCCGGCGCGTGCAGATTGATGTCGGTCGTACTCGCCAAGGGCGACTCGAAGTCGGGCGTTTCGCCCCGCTTCAAGGCCTTCACGGCCTTCTGCAGCATGCGGTTGTAAAGATCGAACCCCACCTCCGCGATTTCGCCCGACTGGTGTTCGCCGAGCACTTCGCCGGCACCTCGGATTTCCAGGTCGTGCATCGCGAGGTGGAAGCCGCTTCCGAGGTCTTCGAGGGCCTGAATCGCTTCGAGGCGCTTGGCGGCCTGCTTCGTGATCGCGCCCGACGGGGGCGTGAGGAGGTATGCGTAGGCCTGGTGGTAGCTTCGGCCCACGCGTCCGCGCAGCTGATGGAGCTGCGCGAGCCCGAACTTGTCGGCGCGTTCGATCAGAATCGTGTTGGCGCTCGGCACGTCGATCCCCGTCTCGATGATGGTGGAGCAGAGAAGGACGTTGTAGCGCTGCTGATAGAACTCGCGCATGATGCGTTCGAGTTCGCGCTCGTTCAGCTGTCCGTGCGCGACCGCGATGCGCGCTTCGGGGATGAGCTTCGCAAGGTGCTCGCGGCGGTTTTCGATCGTCTCCACTTCGTTGTGAAGGAAGTACACCTGACCGCCGCGCTTCAATTCGCGGATCACGGCTTCGCGGATGAGGCCGTCCTCTTCGGGCTGCACGAAGGTCTTCACCGACAAACGGCGCTCGGGCGCCGTCGCGATGACCGAGAGATCGCGAATCCCTTCGAGGCTCATCGAGAGCGTGCGCGGAATCGGGGTGGCCGTGAGCGTGAGGATGTCGACCTCGGCGCGGAGTTTTTTCAACTGTTCCTTCTGCCGCACGCCGAAACGGTGTTCTTCGTCGATCACGACGAGGCCGAGGCGCGCAAAGGACACCTTGTCGCCCAGAAGCTTGTGCGTGCCGATCACGATGTCGACCGTGCCTTCGGCGATCCCTTCGAGCGTGCGCGTCGTTTCCTTTCCGGTGCGGAAGCGCGAGAGTTCCGCAACGCGAACGGGCCAGGGCGCAAAGCGGTCCTTGAAGGTCTGGGCGTGCTGTTCGGCGAGAAGCGTCGTCGGACAGAGAACCGCCACCTGCTTTCCGCCCATCACGGCCATGAAGGCCGCGCGAAGGGCCACTTCGGTCTTCCCGAAGCCCACGTCGCCGCAGACGAGTCGATCCATCGGACGGCCTGAGGTCATGTCTTCGAGCACGGCCTTGATGGCAGAGGCCTGGTCGGGCGTCTCGTCAAAGGCGAAGCCTTCGGCAAACGCCTCGTAGTCGGCGGCCGAGACCTTGAAGGCAAAGCCCGGACGGCTCTGCCGCATCGCGTAGAGGTGCAGGAGTTCCGCCGCTGTGTCGCGGACCTGTTCCGCGGCCTTTTTCTTCGCCTTTTCCCAGTCGCCGCGCCCGAGCGTATGAAGGGGCGCGTGCTCCGGATCGGCCCCGCCGTAGCGGGAAATGAGGTGCAGATTCGCAATCGGAACGAAGAGTTTCGCGTCGTTCTTGTATTCCAAGCGAAGGAATTCGGCTTCGCCCTCGTCGGTGGTCATCTTCTCGAGACCGAGATAGCGTCCGATCCCGTGCTCGAGGTGCACGACCGGGTCGCCCACCTTGAGTTCCGTGATGTCGCGAACGAGCATCTCGACGTTCGTCGACTGCGCGCGGCGGCGAAGCCGCGTGCGGCGGGGACTCGCTGCATAGAGTTCCGTTTCGGTGAGAAGCGCGATCTTCGGGTGGTCTATGCGCGTGCCCTGATAAAGCGGCCCCGTCGTGAGGCCCACCGGGGCGTCGGATGCGAGAAAGTCGTCGAAAGACTCGAACTCGGAGAATTGAAGGCCCGAGGCTCGGAAGAGGTCCGACATCGTCCCCTGACGGCCGACGGAGGAGGCAAGGAGCAGCACCCGTTCGCCGCGCACTTTACTCGTTTCCGTGAAGTCGAGTAGCGCCTTTACGGGGTTCTGGCTCTTTCGGTCGATCGCGACGCACTGGAGATCCTTGGCCGAACCCTGTTCGATGCGGCGGATGGTAAAGCGCGCGAAAGGCGCGAGCGACGTGAAGAAGTCTTCGGGAGTGAGCCAGAGTTCCTTCGGTTCGAGTGCGGGACGAAGGGGATCGGACGCGAGAATGCGGGCGCGCTGCGTCGTCTCCCGCAGGAAGCCTTCGAGCGCCTTCTGAATGTCCCCCACGAACACCACGCGCGTTTCGGGCGTGAGGTAGTCGGCAAAGGTCGCCGTTTCATCGAAAAAGAGCGGCTGATAGTATTCGATCCCGGGCGAGAGGATGCCGTTCCCGGCGTCCTTGTAGGGAAGGAACTTGCTCGGGTCACCGGGGAAGCGCACGCGCCAGCGCTGACGGAAGGCCGTGAGGGCCTCTTCGTTCACAGGGAATTCGTGACCGGGGAGCAGGCGGATTTCGTCCACCTTTTCCATCGAGCGCTGCGTTTCGACGTCGAACCAACGGATTGATTCGATCTCGTCGTCAAAGAAGTCGAGTCGGAAGGGACGGTCCGTTCCCATGGGAAAGACGTCGACGATCTCGCCGCGCACGGCGAATTCGCCCGCCGCCAACACCTCCTTCACGTTGGCGTAGCCCGCCTTCACGAGGTTCGATTTCAAGGACGTGAGGCTCACCGTGTCGCCCGTGCGGAAGAAGAAGGTGTTGCCGCCTACGAACGACACCGGCGCGAAGCGTTGCGACGCGGTGACGGCGGAGACGAGCACGACGTCCCCTTCGGAGCGTTCGGTTGAGAGGCGATAGAGCGTGGCGAGACGTTCGGAAACGAGATCTTCCTGCGGACTCAGGACGTCGTAGGGGAGCGTCTCCCAGTCGGGAAGGCTCGAGACGGAAAGGTTCGGCGCGAACCAGCTGATTTCCTGCGAGAGGCGGTAGACGTCCGCCGCATCGGCGCAGATCACGACGAGGCGCTTTCTCTGTGCCTTGGCCTCGAGCCCCGTCTGGGCGAGCGCCAGGGCGTCGCTTGCGAGCGTCGGCAAAGAGAGCGCGTAGCGGTCGCCCGGTTGAAAGGCAAAGGGACTTTTGGAAAAGAGCGGCGAAATCGAATCGAGAGCCATGGCGTCCGTCAAAGGCGAGTCGAAGAGGTAAACCTAAGAAGGATGACTATAGCGCAAAGGGAAAGGAGAAAAAGAAAAGGACCCGTGCCGAAACACGAGTCCTTTTGAAGTCAAACCGTTCGAATCAAAGGATTAGAACTTGTAGACCATCTGGGCGCCGAGGAGGTAGGCGTCGAGCTTGCGGAAGCGGCCTTCCTTTCCATTGGGACCATAGATGTTGCGTTCATGCACGCCGTGGAGGTGAGCAAACGACACGTCGGTCTGGAAGTTGTCGCTCCACTTGAAGGACGAACCGATGGCGAACCACCAGCGGTCGGCGTCCGGAATGATGGCCGTACGGTACTGCGGATTGGCGATCGGCGAGGATTCGTAGGCGATACCGCCGCGGAGCGTCCACCAGTCGGTAAGGCGAAGGTCCATACCGAGGGAGCCCAGGTAGGTATCACGCCACTTGTTGGTGATGGTGTCGCCAATCGTAGTCGTACCAAGCTTGCCGTCACTAGTGATTTCAAGCTTGTCGAAGCTCGACCAATCCGTCCAACGGAAAGTACCATAGAGACTTACGAGGTCGTTGACGTCCCAGGCAACGGAAGCCATGGCCCAGGCGGGAGCGGTAACCGTAGCATATCCGTTAAAAGTACCTAAGAGACCCGTCATCTGGTGATGCTGCAATACACCGAGTGCGGCTGCATCAGCGTGATCGAGGGTCAAGTCACCCTCAGCATCATGGGTGATCTTGGAGCGATAAGACACGCCGACACGGAAGTTTTCCGTGGGGGACCACATCATGCCCACATTCCAACCCCAAGCAATACTGTCAGCTTTAATTTCCGAGGTGAAGTATCCTGGAGCCGTAGGAACAAAGCTCCCCAACGCCTTACGGATCGTAAGGTCAGCCTTGGCATACTGAACGGAAGCACCGAAGCCTACGCTAAAGGTTTCGTGGAGTTTGAAGGCAAAGTTCGGGTTGAAGTCATACGTGAGAATCGTGGCGGAAATGCCGTGCTGATTGCCAGCCCAATTTTCATCGTATTCGGTACCCATGCCGAACGGAACCGTCATGCCGAGGCCGAACCAAGCCTTGTCGTTGATCTGGTGGACGATGTAGCCGTGCGGGATGGCCTGCGACTTGTTGCGACCGTTGGCCGTCGTGCCGTCTTCACCGACGTAGTCAAGGTTCAAACCAACACCGACGAAGCCCATCTGAATGGACGTGCCCTTGTGAAGAACCATCGTGGCCGGGTTGTAGTAGACGCCCGAGAGGTCGGTACCGTCGACGCCGGCGCCGGCATAGGCGCGGCCGAGGGAACCAGCGGACTGTTCGGTAAGCATGAAGCCCGCGGCATGAGCCGTCGAGGCGAAAGCGGCAGCTACGGCAATCGCGGAGAGCGCGACTTTGAAAGCAGCACGTTGCACGGAAGTACTCCTTGAATTTCGTGTCGTTGAATTTTGAGGGTCGGGCGCCGTCGGGGCGCCCCGCGAGAAAAGCTTTGCGAATTTTGCCTATGCGTGAGGACGAGAAGACAGTTAAAATTTAGGTGTAAACCCTAATAGCAAAATGAGGCTAAACCTTTGGATTACCCATCGGTACGTTTCGTGTTGACAACTCGAAGCGCCTGCGCCCCTGCCACAAAATCTGGTTGATCCGCGCCACCGTTTTTCGAACGTCCCGTATGAGTTACTTACTGGAAACTCGGAAATTCCATTCAGGAAAAGTACCACCTTGTTTCGACGAAAGACCGAGGATAATCTCAGCTCGAACGGTCTCGAATTCAACGAATTTGAGCCTTTCGCGCGGGGTTCTTCCGAGGTTCAGACCTTATGTCGAACGACCCCGAAGCGGACTTTCAAACTGCAAGGAGACCCAGTATGAGTTTGAAACGCAGAGACTTTTTGAAGACCGGTTTCGCGGCGGGCGCCGCGATGGCCGCCGCGGTCGGTACGGTGGAAGCAAAGCCCAAGAAGCCGGACCCGAAGAAAAAGGATGAGGTTTACGACGTCGTCGTGGTGGGCGCGGGCTTTGCCGGCATGTGCGCGGCGCTTGAAGCCGCGGAACAGGGCGCAAAGACCGTCCTTCTCGAAAAGATGGGCCGTCCCGACGGCACGACCGTTTATTCCTCGGGCTGGATCGCCGCCGTGGGAAGCCGCTTCCAGAAGAATCATCCGGAAGACAACGAAGAAGCCTTCTTCAACGACATGATGAAGTTGTCGGGCTATCGCTCCGACCCCGAACTCGTGCGCGTATACGCCAAGGAAGCCGGCAAGGGCATCGACTGGCTCGCCGACCACGGCACGCCCTTCTTCCTCTGGGAAAACCTCCCCGCGCCGGAACTCTCGCGCTGCGTCATCAGCCCGGGTGAAGGCATCACCGGGGGCTCGATGCTGCTTCGCTGCCTCATGGCCGCGCTCAAGAAGAAGGGCGTTCCCATCCACTACAACACCAAAGCCGTGAAGCTCCTCGCGAACGACGTGATGGAAGTCGAAGGCGTCGCCTGCATCACGCCCGAAGGTCGCAAGCACTACCGCGCCAAGGGCGGCGTGATTCTCACGACGGGCGGCTTCGGCGCGAACGAAGCCATGGTCTGCCAGTACATCGGTCCGTGGGCCTCGCGCCTCATCGTGCGCGGTTCGCCCTGGATCACGGGCGAAAACATCCTGATGACCCAGGAAGTGCATGCGAAGCTCGTCAACATGGACCAGTTTTATGCGGGCCCGATCACCCCGACCGGCCACGCCAATCCGTCGCCGCTCATGCACGCGGGCTACGGCATTCAGGTGGGCACGAACGGGAAGCGCTTCGTTCCGGAAACCTGGTTGCAGGTCCCGAAGGCGAAGGCCATCGCCCAGCGCACGCCCGACAACCGCAGCTTCATGCTGATCGGTCAGGACGCGGACGCGAACGACAACATCCTCTCGAACACGATCAAGCGCTTCTCGCGTCTCGGCTATGAAGTCTTCAAGGGCGAGACGATCGAAGAGGTCGCCAAGGCCGCGGGCGTTCCGCCCGAAGCCCTGGTCGAAACGGTGAAGACCTTCAACGAAGCCGTGAAGGCCGGAAAGGCCAAGGAACTCGATCCTCCTTACGAATATGAAACGCCGCATGCGCTCGAGACGGGCCCCTACTACATGATCCCGGCCGCTGGCGGCATGGCGAGCACCATGGGCGGTCCGAAGATCAATCCGGACGCGCAGGTGATTAACTTCGAAAACCGTCCGATTCCTGGTCTTTATGCCGCGGGCGCCGCGGCGGGCGGCCTCTGGTATCAGGACGACATTGGCGGCAACCAGTTGGGCGGCGGCATGGTCTTCGGCCGCGTGGCGGCCCGTCATGCGGCGGTCCGCGCCAAGGCCGCTCCGGTCAAGAAGGCTCCGGCGAAGAAGTAAGGAGGACGGATCATGAGAAAAAACGTTTTGATGGGTTTGCTGCTTGCCGCCGGTCTCGTCATGTCGGCGCAGGCTTCGGACTTCTTGGCTGACCGTCACGCCACGCGCGGCGTCGCGTGCGCCGCCTGCCATGACGGCAAGACGACGCCCGCTCCGGGCGCGACCGTGAAGAGCGAAACGTGCCTCAGCTGCCACGGTCCGGCCGATAAGCTCGCCGAACGCACGAAGAAGGTGGACCCGAATCCGCATTACAACCACCTGATCGACGTCGGGTGCCTGGAATGCCACCGGGGCCACAAGCAGAGCGTCAACATGTGCTCGTCGTGCCACAACATTCACTACAAGGTGCCGTAATCTTCGGCCAATCCTGAGTGAATGAACATCGGCGGGGCGCTTTCTCCCCAAGAAGGCGCCCCGCCTTTTTGTCGCCTCCCCTAGAATGTCTTCGTCGCAACCTTCTGAGAAACAGGTTATGGAACCCAAAATTGCCGCGCTCGTCTGTGCGGCGGGGGTCGGAAGCCGCATGCGCGCCGACCGTCCGAAGCAGTACCTCCCGATTGCGGGCCGTCCCATGCTGACGTCGACCGTCCGCGCGCTCGCCGCGGTGGAACGGATCGACGAAATCGTCGTGGTGGTGAGCCCCGGGGATCCCTATATCGACGAAGTGATGAAGGACTTTCCGCCGCACGTGCGCGTTTTGCGCGCGGGCGGGGCGGAGCGGGCCGAGTCCGTTCGAAACGGGCTCGTGGCTTCCGGTTGGCACGACGACGTCTGGGTTCTCGTCCACGACGCGGCGCGTCCCTGCGTGCGCCCGGGCGAAGTGGGGGCGCTCCTTGACAAGGTGCTCTCCGACGAAACGCTCGACGGCGGCATTCTCGCGCAGCCCGCGGCCGATACGATGAAGCGCGCCGACGCTGACGGCAACATTCTCGAAACGGTGCCCCGCACGGGACTCTGGCGCGCGGCGACGCCGCAGCTCTTTCGTTTGCGCCCCTTGCGCGAAGCGCTTTCGGGAGACCTCACGGGGATCACCGACGAAGCGAGCGCCATGGAGCGCCGCGGGGCGAAAATCGCGCTCGTTCCTTCGCGCGCCACGAACTTCAAAGTCACCGAACCCGCCGATCGCGCCCTGGCGGGACTCATTCTGGGAGAAAAGAACATGTTGCCGATCCGCGTGGGACAGGGCTACGATTCGCATCGTCTGGTGGAGGGGCGCCCCCTCATTCTGGGCGGCGTTCACATTCCCTTTGAAAAGGGGCTCGACGGCCACAGCGACGCGGACGTGCTTCTTCACGCCGTGACCGACGCCCTTCTTGGAGCGGCGTCCCTGGGTGACATCGGGACGCACTTCCCGCCGAGCGACCCCAAGTGGAAGGGCGCGGACTCGGGCAAGCTTCTTTCGGCCGTTCTGGGACTCGCCAAGGAAAAGGGCTGGCGCGTCGTGAACCTTGACGCGACGGTCGTGTGCGAGCGCCCGAAACTCGGGGCCTACAAGGCGACGATCCGTGAAAACGTCGCGAAGCTTCTCGAGGTTGCTGTCGACGCCGTGAGCATCAAGGCGAAGACGAACGAAAAGATGGACGCCGTCGGGCGTGAAGAAGGAATGGTCGCGCAGGCGGTCATTCTATTGGCCCGGGACGACGGCTTCTGACGATCTCTTTCAAACGCAACGCCCGCGGAAAGAACCGCGGGCGTTGTATTCAGGACCGTCGGGAAGGAAGCGTCAGGCCGACTTTTCGGTGTTTTCCTGAGCCTCTTTCTCCTTATCCTTCGCCTTCTTCTTTTTGGGCGTGATCGCCGGGAAGGTGATCCGCACGCGAAGACCGTGGGGTTCGGCCGACTCGAGCTTGACGCTCCCGCCCGAGCGGCGGACGATGCGGTCGACGATGGCGAGCCCCAGGCCCGTCCCCGTGACGCCGCTTCGCGCGCTCTCGCCGCGCTCGAAGGGGCGCATCACGCGTTCGCGCTGATCTTCAGGCAAACCGGCACCGCGGTCTTCCACGATAAGTTCGGCGTTCTTTCCGACCTTGTGCACGACGACCGTAAGGCGGAGATTGCCGTCTTCGCTTCGTCCGTAGCGCGAAGCGTTCGTAAAGAGGTTCTGGATCGCGCGAGAGAGTTCGATCGGGTGCGCCATGACGAGGTGCCCGGTTTCAAGCGACACTTCGGTTTCGATCGTTGAGTCGCTCTTGAGGCGCGCATTGTCCATCGCGGCCTTCACGGCTTCGCCGAGGTCCACTTCAACCTGTTCGGACTTGCTGCGGCGCGCGTAGGCGAGGAACTGCGTGACGATGTTTTCCATCTGTTCGAGGTCGCTCACCATGGCGTTGCGCGATTCCTCCGAGAGGTTCGCGAGTTCCACTTCGAGCCGCAGACGCGTAATCGGCGTGCGAAGGTCATGCGAGACCCCCGCAAGGAGAAGCTCCCGGTCCGCGTCCATGCGGCGCAGATCCTGCACCATGCGGTTAAAGCTGATGTTGACCGCCTGGATTTCGGCCGTTCCGGAATTTTCCGGCAAGGGATCGGGGACCTGCCCCTGTCCGAGCTGTTTCGATGCGGCCGAAAGCGCTTCGAGCGGCTTGATGACGTGGCGCGCAAGGAGCGTGGCGCCGAAAAGCGATGCCAGGCACGCGGCCACCGCCCACCAGACCCAGCTCGTGCCGTAGGGCGGATCGAGAAGCTCGTCAGAGGTCTGCAGCCAATAGGCGTCGCCGTCGATGTCGACCGACACCCAGAGGCCCTTGATGCCGTTCACTTCCGCCGCGAGGACGGTCGACTGGCCGAGGTTCGCCTTGACGAGCTGCTCGATGAGCGAATTGAAGCCGTCGTTCGGGAGGGGCTTCACGCGGTCCGTATTTTCGCGCGGACTGATGAGGAGCTCTTCGCGGGCGGCGAGCACCGTCAGGAGATCCTTGCGGTAGAGGGGGTCGGCCGTCACAAGGGCGTAGCGCGTGAGGTTCGCCGTCGAGACGATGTGCTGCGCCACCCCTTGGGAATAGGGGAGTTCGCTTAAGACGCGAAAGCTTTGCAGCCACCCCACCACGCTGAAGAAGATGAGGCTGCACAAAAGCAGAAAGGTGCGCCAGAAAAGACTCGGGCGGTGATTCGGAGGAATGGCAATCATCGGAAGAAAAGGGGCCCGCACGGACGGGCCCCGGAGAATCGTGTTTTTTCCATCCGATCGGGTGCCCGGCACCCGATCGAAATGCGGGGCGCGTTACTTCGCCGCGTCCTTCTTTTCGCCTTCTTCGGGCGCGGGATCGTCCGGAATGAAGACGTAGCCGAGACCCCAGACGGTCTGCAGATAGCGGGGCTTCGAAGGATCGGGTTCGATCAGCTTGCGCAGACGCGAGACCTGGACGTCGAGCGACCGGTCGAAGGCTTCGTATTCGCGGCCGCGGGCCATTTCCATGAGCTTGTCGCGCGAGAGCGGGGTGCGCGGGTGACGCGCGAAGGCCTTGAGCACCGCGAATTCGCCCGTCGTCAGAGGCACGGGTTCGCCGTTTTTCTTCAGAACGCGGGTGCCGAGGTCGAGCGTGAAGGCGCCGAAGGAGACGACTTCGTTTTCGCGCGAGGGAGCGCCCGGGGCGTCCGCGGCCGGACGGCGGCGAAGCACCGCATGAATGCGGGCGAGCAGTTCGCGCGGATTGAAGGGCTTGGCGATGTAGTCGTCGGCGCCGAGTTCCAGACCCACGATTCGGTCGACGTCTTCGCCGCGGGCCGTGAGCATGATGATCGGCGTCATGTCCTTGGCGGCGCGCAGACGGCGTAAGATCTGCAGACCGTCTTCACCGGGCATCATGAGGTCGAGAATCAGGGCGTCGAAATGTTCGCGCATCCAGATGCGGTTCATGGCGGCGCCGTTTTCGCTCACGAACACCTGAAAACCGTTTTCACCGAGATAGCGGCGCAGCAAATCGCGAAGTCTCGGATCGTCGTCCACGACGAGAATCTTGGGAGTGCGTTCCACGGAAGTTCTCCTTCGGTAGGGTGAATGGGCCGTTCTCAGAATACGGCCGCGTAATTTGTAACATTGTCGCCTTTTCGGGCGTTTCGTGTTGGAAGTCGTCAACACCGTGTTACAAACTTACGCGAAATTTGAAACTCTTCGGGACTTCCTTACGCCTTGATTCGGACTTCCCCCGCTAATATCGCATCGTACCGTCAGGCGGCCTGCGGGCCGCCGTGACGAACGCGTGACCGCTTGTTACGGATTCGAACTTTTTGGTGCGCTTCGCACTGCTATAGTCAAAGTGTCCCCGGAGAGGGGATGCTGGGATGTTTCAAGTTTGCCTATGCGAAAGAATGTTTGTCTCGTCGTTTTGCTCTGCGGCTGCGGAGCCGTCTACGCCGCCTGGGAAGGCCCCGTGGCCGATGGCGCGGAAGGCAGCCGCATGGCCGAGTGCGTGACCGAAAAGGTCCCCTGCGTTCGACTGTGGGAGCAAATGAGCGCCGCGGAGCGTGCGCGTCTGTGGCCCTTCCTCGACGAAGTCGCCAAAACCTCGTATTGGCGCCAGATGTCGGGCGATGACCGGCGCGAGTTGCGCAAGCACCTCTCGAGCGCCGAGCGCGAGCAGTTGCGAAACCGCTACAGCGTGAAGCACGAAGGGGAGCGCCGCGCGGGCCGTCGCTTGGGCGGCATGTGCGACGAAAAGCGCTCGGAACTGCGCCGCCAGGTGATGGAAGTGCACATGCAGTTTCGCCGCTCCCATCGGGCGGACCGCCCCGCAGCGGAAGCGGTGGCGCCCTGACAATCGATTTTTCCTGAGAGGGGACGCTCGGCGTCCCTTTTCTTTTCCGGGGTCGAGAGCGCGGGACCGCTATAATGAAACGCTTCCCATCACAAAGATCCCGAAATGAACCGCAACGCACCCCTTTTGCTTGCTCTCGATACGGCGGGCGAACGCTCTTCCGCCGCGCTCCGTTTGCCCGACGGCCGCGTTTTTGAAACCGTCGAACGGGTCGGAAATCGTCATGCCGAGTGTCTGCTCGACCAGGTGGCGGCGCTTCTCCGGGAGGCCGGGTGTTCTCGCCGCGAAATCGGTCTCGTCGCCTTCGGGGCGGGTCCGGGGTCCTTCACGGGCCTTCGCGTCGCCTGCGGTACGGCCCAGGGTGTCGCCTGGGCGCTCCAGATCGACACGGTGCCGGTGAGCAACCTCGAAGCGCTCGCTTGCCGCGCGCAGAAGGCGCTGGCGCTTCCCAAGGGGACGCGCATTGCGGTTCTGAACGACGCGCGCATGAACGAATGCTATGCGGCGCTTTATGAAGCCGATCCCGAAGGACTCCCCGTGACGATCGAGGAAGCCAAACTCGTGAAGCCCGCCGACGCGCCCGACTGGGTGCGCGAAAACGGTGCGGCGGTCGTTGCCGGCAGCGCCGCGGCGGCCTATCCCGAAGAGCTGAAGCTTCCCGACGACGTGCGCCTCTATCCCGAGACGGCCGACGCGGTCGACATGCTCGAGATCGCCTTTGCCGCGTACCAAAACGGCAAGACCGTGCCGCCCGCCTTGGCGGCGCCCCTCTACGTGCGCGACCGTGTGGCGCTCACGTCTGAAGAACGCCGCCGCGGAGAGAAACTGTGACGACGATTCGCCCGATGACCCGGGAAGACGTGCCGCTCGTGGCGGCGCTCGAGGCCGAGGTTGAAGTGACGCCCTGGAGCGAGCGCGCGCTCGAAGACGCGCTCGGTCCCGACTACGTCGCCCGCGTGCTGACCGACGACGAGGGACAAGTCCTCTCGTGGATCGTCTGGCGCACGATTCTCGACGAATCCGAACTCCTTCTGATCGGCACGGCGAAAAACGCCCAGCGCAAGGGCTTCGCCCGGGCGCTCCTTAAGGATGCCCTGGCCGAGGCCGAAGGCCGCGGGATCGTCGCGATGCACTTGGAGGTGCGCGCCGGAAACGATCCGGCCGCGAAGCTCTACGAAACTTCGGGCTTTGCCATCGTGGGCCTGCGAAAAGGCTACTATTTCTACGACGGGCGCCGTGAGGACGCGCTCCTCATGACCAATCGCTGGAAGGAAGACTGATGCTCGACACCGCGCGAAGCCGGATTTGGGAGGCGATGCAGATCGGTCCGCAGTGGTTGCTGCGCGACACTGAAGATCCGCTTTTGGACGAGATGACGAAAAAGCGTCTCGCCCCCGCTCCCGTGGGCGAAACGCCCGCAGAGGCGCCCGCTTCCGTGCGGACCGCCGCGCCAGCGCCCGCTTCGCGCGTGGCTCCGTCCCGGGCTCCCGTCACGCACCGCGCTCCTCGAGCAGGTGCCGCTACGCATCCGGTTGAGGGCACGAGCGCCCGCGCCGCGGACACCGTCATTCCCATCGTCACGATGCCCGAAGCCACGGCCGCGGCCGCCAAGACGGCCAACTGGGAGACGCTCCGAGGCCTCGCCGACGCCTGCCGCGCCTGTCCCATGGGGGCGACCCGGCAACACATGGTCTTTGCCGAAGAAGGGCGCGAAGCGCGCTTCGTGATCGTGGGCGAAGCCCCGGGCGGCGAAGAAGATTTTCAAGGGATTCCCTTCGTGGGGAAGAGCGGACAGCTCCTCACCGCGATGCTCAACGTCCTCGGTGTCGAACGGCGCAAGGACGTGACGATTTTGAACGTTTTGAAGTGCCGTCCGCCCGGAAACCGCAATCCCAAGCCCGACGAAGTCGCGGCCTGTTCGGTGTTCCTGCGCCGTCAGCTCGAGATTCTGCAGCCCGACGTCCTCTTTCTCATGGGGCGTTTTGCCGTGACGTCGTTGCTGAACCTGCCGCCCGAATCGAGCATCGGCCGCACGCGCGGCACGATCTACGAAGTGCGCGTGGGCGCGAAGATGGTGCCCGCCGTCACGACCTACCACCCGTCCTATCTCCTTCGCCGACCCGAAGAAAAGGCGAAGGCCTGGGAGGACCTGGTGCTTCTCAAACAGACGCTCGCCCGTGCGGGGATCGTCTTCGGAAAGAAGGACGCCTGACGGAAAGGGGCAAAGACGAAGAAGGCCGGATCGCTTCGAAGAGCGCCGGCCTTATTCTCAGCAACCGAAGGCTTCGGTGCGGAAGTGCTCGTCGTCGATCCCGAGGGTCTGACGCCAGGCGTCGAGGTGCTTCATGAAGCCCGGCGACGCGCAGGCGTAGAGACGCCGCTCGGCATAGTCGGGAACGAGTTCGGCAAGGCGCTCGGCCGTAAGACGTCCCGTGAGATAGGGGGTGCAGGCGTTTTCCTTCGTGAAGATGCGGGTCTTCAGTTCCGGGCGGCACTCCGTCATGACCCGCCACCAGTCCCGCTGAACGATGTGCGCGGGCGACTTCGTCGTGTAGACGACTTCGATGTCGACGCGGGGCTTGTGAACGAGCAGCCACCGCGTCATCGAGAGAATCGGCGTGATCCCGGAGCCGCTCGCCATGAGAAGGAATTTTTCCATCGGATCGTCGTCGCAAGTGAAGTCCCCCATGGGCTCGGCGAGATGCACCGTGCTTCCCACGGGAACCGTTGTGATCCAGTTCGAGGCGCAGCCGCCGGGTACGCGGCAGACGGTGGTCGTCACGAATTCGGAAATGCCGTGGGTGCTCGAGACCGTATAGGGGCGACAGACGCCGGTATCGCCCACTTTGACGACCGTGAACTGCCCGGGACGGTTCACGAAAGGTTTGCCGTCGAGCGGAACGAAATTCTGGGTGAAGGTGTCGGGCGTCTCCTGGATGCGCGAATGAAGGCGCATCGGACGAAAATGCAGATCCATGAGATTCTCCTTGCGTACGAGAGCAAAACGTCCCGGCGGGCGAAGCTCTGCCTTGTTCGAAGAAGTATAGGCGGCGGGAAGAGGGGAGGGAGGAAAATGCGGGGGCGGATACGAAAAAAGTTCCCGGCGGGAACTTTTCGAAAGATGGAGCGGGTGAAGGGAGTCGAACCCTCGTCTCTAGCTTGGAAGGCTAGGGTAATAGCCGTTATACGACACCCGCATCCGAGGAGTTAGAAATTTTACTGGAAAAGTCCGAAAAAAGCAAGGTGCTTGCGAAGAATGCTCTCCATGCCCGGTTTCTTCGGTTTCGGCGAAGAGACGGGAGGGCGGTTTGCCCGGGCAAACCGCCCTCGAGATCGCAGAAGCTTACGAGGCGACCATTCGGTCCGTCGTCGTTTTGTCGCGGATGCGGACAAGCGCGATGCGGTTTTTCTCAAGCTTGACGACTTCGAAGCTGCGGTTCTCGATTTCCACCGTCTCGCCTTCCTGCGGCAGGCGGCCGAAGCGCTGCAGCAGCAGGCCCGCCAAAGTCACGAAGTCGCTCGACTTCTCAAAGAGTCCGGGCGCGCCCAAGGCGTGACTCATCGACACGAGGTCGACGGAACCGTCCGCCAACCATGAGCCGTCGGCTTCGTCCTTTTGCAGAAGCGGCGTTTCTCCTTCGTCGGGGAACTCGCCGGCAATGGCTTCGAGAATGTCGTGCATCGTCACGAGGCCCTGCAGGACTCCGAATTCATCGGTAACGAGCACGAGCGTCGCACGGTTCTTGCGCAGATCCCGCACGAGGCGGATGAGGCTGATGGTTTCGGGCACGAGGAAGGGCCGACGTTTTAGCGCGAGCGCTCTGAGAGAAGGAGTGTCGCGGCAGTCGATCAAGTCTTTCGCCTTGACGAAGCCCACGAGATTGTCGAGTGATCCTTCCCCTACAGGAAAGAGGCTGTGGTGCAGATCTTTGACGTCCGCGCAAAGCGTTTCGAAGTCTTTTTCCAAGTCGAGCCAGCCGATTTCGGCGCGCGGCGTCATGATCATGCGCACCGACCGGTCGGCCAGACTCAGCACGCCTTCCACCATCTCGCGTTCGTCCGCGGCAAAGGGCTTCGCGGTGGCGGGGAGCATGGCTTCGGTTTCGGTGACGGGCTCTTCGGTCTTCTTTTCCAAAAGCCGCAGGACGGCTCGGGTGGTCCGTTCTCGGAAGGGGAGGCGCAGCTCGTGTTTGACGCGGTTGCGCGTGGCGATCTGGTTGAAGGTTTCGATGAGGATCGAGAACGCGATCGCGGCATAGAGGTAGCCCTTCGGGATGTGAAAACCGAGGCCTTCGGCCAGGAGGGAGAGGCCGATCATCAGAAGGAAGGAGAGACACAGGACAACCACGGTCGGGTGATCGTTCACGAATGCCGTGAGGGGACGGCTCGCCGCCACCATGACGATCATCGCCACTACGACGGCCGTGCACATGATGCCGAGGTTGTCGACCATGCCTACTGCGGTGATGATCGAGTCGACGGAGAAGACGGCGTCCAGAAGGAGAATCTGCGCGATGACCGTCCAGAAGCCCGCCGTGCCCCGGTTCTTCGACTCGGTGTGGGGAAGCGCTTCGAGACGTTCGTGCAGCTCCGACGTCGCTTTGAAGAGAAGAAAGACGCCGCCTGCGAGCAAAATGAGGTCACGCCAGGAAAACGGATGTCCGAAGACCGTAAAGACCGGCGTCGTGAGCGACACGAGCCAGGACATGATGGAAAGGAGTCCGAGCCGCATCACGAGCGCGAGCCCGAGTCCGGTGTAGAGCGCACGGTCCTGTTGCGCGGCGGGAAGTTTTTTGGCAAGGATGGCGACGAATACGAGATTGTCGATGCCGAGGACGATCTCCAGAACGATGAGAGTGATCAGTCCCGCCCAGAGGGAGGGATCAAAAAGAAAATCCATGGGAGTCAAAAGAAAAAACATCCGACCGGGATGTGCGGCAAAAGTGAAGGTAGCAAACTTTCGGTCCGCCGCAGGAAGGAGGCGCCTTCCTTTTTACTCGACTGCTCGCAAATACCGAGCCTCGGGCGCGTACGCCGGCCGTTCTGGGTCGGTTCGGAGGCGAGACTGCCCGGGGCGCCGTAGGTCGGCAAAGGGACGCCGTCGCGGCCGATCCCTTTGCGCAGAACGCCAAGACGTCCCCGTACGGGCGGTCAGCGGGCGACGGTCGCGACGAAGTCTTCCTTTTCGGCGTCCCACAGACAGAGATTTTTCGCCGCCATGTCGTAGTAAAGGGCGTGAAGCGAAAGAGAGCCTTCGTCGACGCGCTCGCGGATCCACCCGTAGGAGAGAAGGTTTTCAATGGAAAGGAGCACGGCGCCCTCTTCGCAGCGCCGGCAGCGAAGCGCGAGGGGCTCGTAGGGATTTTCCGCTTCAAGCTCGTCGAGAACGGGCTGCGCAAGCGACACCCAGCCCGAGGTGTGGCGCTCGTTTGCAATTTTCTCTTTGTGAAGGAGGCCCTGAATGCCGCCGCAGTTGGAGTGGCCCATCACGATCACGTGGTGGATGTCGAGGTGCTTGACGGCGTATTCGACGGCGGCGAGCACGGCGTCGGGGCTCCCGGCTTCCTCTTCCGAAGGAACGAGCGCGGCGACGTTTCGCACGACGAAGAGGTCGCCCGGCTTGCAGCCCATCAGGATTGCCGGATCGGCGCGCGAGTCGCAGCACGCGATGACGAGGGTCTTGGGATTCTGGCCGTGGGCGAGTCGGTCAAAGAACTCGGCTTCCTGAAGAAGGGTGTTCGCCTTGAAGTTGTGGAAACCTTGGATGAGGTCGTGAAAGTTGGTGGACATGTTGAAGGTTTGGATGAATTCGTTGCGGTTCGGTTGTGGCGACGCTCTTTGAGATTTCTGGGAACAAAGCCGACTACAGGTCCCACACAGGGAGCGCGATGACGTCGCTCGTGAGGTAACGCGCCTGCGGTGCCGTGCAGACGAGGGCACCCGGGCCTCTTCGAACGTGTCCCTGGAGAACGTCGAAGGCTTTGAGCACGCTTCGGTTTGGTGTGTCAGACGATTCTATTGCGATCGGATGGTAGACGTCGTCCTTGCGGATGAGCAAATCGATCTCACGCCGTTGTGCGTCGCGATAGAAATAGAAGTGCGCCGGCCTTCCGTTGTGACGCCAGCTCTTCAGAATTTCCATGATGACGAAATTCTCAAAGAAGGCCTCGGCGTTGTGTGCGCTCCGGAGCGAAAAGGGGCTCGACGATCGAGAAAGCCAGGCGGCGAAGCCGGTGTCCGTGAAGTAGAGCTTGGGCTTTTTGATGAGCGATTTTCCAACGTCTTCACAGAAGGCAGGAAGAAGGTATACGACTCCCGTCGCCACGGCGATGTTGAGCCAGTCTCGGGCGGTTTCCCTGGCGATGCCCGCTTCCGCTTGCACTTCGCCGACGACGAATTCCCGGCCGATGCGGCCGGCAAGTATCGAAAGAAACTTCGCGAATTCCGGAAGTCGGCGAACGCCCGCGGCGAAGACGTCCCGGTCGAGGAGGATTTGTAGGAAACGCTCGAAGAAGCCGTCTCGTCCCTTTGCGTCGCTTTGAACGACCTCCGGCCAGGCGCCCTGCCAGATGATCCGCCAGAGTTCGTCTTGCGTGACGGGATTCAGGGGTCCCCTCTCCAGGGATCCCGTCGGGAGAAAAGGCTTTTGCTCCCGCCCTTTCCCTTGTCGTTCATAGAGACTCAGGGGAAAGAGCTCCAATGCGGTCACATTTGCCGGGAGGGCTTCGGCAAGGGGCTGCCGCAGCATGCGGGTCTGCGATGCGGTGAGCCAAACGAGTCCGCGTTCGTCGGTTCCGTCAAGGAGGGCACGGAGTGCCGGTCCCAGCTTCGGTGCCCGCTCAAATTCGTCGATCCAAACGGGTGGAGCGTATTGCCGGAAAAACGTGTCGGGGTTGTCCTGCGCGAGGTCGAGCGCTTGAAAGTGATCGAGGCTGACGTGCCGGCGTTCGCCCGCAAGGCGCTGAAGGAGCATCTTCTTTCCTACCCTTCGCATGCCGGTGATCAGAAGGCTCTGGTGACAGGCGTTGATTTGGTTGAGGACCTTCTCCAAGGTTCTCGGAAAATCGTTGGGGTTCAATGAATGGAGGGAACTCATCGAAGGACTCCGAAAAGGGAGGAATCGACGTTCGGGACGGGATGCATCAGTCGGCAACGTGGCATCGCCACAGAACCGTACTCTCGATTTTATAGAGAGTACGGTCTCGATTTCATCTGCTGAAGAGACGCGATTTTCAATGAAGTCCCTTGGGGTTTGACTTCGATCGCAAAGAGAAAAGAAAGACTCGGACGAGTCCGATAGGCAAGAACAATCAAAACAAACAAAATGAGAATCAATAACAATTGAAAGTTATTGTGACCGAAGAGGGTAAAAAAGACGGTCTTGTTCGACATGACTCTGTCTCTCCATTGACAGTAAAGAGATTTATTGGATGACTTCTAGTTTTTCCTTAACCGCGAATAATTATCATCAACGAGTTTTGGGGCCTCGACAGGCAAGAATTTTCTCATCTTGCCCTTGCGTTTTAGGCGGTCTGCGGATAGAGTTGAGAGTCATTTTTAATGAAAATCGTTCTCAAAGAAGAGGGGCCGAGAGGCCTCTCTTCCTCAGAAACGGAGAGACTCGTGAAAGAAATGTCGCAGGCGCCCGAACGTCAGAAAGAGGGCACGTTTGAAGAAAACTCCCGCCGCATGGCAGAAGCCCTCAAGGCCAACACGCTCGACGCTTGCCGGGCGAATGCCGAGGATCCCCTTCACGCGGCTTTTACCGCGAAGGCGGTCGTTCATTCGGGACCGGGCGGCATGCCCCTGATGGGCTCCGATGCGGAACGCACGCTTGACGGTCTTCTCGATACGCCCCGCAAGGGCAAGACGCTCGCCTATCTGCACGTCCCCTTCTGTGAAACGCGCTGCCTCTACTGTCTCTTCTATCAGAATCCCTACAAGGAGGAGGCCGTCTCGCGCTACGCCGAGGCGCTCGTCAAGGAAATTCAGCTCTGGAGCGACCGCGCGGCCGTGACTTCGCACCCGGTGCACGCGGTCTACTTCGGAGGCGGCACGCCAACGGCCTTTTCGCCCGACGATCTGAGCCTCGTGATCGGGGCGGTGAAGAAGTACCTGCCGCTTGCGAACGACTGCGAAATCACGGTGGAAGGCCGCATTCACGGCTTCACCGACGAAAAGATCGAAGCGGCGCTCGAAGCGGGCGCGAACCGCTTCTCGCTCGGCGTGCAGACCTTCAACACGGACGTGCGCCGCTCGATGATGCGCGTCGACGATCGGGACACGATTCTTGCGCGTCTCGACAAGCTCTGCTCCTACGACAATTCGTCCGTCGTGATGGACCTCATCTACGGCTTCCCCGGCCAGACGATGGACGTCTGGGAGGACGACGTGAAGACGGCCGCGTCGCTACCCCTGGACGGGATCGACTGCTATCAGCTGAACGTCTTTGAGCGCTCGCCCCTCGCGAAGTACGTCGCGAACGGAAAGCTTCCGCCCGCCGCGGACACGGCGCAGAAGGCCGACATGTTCGCGATGAGCGTGGAACTCCTGACGAACGCCCACTGGCGCCGGCTTTCCAACAACCACTGGGGAAACGACATGCGCGAGCGCAACATCTACAACGCGCTCGGAAAGGGCGCTTCCGACTGCCTCGCCTTCGGCTGCGGAGCGGGCGGGCGGATCCACGGCCACAGCTTCATGATGGAGCGAAAGCTCGACGCCTGGTACGCGCAACTCGAGGCCGGCAAAAAGCCCGTCGGCATGCTCATGAAGCCTACGCCCCACTGGCATCTCCTTCGCACGATTTCGTCCGCGATGGAGTCGGGGTCGATCGACCTCACGGCGATCGCCCGCAAGTTCAACGTCCCCGTCGACAAGCTCGCCGCCCCGGTCATCAACCAGTGGGTGGAGGCGGGACTGCTCGTCCCGGTCGGAAACGGCTTCGTTCAGACGGTCGCGGGTCAGTACTGGCACGTTACGCTCGCGCAGCTTCTCGTCAACTGGCTTACGCAGCAGCTCATGCCCGCCGAGGCCCGTGCGGGACATCCCATGCATCCGCATGCGATGATGGCCGCCCGCGGGATGGGACATCCCAAGGCCGCCCATCCCGCCATGGAAGGCGCGGATCCCGCGGAAATCGCCCGAAAGATGCACGCCGCGCATTCGCACGCGGCCTGAGGTTTGCCACGGATCGCGCAAACCCGGCACGAAATCCTCCGGCCGAATCCGCGGGCCGCGTCCGAGAGGGCGCAACCCGCGGATTCGCATCACTCTCCTCACGGAAATTCATGAAAGAACGTCTTCCCCGACACTGGCCCGCACGAGAACTGGTGCTGATCGGCGTCTTCGCCGCGGCCGCCAAACTCTCGAGCCTTCTCATTGCGCTCGCGGGCGGCGGCATGAACCCCATTTCGCTCGTCGCCAAGAACCTCGTCTTCACGACGCTTTTGATCGTGCTTCTCACGAAAATCCCGAAGCGCTGGACGCTCCTTCTCTTCACGGCCGTGAGCATGATGATCAGCGTTCTTCTGTTGGGCGGAAGCCTCACGCTTCTTCCCGCCGCGCTCGTCGGGGCGATTGCGGGCGAAGCCGCCGTCTTTCTGACGGGCGGCGCCGGCAAAAAGTGGGCGCCCTGGGTCGCCGCGGGCGTCTATGACTTCGCGTCGAAGGCCCTCTCGCTCGGTGTTTCGTTTTTGTTCATGCGCGAGAGCCCGGCCCTCATGACGATGGTGGTGCCGATCGTGCTCCTCGGCTACGCGGGCTCCTTGGCGGGTCTTTGGTTCGGTTGGAAAACGGTGGGAGAACTCAAACATGCGGGCTTTGTTCGCTAAAACGGACGACACGAACATGATGCGGCGCTTGGACGCCTGCACGAAGCTCGCCGTAACGCTCACGACGGCGATTCTGGCGGTGGCGTGCTCGGGCGTGGTGGCGCAGGGCGTGCTCTTTGCCGCGACGCTTTTTTACGTGCTGCTTTTGAAGCGCCCGGGACTTCTCGCCGTTCTCTACGGTGCAATGGCCGTCATGATGGCGGTCGCCGCGGGATGCGCGGCCGTGATCGAGGCTTTCGCGCCGGGGCTCGGGGGCCTCTCCGTAAAGTCGCTCGTCATTCCCTTCCTGCGCGGCCTTTCGATGATGAACGTCGTGATGGTGCTCGCGATGACGACGCGCGTCGAAGACCTCTTGACGACGCTCGAACGCATGCGCCTTCCCTTCTGTCTTTTCCTGCCCGCGGCCGTGATGCTGCGCTTCATCCCGACCTTCACGAACGACATCCGTCAGGTGTGGGAGACGCTCAAGATCCGCGGCTGGCCCATGGGCGTGGGAATGCTTACGCGCCACCCGATTCTCTCTTCGCGTCTTCTGCTCGCGCCCATTCTCTTTCGCGCTCTGAAGTCCGCGGAGACCCTCGGAACGGCTTCGGAACTGAAGGGCCTCGGCACGGCCGAACGAACGCTCATGCCGGACCTGCGGACGATGACGACGCTCGACGCGCGGATTCTCTCCGCGCTCGTGTTGACGACTGCGGCGGCCGTGGCGGGGGAAATCCTCTTTGCCGACCTTTTCATGACGAACACCTACATGCCCTAAGCGATGATTGCATTTGAAGAAGTTTCCTACCGATACCCGAACACCGAAGGCACGGCGGTCCGAAACCTGAACTTTCGGGTGGAGCCGGGCGAACTCAAGGTCGTGACGGGCGCTTCGGGCTGCGGCAAGACGACCCTCATGCGGCTCGCAAACGGGATCGCCCCGCAAATTCTCGGGGGCGACGTGACGGGGACCGTGCGGATCGACGACTGCGACGTGTCGGAAACCCCCGTGGCGGACCTCGCCGAAAAGGTGGGGACGCTCTTCCAAGACCCGGAAGAACAGTTCTTCGCCCTGAACGTGGGCGACGAAATCACCTTCGCCCTGAAGAGCCGCGGGATGACGCCCGACGATGTGAACGCGCGCCTCGAGCTCGCGGCCGAAACGCTCGGGATCTCGCATCTTCTCGACGCCGACATTCACTCGCTCTCCGAAGGACAGAAGCAGAAGGTGGGGCTCGCGGGCATTCTTGCGCTCGGCCCCAAGGTCCTGGTGCTCGACGAACCGAGCGCGAACCTCGATCCGGAGGCGACCGAACAGCTCGCGCAGATTCTCGATGAACTCAAGCGCGCGGGCTCGGCCATTCTCGTCGTCGACCACCGCCTCTACTGGCTTCGCGATACCGCCGATGAAGTCTTCGTCATGCAGGCGGGCGAAATCCGCGAGCGCGGACCCTTTTCAATTCTCGAGGACGACGTGCTTCGAGCCCGCTGGGGCCTGCGCCGCGACGCCGTGGCGGATCCCCGCGCAACGCTTCCTCGCGTGAAGGTCGAAGCGGGGCTCTGCGCCGAAGAAAAGGCGGGGGCGGTTTTTACGGCCGAAAACCTGACCTTCGGCTATCCCGGCCGCGGGACGATCTTTGCGGACGCTGCCTTTGCGGTTCCCGCGGGGATCACCGCGCTCATCGGCGACAACGGCACGGGCAAAACGACGCTCGCACGGATTCTGACGGGACTACTCAAGGCAGAAGGGCGCTTCGCGCTCGACGGCAACGCGGTCGGAAAGGAGGGCCTCATGCCGTCGGCGGGCCTTGTGCTCCAAAACGCCGACCATCAGCTCACGATGCGCACGGTCGAAGAGGAAATCACCGCCGCGATGCTTGCCGGCCGCTGGGCCAAGGAAAGCCGTTCGGGCTGGTCGGGCGACCTCGGCCGCTTCGATCCGACGGAAGAGGAAAAGGCGCGTCTCGAATCGCTCCTCACTTCGCTTCGACTCACTCCCTTGCGCGGGCGGCACCCGCAGTCCCTTTCGGGGGGCGAAAAGCAGCGCGTGGTGATCGCCTGCGCGCTCGCGAAGGATCCGCGCATTCTGATTCTCGATGAGCCTACGAGCGGGCTTGACGGGGCGAACCTCGCCTCGATCGCCGGGATTCTCCGGGAAGAGGCCGACAAGGGCCGCGCCGTGTTTTTGATCACGCACGACCTCGAACTGCTCGACGCCTGCGATCGGGCGCTCGACATGACGGATTTTCAATCACTCATTCATAAGGACAACGGATTATGACGAACATTCAGCCGACCGAAGCCCAGAAGGTCAAGATCGAGGAACTCCTCACGGCGCCCTATCCCGTGACGCTCGCCACCGCCGCGAAGGCCCTCGGGACGACCGAAGAGGAAGCGGCGAAGCTCTTGCCCGAAGGAATGGCCCGCTTTGTGACGGGGGACGCCTCGGAGCGCTTCGACGAAGTCTGGGAGCGCCTCGCCCTCTGGGAAAAGGTGACGCTCTTCATCGTGCACGACGGTCACGTCTTTGAAATCGAAGGCAAGCTCTCCAAGGGCAAGCGCGCCCAGGGCTACTACAACATTCTCGGCAAGGACGCGACGATCGGCGGGCATCTGCGCTACGACGGCGTCGGCGCGATCGCCTTCGTGACGCTTCCCTTCATGAAGCGCGAGTCGCTTTCGGTGCAGTTCTTCAACAAGTCGGGTGCCGTCGCCTTCTCCGTCTACGTGGGCCGAGAAAACCATCAGCTCATCGAAAGCGTCAAGGCGCAGTTCTTCGCCGACCGCGACGCGCTTACGGCCTGATCGACGAAGAGGAAGGACACATGACGAAAGCTTTGGTTGTCGTGAGTTCCCGCACGGGGAACACCCGCATCGTCGGACACGCCGTGGCGGACGCCCTCGGGGCCGAGTATGTCGGCGCCGAGCGGTATCTTGAAAACCCCGCGGCCTACGCCGAGTGCAATCCGGTGATTCTGGGCTTCTGGAACGACCGCGGCATGGCCCCCGAAGACATGCAGGCCGTCGCGAAGACGCTTCACGAAAAGCGGATCGGCTTTTTCGCGACGATGGGGGGCGACCCCAAATCCGAGCGCGCCGTCGCCTGGATGGAAAAGGTGACGGAGGGACTCCTCGCGCTCGGGTGCGGGAACGTCGCCGTCACGTCGCTTCTCGTGCAGGGGCGCATCGATCCGGCGCTTTTCGAGCGCATGACGCAGATGATGGGGGGCGCCGTCACGCCCGAGCGCGAAGCGCGCCGCAAGGCGGCCGAAACGCACCCCGACCGCATGGACCTTTTGAAGGCGGAAGAACATTTCAAGGCGGCTTTCCCGGAATGCCGTCCTGAGGAGCAATGAGGGAAACAATGAGCTGGGAGAAATTCGAAGCCGTATACGCCATGATCGGCCCCGCGGGGGTGGCGCTTTTGTTCGTCGCGCTCTTTGCGATCTATCTCATCGTCTGGCAGCTCTGCTACATGACGGCCGTCTGGCGCAATTTCCGGCGTGACTTTCTCGACATCGAGCAGGGGAAGGACCGCTGTCTTCGGCACATCGATCCGAAGAAGGCCAATCCCCTGATCCGCATCATCTACGACATCGTGACGACCCACGGCGACCACTCGGACGACATCCGCGCGGAGGTGAGCTATCTCTTTTACCGCAACTTCAAGCGCGTCTCGAACGGCCTTTGCTGGCTCAAGCTCATCGCCGTCGTCGCGCCCCTCATGGGGCTTCTCGGCACGGTCTGGGGGATGGTCTGGGTCTTTCAGGCGATGGCCGACGTCACGCACGCGAACCCGGGCGTTCTCGCGTCGGGCATCTGGTCGGCCCTCATCACGACGATCATGGGCCTGTGCGTAGCCATTCCGACGCTCATGGCCTACTACTATCTGATGCTCAAATTCCGGAGCTTTCACATCGAGGCGGTCGAGCACAGCTACCGCGCGCTCGAAGTCTGCCGCCGTCTGAAGAAGTCGGGAAAGGAATCACGCTTCGAAGCCGATGAAGCGGTTACGCCGGGTCTTTGAGGAGTCGGGCGATGAACAGCGACTTTTTCGGCAATTTCGACGAAGAGCCCCAGATCGACCTGACGCCTCTGATCGACTGCCTCTTCATGCTCATCATCTTCTTTGTGCTGACGATGAGCTTTTCGAAGCCCGTTCTCGAGGTGATGCTCCCTCAGGCGGCGCACGGAGAGGTTTCGCGCGAGCGCAACGACCTGCTTCTCTCCGTCAAGAAGGACGGGGCGCTCTGGCTCGGCTCCGAAGCGACGACGCTCGAAGGTCTCTCCGCGGCCCTTGACGCCGCGCCCGAGCGCACGCTCAACATCTACATGGACCGCGAGGCGCCCTTTGCGAAGTTCGTCGAGGTGATGGATCTCGCCAAGGTGAAGCGCGAAGGTCGCTTTGTGATCAGTACGGATCCGGAACCCGCGGGAGAGGCTTCCGCGGCCTCCGACGCCGGTCAAGGGGCGGTCGATGAGTGAGCTGCGGGAGAGCCAATTCGCCGACCGCGCCGCGCGAACCGTCGTGTCGATCGCGGCGGTCGGACTCGTCGTGGCGGGCGGTTGGGAGGTGACGCAGAAGGTCATTCAGGTCCCGAACATCGCCGCGGCGCTTTTTCGCGAGGAAACGGCGGTCCGGCTCGTCGACCTTCCGCAGGAAACCCTGCGCAAGGCCCCCGAGACGCCGCTTGAAAAGCCTCTCGTCGAACATCTGACCGAGGAGAGCGACTTCGAGGTTCCTGCGCGTCCCGAACCGGAACCAGAGCCCGTTCCCGAGCCGGAACCCGAACCAGAGCCCGAACCCGTTCCCGAGCCCGAACCGATTCCGGAGCCCGAGCCGGAACCTGAACCGGAACCGATTCCCGAACCCGAACCCGAGCCGATTCCGGAACCGGAACCCAAGCCCGAACCCAAACCGGAACCGAAGCCCGAACCCGTCAAGCCGAAACCTCAGCCCAAGCCCCAGCCCAAACGCGTGGAAAAGCCGAAGCCCGTGGAAAAGCCCGCGCCGAAACCGGCGCCCGCTCCCGCAGTAGTCCCGTCGCCCGATGCGGTGGAAGGGACGGTCGCCCAAGCCGGACAGGCGGGACTTGCCGAGGGACGCGAGGGCGGCGTCGGAAAGGGCGTGAGCGGAAGCGGCTCGGGCGCCTCCGACGGGACGGACCAGGTGCTCGCGGAACTCCTCGCCGTCGTCGAAGCGAACAAAACCTATCCGCGCCGCGCCCGTCAGACGGGGCAGCAGGGCGAGGTGCAGCTCGCGGTCGAAATCGGTCCCGACGGACGCGTCGTAAGCGTAACGATTCGCAAGAAGCACGCTTCGGCGCTCCTCAATCGCGCGGCCCTCAAAGCCGCAGAACCGCTCGAAGGGCGTCCCACAAAGCTCAGAAAGGCGGTTACCATCGTGGTGCCCGTTCGATTTGAACTGCACTGACTTTCGCGGGAGGAAACTTGAGACCTCCCGCGCTTCTTTTTCTTTCCTCTTTCCCAAGTTTCTTTATGACGCAACCCGCACTGCGCTTTGAGTCGCTCGAGAAAACCTATCCCAACGGCATGCGCGCCCTCAAGGGCGTCACGTTCGACGTGGAGGAGGGCGAATTCTTCGGCCTGTTGGGCCCCAACGGCGCCGGAAAGACCACTCTCATCACGTCGCTGGCCGGTCTTACCAAACCGACCGCGGGCCGCATCGTCGTGCGTGGCATCGACCGCGCCAAGGACCCGCGGGGCGCCGCGCGCAATCTCGGGATCGTTCCGCAGGAAATCACCTTCGACCCCTTCCTCACGGTGCGCGAAACCCTTCGCTATCAGTCGGGCTACTGGGGGATCGCCAAGAACGACGACTGGATCGACGAGATTCTTGAAAACCTGGGCCTTCTTGAGAAGGCCGAGGCGAACGTCCGTGTGCTCTCGGGCGGGATGAAGCGCCGCGTCCTCGTTGCGCAGGCGCTCGTCCACAAGCCTCCCGTCATCGTCTTGGACGAACCGACCGCGGGCGTCGACGTGGAGCTTCGCGAAAACCTCTGGACCTTCATCGGGGGCCTGCACAAAAAGGGGCACACGATCGTTTTGACGACGCACTATCTCGCCGAAGCGCAGGCCTTGTGCCGGCGTGTCGCGATCCTGAAGGAAGGCCGCATCGCGGCGCTCGACGCGACGGAAAAGCTGCTCGCGCGCTTTGAAGGGCGCGTGCTTCGCTGCCGCCTCGAGGGCGGGGAACTCCCCTCAGGACTTGCCGAGCGCGTGCTGCGCCGGCACGGCGCCGACATCGTTCTGCGCGCGGGCGACGCCGAGGACGTGCGGCAACTTCTCGGAGCGCTCCACGACGCGGGCCTTCGAGCGGAAAACCTCACGCTCGGACAGCCCGACCTCGAAGACGTATTTTTGGCCGTGACCGCAGGAACGAAGTGATGTGGATTCCCTTTCGAACCCTTTTTTGGAAAGAAGTGCACCGTTTCTGGAAGGTGGGACTTCATACGATTCTCGCGCCCGTTCTGACGGGGTTTCTCTATCTCGTCGTCTTCGGCGAGGCGCTTTCCAAACATTTGCCCGTCTATGAGGGCGTGAGCTACACGGCCTTCATCGTGCCGGGTCTCATCATGATGTCGGTCCTGCAGAACGCCTTCGCGAACACGGCCTCGTCCCTCATTCAGGCGAAGATCGCCGGGCACTTGGTCTTCGTGCTGATGCCCGCGATCCCGGGGCCGCAGATGGCGGCCGCCTACATCGGGGCGAGCTTCGTGCGAAGTTTCCTTGTGGGGACGGGCCTCTACATTGTCTGCGCCTGGTGGGCGATGCCGCCCGTGCGGGAACCTTTCCTCCTCATTGCGTTTGCCTTCTTCGGCGCGGCGATCATGGCGTCGCTCGGCCTCATCACGGCGCTTTGGGCGGAGAAGTACGATCAGATGGGGGCGGTGCAGAATTTCGTCGTGATGCCGCTCACCTTCCTTTCGGGCGTCTTCTACTCAGTCGATTCCCTTCCGCTCGCCTGGCGGGAAATCAGTCGCTTCAATCCCTTCTTCTATCTCGTCGACGGCTTCCGTCAGGGCTTTTTCGGGCGAGGCGATACGGATCCGTGGGCGAGCCTCGCGGTGACGGGCCTGACGGCCTTGGCCGTCACGGCGGTCGCGGTGACGCTTTTGACCCGCGGGTGGAAGATTCGTCACTGAGACCGAAAATCAAGAAGAGAGTGTGAACGGCCGCTTCGGAGAAAGGAGAAGCGGCCGTTCCTCTTTTTACCAGCCGCGAACGTGCTGGAGTTCTTCAATGATCTTTTCGTCGCGCACGAGAAGAAGCTTCTCGTAGGGCGCCGCCGTGGGACAGGCGTGGTTCGGGAGGATCCGAAGGCGCGTCCCGACGGGAAAGTCTTCGGGACGAAGGGCGGGGCCCTCCGTCGCCTCGATGATTCCGTGCTCCTGATTCGCGCCCTTCATGAGGACGGTGCCGCCGCGAAGCGGCGTTCCGTCGACGCCGCAGACGAGTCCGTAGCCGTAGTCACGTTTCTGACGAGCTGTGCCGCGGTCGCGCGACATCGCCATCCAGCCTGCGTCGACGATCACCTGGCCCTTCGCGGGCTGATGTCCGATCACGGTCGCAAGAACCGAGCCCGCGATGTCGTCGACCGTCGCGACGCCCACGTTCGTCATGAAGAGGTCAAAGAGCGAATAGACGCCGCAGCGCACTTCGGTGACGCCCGTTTCGTCCTCGGCCGTCAGCACGGTCGGCGTGGAGCCGACCGACACGATGTCGATCTGGTGACCCGCTTCGCGCAGCCGTCGGGCGGCGAGGACGATCCCGTCGCGCTCGCGTTCGGCCGCGAGACGGACGTGCTCGAGGTCGGGTTCGTCGTAGCTCGCGCCCGCGTGCGTGAGGACGCCGACAAGTCGAGCGCCGTCCCGAAGGTGTTCGGCTACGGTCAGAAGTTCCGCGGACTCGGGAGCGAGCCCCGAACGGTGGCCGTCGACATCCACTTCAAGAAGCACCGGAATGGAAACGCCGTGTGCCCGGCAGTAGTCGGAGACGGCGTCGGCCGCGGCGGCGTTGTCGAGAATGATCTTGAGGTCGCACCCGCGTTCACGTAGCGAGGCGACTTGGGGAAGCTTCTGAGGGGCGATCCCGACGGCGTAGAGAAGGTCCGTGACGCCGTGCGAGAAGAAGTATTCGGCTTCAAGAAGCGTCGAGACGCAGGCGGGTCCCTGCGGCGCCTCCATCTGACGCAAAGCGATCCCGATCGACTTGTGGGTCTTGAGGTGCGGGCGCAACCGCACGCCGAGGCGTCGGGCTTGGTCGAGCGCGCGGCGAAGGTTCTTTTCAAGACGTGCCTCTTCGATCACGAAGGAGGGTGTCGGAACGTTCGGGTCGGTGAGCGCGAGGCCGAGAAGCGAGGTCATGAAAGGTCTCCCTGGAAGACAATGCGTTGCCGTCCATTCTCGCACGGGGAGCCTCCCGTCTCAACGCCTGAGGGGATGCCCCTCGTTTTCGAACGGCCGAAACGAAAGAACCGCGCCCTTCCGAAGAGGGAACGCGGTTCTCAGAAGTGACCGATGGTCAGTCGGTTACTTGATCGACTTCACGGCGCTTTCCGCAGAGACGACGCCCGAGACGATGGCCCAGGAGTTCATCATGGCGGTCAAGCTGTCGGCACCGTTGGCGCCGCCCACGACGCAGCCCGCACCGTAGAGACCCGGGATGGGCTTGCCGGCCTTGTCGAGAATGCGCAGGTCGGCGTCGGCCTTGAGGCCGCCCAGGGTCGTCTGATAACGGACCTTCTGTTCGACGATGTAGTAGGGGCCTTCACCCAAACCGCCCGTGATCTTGCGGTTGAAGTCCGTGTCTTTGCCAGCCTTCACCATGTCGTTCCAGTGAGCGACGGTCTTCGCAAGACTTTCGGCGTCCACGCCCATGGTCTTGGCGGCTTCGGCAAGATTGTCGGAGACGGCCATCACGGGACGGCCGTTGTTGACAATCTTCGTCCACGTCATGAGCGTTTCTTCATTCGGAACGAGCTTGTCTTCAAGCGACTTCCGGACGTATTCCTTCCAGGCCTTCGCGTCCATCACGATGTAGGCGATGTGGTCGGGCTGCTCGACCGTCTTGTCGGTGAGGACGCCGAGCGCCGCGTTTTCGTCGACGTAGCGCTGACCGAGCTTGTTGACGTAGATGGCGCCCGACTTCTTCATCGTGTCGGTCGAGGAGGCCGTGGCGGCGAGGCCGTGGCCCGGAACCGTTTCGACGCCCTGCGGATACATCTTGACGAGGTCGAGGTTGATCGTGCCCGCGCCGATGGCGGTCGCCATCTTGTAGCCGTCGCCCGTTTCGCTGTCGAGACCGTAGAAGACGTAGTTGCTCATTTCCTTCGGGAGCATCGACTTCACGGCGCCGTAGCCGCCCGAGGCGAGAATGACGGCCTTCGAGGTGAGTTCGACCGTGTTGCCGTCCTTGTCCGTCGCGCGGACGCCGACGACCTTGCCCGCGTCGTCACGGATGAGTTCCTGGGCGCGCGTCTGGAGCATCAACTTCCCGCCCATGCCGAGGAACTTCTCGCGCATGAGGTTGAGGTAGTTGACCGAGCGCCCCGTCACGCCGAGCTGACGGTTGGCGGAGTGGTCGGGATACTGCGTCGCAGCGGGCCCGTACGGGATCTTCATGTCGTAGATGAGCCAGTCGACAACGCCGCCCACGCGTTCCGTCACCATCTTGACGAGCGTCGGATCGTTGCGGTTCTTGCCGACCGTGAAGATGTCCTTGTAGGCGAGTTCGGGCGAGTCCTTCGTTTCCTTCATGACTTCGCGCTGATACTTCGAGCCCGTGGCGATGAGGGTGCCGGCATTGAGAGCCGTGGCGCCGCCGATCACCGGCATCTTTTCGATCAGGATCACGTTCGCGCCGAGCGTTTCGGCCTTGACGGCGGCGGAGATGCCCGAGCCGCCCGCGCCCACCACGACGATGTCGGCGTTTTCCTTGACGAGCTTCTTGGCGGCCTTCTTCTTCACGACCGCGGCGGCGAACTGAGCGGGATCACCGCCCGCCTTCTGAATCGCCTGGGCGACGGCCTGACGGATGCCTTCCGACGTCATCGTGGCGCCCGCCACGGCGTCGACCGCGGTGCTCTGCGCCGCGACGATCGCCTTCGGGAAGTCGGCGACGGCGGCGTCGGAAATGCCGACCGTTTCGGTGTGCTTCACCACCTTGACGGCGTCGAGCTTGCCGGCCTTGACGGTGACTTCCACCGTGATCGTGCCGTTGCGGCCCTTGCCTTCGCCCGTGTAGGTGCCGTCGGTCATGGCGGCGAAGGCGCTGCCGCAGAGGGCGGCGGATACCGCCAGAGCGGCGAGTCGTTTGGTTCCCATGCGCATGTTCTTTCTCCTTTGATGGATGGTGCAGGGTGTCCTTGTGCAAGAGAAATTCTAGAAAACGCCTTCTTCAAGCGCTTCGGAACTTCTCCCTAAAAGAAAACGCATAGGGTGCAGGGAGTAGGTGAGTGGAAGGATCCGCAAGGGAATGCACGGAATGTAAAAGAATTCCTGCATTCTTTTTACGGCAAATCGGGACAAACCCGCGAGTGTAGTCGCGGCTACAGACAGGAGGGTCGAGGGGTTCGATACTCACGATCGAACCAAACCGCTCTTCTCAATGCTGAAAGGAGTTCACTATGAGCAAAATGCATCTGACGCTCACCGCTGTGGCCGTGGCGCTCGCCATGTCGCCCGTCTGGGCCGCCGATCAAGAATACAAGACCGATATCGTCGTGATCGGTGCCGGCGCTTCGGGTACGGCCGCCGCCTGGGCTGCCGCCGAAAAGGACTTCAACGTCATTACGCTTGAAAAGGCCGCCATGCCGGGCGGCACGGGCCAGTTCTCCGAAGGTATCTTCGCCGTCGAAAGCAAGCTGCAGCGCGATTGGAACTACGGCCTCACGAAGGACGAAGCCTTCCAAAAAATCATGAACTACGGTCATTGGCGCGGCAACGCCAAGATGGTGCGCGCCTTCGTCAACAAGTCGGCCGACACGATCGATTGGATGATGAAGAACGGCGTGAAGTTCGAAAAGCTCTTCTCGAACTACCCGAACGGCCTCTACACCTGGCACATCTATGAAGGCCGCGGCGCGGGCTGGATCAACCTCTTCCAGCAGAAGTACAAGGAAAAGGGCCAGAAGCTGCTTCTCAACACCTGGGGTGAAAAGCTTCTGACGGAAAACGGCCGCGTCGTGGGCGTCGAAGCCACGAACAAGGCGGGCGACAAGATCACGATTCACGCCAAGGCCACGATCATCGCCACGGGCGGGTTCTTCGCCAACAAGGAAATGGCCAAGGAATACCTCCGCTTCCCGAACGCCGACGGTCTCGCGCAGACGGGTAAGACGGGCGACGGCATCCGCATGGCCTGGGCCGTGGGCGCCGGCAAGGAAGGCACGGAAGTGCAGGCTTCCTATCGTCCGGGTCCGCGCGGCGTGGGCACGACCAACCACGTGAGCGCCACCGCCAAGCAGCCGCACCTCTGGCTCACCCCGAAGGGCGAACGCTTCTGCGACGAAAAGATCATGCTCGAATGGCCGTTTGCAGGGAACGCCCTCGAACGCATCGGCGGCACGATGTTCGTCGTCTATGACCAGGCGACGCTCGACCATATGGTGAAGGACGCGGGCATTGACCTGGGCGTCGGCGTCATGGTTCCGGTCGGCACGAAGCTTACGAACTTCGACAAGGAATGGGACGACGCCGTCAAGGCCGGCTGGGCCTTCAAGGCCGACACGCTCGACGGTCTCGCCAAGGCGACCGGCATGAACGCCGACAAGCTCAAGAAGACGGTCGAAGCCTACAACGGCTTCTGCGCCGTGCGTCACGACGAAGAATTCGCGAAGGATCCGCAGTATCTGCGCGAAGTGAAGACGGGTCCCTTCTACGCGATCAAGTCCGTGGCGAGCACGCTCGGCACGTTGGGCGGCATCAAGGCGAACGAACGCTTTGAAGTCGTGACGCCCGACGAAGAACCGATTCCGGGCCTCTTCGCCGCGGGCAATGACGTCGGCGGCATGTACGGCGACAGCTATGACCTCCTGATGGCCGGTTCCACCGTGGGCTTCGCGGTGAACTCGGGCCGCATCGCGGTCGATTCGGCGGAAGAGTACATTAAGACGCTGAAGTAAGAGACACTCGGTCGACTGGGATTTCAACCCGGTCGACATTGTCGAGAGGGTCGGTTTCACTGCTGGTGAGCCGGCCCTTTTTCGTGCCGTCAGTCGTCGTTTCTCGGAGGTTGCGGCCAGACGGGTTTGGCGGCGCGGTCGTTCCTTGCGAGCCAGTCGTAGACGTCGTCGAAGAGGGCGGGGCGCACGAAGAGGTCCGTCCCTTCGCGCTTTGCAAGGTCCTCGCGGAACCACGCGCTCAAAATCTTCGCGACGCTCACTCGGTTGAGGTTGACGACTTCGCCCACGAATTCCGCGGAGAGCCGATAGGGAAGCCGCCACCATTCCGCTTCCTCGACGCATCCGCCCTCATGGGTGAGCGCCGACTGAAAGAAGACCTTGAGGCGCTGCTCGGGCGGGAGCGTGAAGTTCGCGACCATGCCTTCGATGTGGCACTCTTCCTTGGCGATGACGCTTCGCACGAGCACTTCCGCAAAACCCCCTTCGCTGCGCATGACTTTCGTGAGAATGGAGGCGGGCAAAACGAGCACTTTCCCGTCGGTGATCATCTTCGTGTGCACGTTGCAGCGGTTCTCGATCGCGGCTGTGAGGTCGCCGGCCGCTCGTCCGGGCGGAAGGAGCCCGAGCACTTTGGGGCGTCCCGTGAGTTCTTCGGCGATGAAGTAGGCGGCAAGCCCCTCGGTGAGGAAGAAAAGCTTCGCGTCTTCGCCGCCGCGCTTCAACGTCTCTCCCCGTTTTACGATTCGTTCGGTCCCTCGCGCGCGATAGAGCGCGGCGATTTCCGGAGGATCGGCGGGCAAAACATAAGGCAGCGACGTGAAGATCTGACGCATGGCGGCGGACGGAGAGAAAAGGGGGAAACCTTTCGCAAGTATAGGGAAGCCTTGCGCACGGCTCCATCCGTTCGGTCCCGAATGGCGGAAGTAGGCAAAAAAGAAGCCCGCGGCCTTTCGGCCGCGGGACAACCTTCAGTTAGCTTACAGATTTTTTGCGATCTCAGAACTTGCTGTTCCACTTGACCGTGAAGTAACGGCCGGCTTCGTAAATCGCGTCGCTCGTCTGATAGAGCTTGTCCGTGATGTTGTAGAGGCCGACGTCGATCGAGTGGGCGCTGTCCTTGCCGAAGCTCACGCCCGCCGTCAGATTGAAGGTCGTGGCGCCGCCGAGGTGGAAGGATTTCTTCTCGCTCGTGGCATCGGTCGGATCGTAATCGAAGTTGTGCTGCACCGAGTCGGAGCGCGAAATCGCAAAGGCGTCCGCGCGGAGGTTGAGACCTTCCACGACGCCGTTCCAGCGAACGCCGTAACGAGCCGTCATTTCCGGCGTGCCGGAATCATAGGTCGAGATGCCGTTCTGCTCGAACTTACGGCGCATCAGCGTGAAGGTGGTGTACGGTTCGAAGTTTTCAAACACATTGAACGAGAGGCTCGTCTCGAGACCGTAAGTCGTCGCTTCGCTCACGTTCGTATACCGATAGGTCTTTCCCATCATGGTCTTGGCAGTCAACAGCGAGTCGATGTAATCGTCCGCCTTGGAGTAGAAGATCGCGGAATCCACGCTGAAGGCCGAATTCGACCAACGAAGACCGATTTCAAAGTTGTCCGACGTTTCCGGCTTCAAGTCGGGATTGCTCAGCGTCGTGGCCCCGCCCATCGTGGAATCGACGAAGAGTTCCTGAATGATCGGGAAACGGTAGCCCTGCGCCCAACTGGCTCGCAACGAGACGTCTTCGGCGGCGCGCCAGACGGCTCCGAGATTAAAGACGGCGTGACCGTCCGAGGAATCGCGAGACCAGGATTCCGGTGTGCTCGGTCCCATGCTCGTTGTGCCCGTTTTTTCGTAGTCCGATTCGCTTTGAACCCAGGTGTATCGCACGCCGTAGGTGAGAGAGACATCCGATAGAACAGGTGACTCCATACTGGCGTATACCGAGTGTTGTTGCTGAGAGGCATCCCAAACGCGAGTGTTTCTAACGGTCATGATGGGAAGGGGCGACGTGATCGAGTAAGTTTCCGCATCAAGACTGTCGTAGGAAAATTCATAGCCGGCAATCAAGTAATGATCACCGAGTTGCCAATCGGACTGCACCGAAAAACCGGTTTGATCCAGTGTGTTGTCGGCAAAGCTGTCAACTTTGGTTGAGCCCTGAATCACGTGGTTTTGCATGTCCTTGTTGGACCGCTGATGGAACACGTCCAAACGCAGGCGCGCGAGGTAGTCGTTGACGTTGTTCATTTCGAAGAAGAGCGCGCCCTTCGTACGGTCCCACTTTGGGACATCCACGAAGAATTCTTTGTAGCTCCCGTCCTGGGTTCCCGACATGAAGTCAAGGTTGTAGTAGTCGATCGTGCCGCCAACCTTCATGTTCTCGTTGATGTTGTAGGCGAGATAGAGCGACGCGGAGCGCGAATCAAATTCAGTGTAGGGCACTTCGCCGATCGGCGTTTCGAGGTTGTCGTAGTTTTCCGTCGCGGCGTTCAAACGGTATTCCCAACCGTTGACGGTACCGTAGATGCCGGCGGAGACGTTCTTGCCGGAAGCGGACGTATCCATGCCGGCCGAGATTTCACCCTGCACGGCGCGCGTGCCGCCCTTCTTCGTGATGATGTTGATGGCGCCGCCGATCGCGTCGGAGCCGTAGAGCACGGAGGCCGGCCCCTTGATGACTTCGATGCGTTCGATCATGGACGGATCGATCAGGATGGGCGCGCCCGACATCGACTTGTGTTCGGCAACCTTCTGGCCGTCGATCATGACGAGCGTGCGGAAGGCGTCTTCGCCGCGGATCTTCACGCGGTCGATGCCCTGACCGCCGTCGTTCTTGATTTCCACGCCCGGGATGTCGGAGAGGAGGTCCCCGACGGTCTTGGCGCCGGACTTTTCAATGTCCTTGCTCGTGATCACCGAGACGGACATCGGAACTTCCATGAGTTCCTGTTCGACACGGGAGGCGGTCACGTGAACGGTTTCGGTCTGGAGAACGTCTTCGGCCGAGACGGTACCGGCGGAAAGAGCGAGGGCGACGGCTGCGGAGAGGCCGCTGATGGCGTGCGTAGTCTTCATGTTTGTTTGGAAGGTTGAGTGTTTGTTCTTTGCAAACGAGAATCGTTCGCAATCAAAGATTCGCAAAATCTATCAGATGAATAGGATTACGTCAAGCAAAAAGCGAATGATCCGGGAGAGAGGAATTTTTAGATGGGCACTTGCCGTGTGCTTTAGAAAGCTTTTTGGGAGACAGGGAAGGGAAATGAAGAGGCGGCAATCGCGTTTTCGTCGTCACGAAAAGCGCTTTATGAGAATAAGACCCGTTCTCGTACTTAAAGGGTAATTTAGCGTGGCGATCCGAAGTGTGTGCGACTATGGCGTGCCAAGCGTTGCGTCGAGGGAGGTTTGACTGGCGATTGGGAGGGCAGGGAAGAATGGAACCCGAAGGGGGCTTCATGAAAAAGGGGCCCCGAATGTCGGAGCCCCTGAATAAGCGTGCGTTAGCGCGTCAGATATTTTCGGGCTTCTTCCAGCCCTTCACGAAGGCGGGCGGCTCGCGCGTGCCCGCGCTCACCGTGAGGACGTCGTAGCCCGTTTCGGTGACGACGACCATGTGCTCCCACTGGGCGGAGAGCGAACGGTCCTTCGTCACGACGGTCCAGCCGTCGCCCAACATCGTGACGCCGTAGCGGCCGGCGTTCACCATGGGTTCGACCGTGAAGACCATGCCCGGGAGGAGTTCGGGACCGGGCTTGTGCGTGTCGTAGTGGTAGACGAAGGGTTCTTCGTGGAATTTCTTGCCGATGCCGTGTCCGCCGTAGTCGTGCACGACCGAGACGCCGTTCTTGCGCACGAATTCTTCGCAGGCGACGCCGATGTCGTTGAAGTGTCCGCCCGGACGAATGGCGTCGATCCCGGCCCACATCGTCTCGAAGGCGAGGTCGACGAGGCGCTTACCTGCAATCGTGGGTTTGCCCACAACAAACATGCGGGAGGTGTCGCCGTGATAGCCGTTCTTGATGCTCGTGACGTCGATGTTGACGATGTCGCCCTGCTTCAGTTTCTTCGTCTTCGAAGGAATGCCGTGGCAGACGACGTGGTTGATCGAGATGCAGCTCGTCGCGGGGTAGGGCGTCATGCCGGGCGGCTGATAGCCGAGGCACGCCGGAATGCACTGCTGCACGTTTACGGTGTAGTCGTGAAGTAGTTCGTCGAGTTCGCCCGTCGTGACGCCGGGCTTCACAAAGGGCGTGATGTAGTCGAGAAGTTCCGAAGCGAGGCGTCCGGCAACGCGCAGACCCTCGATGTCTTCGGGCGTTTTGATCGTGATTTTGGCCATTGATGGGTGCCTATATAAGAAAGTGTCTCAATGATAGCCCATCGGGGCGATGCGGCAGGCCACCGACCCCGGAAAGAGAAACGGGACGGCGCCCGAAGACGCCGTCCCGTCGGAGAGTGGTTTCGCCTATGGTCAGACGGGGAGGATGCCGTTTCCGAGGAAGTAGGAGCAGCCCACGCCGATGAAGATGGCGAAGATGTTGAGGATGAAGCCCGCCTTGATCATGTCCGCGATCTTGAGGCGGCCCGTCCCGAAGACGATCGCGTTCGGGGGCGTGCCGACCGGCATCATGAAGGCGGCCGAGGCGCCGATCACGGTCGCAAAGAGCGGACCTTCGGCACTGATCTTGAGCGTGTCGCACACCGCCGCGATGAGCGGCATGATGGTCGCGGCAAGCGCCGTGTTCGACGTGACTTCGGAGGCGAAGGTCGTGAGCGCCGAGACGCCGAGCATCATCGAGAAGCGACTCGCACCCGCGAAGACCGAGGCCTGCGCGCCGATGAGGTCGGCAAGACCCGTCGCCTGAATGGCCGCCGCCATCGTGAGGCCGCCGCCGAAGAGAAGGAGCACGTCCCAGGCGACGACGTCCTTCGTCGAATCCCAGTCGAGGGCGTGCACGCCGCGCTTGACGTCGATCGGGATCATGAAGAGAAGGAGACCCGCGCCCATGGCGATCGCTTCGTCGGAAAGAGCCTTGAAGGGACGCACGCCGTCGATTTCGAAGCCGCGCACGAGCGGACCGCACATCCAGAGGACGGCCGCGAGGGCGAAGACCGTGAGGACGACCTTTTCACCCGCCGACATGGGGCCGAGCTTGGCGATTTCGCCCTTCACCCATTCCTTGCCGCCCGGAATGCCCGTGAGCTTCGTGCGGAAAAGAAGCTTCGTGAGGACGAAGTAGGTGGCGGGGAGCAGGAGGAGCGTCACCGGGAGCGACACGCGCATCCACGCGAGGAACGAAACCGGTTCGCCGTAGCGGTCTTCCACGAAGCGCGCGAAGATGCCGTTCGGGGGCGAACCCACCAGGGTCGCGAGACCGCCGATCGAGGCCGCGTAGGCGATCGCGAGGAGCACCGCGATCGCGAAGTTGTTTTCGTCCTTCGAGGGCGTTTCGGAATTCTGCGTCGAGCGCACGACGCCGATCACGGCGATCGCGATCGGAACCATCATGGCGGCCGTGGCGGTGTTCGACACCCAGGCCGAGATGAAGGCGGTCGAGAGCATCAGGCCGAGAACCATTTGATTGGGCTTCGTGCCGAAGAGCGAAATCGTGTAGAGCGCGATCCGTCGGTCGAGGCGCCAGCGGTGAATGGCCGCGGCAAGGAGGAAGCCCCCGAGGAAGAGGAAGATCGTTCCCGAGGCATAGTGCTTCATCGTTGCCCCCGCCGTCGCGATTTCCAGAATCGGATAGAGCACGAGCGGCAGCATCGCCGTCACGGCGATCGGAAGCGCTTCGGTAAACCACCAGACGGCCATGAGGACCGTCACGGCGGCGCAGGCCTTGCCGGCGTGCGCGAAGGCGACCGTCTCGCCCGAGGCGTTGACGAACTGGTCGGGCATGAGCCAATACGTAAGAAAGGCCAACACGGGACCCGCGATCAAGGCCCATGCTTTCTTGCTGTTCGGCATGACTTCAATGTCGAGTTGCGAACGTGGCATGAGTCGTTCTCCTAGTCAGTAAGTTTTTCCAACCGTATGCGTGCGGTTCCTCTTTGTAAAGACGCATGCAAACCGTAACCTATGTCAAACATAATGCCAAAAAATTGGAAAAATCCGTGGGCAAACCCGCGACTTTTTTGCGTTTTTTCAGCCGTCTAGGTCGTTTGGCGGAGGAGAGCGGAAGGGGCCGCGGGGGTTGCGGCAGAGGCCCGCGCGAAAGTTCGAAAAAATCAAGGGGTTCGACTTGCGTGCGGCCTTCGCCCCTGATATGATTGCGCCGTCCCGCGGAGTCCTTTCTTTCGCGAGACTTTTTTCTTTTCAATCATCACTGCGGTACGCCGGACACAGCGTTCGTCGGCCGCGAATCGCACGCGTCCCGCACCCGAGGTGGCGCCTCTTCTAAGAAGAACGGCGTTAGCCAGCGGACGCGTAAGACACAACCTTGGAGAAATTTCAAATGATCAGCATGCGCGATATGCTCGAAGCCGGTTGCCACTTCGGCCACCAGACCCGTTTCTGGAACCCCAAGATGGCCCAGTACATCTTCGGCGCCCGCAACAAGATTCACATCATCAACCTCGAAAAGACGGTCGTCAAGTTTGAAGAAGCCTGCAAGTTCGCCCGCGAACTTTCGGCCCGCGGCGGCAAGATCCTTTTCGTGGACGCCAAGCGCGGTGGTCGTGAAATCATCGCCGAAGAAGCGCAGCGCGCCGGTTGCGCCTGGGTTGACCAGCGCTGGCTCGGCGGCACGCTCACGAACTTCAAGACGGTCAAGGGCACGATCAAGCGTCTGAAGGACATGGAACAGCAGTTGGCTGACGGCACGGCCGCCACGCTCACGAAGAAGGAAGCTCTGGACTTCTCCCGCAACGTCGAAAAGCTCAACAAGTCGATCGGCGGCATCAAGGAAATGACGGGTCTTCCCGACGCTCTCTTCGTCGTGGACGTCGGTTACCACAAGATCGCCATTCAGGAAGCCAACAAGCTCGGCATCCCCGTCATCGGCGTGGTCGACACGAACCACTCGCCCGACGGCATCGACTACGTGATCCCGGGCAATGACGACGCCAGCAAGGCCGTCGCCATCTACGCCAAGGGCATCGCCGACGCCGTCATCGCCGGCCGCAACGACAGCCTCGAAGAAGTCGTTGAAGCCGCCAAGGACGAAGAATTCGTCGAAGTGGCCGCCGAAGAAACGCCCGCCGCCTAATGTCCCCTGTCCCTGCGCCCCTATCGGGACGCAGGGCTTCGAACTTTATCGACGCCCGTTGACTTTTTCTGACGGGCGCGTTTTTCACCTACTCTAGGAGTAAAGAATGGCTGCTATTTCCGCCGCGATGGTCAAGGAATTGCGTCTGAAGACCGACGCGCCGATGATGGAATGCAAGAAGGCCCTTACGGAAGCCGACGGCGACATGGCCAAGGCTGAAGAAATCCTTCGCGTCAAGCTCGGCAACAAGGCCACGAAGGCCGCTTCGCGCATCACCGCCGAAGGCGTCGTCGCCGTCTACATCTCGGAAGACCGCAAGGTCGGTGCCATCCTCGAAGTGAACTCCGAAACGGACTTCGTCGCGAAGAACCCCGAATTCATTCAGATGGCCAAGGACGCCGTCCGCCTCGTCGCCGAACAGAACCCGGCCGACGTCGCCGCCCTCGGCGAACTCGCCCTCGGCGACAAGACGCTCGAAGCCGTCCGTACGGCTCTCGTCGGCAAGATCGGCGAAAACATGACCTTCCGCCGCTTCACGCGCGTTGAAGCCAAGGGTCTGCTCTCCTCCTACGTCCACGGCAGCAAGATCGGCGTCATCGTCGACGTCACGGGCGGCGCCGACGAAGTCGCTCACGACATCGCCATGCACATCGCCGCTTCCAAGCCGAAGGCCCTCAACGAAGAAGGCATCGCCGCCGAAGCCATCGAAACGGAACGCCGCGTCGCCATCGAAAAGGCCCGCGAAGCCGGCAAGCCCGAAGCCATGCTCGAACGCATCGCCGAAGGTTCTGTCAAGAAGTTCTTGAAGGAAGTCACCCTCTTGAACCAGCCCTTCGTCAAGGACGACAAGAAGACGATCGCCGAACTCTTGAAGCAGAACGACGCCGTCGCCAACGCCTACACGCTCTACGTCGTGGGCGAAGGCCTTGAAAAGCGCAACGACGACTTCGCCGCCGAAGTGGCCGCGCAGGTCGCCGCCGCCAAGCAGGCTTAATTCGGATTTCGTCCGACGGGCGTTCTTCGGGACGCCCGGCACGCACAAAAAACTCCGGCGGGCTTCGGCCCTTCCGGAGTTTTTTGTTGCCCGGGAAAATCGAAGTCTTCGCGACTTCAGAAACTCACCGTGTCGGGGTGCAGACCCGAGAAGCCCGTGACGGGAAGTTCCGAGAGCGTGCGGATTTCCGCTTCGTCGAGCGTAAAGTGAAAGACCTTCAGATTTTCCTTGAAGTGCTGCGACTGATGCGAGCGGGGAATCGTCGGAACGCCCTGATCGAGGCACCAGCGGATCAAAACCTGTGCGGGCGTGGCGCCGTGTCGCTCGGCGATTTGTCGCACGACCGGATTGTCGATGAGCTGCCCTCGCCCGAAGGGCCCCCAGGACTGCACGACGATGCCGGCACGGCGGCAGAAGTTTACGGCGTGCGCCTGAGGATAGCCCGCGTGGATCTCGAGCTGGTTGATCATCGGGGCGATGCGGGCGCGCGAGAGAAGCGGCACGAGGTGGTGCGGCAGAAAGTTCGAGACGCCGATCGCGCGCACGACGCCCGCCTCGTAGAGATCTTCAAAGGCGCGCCAGGTTCCGGCGTTGCGGCTTTGCCAGAGAAGAGCGTCGCCGTGGGCCGACGGCCAGTGAATGAGAAGCGCGTCGAGGTAGCTCGTGCGGAATTCCGTGAGCAGGGTCTTCACCGCCTCGATCGTGTCTTCGTACGAGTGGTGCGTCACCCAGATTTTGGAGGTGAGGAAGAATGCCTCCCGAGGAATGCCGCAGTGAGCGATCGCTTCGCCGAGAAAGGATGCGTTGTTGTAGATTTGTGCCGAGTCAAAAGACCGGTACCCCGCTTCGATCGCGGTCGTGAGAATGCGGTTCGCCTCTTCCGGGTTCGTGAGATGCCAGGTGCCGAAACTCAGTCCCGGCAGCCCCGTCCCGTTCTTGAGCGCAATGCCGCTGTGGGGATGATTGAGCACGATGAAGTTCCATTTGTTTTTCTATTGGCGCAATGTTAGCAAAGCCGAAAACTTTGCGTTAGCGCAAAGGTGGAAAAGTTTTTGCAAACGTTCTGTCAGCGTAAGGCTACGCGTATAATGTCGACTTCCCCGAAATTTTTCGCTTTCCTTTCGGGGCGAATTTCCACCGATCGGTCTTGACGGACCGCGGACGCGGGAAGGAAATTCTTTTGCCCGGAGAGTCGGGCCGCCCGTGAAAAGGAAGGCGAAGGACAAAACCTGCGCAGCGCAAGCGCGTTCAAGAAAGAGGCCGTAAGGCCCGATGCGGAGTTTGACAAATGGAGAATGACATTCTCACGTGGGCCCTCCTCGGAACGGGGGTGCTCGGTTTCGGTGCGGGCGCCGTCTGGCAGACGATTCGCAGAAAGCCCGCGAAGGCTCCGCGCCGCGTGGAGCGCGTGGCGACCCGTGCGTCGAGCCCCGAAAAGCGTCCCGCGTCTCCCGAGCCCGTCCGCGCCCCCGAAGCGGGCGTTCTTCGTCCGACGACGCTCGCGGTCACGCCCGTGGCGGGCGACGTCACGGCGGCGGAACTATTCCTGCAGCGCGCTCACGAGGGCGACCTTCCCTTTTATCGCGAGCTTGACGTCGATCCCCACGACCTCAAGGGCGTCTCGGCGCTCTTTTCCCGGTGTTCGACGCTGGAGTGGACGCCCGAGGACGACTGGGCGCACGACGTCTACACCGTGAGCTTCTCTCCGGTCGTCACGACCGCCTGGGCGGCGGGTCACATGCCGCGCGTCAACGCCACGGCCATGGACCTGCAGATCGTCGCGCTCGGCGACGCGGGCGTGCAGCTCGGCACCCCCATGGGCGTGGCCGACCACGAGTGGGGCGACGCGGGCCGCATTCAGACGCTTTGGGAACTCATGAATCCCGCCGAGAGCGAACACGTGCTTGCGGGCGAACTCAAGGCCGAAATCGAAGAGATCGACCGCCGCCTCCCGAAGGTGAAACTCATGACGAGCGCTCTGGGCGGTCACGAATGGACGGAACGCCGCGACGAGCTCTTCGATTGCGCGCGCGATGCGAACCGTCTCGGCGCCGAAGAGGGCCGCGCCGTCGACCGCGTGACGCGCATCGAAGCGCTCGCGCAGTTCATGCGCACGAAAAACGTCGAGATCGACAAGACGCTCGACGAACTCGCCGGGAACATGAAGACGGCCAAAGACGCGGACGAAGCGCTCACGAAGGCGATTCCGCTCGCATACGAGCGGGAGCTCTCGGTCCTTTTCCTGCGCGCCATCGCGCTTCTTCGCGTGATCGTGGGCGACGACTACTGCCACGGCATGCGCTGCTCGAACCACATCGCGCTCAACGTCAAGAACTTCCCCGACATGCACCGGCTTCTCGACCGTGCGCGCAACCTCGCGCTCACCGCGCTTACGAACGAGAGCCGCGGCCTCAACGAAGCGGAATTGAAGGCGCTCGGCGACGTCAAGAAGGACGCCGATCTTCTCGCCGCCGCGCACGACGAAGTCGTCGCGCGTCTCGAGAAGGACGTCGAGCGCCTGCAGACGGCGATCGACCGCCACCTCATTCTCCAGGGGCAGCCCCGTCGCTTTGCGGTGCGCCTTGACGCACGGGGCAATCTCGAAGCCCTTCTCGTTTTGGAACATTGAGGCTTGGGCGCCAGCCTGCTACACTTTGCCACGAACCTTGACGTCGCGGCGCCCGAGGGGATTTGTCGCGCGCGGGAAAACGCTGAGTTTTGCGCGCCCGAAAGTTTCCCGTAAGCGAAGCGCCGTACGCTTTTACCGATAAAACGCCGCGGGCTGTTTTCCTTTGGGGAAACCTTCCGCGGCCCCAACCGAAAGACACTCATGGTCAACATTCATCCGACTGCCCGCATTCATCCCACCGCGCTTGTCGACGAACGCGCGACGATCGGCCAAGACGTCGTCGTCGGGCCCTTCTGCTACGTCGGCCCCGACGTCAAGATCGGAGACCGCACGGTGCTGCGCAGTCACGTGACGGTCGAAGGCCGCACGACGCTCGGCGCCGACAACGTCGTCTATCCCGGCGCCGCCATCGGTTGCGAACCCCAGGACAAGAAGTACGCCGGCGAAGACACGGTGCTCGTCGTGGGCGACCGAAACGTCATCCGCGAAAACTGCACGCTCTCGATCGGGACGGTGCAGGACGAAGGCATCACCCGCGTGGGAAGCGACAACCTCTTCATGGCTAACGCCCACGTCGCCCACGACTGCCGCGTCGGCAACGGCACGATTCTCGCCAACAACGTGGCGCTCGCCGGTCACGTGACGCTCGAAGACTACGCCATCGTGGGCGGTCAGACGGGCGTGCACCAGTTCTGCCGCGTGGGGGCCCACGCGATGGTCGGGGGCGTCGCCGCGGTGACGCGCGACGTGCCGCCCTACGTCATCTGCGCTGGGAACCCCTGCGTGCCGCACGGGCTCAATCTTGTGGGTCTGCGCCGCTCGGGCTTCAACGACGATCAGATGCGCGCGCTTCGCCGCGCCTACGGGGCGCTCTACCGTGAAAACCTCACGGTGAAGGAGGCGCTCGAGAAAATCGAGGCCCTCAAGACCGAATTCCCCGACGCGGCCGAAGTCCTGACACACTTCGGCGACTTCGTCGCCGCGAGCACGCGCGGGCTGATCCGCTAAGAACATTTCTACAACCCCTTTTCCAAGGACCGATTTATGGGAACCCATCATCCGACCCCGACCCCCGAGCGTGACGGCGCCGTATGGCTTGCCGGCGAGGCAAGCGGCGACTTCATCGCGAGTCTGGTTCTTCCCGAAACGATGCGCCGCATGGAAGGCGTCCCGCAGTACGGTGTGGGCGGCGAAAAGATGCGCGCCGCGGGCTTTCACGCCTGGCACGACATTCGGGAACTTTCCGTCCGCGGCTACGTCGAGGTTCTTGCGCACCTGCCGCGCCTGTTGCGCCTGCGCACGGAACTTGTCGAACGCTTCGTCGCATCGGACGCGCGCGTCTTCGTCGGGGTGGACGCGCCCGACTTCAACCTTGGAATCGAAGCGCGTCTTCGCCGCAAGGGCATTCCCACGGTCCACTTCGTGAGCCCGGCCATCTGGGCGTGGCGTCCCGAACGCATTCAGAAGATCCGCGAGGCGGTCGACAGGATGCTCCTCGTCTTCCCGTTTGAAGAAACGGTCTACAAGAATTCGGGCGTGCGCACGACCTACGTGGGTCACCCGCTCGCGGGCATCATTCCGATGAAGCCCGATACCGCGGGCGCCCGCAAGGCCCTCGGGATCGACGACGGTCTCCCCGTCGTCACGGTGATGCCGGGGTCGCGCCCCGACGAAATCGACGGGTGCTCGGACGCCTTCTTCGGCGCGGTCGAAAAGATCATGCACCGCGTGGGCGACATGCATGTGCTCGTCCCCGCCGCGAACGATCAGGCCCGCGCGAAGATCATCTTCAATTCCGGGCTCTTCCCGCGCGTGGCGTCGCGCATCAAAATCGTCGTGGGCGAAAGCCACCGCATGATCGAGGCGGCCGACGCGGTCCTCTGCGCTTCGGGCACGGCAGCCCTTGAGTGCGCGCTCTTCAAGAAGCCTTTGGTCGTCGGCTACAAGATGCCCGCGCTCACGGGCATGATCATGCAGAAGAAGGCCCTCATCCGCCACGTGTCGCTCCCGAACATCCTCTTGGGCGACAACGTCGTGCCGGAATTCCTGCAGTACTTCTGCGAGGCCGACTGGATTTCCTACGCCCTCGAAGATGCGCTTACGAACGACGCCAAGCGCCGTGAACTCGAGGAGCGCTTCACGAAGATGCACGAAAGCCTCCTCGCCGACACGCCGTCGCTCGTGGCCGAAGTGATCTGCGACGCCGCGAAGCGCCGTCGCTGAGCATCCTTTCTTTGCACGAATCTTCGCTCGCTCCCGAAGGACCTCTTTCGGCGGGCGGGCGTTTTCTTTTTTTCCGCATGAAAAATTCCCCCGCCACAACCGAACCTTCGCTCTTCGACGAAGACTACGAAGCGCTCCGCTTTGAGGGGCTGCTCGCGGGTGTCGACGAAGCCGGACGCGGTCCGCTTGCGGGCCCCGTCTGCGCGGCCGCGGTGATTCTGGATCCGAAGCGTCCGATCGAGGGTCTCGCCGACTCGAAGAAGCTCTCCGCGAAAAAGCGCGAGGCGCTCGCTCCGCTCATCCGCGAGCGCGCGCTCGCCTGGGCCGTCGCTTGGGCCGAGCCCGAGGAAATCGACCGCATCAACATCCTGCGCGCCACGATGAACGCGATGAAACGGGCGGTCGAGGGCCTCGGAGTCAGGCCCGAATGCGTGTGGGTGGACGGCAACCGCCTTCCCGATCTGCCGTACCCCGCGGAAGCGATCGTGAAGGGGGACGCCAAGGTCCCCGCGATCTCGGCCGCGTCGATTCTCGCCAAGACCGCCCGAGACGCGAAGATGCGCGAATATGCGGAGCAGTATCCCGAATACGGCTTCGAGCGTCACGCGGGCTACGGGACGAAGGAGCACGTGGCGGCGCTCGAGAAGTTCGGTCCCACGCCCATTCACCGCAAAACCTTCGAGCCCGTGAAGTCGCTTCTGCGCGCCAAGGAAGGTCGGGCGACGAGTGATCCCAGGACAACATCATGACGAACTACCGAAACGACCGAACCGAAGTTCTCGAGAGCGACGCCAATCCCAACGTAAAGCGCTGGCGCCGTCTTGCGACCGATCCGCGCTTCGTGAAGAAGGCCGGCGCGACCCTTCTCGAAGGGACGCATCTTGCCGAGTGCTACTTCCAAACGGGCCTTCCCGTCACGAATCTGCTCGTCGCGCAAAGCGCCAACGCCGAGGCGCGGCACTGGGTAGAAACTTATGAGCGCGAGCGGGGCCTTCGCCCGCGCGTCGTCGCCGACCGTCTCTGGCAGACTTTGTCGCCCGTCGAGCACGGCGTCGGGATCATGCTCGAAGTCCCCGTCCCGAAAACCGAAGACGTCGACTTCTCGCGCGAAGACGTTTTGTATCTTGACGGCGTGCAGGACGCGGGCAACGTCGGCACCCTCATCCGCACGGCCGTGGCGGCGGGCTTCCGCACGATCGCAGCCTCGCCCAAGACCGCGGGCTTTTATGCGCCCAAGGTGATGCGCGCGGGGATGGGGGCGCACTTCGGCGCAAAGCTCATCGAAAACTGCCCGATCGACCTCTTTGCCGAGCGCTACGAAGGAACGATTCTCGCCGCGGACGCCCGCGGCGGCGAAGACCTCTTCGCGGCGGACGACTATGCGTCGGGGCCCGTCTGCTGGATTCTCGGCGCGGAAGGCCCGGGCGTGTCGTCGGAAGCCCTCGCCAAAACGCAGCGCCGCTTTTATATTCCGATCGAAGAAGCCTGCGAAAGCCTCAACGTCGGGGCGGCCGCGGCCGTGTGTCTCTTTGACGTGCGCCGCAGACGCCTTGCCCGCCGTTGACCGCGCGCAGAAGCCAAAACACTGTCATTCAAAAGGAGAGAACCATGCTGGGATTTCAATACGCGAACGCCACGCGCCTCTTTTTCGGCCGTGAAGCGGAAAAGGGACTCGTCGGACGTCTCGCCGACGACCTCGGTCACGAGGGCGACGTCCTCGTCGTCTACGGCGGAGGCTCGGTCATCCGCTCGGGACTGCTTCCCCGCGTGACGGCGGCCCTTAAGGATGCGGGCCTCACCGTGCACGAAGAGGGCGGCGTCGTTCCGAACCCGCAGATCGGGCTCGTGCGCACCTGGATCAAAAAGTACGCCGAAAAGAAGCCCCGCGCGATTCTCGCCGTGGGCGGGGGCTCGGTGATCGACAGCGCCAAGGCCGCGGCCGTCGGGTTCGAAGCCGACTGCGACGTCTGGGACTTTTTTGCAGGGAAAGCCGCGGTTGCAAAGGCTTTGCCCGTCTACACGATTCTCACGCTCCCCGCCGCAGGGTCGGAGCAGTCGATCCGCGCGGTCCTCTCGAACGAAGAGGGAATCAAGACGGGGATCGGCGTCGAAGCGATCCGTCCGAAGGCCTCGGCCGTGAATCCCGAACTTTTCTTCACGCTTCCCCGCTGGCAGATCGGTGCGGGCGTCACCGACATGATCTCCCACATCATGGAGCGCTACTTCACGAACACGGAACACTGCGAGTACGTCGACGCGCAGGCCGAAGCCGCCATGCGCACGGCGGTCGACTTCGGACCGAAGGTCGTGGCGAATCCCTCCGACTGGGACGCCTGGTGTCAGATCGCCATGGTGGGTACGTACGCCCACAACGGCTACTTCGGACTCGGCCGTGAAGAGGACTGGGCCTGCCACGGGATCGAACACGAGCTCTCGGGCTGGAACGGCGAAGTGACCCACGGTGCGGGGCTCGCCGTCATCATTCCTTCCTGGATGGCCTTTGTCGCCAAGACCCGTCCCGCCCGCGTCGAAGACTTTGCGCTTCGCGTGATGCGCGTCGAGAAGGGCGCAACGCAGGAAGAAACCGTCGCACGCGGGATTGAAGCCCTCAAGGCCTTCTACCGCACGCTCGGCATGCCCGTGACGCTTGCGGAACTGAAGGTTCCCGAGGCCCCGATTGAAAAGCTCGCGAAGGGCGCCGTCAGAAAGGGGCTCCTCGGCAAGTACGTGCCGCTCGACGAAGCGGCCGTGAAGACGATTCTCGAGAACGCCCGCTGAAAAAGCGCAGGATCCTCGAGTCGGCGCCGGGGTGCGCCATGAAAAAAGAGGACCGGCTCCGGGGACGGAGCGTCGGTCCTCTTTTTTCCTCGGACGGTTCTCCTGCGAAGGCCCGCCCGAAGAAAACAACTCAACGCGAGGCGAAGCGGTGAATCGCTCCGGATTCGTACAGCCGCGCTTCACGATCCTCCGACTCGGTCTTGCGCGGCGCGGCATAAAGCCACGAGGGCGCGGGCATTCGGCGGCTGACTTCCGCCATTGCCTCGTCCGATCGAAGGAGCGCTTCCGCCTCGTCCGAGAGATGCCAAAGCACGATCGTGCGGTGCACGTCGTAGAAGGCGGTTCCCTGCGCGCCCCGAACGAGCCAGTCGGGTTCCGTCGACGCGGCCCGGTCCGTGAGAGCGGCGCGCAAAAGAATGCGGCAGGTCGACTTCTCCGGAGAGGAGGGCTTCGGGCAGCCGAGCGAGTCGTTCGCAAGCGCGACCGCGGCGCGCTCGAGGGTTTCGTCCTGCTGCGAGGTTTCTCGCTCTTCCCGAAGCACCACGGCTTCGAATCCCGCGCGGCGGGCCGTGTCGGCGAAGGCTTCGGCCGTCAGGATCAGAGACTGTTCGACGGCTTCCGAGGCGTTCGCGGCGTCCGAATTCGCTACGAGGGCGAACCAGTGGTCGAACGCTTCAAAGGCGGTGGTGTCGGGTTTCCACCCCAAGTTCATGAAGTCGAGCCCGAGGCTCGTCGAGAAGGGGCCTTTGGAGGCTTCGGCCAGGGTCTTCCCCTGAAGCGGACTGTTGGCAAGAATCGTGGTGCCGATGTTTCGCATCCAGTGCGTTTTCGCGGCGGCGGCCTTGCGTTGTTCGGCCGCCGTCATGTCGTCGGAGAACCGCAGAATGCCGAAGCGCGCGCCGACGTTTGCGGCGTAGGAGCGCTCCGGGAGATAGCGGGAGACGTCCTGCGGAGAGGAGGAGGGAAGGTCGGTCGACGTGGCGCAACCGGCAAGAAAGGCCGCGCAGAGCGACGCAGGCAAAAGAAGGTACGGGCGCATCATTTCTTTTCGTGAAGATATTGAAAACGAGATGAGTCTAGGGTAAGCGAGTACGTGTTTACCCTTTGTTTAACAAGAGAAACTGAAACAAAATGTATCTGATCGGAATGGGAGAATTCGGAGGGACGGCGGGAGGATGCGACAAAAAAACGAAACCCGCCGAAGAGGCGGGCTGTCGGACGCTGCGGTCGGCGTCCGGCCGTATGCGGGGCCGGACGCCTGCGCGGTCAATGAAGGAACACCGTGCCCGAATCGTCGCCGACGGGACGGGCGTTTTTCGGCGCGTGGACGGCGAGAGCGGGCTTCGTCTGCGTGACGGGAGGAAGCGGCGCCACGGCCGTTGATCCGTACTTCTTGCGAAGAGCGTCGATCGGTCCGAATTCGATCGCCCGCTGCGTGCAGGATTCGACGCAGACGGGGGCGAGTCCCTTTTCGAGGCGATCGAGACAGCCGTCGCACTTGAGCATCTTCTTGGCCTTCACGTCGAACTGCGGCGCTCCATAGGGGCAGGTCGAGGCCCAGACTTTAGAGCTAATTGATAGATTTCCTTTGTTTCCTCGCTAGAGAGACAAGGTCTTTATGCGATTATCGAACTATCGATTTTTGTAGGTAGCTACTTCATAGGTAATTTGAGACGAAGTTTTTTGCGAATAGTCGAAGCAGTCTCCACTGCATTGAGTGGTTCCATACCGCAGACGACGAGGATTTCGTCGCAGAGCTCAGACAGGCTTTCTTTTCTCCACTCTCGTCCCTGGCAGTCGCTGCTTCGACCTCGAGGTTGCCGCAGGTGTAGACGTGACTGTTGGCTTTCTTCAGGCCGCTCACGTGCTGTATTTTCATAGACTCCAATGCCTCAACGATCTCGGCGGCTGACAAAGTTAATCCATTCTCCTGCAATCGTTTTGTAAAAACCTTCTGGAGTTCGCCGTTGAGCCAGGAAGGGACCGAACGTGTACTGCGCCACAACGGGACGAGCCTATCCAAGCAACAGCGGCTCAGTTGTTTTTCTACCCCTTTGAATCTCTAAAGAGGTAAGATAGTAAGCAAATAGGTATGTATTGATGGAATTTTGCTTATATCGGAGGTTCTATGACCGATCTCGCAAGCCTCAACCTGAAAGTGTCTCCGGACTTTAAAGCCGAATTTACGAAAACCGCAGAAGCACTGGGCATGCCCGCTTCTACCGCGCTCAAAGTTCTGGCAATGCGTTTTGTAATGGAAGGTGGTTTTCCGTTTGATGTTCGAATTCCAAAGCCTTCCCTGAACTGGAACGACCCAAGAATCATTCACACTTATCAGCGCGATGGCAAGACGATGATGCCACCCTCGTGGCAGGACGATGACGATGACGAATAATGCGCATCTTCCTCAGCCCTATGACGTCTGGCGGCTCGCTTTCTACTTTGAGGACAAGCCGGATGTCGTAAAAGAACGTCCGGTTGTAGTGCTGAATTGCAACAGCAAAACAGGCCAGGTTCTCATCGCGGGTGCAAAAGTCACAAGCCATGCACCACGTCCAGATTTCCCTGGCGAGGTGCAGCTGAAAAACTGGATGCAGGCCGGCTTGCAGAAGCCGTCCGTCGTTCGATGCTGTCATGAAAAAGTTGTTCAAACTTGATCATGTTTCTTTCCGCACTCCGTGTTTAACCACCTGTTCAGAACAGGAGCCATCCAACTGGAGCCTTTTGAGGGCCAGTTACCCCCGGAAGCGATCTCCGACTCATATTCCCTCGTCCTCCGCTCGAGAATCGCTTTGACCTCGGTGTACGGAGTGTAGAGCATTATTTCAGGGTCATAAAATCGCAACAGTATCGCGCGGGCTGCGTTGGTGTCTGCGTGTACATTCTCCCCGCTTTCGCGGTAAAACCGATCCCCCTGCCGGCGTCCGGAAAGAACGCCGGTAGAGGAATCGGTTTGCGAGGTATACGCCGCATTCACGGGGTGCACTCGGGCACCCCGCAGCTTGGCCACACTGTCCAATGCTTCACGAATCTTCCCTTTCACCCAGGTTGAAAGCCAACGCTTCACCTTGGCGGGAAGTTCCTTTTTCTGCTGGAAGACCGCGGTCAAGTCTTCCACCACGATGTCTTCGCCCTCATCCACAAGCTGATGCACCGCCTTGTAAATGAGATCGGCCGCCTTCTCCTCGAAACGTTTCTGCCGAGAATTCCGTTTCAGGGATCCCAAATTGTTCTTGCGAATGCGTTCCGCCTTTTCGAAGTCGCCGTTCTCTTCGAGTTTGTGCACGTAAGCCCACAACTTTGACCGCTGTCGATTGGTCTTCGTCGTAAGTTCACAGTATTCGATGATCAGCTTTCCCAGTCCTTCTCCAAAGAACTTCCCGGAAGACGTGGCAAAGACCTCGGTAAAGCCCTTGTCCGCCGCCACCACTCCGGTCCCGCAGGGACGCTTGGCCTTCTTTTCATACGCATAATGAATGAAGAGTTTGCCGTCTTCCACCCGAACAAACAGATTCCTATTCTGAATCGGCGTCTTGTCGGTCTTGACTCGAGTCGTTAGAACGATGTCTCCTCCGGCCTTTCGGGAAAAATGAAGGACCACGCTCATCATGCCCGCGGCATCGGTTTCGATTCGAAATTTGTCGGAGCGCATGACAAAGCCGCGGCGGCTTTTTCCCTTGCCGTGCTTGAAGTGAAGACGCATGCGGCGGTGGACGTAGGAATGCTTGAGAAATGCGTCGCTTTTGAGCAGCCCGCAGAGTTCCCGTCGAGTTTGCTCGTCCGGATAACGACGATAGATGTCCTGCGCCGTCTTGCGCCTGGCCGCTTCCCGATAGGCGACGATGTCGTTGATGATGTCTTTGGTATTTTCCGCACGGACCGTTCCGTCAAGCTCCAACCGATCGAAAGGATGGAGTTCTGTGATGTACTGCCGGATTTCACCGACCGTCTGTCTGAATGTCGCCAATCCTCCGAATCTTTGCCACAGGTACGTACGCATGTGCCCCACCTTCTCGCAGATGACTCGAAGGCGTTCATAATCCGGCTGCGCGGCAAACACTTGCAGTTGGCGGGTGACAATCATCGGGATTCGGTCTCTTTATCGGGCTCTGCACTTCGAAATTCCTCTCGAAGCTGCTTGCGGTACTTCCTCAATCCGTACAAACGGCGACTGAACGCATGCACGATCGCCATCAGGTCCTCCACCATTTCCCGCTGAGGAGAAAGGCTCTCCTGGTTGACTACGGTGATCTTGCAGTCTCGCTCGGTCGCCAAATGTTCGAACAGATCGAAGCCGAACCGCATCAAGCGGTCCTTGTGAGGAACAATAACATGTTTTACTTTCCCTTGCAGGACAGCATCAAGCAATTCAAGAAATTTCTTTCGCCTGAAATTCATGCCGCCGCCGATCTCTTGGATCCAGTCGTCAACGGCAATCCCGGCACCCAGACAAAAAGTTTCCATGGCCCGAACTTGAGAGGCCAGGTCCTTCTTTTGGGAAGCACTGCTAACTCGACAATAAACGACGGTTCTTCTGTCGACGGGTTCGGAAGCAAAGGGAATGTCCCTGACAATCTGAACGTCCGACTCAAGGAAGTAGCGGTGCCCCGAAGGGAGTCGTTTGGCCACCAACTTTCCCTCTTTCTCCCATCGTCGGATGGTTTGGGGAGTGCGTCCAACTAATTTGGCGAACTCTTGAATGCGCAGTATCTTGCTCATAGTTATATGTTATAAATAATTTTGATTAAGAATTTAGATGCAGTTAAATGCTCCAAAATCGCGCAGTTCAGCCTAAGTGCCTTTGAAGGCCAGATCTGTTACGGTCGACTGACGGCGGAAGACCGATACGCCGTATACCTTGCGTTGAAGGATTTGGGTTTTTTGGCTCCCGAACCAGAGCCGTAAACGTAATGCGTCAGGTGCCTGAGACCGACATCGCGTAGCGCGTCGGCCTCTTGTCCCCACGGATTCGCAACGAATGGAAGTCTTTGACGCGCAACACGTCTCTGAGCGATCCTGCGGGCTCCAATGCGAAGAGAATCTCTTCGATTCTCTCCGTACGGCCGGGGAGGATTCCCGTAACTTGAGCGTCTCCTCGATAAATTTCGCGGTGTTCTCCAGGGCGTGTTCGCCTGCTTGCCGTGACTTCATGTACAGTTTGTAGTCCTCCGCGTACCGACAGAAGCCGATTCCCCTCTTTTCCAGGTGTCAAAAACGAAACCCGCCGAAGAGGCGGGCTGTCGGACGCTGCGGTCGGCGTCCGGCCGTATGCGGGGCCGGACGCCTGCGCGGTCAATGAAGGAACACCGTGCCCGAATCGTCGCCGACGGGACGGGCGTTTTTCGGCGCGTGGACGGCGAGAGCGGGCTTCGTCTGCGTGACGGGAGGAAGCGGCGCCACGGCCGTTGATCCGTACTTCTTGCGAAGAGCGTCGATCGGTCCGAATTCGATCGCCCGCTGCGTGCAGGATTCGACGCAGATGGGCTGTAGCCCCTTTTCGAGGCGGTCGAGACAGCCGTCGCACTTCAGCATCTTCTTCGCATTGACGTCCAACTGCGGCGCGCCGTAGGGACAGGCCGCCGCGCAGGCGCCGCAGCCGATGCACTTTTCACGGTCGATCACGACGAGGCCGTCTTCCTTGCGCTTGAAGTGCGCCTTCGTGGGACAGACCTTCACGCAGGCGGGATCCTCGCAGTGGTTGCACGCAATCGAGAGGTAGTACGCAAAGACGTCTTGGTGCCAGGCCCCCGTCATGCGGTCCTGACGCCAGCCGCCGCCCGCATATTCGATCACTTTGCGCAGATTCATCCCGACGGGAAGATCGTGCGCGTCCTTGCAGGCGACGACGCAGGTCTTGCATCCCGTGCACTTTGCGGCGTCGATGTAAAAACCGAGTTGCTTCATGATCTTCCCTCCTTACGCTTTTTCGATCTGAACGAGCACGGTGTGCTGGGCGTTCCCCTTGGCAAGGGGGCTCGGGCGGTGGTGCGTGAGCGTATTGATGTTGCCGCCCACGTCGACGCGCTTGCCGTCCTTCATGACGGGCGTGTACCAGGCGCCCTGCGGGATGGAGGTGACGCCCGGCATGATGCGCGGGGTCACCTTCGCGCGGATTTCCACCGTGCCGCGGTCGTTGAAGACCCGGACGAGGTCGTCCGTTTCAATGCCGCGCGCCTTGGCGTCGATCGGATTGATGAGGACGTGGTCCGGGAACTGTTCGCGAAGCCACGGAAGGTTGTGGAAGGTCGAGTGAATGCGGCCGTGTCCGTGGTAGCCGTAGCACTGGAGCGGATACTTTTCCTGAAGCTTGTCGCCCGGCATTTCCCACGTGGAGAAGAAGCGCGGAATCGGGCTGATGAGTTCGCCTTCGGGAAGCTTCCATTCGGACGCGATCTTGGCGAGGCGTTCCGAATAGATTTCGATCTTGCCCGACGGAGTCTTGAGCGGAGCCTTTTCGGGATCCTTGCGGAAGTCGGCGAGCGCCACGGGCGAGCGCGGGAATTCGAGCGCCTGCTTCGGGCCCGTCTTCCAGAATTCGGCGAAGGGCGGAAGTTCCGGCGCCTTCTTGCGCGTTTCCTCGTAGCACCATTCGACCCACTCGAGCTGGGTGCGGCCTTCGGTGAAGGCCTCTTCCTTGCCGAGGAACTTCGCGATGCCGCGGCAGATTTCCCAGGTGGGACGCTGTTCCCACTCGGGTTCGACCGACTTGTGCATCGGAAGGATCGAGGCGGTGTCGCCGTTCGAGCCGCCCGAGCTCGCGATGTCGTCCGTTTCGGGGCCGAGCGTGTCGGGAAGCAGAATGTCGGCGTAGCGGGCCGAAGGCGTCATCATGTTGTCGCAGACGACGATGAATTCGCACTTCGATTCATCGCGCAGGATGGCGTCGGTCCAGTTGCTGTCGCCGTGCTGGTTGATGAGGGTGTTGCCGCCCGAGTTGACGATCATCTTGATGTCGTGGCCGAGCTTCTTGACGCCCTTCAGACCGTCGTGGATGTCGTCCATTTCCTTGCCGCGCACGATCGCGTCCGTCCAGAGGAAGCACGGAATCGTGGCCTTGACGGGGTTCTTGCCCACGGGAAGATAGACGGCCGGGAAGGAGATGTTCCCTTCGTGCTGACCGGTGTTCGTGCCGGGGAGACCGACGTTCCCCGTGAGGATCGGGAGCATCGCGATGGCGCGGGCGGTTTCTTCGCCGTTCGCCTGACGCTGCGGACCCCAGCCCTGCGCGATGAAGCAGGGCTTCGTCGTGCCGATTTCACGCGCGAGACGCACGATGGTCTCGACGGGAATGCCGGTGATCTTCGAAGCCCATTCCGGGGTCTTCGGCGTTTTGTCGTCGCCTTCGCCCAGGATGAAGCTCTTGTAGTCGCTCTTCTTCGGAGCGGACGCGGGCAGCGTCTTTTCGTCGTAGCCCACGCAGTACTTGTCAAGGAAGGCCTGATCCACCCAGTTGTTGCGGATGAGCTCATAGGCGATCGCCTGCACGAGGGCTGCGTCGGTGCCCGGACGGATCGGGATCCATTCGTCGGCCTTGCCGACCGCCGTGTCGGTGTAGATCGGGTCGATGATGATCATCTTCGGGCGGTTTCGGCCCGAGAGCGCGCAGGTGAGCTGATAGGACTTGCCGGCGCCCGAGCCGCGCGTCACCGACGGATTGTTGCCGAAACCCACGTAGAGCTTGGCGTTGGCGACTTCGCTTTCGTAGGAAGCGGGGCTTCCGCCGTAGGTCATCGGGAAGGAAGCGGAAATCTGGGCGGTCGAATAGGAGCCGTAGTACTTGAGGTAGCCGCCCATGAGATTCAAAAGGCGCCACCAGGCGCGGCGCGAGTTGACGAGCGACTGCTGCGCGGAGCAGTACTGCCAATAGAGCGACTCGTTGCCGTAGGTCTTCACCGTGTATTCGAGCTTTTCCGCGACGGTCTTGAGCGCTTCGTCCCAGGAAATGCGCTCGAACTTCCCTTCGCCGCGCGCGCCGACGCGCTTCATCGGGTACTTGAGACGGTCGGGCGAATAGATGCGCTGACGCATGCTGCGGCCCTTGAGGCAGGCGCGCAACTGACGCGGCGTGCAGCCGTCCGGAATCGTGTTGTCGGTTTCGATGCGGATGACGCGGCCGTTCTTCGAGAAGCAGCGAAGCGGGCAGCGGTGCCCGCAGTTGATGACGCAGGCGGTCCAGGACATCGTTTCGAGGTCGTCCACGGCCGCCGCTACGGCGCGGCCGACCGGCGTGAGCGCGTAACCGACGAGAAAGCCGATTGCCGACGCATGGAGGAAACTGCGCCGCGTGACGGGCGTTTCCAGAAGGGTCTTTTTGGACATGGATGGAGCCTTTTGTGGTTGTGGGGTTGTCGGGGCGCCCAAATTGTGCGGAAAAACTTTCCGGAGAGGTATCGGGGCAACCGTTTAGCCTTTGCGGGAACAGCGGTCCGCCTGAGTCATGAAAATGGCTTTCCGCAGAACGTGTCTGCGGTGTACGAGAAGGTGGGGCCGAAATTCTTCCCAGGCTCGTGCGGGGTGTTGCATTTCGTTCGGAAGATACGTCGTGCAGGGCTTCGAACCTTCTCCCCAGAGCGGAAAAGGTCGAATGAAGGCGGGCGGTCGCCGAACGGCTAGAATGTCGGACAAAGGAGGATTATTCATGCGACCCATTCAGGCGATTTTGGGGGCGCTCTCCGCGCTCGCCCTGTTGACGGCGTCGGCCGCCGCGGGCGCCGCGCCCCTCAACTATTCGGAAGAAGAGCGCCTCGTCGTGGATCTGCTCGTGCAAAACGACGTGCGCGACTTCGTGGCGGGCCAGCCCACGTTTCACTTCGAACAGGCGGTGAAGGACCGCTTCGGCGAAACGAAGCTCACCGACTTGGACGAACTCGTGCGCGATACGCTCGACAATCCCTTCCGGGCCGATCGGCTCTATGAAGGGAAGACCATGATCTTCCCGAACGTGCGGATTCGGGAGATTCAAAAGCACGAAACGGGTGCGCCCGTCGTTCGGGCGGACCGCAATTTCCCGGTGGAATTCCATTTCGACGTCGCAACCGAAGTGATCGACGAAGTGGCGGCCTTTCATCGGGGCGGCACGGCGACCTTCGTCTGCAAGGGACTGCCTTCGTCGTCGGAAGCGGTGAAGCTCGGCTCCTGCCGGGATTTCGGCGCCTACGTGAAGACGGAGTCGGACGTCATGCGCGGTCGCTTTCTCGAACCCAAAACGGACGCCGACTGGCTTCTCGCCTATACCGTGCTGAAGTTCCGCGCGAACCTTCGCGACGGCGAATTCGAACTCTGCCGCGAGAGCGTGGCAAGGGGCGCGGCCTTCACGCAGGAGGACGTCGATCTGATTCTTTCCCGCAACGGCGGTCTCTTTGACGCGGCGAACGTGGAGGAGCGCTTTGCCCCGGTGGGTTTCGACGTCTCGCGCATCGAAGCGCTCGTCAAGAGGAGCCGCGCGCTCGCGGATCCCGACAAGGAGGAGACCCGCATCTGACGCATCGCCGCGAAATCCGCGCAAAACGGGAGGCCCGCCAGTGGACCTCCCGTTGCGTTATCGGCGTCGTACGTTTTCGTCAGGGACGAATGGGAAGAATCGGCTTCGTCGATTCACCGCCTTCCTGCGCGGCGAGGCCCGCGAGCGAAACGGCCGTGAGCATCAGAAGCTGCGGTCCGAGGTGAATGTCAAAGCATTCGTAATACTCGTCAACGGTGTGCGTGCGCATCTGCTTGCCGCCCGAAGAGAGGCAGGTCGCGGGGATGCCGAGACTCACGGGGGCGTTCGCATCAGTCGAAGACGACATGTAGTCGGTGAGTTCGAGACCGAGCTCGGCCTGCGCCGCGCGCGAAGCCTGCAGAACCGGACAGTCGTCGGGGCGGGTGCCCGCCGGACGGTTCCCGATCATTTCCGCTTTGAGGTGAACCATTTTCTTCGGGTCCGTTACGCCCCAGATTTCGTTTTCTTCTCGGACGGCCTCTTCAAAGGCCGCGCGGATCGCGGCTTCGGCGTCAAGGAGTTCCCGGTCGCCAAGGCTTCGGATGTCGACGTCGCAGGAGGCGGCGGCCGCAATCGTGTTGACGCTCGTGCCGCCCCGGATCGTGCCGATCGTGAAGGTCGTGCGGGGCGTTTTGGGCACCTTCAGGTGTGCGACTTTGGCGCCCGCAAGACAGAGCGCGTGAATGGCACTCGGCGTTTCGCCGAAGGCGCCGTAGCTGTGGCCGCCCGGCCCCTTCACCGTGAAGCGCCAGCGGTGCGAGCCGATCGCGCCGAACAAAATGCGCCCGATGTTGGAATTGTCGACGGCGAGGAATCCGTCGATTTTGTTGACGGCGTTCTTTTCGCGAAAGAGATGTTTGCTTCCCCGAATGTCGCCGAGCCCCTCTTCGCCCACCGTCGTGCAGAACCAGATGTCGCCCTGCGTCTCGACGCCTGCTTCGTTGAGAGCCCGCACGGCTTCGAGCACCGTGCGCACGCCCGAGGCGTTGTCGCCGATCCCGGGACCGTAGTAAGTGTTTCCTTCGCGACGGACCGTTACGTCGGTGCCTGCGGGGAAGACCGTATCCATGTGCGCACCGATCGCAAGAAGCGGTCCTTCGGGGTTGCGCCCGGGGCGGCGGCCGACGACGTTTCCGATCTCGTCGATCGAGACGTCTTCGAGGCCCGCAGCCTTCATGAGGCGAACGATTTCTTCGGCGCGGGTGCGCTCCTCAAAGGTGGGGGCGGGAATTTCGGAAATGTGCACCTGCAGGGCCATCGCTTCTTCGGCTCGATCGTGCGCGATCGCGAGCGCCTTTTGCATGCGCGCATCCCGCGCGACGGTGCGAACCGTCGCGAGTACGGCCTCGTCCATCGGGCCGGGAATCTTTTCCATCGACATCAATTTCTCCTTTCGTACGGGGCCGTCGGATGAGACGCAAAGGTCTTCCGCCGACCTCGGGTCGGTCCATTCGGTCGTTGCCGAAAGAGTATCGGCAACGCTTACGAAAGTATCGCGCCAAAAATGAAAAAAAGGGACGGTCGAACGCGCCGACTGTCCCCGTAAAAACTCTCTGCCGGAGCTTGGAATCCTTGCGTCCGAGCCGCTCCGGAGCGACTCGGACGGGCAAACGAGTTAGAAGTTCCAGTTGATGCCGGTCATGACTTCCGTCGCGGCCTGACGGGCGTCTTCGTCGTCAAACTTCGCGTTGGAAATCTTGCCGCCGTCGATCGAGTGGGTTGCGGCGACGTAGAACCAGACGGTCTTGGCGAGCTTGTATTCCCAAGCCGTACCGAAGACGAGGAAGTTGTAGTCGTATTCGCTCGCGTTGGCGAGTTCGCCGTCGAAGTACTGGACCGAAGCGAGGAGCTTGTTCTGGCCGAATTCGTAGGTGCCGCCCAAGAGGAGCGAGTAGCCGTCGTAGCCGCCCGCAAGCGCTTCCTTAGGCGTATCCGCCACTTCCTTGGTCGGATCGTCCTTACTGGGCTTGTAGTTCCAGAGCGCCTTGTTCTGCATGTCCTTGAGACCCAGACCAGCGGCCGAATCCCAGTGCTTCTGATACTGAGCGCCGAAGTAGACTTTCGACTGCGGCATGAAGCGCCACCACCCGCCGAAGCCAAAGAGGTTGCCGTCGTCCGTCATTTCGGCGTTTTCCACGTTGCCATAGGCTACATGAGCATACGTAAGAGAGAGGTAGAGGTTCTCGTTCTGGTAGTCCGTGGCGAGCGCGAGCGTGTGGTCGTGGTCGGCGTATGCTTCGTAATCGTCTCCGATTTCGTCGGACGAGTCGCCCATGGAGTAGGTGGCGCCGAGACGCCAGCCGGCCATGGAGGGCGACTGCCAGGTGATGCCGTTGTTCACGCGGCTCGTGTTGGCGAAGGTAGAGCCGATCGAGGCCTGGCTGTAGGACGTCGCGAAGGGGTCCCACTTGATGAGGCCCATGGAGTAGGGCGCGACCGTCGACTGCACGGTGCCCATGCGGCCCATGCCCACCTCACCGAAGCCGCCCTGGAGGGCGAGGATGGAACGGCGGTTGAAGAGCTGACCGCTCGTATCCATGTCGCCGTCGTCGATCGTGAAGCCGTTTTCGAGGTAAACCTTGGCCTTCAAACCGTTGCCGAGGTCTTCCTGAATGTTCATGCCGATTCGGTTGTGGGCGCGGTTGCCGGCCTGCAGGGCGAAGGAATCGTCTTTAGAACTGTCGTGGTAGTTCGTGTAGCGAAGGCCCGCGTCGACGCGCCCGTACATCTGAATGTCGGCAGCCTGCGCCGAAAGGGCGGCGAGTGACAGGGCGACCGCGGCCGCCAGAGTATTGATCTTGATCATGGTTAGAGTCTCCATGTGGATGAGCCGGTCTCAATGAGCCGGGTGAGGGTAAAGATTGCGGAATTCGCGCACGAAGCCGAGCGGGGCGGTGATGCAGCGCTCCCAGAAGTCCTTCTTCGCGGCGTCGAATCCGTAGTGTTTGGCGACGATTTCGTCGAGCGTCATCCGACCTGTGTCGCGCAGCATCGCCTTGTAGAAGGGGAAGAAGGCGTCGCCGCGATCCTTCCACTCCGCCATGAGGCCCTGCGAGAGGAGGTAGCCCACGGTGTAGGGGTAGTTGTAGATGAGCTGATCGGTCTTGTAGTAGTGAAGCTTGTAGGCCCACAGCCACTTGTCCGTTTCCACCGTCGTGTCGCCGTACCAGAGGCGCCAGGCTTCGCTCATGAGTTCGCAGGCGCGCCTGGCCGACACGATCCCGAGGCGGCGTTCTTCGAGATAGGCGAGTTCGAAGTCCATGCGGACCATCGTGTTCATGAGGAAGTTCGCGGCGCTGCGCAGTTCCTGCCAAAGCATGCCGAAGTGCGCTTCGCGGTCGTTCTTGGCGAGCGCTTCGGCCTGCAGGTGGTGGCGCAACACGGCTTCGTTGAAGGTGCTCGCCGTTTCGGTGAGCGTCATCGGGAATTCCGTCTGCACGACCGGAAGGTCGCGCATCATCCAGTAGTGGAAGGCGTGACCCAATTCGTGGGCCTGTTGCAGAACCGTCGTGATCGTTCCCGTGTAGGAAGCGAAGACGCGCGGAATGCGGAATTCGTTGAAGCGCGAATAGAAGGCACCGCCGATCTTCTTCTCCGAGGGCTTCGCGTCGACCCAGCGGTTTTCGAGCATCGTGTCGATGAAGCCCGAGAGTTCGGGGGAAACCGTGCCGAGGGCCTTCTCGACGATCGCGATCCCTTCCGGATAGGGAATGGTGGAAGCCGCCTTCGCCGCGACCGGGGCCGGAGCCATCAGGTCGTAGACGTGGAGCTTCTCTTCTCCGAAATAGGGGGCGCGAAGCGTCACGGCTTCCCGCACTTCGTCGATGTGCGAGAGGATCGTCTCGCGCATGGCGTGAAGCGCCTTTTCGCTCATGCGGTTTTGGGCGAGCGACACCGTGAGCGGCGCCACGCCCGCGCGGTCGAAGGCGCAAAGGCGCATGCCGTGAAGCTGATTGAGGAGCGCGGCGTGAAGCGCTCCCTGCTTCGAATAGGTCTTGTCGATCCCTTCGAAGACGGAGCGGCGAAGCATACGGTCGGGCGCGCCCTTGATCACGGAAATGAGCTTGGCGGCGCGGATGCGTTCCTTTTCGCCCGAAGCGTTCTCCGCTTCAAAGTCGACGCCCTGCTGCAGGGTCTTGAAGAGGTCGCCGAGCGGCGCAAAGCACCGCGTCTTCCACGAGGCGAGCCAGTCGCGTTCGGCTTCGGTGAGGGACTTCTTCCAGTCGCTGCGGCGCTCCGAGACGACGAAGGCCCAGTCGGACAGAGGCGACGTCTTCCAGAGGGGATCCTCGGAAGGAAGCTCTTCCAGGAAGGCGAAGAGCGTGTTCGCCGCCCGATCGCGGCGCGCCGAGATGTCGGCGAGCCGGGCGTTTTCGGCGGGAACGCGTTCGTCCGTGCCGTCCTTGGCGCCCGTGCACTTCACGAAAGAGGCGAGCGACGAGAGGAGCGTGACGGCGCGGTCGTAGAGGGCGAGTTTGGCCGCAACGTTTTCGCGCGTGACGGCGGTGTCGGCTTCCAGATTCTTCACCGCCTCGAGGGCTTCGGCGACGCTCGCTTCATAGCGGGGCGAGCGGATGTCGCCGTACGCGTCCTCCATCTGCCACTCGGGCGCCATGAGGTCAATCTTTGCGTTCGTCATGCTTCACCTCAGATCGAAAGCCAGAAGACGAAGATGTGGTGCGAAATGAGGCCGAGGATCGAGGGCACGGAAGCGCGCTTCACGAGTTCGAGCGGGCTCATCTTGCACATGGCGGAGATCGCCACGACGACGCCGGCCACAGGCGAAAGAGGACGGGCGATGGTCGAAGCCTGGTGCATCGGCAGAACGAGCATCACGGGGTTGACGCCCATGCTCTTGGCGATGTGCGGAACCATTTCGACGAGCGGATAGAAGGAGGCGCCGTTCGAACCGGCGATGATCGTGACGAGCGTCGTGATGACGACAAAGAGGATCGACATGCCGAGACCGCCCGCACCCACGCTCGTGGCGAGGCCCACGATGGCGTCGATCATGCCGAGGGCTTTGAAGCCCGTCGCAAAGACGCCCGCGGCGATAACGAGCGCCACGACGCCCGAGCAGGACTTGCCCATCGCCATGAGGAAGGCCTTGAGGCCGGCGCCGAGCTTGTCGATGTTGCCGCGCCAACGGATCGCTTCGCAGATCATGGCGATCGTCACGCAGAAGAGCATGAGGGTCGTGATGTTGAGCTTGATCGATTCGATGCAGTACTGCGAGAAGACCACGACGAAGACCATCGGCAGGAAGGGAAGGACCGCGTAGATCTTCGGAGCGGCGGTCGAGGGACGCTTCACGTCGTCGCCTTCGAAGACGAGCTTTTCTCCCAGGTGTTCGGACGGAATCCAGCCTTCCTTGCGGTCGAGATAGCGTTGCCAGAAGACGTGCGCGATACCCATGACGAGAACGGTCGGGAGAGCGGCCGGGATCTTGTAGATGAAGACGTAGTCAAGGATCGAGAGTTCGCAGGCCTTGGCGGAAGCGGCGGTGGAACCACCCAAAAGCACCATTGAAGCCGCGCCCGAAGTGACGAACACGGCGGCGATGGTCTTCTTGTTCATGCCGAGCGCCGCGAGGGCCGGCCCCATCAGAGCAAGACACAGAACGCCCAGGCCCACGGCCGAGGTGATGACCATCGAGACGGCCTTGCCCAGCAGGAAGGCGAGAAAGACGAGGGCGTAGGGGCTCTTGATGAGGGAAAGCGGCTTGATCGCGATGTTCACGAACGCGTCGTTCGCTCCGATGTGCGTCATGTAGGACGCGAAGCCCACCATCGTCATGATGAGGAGGCCCAGGTTCGAGAGGTTGTTCGAGAACGAGTAGCGCAGAAACTCGATGATGTTGAGGTAGTCGCTTCCCGTCGGCAGGGCCTTCTTCGGCATGAAGGAACCGGTGTCGAACACGACGGAAAAGAGCAGCATCGCGACGCCGCTCGCAAAGAGGATGAAGGGAGCGTATTTTCCCTTCAGGATGGCCCATCCCACGAGGATGAGCATGATGCATCCGAAAATGATGCCGGCCATGAAAGTCTCCTTGTGTTTTCAAGCACGGGATGCGTGTTTGTTCTGCCGCCATTCTGAAGAGCAATCCCTTCGGTACGTAAGGGCGACAAGGGATCGTGATCCGGAGGGTTAATGTAAACCCTTAGACTTTTCCCTTTTCGCGGCGGGAGGCCGACTTGGAATCGCCGGGTTGCGCCGAAGAGAAAAGAGGAAACTTAGGGTTAACGCGCATGGGTGTAGGTGTTAACCCTGTTGCTTGCTGAGGAGCCCGACGGATTCGAAGCAGAATCGAAGCATTGAAACGGATGAATGAGAATGGAACGCTTGAACTTGCCGAAATGGGCGTCCGACGGGACTTCCGACGTACAGAGCCCGCTTTTTTCCGACCTTGCCAAAACGCTCGACATGACGATTTCGGCCCTTGCCGCGGCGAATCGTCTCGCACCCGACGTGCCGGGGCCGTCGGCGACCGATGAGATGCTGCGGCTCTACGGAAGAGGGCGAGATCTCATCCGAACGCTCCTTACGATTTGCCGTGCGCATCTCGGGCTCAATCCCACGGACGGCGCGAGCGTTGCGGCGCGTTCGCGTCTTCTCGCGAGAAGAGAGGAGCTCGACCGCGCGGCGGTCCGGGCGCTTGCCGCGGTGCGCGCGATGCCCGAGCCCGGGAGCGACGCCGAGGCGGATCGACACTATGACACTTATCCGGAAATCCGACGTTGGAAGCTCTACGTGTCGACTCTGCCGACCTCTTCCTGGAAGGAATTTTCGGGCGCCTCGCTCATGCGGGAGGCCATGACCCCGCTCTATGCGCTCCACACGCACATGACGAGCACGATGTCGCTCGCCGCGGAGGACTCGGGACGCCACGTTCGCCGGCAAAGTTTCGGGATGAGTCTTTCCATTCTTCGCAACGGGGACGATCCCGTTCTGCGCCGCACGACGTTCGAAGCGATGAACGCGTGGTTCGCGTCCCATGCGAATGCCTTTGCCGATTTGCTCAACGCCATTTCGGGACTGCGCGTCGCGATCTGGCGCGCTTCGGGAGCGCACTTTCCCGAAGTGCATCTGCAGAAGGAAAGAACGTCGGTCGAAGCCTATCGGGCGATGCTGAACGCTTTGGACGAAGCCCTGCCGGAAGTCCGCCGTTCCGTCACGATCCGCGCCCGCATGGCGATGAAGACGAAGAATGGCGAGCCGGACCCGAAGACGCTGCCCTGTCATTTGACGGCGCCTTTGCCCGGCGCCCTTTGGACGCGGGGATCGACCTATGCCGACCATCTGCGCGACCTGATTACGGCTTCGGCCAACGTGGATCCGAGTTTCGGCGTCTTTTTGCGCGAAGCGCACGAAAAGCATTGGGTGGACGGTCGAAACTTCGCTTCGAAGACGGGCAGTTCCTGGTGCGACGATCTCCCCTCGCTCGGAGCCGTGCGGATTCTCACGCACTTTTACCCGAACCTGGAGAGTGAAGTGCGGGTGGCGCATCTGTTCGGCGTGGCACACCACTTGAGACTTCTGCACGGGGCGTCGCCCGCGGCGAGGCTTTTCCCGCTCTCCGTCACGGAAATCGCGGGAAAATTCTACGAGGCGCTGCTTCTGCGGCAGCTGCGAAAAGAAGCCGAGGGCACGGGAAACGAATCGTTGCGGCTCGCAGTGTACTGGCTCGATCTCTCACGCATCACGAATTTTCTCCTTACGATTCCGGCGAGGCATCGGCTTCTTGGCGACATATACCGCGAGCGCCTCTTCGGCGCCCTGTCGGTGCGCACGCTTAACGAACTCTCCGACGCTGCGTGGCAGCACTATTTCGGCGATACGACGATTGGGGCGGACCGCTACGTATGGGCTTACAAACCGCATTTCTATCGGCAGGAGACGATCGCGTACGATTGGCAGTACGTGTTCGGATACCTCTTGGGCGACATGCTCGCCGACCGGTTTGAAAAGGAGCCGCTCGTTTCGGGCGGCGTACGCAAGCTCTGGGCGGAAAGCGGCCTCCTCTCGACCGACGAACTCATCCGCAAGTGGCTGGGTGACGATCCCCGGTCAAGCGCCTTCTGGCGAAAGTGCATCGAGAAGGCTCTCAAACCCATGAAGGATCGGAAAGCGATCTGAAGTTTTACGAACGCCTTGGGCGGATTGCGACGCCGAGCATGGCGAGAGGGGGCGTCGGATTCTTTGCGAAAATGGAGTCGGCGCAAATCGTTCGGTTGGCCAAGCCGGGGAACGAAGGGCGGGCGACGCCCTCAGCGCCCTCTGCGCATCGCTTCGACCGCGATCGCCATCTTTCGCACCGCCGTCTCGATTTCCGATTCTGTGAAGCCCGCAAACCCGAGAAGCAGTCCGTTTTGGGCGGGCGCCTTCTGGTAGCAGAGCGACAGGGCGCGGGTTTCGATGCGCTCTTCCTTGCGGAGCCGTTCGCTCACCTCTACGTCGGAGAGCTTCGGATCATGAAAGAGAAAGGTGAGGTGCGTCCCTTGGTTGCTCGGAATGAGGCGCCCGAAGCCCGAGCAAAAGCGCCCGATCGCCCGCACGGCCGCGGCGCGCCGCTTCTCGTAGAGTCGCTTGAGACGTCGAATGTGCGCATCGTAATGGCCGCCTCCGATGAATTCGGTGAGAATCGCCTGATGCACTTCCGAGGTGTGGCGGTCCAAAAGGAGCTTGGCTCCCTCAAAAGCGAGGGCGACCTCCACCGAGGGCGCGACGAGGTAGCCGATATTGAAGCCCGGGTAGATCATCTTCGTAAAGCTTCCGAGATAGACGACGCGGCCTGGCACGCCGTCGGCGCGGTCGATCGCGGCGAGCGCGGGATAGGGAGCGCCGCCGTACCGTAGCTCGCTGTCATAATCGTCTTCGATGATCCAGGCCCCCGTCTTTCGGGCCCAGGCGAGAAGCGCCCGGCGTCGTTCGGGCGGCATGAGCGTGCCCATGGGATATTGGTGGCTCGGCGTCACGAGCGCGGCTCTGAGGCCGTCGGTCTCCTGAAGCGCCGTGACGCTCAAACCGTTCTCGTCCAAAGGCGTCGGGACGGTTTCCAGACCCAGAAAGCGCAGGGCGTTTCGGTGCGGTTCAAACCCGGGATCTTCGACGGCGACGCGGTCTCCTTCGTTGAAGAGCACCTTGCCGCAGAGGGCGAGCCCCTGCTGAATGCCCGTCGTGATGATCACTTCTTCGGGTTCGCAGAGAATGCCGCGGGTCTGACGGACATAGTCCGCGATCGTCTTTCGAAAGGCGGGAAAGCCTCCGGGAAGACAGTAGCCGTTGTGCTGCCACGGGCTCTTTGAGACGCGCGCGACGATCTGCGTCCACTTGCGCCCGGGGAGACTGTCGAAATCGGGGTTGATGACCGCCATGGGTTCGAGCGCCTGCACATGAAATCTTGCGGCCTCCACGGCCGCGGCGGCGCTTCGCCCGAGCGCGGGCGACCGGACGGCAGATTTCGGTGCCTCGGCATCTTCGCCGGCCTGAGGTTCCGACCAGTCTTCGGCCCGGTTGATGCTCATTCGTTCGGCAACGACCGTGCCGACGCCGGGTTTGGCCTCGAGGAAACCTTCCGCCTGCAGACGCCCGTAAGCGGTCGTGACCGTCACGCGTCCGACGCCGAGGAGCCTCGCCAAGTCGCGGCTTGCGGGAAGCTTGTCGCCCGCAAAGAGGCGTTTCCCGATTCGCTCCCGCACGGCGCGGTAGAGCTGTTCGTTGAGGGGAACGGAAGAGGCGGGGTCGAGCGTGATGTCGATGGCGTCAATGGGTTTCGTCGGCATGGGGCGCAAATCGAATCGAGTGGAAAGGATCGGGATCGGCGGACCGTCGAGGTCGCGCCTCGGCAAAAACGAGGCTTGACGACTTGAGATTCCTTCGCAATGATAGTGCCGTTTCGAAGGGACGGAAGGACTCGGGCGACTCCCGGGACGGCCGGTTCCCTTGGTTTGGGGTGAATGGAGTATGAGAGGGAATATCGGAGCGGGTGTTGCGCTCGCGGCCGTGATCGCGGCCGCGGCGGCGCATTTTCTCGTGCCTCGGGAGGCGCCGTGGTCGGCGCTTTTCTTTGAGTGCGCGACGCTCTTGGGCGACCTCTTTGCGTCGCTTCTCAAGGCGTCGGCTCCCTTTGTCGTCTTTTTGTCGCTCCTCTGCGCGTTTCTCCCCGAACAAATGCCCGGACTTCGGGCGGTCCGGGACGAGTCTTCGGCGAATTCGCCCGACTCGGATGCGGACTTCTCCGTGCGCCGCGTATGGAGCTACGCCTTTTGGCTCTATGCCCTCAGCATGACGGGCGCCGCGGTGATCGCCCTGGCTCTGTCGCTCCTTTGGTGGCAAGGAGAGGGCGGGGCGCCGGCGTTTGTGCCGGAGACGTCGTCGGTCGCGAACGAGACGGTTTCTCTTTCGACGTTGCCTTTCGCTCACGAGTTCCTCTCTGTGCTCGATCGCTTTTCCGAACTCTTTACGGGCTACGCGCTTTTCGGGGTGCTTCTCTGCGGCGCCGCGGCCGGCTTGTGGCTCGGGAGAGTGGTCCGACAAAGTCCGTGGGGGACGCCGTCCGATTTCCTCTCTCTTACGGATCGATGCCGGGTGCGGGCGCTTTCCTTCTTTCTCGCAGCCAACGCCTTTTTCCGCACGTTTTTGCGGGGCCTGCTGCGGTTTCTTCCTTTGGGCCTTTTCGGGCTTCTTACTGGACTTCTCGAGGAGTACGGCACGGAAGGTTTGGCGCGCTACGGCGAACTTGCGCTCTTCATGGCGGGCGTGACGCTGGTTGTGGGACTCCTTTTCCTGCCGCTTCTTTACGCCGCCGCTCTTCTCTTCGGACGCAGGAAGATCAAGTTCAGCGCGGCTCTTCGCGAAGCCTATGCGGTGCTCGGCAAGGTGCTTCGCGAGAGCGCCTTGCCCGCCTTTGCGACCCGTTCGTCGCTCTCCAACATCCCCGTCAATCTTGCGCTCGCTTCGTCACTCGGACTTCGCAAGAAGACGGCGGACCTGCTCGTGCCGCTCGCCGCTGTCCTTCACATGCCGGGCGCCGCCGTGACGATCGCTTCGGTCACGGTATTCTCCGCCGTTGCGCTCGGCGTTGAAATCGACGGAGTCTCGATCATCGTTCTTCTCCCCGCCACGGTGCTCGCCGCGACGGCGGCTTCGGGCATCCCCAACGGATCCGTTCTGATGCTTCCAGCCATCCTGGGCCTTGCGGGCGTATCGCCCGCGGATCAGGCGCTTTGTATTTCCGTCTACTTTGCTGCCGACATTCTGCAGGACGCCGTCGGCACGGCCCTCAATTCCTCGGGGGACATTTACCTTGCTGCGGCGGCGGAACGGTCCGTGCTCGGCCACGGCGCCGAGACGAACGGTCCGCAACGATCCTGACGGTCGTCGTCGGCTCCATTCGAAGAGAAAGAGATGGGGCCAACGAAGAAAAAATAATGGAGCCAATAGGGCTTGGCTCCATAAATGAGAGAAGACTTGGATCCATGCCATCCACGCGTTTCGTGTGAGAATCCTCATCAAAGTCAACCTTAAGTTATCCGTAAGGAGAACCTCATGCAAAAGAAGAATACGAAACGCGCGCGCATGACCCAACGCGCAGCTGTTGCGGCGTTGCTGACGTTTGCGGCCACTTCCGCCTTCGCGCTCGGAACCGGACGCGCCGCGGGCACGCCCCTTGTCGAACCCGCCCAGAAACTCGACGCGCAGACCTGTCTTTCCTGCCACACCACGGTCAAGAAGCTTCACGACCGCGGTGCGCACAAGGACCTCAACTGCGGCTCCTGCCACACGGCCAAGGCCGAACACATGACGAAGCCCTCCGCGGCGAACCGCCCGACGACGCGCTTCGATCATGAATCCTGCTCGCAGTGCCACCAGGCGCCGATGAAGGATCTGATGGATCCGAAGTATCACTACGAATGGGCCAAGCGCGGCGGCAATCCCCCGTACAGCTTCATTCGCGACAACGACTACGGCGACGGATGGCCCCGCTACGTGCAGTACCGCATTCCGCGCTTCCACATCGGCATCATGGCCGACTTCGTGGCGAACCGTTCGAACGGCCGCTTCGAATACGACGACAAGCGCGGGCAGGCCGAACCGGTGTACCGTCATTGGGACGTCATTACGGACAACTATCCTCAGAACGAACTCAAGATGATGGGCGGCACGGTCGGCATCGGTTGGCGCGCCCACAAGGGCCGCGAAGGTCAGCAGGACTCGCGCTGCCTCCTCTGCAAGACGTCCGAAACGATGTTCGAGTACAAGTACGATCTGACGGAAGACAACCCCAAGGGCTATGACTTCTCGAGCCCGGTCGTCCCGATGTTGAAGAAGATCAACACCGGCTTCAACTGCAACTTCTGCCACGATCCGCACTCGGCCGAACCCCGCATCATCTTCTCTCCGCTCATTGAATCGATGGCGGGCGAAAACGGCAAGGACAACTTCTATCAGAAGAACCTCGGCAAGAACAAGGCCATGACGCCGATCGAAGTCGTCGACATGGGCATGCGCGGCTTCACCCGCAAGATCGGCATCCTGAAGGACTACAACGCGAACTTCCAGTGCGGTCAGTGCCACAACGCCGCGAACCGTTACCTCACCTACAACTGGACGAAGGACGGCAAGCCCGTGACGAAGGAAGACCTCAAGAAGGCGGGCATCTCGCCCTATTCGACGGAATTCTTCCGCAACCCGATCGAATCGTGGGAATTCTTCAAGAAGCTCGGCTGGAACCAGGGCACGAACGGCGCCACGGGCGTCAAGATGGTGAACGGCTCCGACCATCCGCACGTTGAAATTCTGCTCGGCAGCAAGCACGGTCAGGCGGGCGTCACTTGCACGGACTGCCACTTCGCAAAGAAGGCCGACGGTACGATGGAACATCAGCCGAGCCTTGCGAAGATGAAGGTCCAGAACACGTGTCTGCGCAGCGACTGCCACGGCAAGGGCACGAAGGACAACTGGTCCGAAGGTCAGGCGCTCTACACGATCGAAGCGATTCAGCAGGAATATCGCATCCGCACGCAGAAGATGGAAATGGACGCCTACGTCTCGCGCGGTCTCCTGGCTGACGTCAAGGCGGGCAAGATCGTGATTCCCGAAAAGGAAATGCAGCAGCTCAACGACGCCTATGAACGTTACCTCGCCACGCGCGACTGGTACTTCACGGACCTTTCGACGGGCTTCCACGACCCGGACGGCTTCAACGCTTCCGCGACGAAGGTGATTTGGGATCTCCGCACGGCCAACGCCGCCGCGAAGAAAGTGATGAAGCCTGCGGCTCAGAAGACCGCTTCGACGAAGTAATCTTCAGTCAGTATAGGAACCTTCGGGGTGTTTCCAAAAAGACTGAGATGACCTTTGCAGGAACATCCCGATTCCCGGAGAACCGGCGGTACGGACGGATTTCGATTCGTCGGCCGCCGGTGTTCCTTTTCTTGGCAAAAAGCACGGGAGGGAGAGTTTGTGGACTCTTCCTCCCGTGTTTCTATCGTCAAGCCGTTCTTCGGCGCTTGGGCGTCACTTCGCCGTTTCAAGCGGAATGCTCATCGGGAGTTCCAACGGCGCGGGACCCGTGTGCGGGTGCTCGTAGCCGTCGAGCTTCTTCTCGGCGAACCACTTTGTCATGAGACCGAGGATCTCGAGGTTGTTCTTGTCCGCGAAGGCCGCGTGGGTGTTGCCGTGAATCCCGAGTTTTGGCAGTTCAATGAGGGTCGCATCGCCCCCGTGGGCGTTGATCTGCGCCACGAATTGGCGGGCGCGTTCGAGGGCGATGCGCCAGACGTCGACGTTGAAGACTTCGCTCGGTTCGTCGCTGATGTGGTCGCCGAAGACGATCAAAATCGGGATCTTCGTCAAGGCCTGCCAACGGGCCATCGGCACCATGCGCGGGTACATGCGGGCGGCGACCGCCTCGGTCTTTGCGGGCACGTCGGCGGGCGGCTCTTCGTTCGGGAAGGCGCAGGCGCCTGGTTCGTAGGCGACGATCGCACGGACCTTGTTCGTCGCCATCGCGATTTCCCAACCGTACTGACCGCTGTTGGAGTGCGTGATCAGAATCCCGTCGCCGATACGGTCAAATAGCGCGGCGCCCGTTTTTCCCATGAAAAGACGGTATTCCGCCGTGGACGGTTCTTCTCCCGTGTCCGGCGTCTGCTGGCGGAAAAACTGGTCGACGGCCGCTCCCGAGACGGGGAACTGCGTGTCGGCATAGATCGTGGATTTGCCGGGCGCCACCCAGAGGCCGTTTCGGAAGGCGTTCCAGACGCCCGCTTCGCTCGCCGTCGTAGGAATTTCGGGACCGGATTTTTTCGCGTTCGTATAGCCCGCGCGGCCGCGGCGCGGTTGGTCGACGATGTAGACGGACCAGTCGCGGCGGGGAAGAAGCGCCTGATAGCCTTCGCGCCCGTCGGGCGTCGATTCGTAGGTCTTCCCCGACTGACCGATACCGTGCCACATCACGATCGGAAGGGTGCGCGAGTGTGCGGCCACGTAATACTGGGCATAGCCGTGGTCGCCGTGGAAGGTCGTGCCGTCGGGAAGACGGTCTACGGTGCCGCCGAAGGCGAAACTCCCCATCGAGCGAAGCGAGATGACGTTTTCTTCCGACGCGGCCGCGGCACGGGCGCTCGAAGCGGTGGCGGTAGCGAGTGCGCCGGCGAGGCCCGCACCCAAAAACTTGCGTCGCTGCAGATTCATGATGTTCTCCTAAAGGGACAAAGCATAAGAGTCGCTTTGGTTTCGCGGTCATGGTATCCGCAGTACTTAGAGAAAGATAATCTCAATTCTTGATGAAATCATAAATCTCGCTTATGCTTTATCGACAACTTTTGCAAAGAAGCCGATCATGGAAACGCGTCAACTGCAGCATTTCCTCGTCGTCGCTCGGGCGAGAACCCTCACGGAAGCGGCCGAGACGCTTCACATCACCCAGCCGGCCCTCTCCATGTCGATTCGACGGCTCGAAGAGATCCTGGACGTCACGCTCTTTCGTCGGGAACGCCGGCAAATGATTCTGACGGAGGCGGGGAAGACGCTCCTTTCGCGGGCCGAAGCGGTGCTGAACGCCGAGGAGGCGTTGCGGTTCGCCGCACGGGAGCTCGCACGCAACGAAGTTCGCTTTCGGATCGCCTTTTGCGATCCGGGGCCCTATTGGTACTTCGTGCCGAGACTCGCGGCGACGCTTGCGGGCGTGACGTTGGAGCCCGTCTTGGTGCCCGACGACTGCACGCCCGAAGCGCTGCGTTCGGGGCGTTTCGACTGCGTCGTCTCGGCGGAAGACTGGAGAGAGCCCGACATCGTCTCGCAACTTTGGGCGGTCGACCGAACCTATCTGAGTCTCTCGACCGACCGTTTGGACGCCCTGACGATCGAGGGCGTCTGCGTCGAAGAACTTGCCGACCCGGACTTTCGCGGGACCGCCCGGATGGCGGATCTGCGGGCGGGCGAGATCTGTTTTCTCGGTCTGGACGGCGCCTTCTCGCGCCAAACGCGAGGTCTTCACGCGTTGCTTCATCCGTCGGTCAAGATGACCGTCTATCGGGACTTCTTCCTATTTCGTCACGACCTCATGACGTCCCGGGCGCCCACTTTCACAACCGAGATGGTGCGCACCTACCGCGACGACGGCACGCGGCGCCTCGTTCTCATAACGGACGAGCTTGGCGACATCGGCTACCGTCTCTGTTGGCGCCGCGCAGACGAAGAGCGCGGCGTGCTGCGCCGTTTTCTCGAGTTGGCGTTTGAGCACGCGAAAAACTATGAGGCTGCGGCCCGGGAATTTGCTTAGGAAAAACGGAATAAAAGATTCGGCAACCGTTCTTTTGGCTTTGCGTTCTACGAACTCTCCGACGGGCAGGTGACGAAAGCCTCCAATCCCGGGGCGTCGGAGCGGAAGGCGGAAAGCATGTTCTCCCGGAGTACCGTTCGCACGAGCGAACACACGCATTCAACCTCCACCGGCGCGACGCCGCCGGCGTCGAGCTCGGTCTCATGACGAAGGAAGAGGCCGATGAACTCGTGGATCCGCTCCTGATGGCCGAACCCGAAAAGATGGCTCCGATCGTGGCCGCCTTCAAGGAAAAGCTCGGCATTCTGATCTGACGGTTTGACGGTCTGGGAACGTCGGAGCGCCGACATTCCGACCCCCGAAAAATAGGGAACCCGCACGCCGCGTTCTCCCGGCGTGCGGGTTTTTTATCGCCCGGGTGCCCGGCCGAGCGCTGTACGCCGGGAAAGGGCGCGGCGATCGGTCGGAAGGGCGCCTGTTCTCCCGCGAGGCCCGAACGTTGCGCAATCGAGCCCGACGGGGCGCGGCCGTCGGAGCCTGCCGCTTTTTTCACTTCGGCGCCGATCGCCGTCGGACGCGAGCGCCTGACAAAAAGTCGTTGTATTCTGAGGAAATTGCGGGGCGACCGTTTTTCCGAACCCCGCGGCGAATGGACTGAAGGAATACTAAGATGGAAAACATTCTCATCGTAAGCGGCCATACGAATCTCGACGCGTCGGTCGCCAACAAAAAGATTTTGGAAGTGCTCGCCGAACGCCTCCCCGAGGCCGAAATCGTGAGGCTCGACCGTCTCTATCCGGACTTTCGGATCGACGTTGCGGCCGAACAGGCGAGGCTTTTGAAGGCCGACGTCGTCGTCCTGCAATTTCCGATCTTCTGGTACTCGGCGCCTTCGCTTCTCGAGCGCTGGATGGAGGAGACCTTCGTGCATGGCTTCTCGCACGGAAGAACGGGCGACAAACTCTCCGGCAAGAAACTCGTCCTTTCCATCACGACGGGCGCTCCCGAAGCGCTTTACGCCAAAAACGGTCCCGTAGGCTTTGCGCTCGACGATTTTCTTGCCTGCTTCAAGGCGACCTGCCGCCTCTGCCGTATGGAGTATGCGGGTGAAATCCACACCTGCGGCGTGAGCTACGCTTCGCGCACGTCCGAGGAACAAATTGAGTCGCAAAACAAGGCTTCGACCGTGCATGCCGAACGCCTCGTCGAACTGCTGAACTCTCTCTGAGCGTACCTTGGACGATCCTTCCCGCAGGGAAGATCCTCTCGAAAACGGTCCGGTCAGGCGAAAAAAGGCCGCCCGCTTTGCCGGGCGGCCAACTGTCCAAGAAGAAGTCAAGAAAAAAGGAATCGGGAATCAGCGCTTTTCGGCGATCCAGATGAAGCCGTCGACGACGCGAAGCTTTTCGTTCGTCGCGGGATCCGTTACGACGGTGACGGTCGTTTCCACGAGACGGAAACGGGCGCCGAGCTTTTCGACGGTCTTCTGATCCCATTCGGGGCGATGCACCGACGAGAGCGGGAGGGTCTTTGCGATTTCGAGCATCGGCGTCGTGTCGACGTCGCCCACGTACTTGGGAGCGTGTCCTTCGGGCGGCGTCTTCAAGGCCTCGACGCGGCGATAGGTCTCGTCAAAGAGGTGGAGATAGTGGTTGCCGTCCGAAACGAGGAGCTTGCCGCCGGGTTTGAGAAGGCGAAGCCACGCGGCGAGCGCTTCTTCGGGATGCGGAAGGTTCCAGAGAAGATAGCGGTTGACGACGGCGTCGAAGCTTTCGGGCGCAAAGTCGGGGGCTTCGGCGTTTCCGATCTGGAAGATTGCGGGACGTCCGGCTTCCTGTGCATTGGCGCGGGCTTCGTCGAGCATGCGCTGCGAGAGATCGATCCCCGTCACGCTCCAGCCGAGTTTCGCGGCGGCGATGGAAAAGAGTCCGGGACCGCAGCCCACGTCAAGGAGTCGGCCGCCTCCTTCCGGGAGAGGAAGGGTTTCCGCAAAAAGCGCGGCAAGGCGCCGGCCGGCGTCGCCTTCGAGTTCGTCCCGCGTATGGAGCGAATATCCCTCGGCACGCAGGTTCCAATAGTCCGAAATGGCGGAAAGCGCGGCATTAGTGGTCGCCATGATGACCTCCGTGTTCGTGCGCGATCGGGTGGGGGCGCAACGGCACCACCTGCAGAAAGCCCGATCGGCTTTGTTCCACACTCACATCCACATGATAGACGGGTTCGAGCTTCTCCGCCCTCAGCACTTCTTCGGGGGAGGCGAGCGCGCTGATGCGGCCTTTTTCGAGAAGCAGAAGCGAGCGCGAAAAGCGTGAGGCCGTCAAAAGGTCGTGCACGACGGCGAGGCACACTGCACCCGTTTCGGCGGCGTAGCGGCGCGCCGCCTCCATCACGACCAACTGGTGGCGCAGGTCGAGCGCGCTCGTGGGCTCGTCCAAAAGCAATACTTTGGGCCGGGCGACGAAGGCCTGCGCCATGAAGACGAGCTGCTTTTGTCCGCCCGAGAGCCGGCAGACGGGCTCCTGTGCGAGGTGCGCAATTTCCATGCGGTGCAGCGTCCGGTCCACCTCTTCAAAACGCTCGGGCGTGACGCGCCAGGAGAGGTCGTTCACGAGTCCCAACAGCACCATTTCGAAGACCGTGAGTCGGCTCGTCACGGTGGAGAGCTGCGGAACGTAGCTCACGCACTTTCTCGAGCGTTCGCGCCCGTCCTCCGTGATGAGGACGGAGCCCTCGTGTCGGACGAGGTCCGCGACGGCCTTCAAAAGCGTGGTCTTGCCGCCGCCGTTCTGTCCGATCACGCTCGTGATGGCGCCGCCCGGGATCACGGCGTCGAGATCCGTGAGAATGCGGTTCGGACCGAAGGAGACGGAGAGGTTTTTGAGTTCGAGGCTGATCATCGCGCGCCTCCCGTTTCCCGCAGAAGGAGCAAAAAGAGGAAGGGAACGCCCACGAGCGACGTGACGATCCCGACGGGGAGCACCGCGCCCGTCGAGAGGAGCTTCGCCGCGACGGAGCTCGCCGTCATGAGAAGCCCGCCGGCCAGAATCGTGCCGGGGATCAAAAAGCGCTGATCGTCGCCCAGCGTGAGTTTTGCGAAGTGGGGCGCCACGAGCCCTACGAATCCGATCGTCCCGATGAAGCTCACGGCCCCGGCGATGAGGAGGGCCGAGAGAAGGAAGGCTTCGACGCGAAGGCGCGCGACGGCAACGCCGAGACTGCGGGCGCGTTCCTCCCCGATCGTGAGCGCCGTCATGGCCCAGGCGCGAGGCAGAAGCCAGAGGGCCGCGACGAGCGTGAAGCCCGCGGCGGCCGCGGCCGAAAGGCCGCTCGAGCGCTCGAGGTTCCCGAAGGTCCAGCCGTTGATGAGCTGCGCCGTTTCGGGGCTCGCGCTGTAGAGAAGCAGTTGCTGCAGCGCCAAAAAGAAGAAGTTCATCACGATCCCCGCGAGGATCACGGTCTGCGGCGTCATGCCGCGCCGCTCGGAGAGCGCATAGATGAGGCCCGAGACGAGAAGGGCGAACAGGAAGGCCGCGGCCGTCGTGCCGATCCAGAGCTGACCGAAGACGGTGACGCCCGCCGTAATGGCGAGGGACGCTCCGAAACTTGCGGCCGAGGTGACGCCGAGGGTCGAGGGGCTCGCGAGCGCATTGCCGGTGATGTTCTGAATTTCCAACCCGGCCAGCGCGAGCGACGTTCCGACAAAGAGCGCCGTGAGCGTCATCGGAAGGCGAAGCTCCCAGAGAATCACGGCGTCGACGCCCTCGGCCGAGGGACCGGCGAGCAAGGCCTTTGCGACGCGTCCCACCGTCAGGTCGGAAGTGCCCGTCGCGAGGTCGAGCAGCACGAAGAGGACGAGAAGTCCCGCCCCTGCGGCGAGCAGGGCGGCCCGCCGAAGGGTTTGGTTTCGGTAGTGCAGGTGGCAGCTCATCCCGGCCTCAGCGTTTCGCACCCGTCGCCGCGGCGCGCAGACAATAGACGCCGTCGGGATTCACTTCGGGGAGGTAGTTGCGGTAGAAGGTCCGGATTTCCTCGTCCGGATTGAGGTCCGCGAAGACGTCGGGGTAGAGGATCTTCGCGATGAACTGCGGGAAGACGTAGTCGGCAATCGTGCGCAGACTGCCGTGGTCCACCGCCCAGACGTCGCCCGTGCGCACGGCGTCCGTCTTCTCAAAGAGAGGCCGCGCGGCAAAGCCCGCGAGACGCTTTTGCGCTTCGTCTTCGGTGACGGTGAGGCCCATGCGCATAGAGTCGGCTTCCGCCGCGTTGCGCCAGATGCTTCCCGCAATGAGGATCGTCTGCGGGTTCGAGGCGATCACGAATTCGCGCGCGAGAGGCGCGTAGGGAGCCTTCATGTCGGCCGCGATGTTGGCGGCCGAGAGCTCTTCGAGAATCGCGCCCCAGAGAATGGTGCGGTTGTACGAGTTCCCGAGGCGGCCGACGCCTTCGTTGCCGCATTCGACGTAGACGCGCCGGTGCTTTTTCTCCTCGGGCAGCGAGGCGATTCGGGTCTGCAGGTCCTTCAGGGCCTCTTCGTAGCGGCGGCACTGCGCTTCGGCCGCGTCTTCGCGTCCGAGCAATTTCCCGAGAATCCGGGTGCTCGCCGCATGGTTTTCGGGCTTCATCGCGTGATAGTCGAGCACCACGGTCTTCACGCCCGCGCGCTCGAGAACGGCGAGGCGCTGGGCGTTCTCGCGGTATTGCGCAATGTTGACGAGAACGACGTCGGGCCTGAGAGAAAGAATGCGCTCGGTGTTGAGGATGTTGTCGTGGTAGCCGCCGATCGAAGGGAGACTGAGGATCGTGGGGAAGGCCTGCGTGAGGAGCTTGTATTCGCCCGTGCGCGTCGCCTCCCAGCCGTCCTGCGGGAGCGCGACAACCTTCTTGAGCGCGTCGCTGCCCCCCGTCATGAGAAAGTTGAGGATGTAGTTGGCGACGACGATGCGATCGGGCATCTTCTTCAGGCGCACCTCCCGTCCGAGCAGATCGGTGACGGCGCAGGCGGTCTGCTCGGCGCACGCCGCGGCGGGGAACCAAAGGCTCAGGGCGGCTCCCGAAAGTCCCAGAAACGTGGTGAGCAGTTGACGTCTGCGCATACTTCCTCCTTGATTTTTAGAAGTGTAGTGGGGTTTCCCGTCCGAAAAGAGCGGATTCTTGGCGATTGATTGCCTGATTGTCCAAAAAAGGCCGTCCGAACGGCGGAAATGCTTCAAAAATCTCGTTCAACGCGTCAAGCGTCCGACGGGGCGGGGAACAGCGGCGGTCGGCGGGAACGAGTCACGGTTCGCGTCCCGTCCGGAATCTGCGCCTCCCGACGTCGTCAGCAGATGCGCGGGAGCTGCTCGCCGTGGAGCCAGTCGACAAGGCGCTTTCCGCCCGGAAGCGTCGTCATTTCGACGACTCCGGCGTGCTCTTCCGTGATGCGCCCGATCACGGCCGCGTCTGCGCCGTGCGGGTCGGAGCGAAGCGCAACGAGCGCCTTTTCGGCGTGTTCCTCGGGAAGGATGACGAGGAGCTTTCCTTCGTTTGCGACGTAGAGGGGATCGAGCCCCAGAAATTCGCAGGCGGCCGCAACGGCCGGGCGCACGGGAAGCGAGCGTTCGTCCAATTCCACGCCTACGCCGCTCTGATGCGCGATCTCGTTCAACGTCGCGGCGACGCCTCCGCGCGTCGGGTCGCGAAGCACGTGCACGACGGGGACCGCGGCAAGGAGTGTTTCGATCATGCGGTTGAGGGGCGCCGCGTCGCTCACCACTTCCGTTTCAAAGCCGAGGCTCTCGCGCTCGGAAAGAATGGCCGTTCCGTGGTCGCCGATCGTGCCCGTGACGAGGACCGCGTCGCCCGGACGCGCTTTGCGTCCGTCGATCACGTAGTCGGCAATCTTTTCGCCGATGCCGCTCGTCGCGACGTAGAGTCCGTCGCCGTGGCCCTTTTCAACGACTTTGGTGTCGCCCGTCACGATGGCGACGCCCGCCTCGCGGGCGGTTTCGGCCATCGAGCGCACGATTTTGTCGAGCGTGGAGAGCGGGAGCCCCTCTTCGAGAATGAAGGAGGCGGAGAGATACAAAGGCTTCGCGCCGCAGACGGCGACGTCGTTCACGGTCCCCGCGACGGCGAGTCGTCCGATGTCGCCTCCGGGAAAGAAAAGGGGCTTGACGACGTGGCCGTCCGACGAGAAGACGGGATTCCCTTTGAGCGCGGGGAGAAGCGCCCCGTCGTGGCCCTGTTCGAGCCAGTCGTTTCGAAAGTGCTTCGCGAAGACTTCGCGGATAAGCTGTTCGGTCGCAAGTCCGCCCGCGCCGTGGGTCATGTCGACGGCGCCGCGCTCAAGATCGAGCGAACGGGCGTAAGAGGGGGAAATACTCATTTGCTGTTCTCCTTTCGACGGGGCGCATAGCGCAGTTCCGCGGCGCACGCGCCTTCGCTCGAAACCATGCAGGCGCCGATCGGATGGGCGGGCGTGCAGACGGTGCCGAAGAGGGGGCATTCGCCCGGACTCTTTTCTCCGCGCAGAATCGCTCCGCAGGCACAGTCCTTGTGGTCGGCAATCCGCCGCTCTCGAAGCGAAAAGCGCTTCTCGGCGTCGAAGTCCGCCCATTCGTCGCGAAGTTTCAGCGCCGAATGCGGTACGACTCCGAGTCCCCGCCATTCGAACGCTTCGCGAAGCGTAAAGACCTTGTCCGTCAAAATCTGCGCCGTGCGGTTGCCTTCTTCCGTGACGGCTCGGGTGAATTCGTTTTCGACTTCGGCGCGGCCGTCGTTCACCTGCGAGACCAGCATGCGGATCGCGAGCATCATGTCGGCGGGCTCGAAACCCGCCACGACGACGGGCATGCGGAATTCTTCAGCGAAGGGTCGGTAGACGCCCCAGCCCGTCACGACGGAGACGTGCGCGGGTCCGACGAGGCCGTCAAGCTTCGGCGCGTCGGGGCGCTCGGGGGCCGTCGTGAGGATGTGCCGCATGGCGGGCGGTGTGAGGACGTGCGAAGAGAGCACCGTGAAGTTTTTGAGGCCTTCTTCCTTGGCGCGCAGAAGCGCCACGGCGGTCGGCGGCGTCGTCGTCTCAAAGCCGATCGCAAAGAAGACGACTTCGCGCTCGGGGTTGTCGCGCGCGATCTTGAGTGCGTCGACGGGAGAGTAGACGGGCCGCACGTCGCCGCCCTCGGCCTTGACGGCGAGAAGCGAGCGCCCCTTTTTGGCGGGAACGCGCAGCGTGTCCGCGTAGGTGCAGACGACCGCCTTTTTCTCAAGCGCCAATTCCGCCGCCATTTCGATGCGCCCGACGGGGAGCACGCACACCGGGCACCCCGGTCCGTGAATCATCCGCACGTTTTCCGGAAGAAGCCCCGTCAGGCCCCAGCGCGAAAGAACGTGCGTGTGGCCGCCGCAAAACTCCATGAATCGATACTGACGCGCGGGATCCGCTTCGGCGCGGACCGCGTCGGCAAGAGCGCGCACCTCTTCGGGTACGCGAAAGTCGTCGACCCACTTCATGACGCCGCCTCCGCTTCGGGGTCTTCGGAAAGGTTCGCGGCCCGGGCGAGAAGGGCAAGCGTCTCGCGCGCCTTTTCCTCGTCGATTTTCTCGAGCGCGAACCCGACGTGCACGATCACCCAGTCCCCGACCTTCGGGGCTTCGATGAGCGTCACGTCCACCGTCTTCTTGACGCCGCCGAAGTCGCAGAGCGCTTCGACGGGCGAATCCATCCGCACGATCCGTGCGGGCACGGCCAAGCACATGTTCCGTTTCCTTCTCTGGTTTATGCGGGCGCCGCCGTCCATTGTGCGGGACGCCCGGTCGTTTTCATTCAATGGTTCACCGGTCCCGGGACGACTCCGGCTTCCTGCGCCAGGGCCGCGAGCCACGCTTCGCCCGCGGCGACGCCTCCGTCGCCCGGCGGCGCCTTCAGGGGGAGAACGCCCTCGACTCCGACGGCCGCGAGGTCCGCAAGAAGCGCCTCGGTAAAGGGGCGGTCGATCACGCATCCGCCCGTCACGGCCACCCGTCCCGTCACGCCCGAGGCGCGCACGAGACCGGCAAAGCCGCGCGCGAGCGTGCGGATGAACCCGGCCGCGGCGCGGGCCCGGTCGGGTTCGGCGAGGAGCCTTTCAAAAATCGGCAGCGGATCGAGGACGCCGTCCTCGACGCGCACGGCATCGTCCCAAAGGGGCGTTTCGTCCGCTTTTTCGGCTTCCGCTTCGAGAAGCATCGCGGCGCGCGCTTCGTCGTGCTGCACGGCGACGAGCCCGAGAAGGGCCGAGGCCGCATCGAAGAGCCGGCCCGTTGACGAAGCCTCGGGGCAGAGTTCCGAGTGTACGAGCCGTCCGAAAAGCGCGGCGCCCGGCAGGTCCGGCCATCGTACGGGAATTTCGGCTTCGCGTCCGAGAAGCGTCAGAACGGCGGCCGCCACGCGGCGGGGTTCGCGCGCCGCGGCGTCGCCTCCCGGCAAGGGGAGGGGCTTCAGGTGCCCGAGCCGCGTCCAGCCCCGGGGCGTCACGCGCAGAAGTTCGCCGCCCCAGATCGTTTGGTCGTCGCCCAGGCCCGTGCCGTCGAGTGCGAGCCCGACGCCCTCCGACGCGCCCGATTCCGCCATCACGGCCGCGACGTGCGCGGCGTGGTGCTGAACGAGAAAGTGCGCAACCCCGTCGCGCTTCGCGCGCGTTTCGGCGAGCGTCGTCGACGGAAAGTCCGGATGCGTGTCGGACGCGTAGAGAAGAGGCGTGATTTCGTAGAGACCCGCGAGGTGGTCGATCGAATCCTCGAGCGCCCGGCGCGTGCCCGTCCCTTCGAGGTCGCCGTTGTGCTGCGTGAGATAGAGCTCCTTCTCGCGGATGAGGGCCGCCGTGTTCTTGAGGTAGGGGCCCGTCGCCGCAGCCGAGGGCATCGCGCGCGGGAGCGCGATCGGATCGGGAACGTAGCCGCGGGCGCGGCGCACGAAGAGCGTCTTTCCCGCGACGCGCCGCACGACCGAGTCGTCGCAGCGGATCAGAATGTCTCGGTTGTGAAGCAAAAAGAGGTCCGCGAGGTCCCCGAGCCGATCGTAGGCTTCGTCGTTGTCGATCACGAGCGGTTCGCCGCTCGGATTCGCGCTCGTCATGACGAGAAGCGCGTCGGAGGCTTCCGAACACCAGGCCGTTCTGGAGGGTTCTCCCGCGAGCGTGTGAAAGAGGAGCCAGTGAAGCGGCGTGTAGGGGAGCATCACGCCCACGTCCGCGAGGCCCGGGGCGATGCCTGCCAATTCCACGCCCGGACGCTTTCGGAGAAGCACGATCGGACGCGCGACGCTCTCAAGGAGCTCCTTCTCTTCGGGGGTCACGAGCGCAATGCGGCGGGCCGATGCGACCGACTGCGCCATGAGGGCGAAGGCCTTTTCGTCTCGGCGCTTTCGCGCGCGGAGTCTTGCGACCGCTTCGGGGTTTCGCGCGTCGCAGGCGAGATGAAAGCCGCCGAGGCCCTTCACCGCCAGAATCTTCCCGTCCCGAATCGCCCGCACGGCTTCGCGCACGGGATCGCCCGGCAGAGGCGTGCGGTCGGGCAGGGTGAGTTCGAGCTTCGGTCCGCAGACGGGGCAGGCGTTGGGCTGCGCGTGAAAGCGCCGGTCAAGCGGATCTTCGTACTCCGTCAGACAGTCGGGACACATCGCAAAGGGCGCCATCGTCGTCTGCGGACGGTCGTAGGGGAGGCGCTTCGTGATCGTGAAGCGCGGGCCGCAGTGGGTGCAGTTCGTGAAGGCGTAGCGGTACCGGCGGTTCGCCGGGTCGAAGAGGTCTTCAAGACACGCCGCACAGGTCGCCGCGTCCGCTGTGATTCCCGTGCGCACGCGGCCGCCCTTCGTCTTCGTGATCGTGAATTCGGTGCGGCCCGTCGCCGGGACCTCCGTCATGACGACGTCGTCGATGCGGGCGAGCGGCGGCTTTTGCGCGCGAAGCACCTCGGGAAAGCTCAGAACCGCTTCTTCGGGGCCTTCGAGAATCACGCCCACGCCTTCGGCGTCGTTGAAGACTTCGCCAGCGAGCGCGAGTTCGCGGGCGATGCGGTGCACCGTCGGACGAAAACCCACGCCCTGCACGAGTCCCGTCACGCGAAAGAGCCTTGCCGTCGTCATGATGATTCCTCCTTGGTCTTGAGGGCGGCGACCTCAGTCGAGGGCCGCCATTTCCGCAAGCCCGACGAGCCAGGCGTCAAGCCCCTCGCCCGTGAGCGCCGAGACGCGCAGAATCCGGATGTCCGGATTCACGCGCCGCGCGTATTCCTCACACTTCTCCGCGTTGAAGGGAACGTAGGGGAGGAGGTCGATCTTGTTGAGGATCATGATGTCGGACGCGCGGAACATGTCGGGGTACTTGAGGGGCTTGTCCTCGCCTTCGGTCACCGACAGAATCACGACCTTGTGCGCTTCGCCGAGGTCGAAGGCCGCGGGGCAGACGAGGTTCCCGACGTTTTCGATGAAGAGAAGCGACCCGTCTTCGGGTCGGAGTTCGCCAAGCGCCCGCTCGATCATCGAGGCGTCGAGGTGGCAGCCTTCGCCCGTCTGGATCTGGAGCGCCTTCGCGCCCGTCGCGCGGATGCGTTTGGCGTCGTTTTCCGTCTGTTGGTCGCCTTCGATCACGGCGAGCTTGGCGCGTCCGCCGAGTTTGCGGATCGTCGCCGCAAGGAATTCGGTCTTCCCCGACCCGGGGCTCGAAACGAAGTTGAGCGCAAAGATCCCGTGCGCCTTGAAGTACGCGCGGTTGCGGCGGGCGACTTCGTCGTTTCGCGCCAGAATGTCTTCTTCCACCGCGATGGCGCGGTCCGCGCCGAAGTCGGCGTCGTGTGCGCGGCGGGGCTTCACGTCGTCGTGCGGGTGGTCGTGAGGATGATCGTGCCCGTGTTGGTGATCGTGATCATGGTGATGATCGTGCGTGTGGCCGCAGCCGCAGGTCGTGCACATGGTGTTGTTTCCTTTTCAAAAGTCAGTTCGTTTCGGGCTCGCTTCTTTCGGCTTCGTCTTCGGCCGGGACAAAGTCGAGCACCTTGAGTTCGGTTCCGCCGTTGGGGATCAGCCGAAAACCTCCGCATTTGGGACAGGCGTCGCCGAATCTCCCGAGCGGCACGGTTTCGCCGCAGTCCGTGCAGTAGGCCGTGCCTTCGGGTCGCTCGACGACGAGCTTCGCTCCCGTGAGCGGTCCCGTCATCGTGACGGAGCGCCAGGCGAATTCGAGACTCGGAATGTCGACGCCCGCGAGCCGTCCCACGGCGACGCGCACCGATTCGATTTTCGCGACGCCGTGGCGTTCGGCGGTGCGCTCGACGGCGGAAACGATCCCTTCACAAAGCGAGAGTTCATGCATGGCCATCCTCCCAGACGAGGTCGGTGCAGGGGTCAAACGCCGCAAAGAGCGTCTCGAGCCGCTCTCTGAGACGCGGATCTTCTCCGCGGTCCGCGAGAAAGTGCTTCGCCCAGACGAGCGCCAGGCCGTCGGCGCGCATCGACCATTCGGTGGGCGCCAGAAAGCCCGCCCGAACGATGCGGTTTTCGTCCGTCTCGACGGCGGCAAAGAGCACGCCGCGCGCGGTTTCGAGTCCCGCGACGGCGGCTCCGTGTCCGGGCGCCGCTTCGGAAAGCGCCAGGGTGCGAAGCATCCCGAGACGCGTCTCCTTCCCGTCGAGCCAACGCCGAACTTCAGTGAGACGCGCGGCAAAGAGGTCCTTCGGCCGGAAGACGGGGGCGAGTCCCTCCCGCGCGCATTCCCGCGCGAAGGCGCCGGGCACGCCCGCCCGGGGCGCTTCAAGTTTTCCTTCGAGCAACGCCCGCCCGAGTCGGGCGAGCTCGTCGTGCGCAAGCGTTTCGACCGTGAGCAGCGCCTTCGGGTCCGCCGCGGGAAGCCGCGCGAAGTCGTCAAAGAGCGCCGTCACGTCCGAGAGACATGCCTCGTCGAGCGCAGCTCGGACCGCTTCCCGAAAAGCCGCTTCCGAAGCGTCGGAGAGGTGGTCGGCGAGCGCGCGCGCATGGGTCGCCCGAAGTTTGCGCGCCGCCTCGAGCGCGGGACGGAGCGCCCTGTGACGCCGCGGGATGTCGTAGACGGCCGTGCGCACGGTTTCGCTCACGGCTTCGACGAGCGCCCGCCGGACGATTTCCCCGGGGTCGGGCGCGTCCTTCAGACCCGCGGCGCGGACCGCGGCGGTAAGCGCCGCCGCGTGCGCTTCGGGGCAGAGCGTCAAAAGCATCCGCAGAATGTCGAGCGAAAGCGAAAGCGTCTTTCCGCGCAAGAGGAGAGCCGCCGAGAGGGGCTTTTGCACGCGTTCGTTCGTGAGCGTCAGGGCGTCGCCCGCAAGGGCGAGCCGAATGACGGGGAGGCCGGGAGTAGCGGTAGTCATCGGAAGTAACGGGTCAAAAAGGCGCGGCGCGACTGCGGTTGGGCGGCCTTGGCCGCCGCTTCGCGTGCGTCCTCGATGGGGATCACGCGTTTGAGGGGCGTACCGCTTTCTTCGGGGATCTCTGGGAGGCCTTCGCGCAGAAGTCTCAGCGCTTCGAGCGCGATGCCCTGCGCCGCGTCCTGGCGCGGGATCTCGAAGACGGGGCTCACGAGCGAGAGCGTGAGATAGCGTCCGATTTCGGGCTCGTCGGCGCCGAGAAAGGAGAAGTCTCCCGCGGGGAGCGTCACCGTGACGGTTTCGCCCGGACGGGCGCGCAGATCCTCGAGCGCCTCTTCGTCGGCCGCAGCGAGGACGGCGAAGATCGACCAGGGGGTCACGAGAGCGCCGAGCCAAAGCGGCCCCGTGCGCTCAAAGCCCAGTGCGCGCACTGAAAGGTTGGGGTTCAAAAGCGGAAGTCCCGCCATGCGGGTTCGGGCGATGCGCTCGAATCCGCGCTGAAATGCGGTTTCGGGATTCTGCGGAAAAACGGTTCCTTCGGTCATCCTTCTTTCTCGTTGTGTCGTATGAAAGAAGCCTAGCGCGATTTTCCGGACTTTGCCCATCCGTCCGTGGAGGGGATTCGTCGTGGAAAAAACCTCCTTTCTATTTCCAAAGGAGAGGGGTGCATTGGCCGAAAGAAGGTTTGGTTCCTCGTCCGCTTGCGCGTCGGCTTCGAAAGCCGGGTAACCCGCACTCCCGCGGCGGAAAAATTGCGGGTTGCGGCGCAGATCGACGGCAAAGTGTGTCGTGAGGCGTCGAGGAATCGTCTCTCTTCTTACTCTCCGAGATGGTTTCCTGTAGGAAATACTCCGAAGGGACTAACAGGGCATAGTCGTGGTTACGCTCAAAAAGCCCGTTTCTCCGCACCGTTCTAAGTCCATCGGAGACTTTCCTATTTTCCGCTCGGCTCCTAGACTTGACAATGAAAGTCGTCGTCCCCGCCTTTTGCGGTGAAGACGGCGAAAAACCCCGAGAGGAGAACCTCCATGTTTGAAACGCAATATCAGGCACTGCGGCGTCAAGGCGTCAGCCGACGCAGCTTCCTGCAGTTTTGTTCGCTCACGGCCGCGAGTCTCGGACTCGGCAGCGCCGGCGCCGAAGAAATTGCCGAAGCCATGCAGACGAAACCCCGTACGCCCGTGATTTGGCTCCACGGTCTCGAATGCACGTGCTGCACCGAGTCCTTCATCCGCTCCTACCATCCGGTGGCGAAGGACCTCGTTCTCTCCATGATCTCGCTCGACTACGACGACACGATCATGGCCGCGGCCGGTTATCAGGCCGAAGCCGCTCTCGAAGACACCATCCGGAAGTTCAACGGCAACTACATCCTCGCCGTCGAAGGGAACGTGCCCCTGAACGAAGACGGCATCAACTGCATTCCCGGCGGGGAAACCTTCCTGCAGAAGATTCAGCACGTCGCCAAGGGCGCCAAGGCCGTCATCGGCTGGGGCTCCTGCGCCGCCTGGGGCTGCGTGCAGGCCGCCAAGCCCAATCCCACGAAGTCCGTCCCGATCACGGAAATCATCAAGGACAAGCCCATCGTGCTCGTTCCGGGCTGCCCGCCGATTCCGGAGGTGATGACGGGCGTCATCACCTACATCCTCACCTACGACCGCATCCCGCCGCTCGACCGTCTCGGCCGTCCGAAGATGTTCTACGGCCAGCGCATTCACGACAAGTGCTATCGCCGCGCCCACTTCGACGCCGGTCAGTTCGTCGAGACCTTCGACGACATCGGCGCGAAGCTCGGCTACTGCCTCTACAAGGTCGGCTGCAAGGGCCCGACGACCTACAACGCCTGCTCGACCATCCGTTGGAACGAGGGTCTCTCCTGGCCCGTGCAGTCCGGTCACGGCTGCATCGGCTGCTCGGAGCCGAACTTCTTCGACAAGGGTTCGTTCTACGAACACGAAACGACGATTCTGCCTCCGGGCTGGGGCGGCGTCGAAGCGACGGCCGACAAGGTCGGTCTCGCCACGGCGGGCGTCGTCGGCGCCGCCGTCATCGCGCACGCGGCGCTCTCCGCCGTCGCGCAGGCCCGCGTCGGCAAGAGCAATAAGGAAATCGGGAGGAAAGAATGAGTGAAAACCGCCGTATCGTCGTGGACCCCGTCACCCGCATCGAAGGCCACCTTCGCGTGCAGGCCGTGCTCGGGGAAGACAACGTGATTCGCGACGCGCAGAGCACGGGCACCATGTGGCGCGGTCTCGAAGTGATTCTGAAGGGGCGCGATCCGCGCGACGCCTGGGCGTTCGTCGAACGCATCTGCGGCGTCTGCACGGGCATTCACGCGCTCGCCGCCGTGCGAAGCGTCGAAGACGCGATCGGGATCAAGATCCCGAAGAACGCGAACATCATCCGCAACCTGATGAACGCGACGCTCTACACGCACGACCACATCGTGCACTTCTATCAGCTTTCGGCCCTCGACTGGGTGGACGTCGTGAGCGCCCTCTCGGCCGATCCGCGCGCCGTCTCCGAGCTGCAGCAGAAGATCAGCCCGCATCATCCGCTCTCTTCGCCGGGATACTTCCGCGACGTGCAAAATCGTCTGAAGAAGTTCGTCGCTTCGGGTCAGCTCGGCATTTTCGCCAACGGCTACTGGGGCCACCCCGCGATGAAGCTTCCCGCGGAAGTGAACCTCCTTGCCGTGACGCATTATCTGGAAGCCCTGGACTTCCAGCGCGAGATCATCAAGATCCACACGATCCTGGGCGGCAAGAACCCGCACCCGAACTACCTCGTGGGCGGGGTCGCCTGCCCGATCAACATGCACGACACGGGCGCCGCGGGCACGATGGTGAACGAAGTCACGCTCAACTACATGCGCGACATCGCCCGCGACTCGGTCGCCTTCGTCGAAAACGTGTACCTCCCGGACATCAAGGCCATCGCCTCCTTCTATCCGGAATGGTTCAAGTACGGCGGCGGCATCGTCTCGAAGAACGTCCTCTGCTACGGCGACTTCCCGGAAATCGCCAACGACTGGTCGGAAAAGTCCCTGCAGATGCCCTCGGGCGCCATCATCGACGGCAAGCTCGACGAAGTGCACCCCGTCAATCTGCGCGATCCCGAAGAAATTCAGGAATTCGTCGACCACTCCTGGTACAAGTATCCCGAAGGCAAGAAGGGGCTTCATCCCTGGGACGGCGTCACCGAACAGGCCTATTCGCTCCCGCCGGGCTCCGACGGCACGAAGACGAAGTTCGCGTGGCTCGGCGACGCCGGCAAATATTCCTGGATCAAGTCTCCGCGCTGGAAGGGACACATGATGGAAGTGGGTCCGCTCGCCCGCCTCGTCCTCTCGGTCGCGAAGGACGTCAAGCACTTCAAGGAACCGGCTCTGGCGCTCCTCAAGGAACTCAACCTTCCGCTCGAAGCCGTCTTCTCGACGCTCGGCCGCCATGCGGCGCGCGCGCTCGAATGTCAGTGGACGGCGCACAAGATGGTGCAGTACGTCGACGACCTCACCGCCAACATCAAGGCGGGCGACGAAGCCGCGGCGAACATGGAGTTCTGGGACCCGAAGACCTGGCCCAAGGAATGCAAGGGCGTGGGCTTCTGCGAAGCGCCGCGCGGCGCCCTCGGTCACTGGTGCGTCATCAAGGACACGCGTCTTGCGAACTGGCAGGCCATCGTCCCGACGACGTGGAACGCGAGTCCGCGCGCCGAAGACGGTCAGCAGGGCGCTTTCGAAACGTCGCTCATGGGCACGCCGGTCGCGGATCCGGAACGTCCGCTCGAAATCCTGCGCACGATCCACAGCTTCGACCCGTGCCTTGCCTGCGCCACGCATCTCTACAATCCTGACGGCGAAGAACTCTGCAGCGTTCGCGTCCGTTAAAGGAGGGTGATTTATGAAAATCGATCCCGTCACCTTCGAGGTCGACCCCTCGGGCGGTACCGAGCCCCTCTACGTGTGGGAGGCGCCGGTGCGCGTCTGGCACTGGGTGATGGCCTTTCTCATGGCCGTCATGATCGTCACGGGCTTCCTCATCGGCGAACCGCCGACGTCGAACCTCGGCGACACCTGGATCACGTACGACTTCGGCTACGTGCGCCTCGCGCACTTCGCCGCGGGTCTCGCGTTCACGGCGCTCTTCATCTACCGCCTCTACTGGGCGGTGGTCGGGAACCGCTATGCGCGCATGATCTTCCTGCCGCCTCTGTGGTCCTTCAAGTGGTGGAAGGGCGTCTTCACGCAGGCCGCCTACTACCTCTTCATGAAGCGCTCGAGCCCCGAGTACGCTGGGCACAATCCCCTGGCGCAGCTCGCGATGTTCGGGTTCTTCTTCCTCGGCAGCATCGTCATCATCATCACGGGTCTCGCGCTCTACGCGCAGGCCTGGGGATGGGATACGGGCTGGATGGCCTGGTTCGGCTGGGTCTTCACGCTCTTTGGCGACGCGCAGGCCGTGCGTACGACGCATCACGTGACGATGTACTTCTTCATCATCTTCACGTTCGCGCACCTCTATATGTCCTTCCGCGAGGACGTGATGGGCGGCGCCACGACGATTTCGTCGATGACCACGGGTTTGCGAATGTTCAAGGAAACCCACCACTGAGGATAGTTCTCTAACCCATCTCCTCGAAAAGGCCCGTCGGACCGCTCGGTTCGGCGGGTCTTTGTCGTGGGGCCATGACCGGAAGCGTTCCTTCTCGTCAGGGAAGCGTCAATGCGTACTTCGTGGCTCTCCCGTTCCAGAATTCCTTTCAAATCTACCAGGGCGGTCCAACCCGGAATTCGTGGTAATTATTCGCTCTCACATCAAGTGAGTCTGGCCCCGGACGGTATAACTTCTCAAGGGCGCTTTACGAAGCTTCGTCTCGCAAGCTGAGCAATCATCTGGCCGGCCTTTCGGAAATTAAGACGACTCGCGTCTTCGGCGGATGATCGGTTCACTTGTCGTTCTGACGACGTTCTGACCTTTTAGGAGAATTCTATTCGCTCACTTTGCTCTTCCTTTGTATCGTGTGGTTTCGCTTGTTGATCAAGGTTTTTGTCCGCAGGCTCATGCTTTTTTCGTCGCCTCATTCGGCGTTGACCGCTTTTTCCTTTGTCGCGGTTCGTACTTGTGCGGCGTCGTGCCTCTTCGGGCGCACTCCATCCCGTGCTCGTCCAATTCCAGAGCCAACACCCTTTCCTTCGACATTCTCGAACGGAAACGCGGATCGTGCGCTCGGCAGAGGAGATTCAGACAAGCCACTCTGTCCGCATGCCCCTTGGCCCCACAGTGCACGCATTCGAAACGGTCTCCCTTGCGGGATTCCCGACAGACGCAGCCGCAATACGGACAGCGCTGCGAGCTGTAGGCGGCGGGCACTTTGACCAGCTTCACGCCTTGAAGAGCCGTTTTGAAACTCAGTCGCTCTGCGATGATGCCTCGAACCCAACTCGAGAGAAGGCGGTTTGTCTGCTTGGAAAAGCCCTTCAGGTAAAACCGATGACTCAAATCCTCCACGACGTAGACCTGAGCGGGGTATTGCTTCAGTATCTCATTGAGAGAGCGGTTCACGATGTTGTAAACGCGACTCCTGTGCTTGGCGACTGCTCTGTCAAACGTGTCGGACCCGAGGTTGTAGCGCAGAATGTTTCGGCGTTTCTTCGGATCCTTCGTATTTTTCGCCAGCGCCGTGAGACGGTTGCGCTCCCTGATCTTCAGGTCCACGGTTTTGGCCTGAGCGCCGATGGCCCCGCCGAGCTTTCGCCCGAATTGCGCGCCGTCGTGCATCGTAAAAACCTCGGAGAAGCCCATATCCATGGCTGCGCAGGTGAGTTTCCCTTCGGAGGACTTCTCCTTGGTCTTGGGCGTCGAGAGCGTATGCAGCTGCCAACCCCGCGGCGTTTTCACGAGTTTGACCGTGCCTTTGATCGCCTTCTTTCCGCGAAGCTTGATCTTCACGCGCTTGCCCGGCGTCAGCGACATCAGCGAGACGACCTGGATTGTCTCCTTCCCCTCCGTTACGATCTGCACGCTGTAGCATTCGCAGTCAAACCAGATCGAGCGGCACGCCCTGCGTCGGATCTGTTTTGACTTCACCTTTTGGATGGCCCGGCGTACGAGTGCGCAGAGCGATCCGGGGTTCTTCACCTTCTTGAGCTGCTCACGGTCCCGATGCCAACCGAATGTCGCCGTACGACCGCGCATCATCAGGAAAAAGTCGTCGCCCATCGTACTGAGAAGAAGATTGACGTAGTGCCGCTCGTTGCCGTCGAGGTTGGCGTACCACCGAGTGCGCTCAATTTTTTCCTTGGCGCGTTGCTGTGCGAGGGCCCAGTCGTTTTCCACGACGGAACTCGCCTGCTGCAGAGCCATTTTCCACTGCCGCGCCTGAAGCCCGAAGATCGGAAAGGGGGCTTCCGGTTTCATCTCCGGCTTTTTCCCCTCTTCCTCTTTCTTCGCCACGGCTTCAACAAGTCGGTCGCGAAGATACCGATACCGGCTGCCCGAACAGTAGGGCCGCCAGGCACGGGAATGGAAGCGGTGGATGAAATACGAAACCTGTCGCCCGTACGCCTCAAGAAGCGCTTCCAACTGTTCCTCGGTGGCCGCGTCGGGTGCGACAATCTCGCGCACCGTCGTCACGTACCCGGGCGCTTCGTTGCGAACGCCGAGGCTCTCCACCCGCTCCGCTTCGAGAAAGCAGAGCTCCGAGACGTCTTGATCGGGCTGAAGCAACACGGTCCTCTCCTTATGTTTCATATGGTCGAAAACCATTGTGCCAGAATAATTATCGGATTGTGTACTTAGCTTTGAAAAAGACCGATTTTTGTTGCGCGATGATCACTTGGTGATGCGAAAAATGCAGGTGGAATGTCGCATGAAATACAGCCCGGAATGCCGCCGAGCGAGAAGATTTCTTTTGCCCGGAGCACGGCTGTTGACTCGGCGGGCATTCGAGTAAGAAGCTACGGATCAAATACGTTTTGTTTTCAGACGTAAACTGCATGGACTTCAAGAAATCATGCGGAGAACGACGATGTTCCGTCGGCCGGAACATCGCGTCCCGTCGCTTCGTGCCGGTCCGCCATCTTCGTGGCGCACGCGGGAACCTTCACGCTCTGCTTGTTGCGGTGGCTGCGCCTGCCGTAAAGACGGGCGCAAAAGACCGTCATCAGCGTGATGACGTCGCGGGCGAGCCCCTCTTCGAAAGTTTTCTCCGCGCGATTTTCGAGAACGTCGACTTCAGTGCGCATTCGACGGCAAATCTGCCGAATCAGGCCGACGCCAAACCGCAAAAGCCGATCCTCATGTACGACGGAAAGCTTCTTCACGTGTCCGTCGAGCAGTTGTCTCAACAAAGAACGAAGACCGGGCTTGCTGCAGTTGAGCCCGGAGCCGATATCCTCTATCACTTCCTCGCATCCGGCCTCGCGCAAACGCGCGGACTGTCGGGCCAAATCCTCCTTTTGATCGTGGGACGACACGCGAGCGTAGCCGATATGCTTTCTCGTTGAAGCTTGTTCAGAAGACACTTCGTCCGGCACATCAAAGCGGCGATGACCGCCGAACGTTCTGTCGGCGATCCGGATGTAGCCGAGTTTCACCCAACGTCGAATGGTACTGGGCGAAACTCCGTAGTGTTTGGCAATGAAACCGATTGAGCAAAGCATAAAAGCCCCCCATGGCAAATTTGGAAGACTTTCTCTCTGCTAGTTTAACCCCTTGGGGCGCCGACCTCTTTTTTCGCCGCAAAAACGGAAGAATAGAGTTCCCGAAAATAAGCGGGATCAGACGAAAATCAACGGCCGGCGTACTGTTCGTCCGTCACGGCTTCCTGCCAGACGACCACGACGCCCGGATCCTTTTCTTCGCAGATCGAGATGTGCGTCATGGCCGAGTTTTCGCTCGCGCCGTGCCAGTGCTTGACGCCCGCGGGGCAACGGACGATGTCGCCCGCGCGGATTTCGACGCGGGGCTTGCCCCATTCCTGGGTATAGCCGACGCCGTCGGTGACGATCAGGACCTGTCCGACGGGATGATAGTGCCAGAAGGAGCGGGCGCCGGGCTAGAAGGTGACGGAACCGCCCGAGCTCTTCATGTCGCCGTAGGTGCCGTAGAGTCCCGTCACGGTGACCTTGCCCGTGAAGGTGGCGGCGGGGCCTTCGATCGTCTTCAGATCGGCCGCACGCGTCACGACCTGTTCGGTGAGGGTGTCGGCGGCCTGGGCGCCGGCGGCGAAACCGAGGGTGGCCATCATGATGCCGAGCATCGTCCATTTTGCATTGCGCGTCATTTGAAACTCCTTTTGAAATGGGAATCACGTTGATTTCCTTGACTTCCATTTTCTCGGAATCGGCAGGACGACTCTTCATCAAAAATTTCAAGTTCCTGCCGCATTCTATCGGGGGTACGCAAGGGGCTGAACCGCCCCGCTTCGCTCTCGAAATCCGCCTGAAGCATCGCACTCCGATAAGGTTTTTCGGCATTCCGGCAGCCGATTCGGACGGCAATGCAATCCGAACGCCGGGCAACAAAAAAGGGAGCCGAAGCTCCCTCTTTTGTTTCCGACGGGACGAAATTAGAGCGTCGTCGTCTTGATGAGCATTTCCTCTTCGGAAACGCCGTTTTCGAGCGCCTGCTTGAACCACTTCGGACGGCGGCCGGAACCCGACCAGGAGCCTTCGCCGAAGGGATTGGCATACTTCGCGGGCTTGACGTCGCCGCGACGCTTGTTCTGATGCTGACCCAGGTCAGCAAGCGTAATGCCGTATTCCTTCATCGCGACGAGAATTTCGTCGACGAGCTGGGCGCGAACGGATTTGGCTTCGTTCTGGAGACGTTCCATTTCTTCGTTGATTTCCTGCAGGCGGACGGCATTTTCAAAAGCCATGTGGTGAACCTCAATTAAAAAATGCATGAAAGAGGGAGCTTTTCCCTCTTGTGAACTGTGTGAATTCTAGCAGATTTTGTACGAAACGACGAAATGTATTTTTTTGACAAACATTTCCCTTCGGTCGTTCTTGAATCGCGCAATAAAAAACGAAGCGCTTTCAGGAGGAAAACGCTTCGTTTCGGCTCATCGGAATTCGATCCCGGAGGATCGAATTCCCGATTGTCCTGCCGTTACTTGGCGAGACGACGCCAGGTGTCGACCACCGTGTCCGGATTGAGCGAGATCGATTCGATGCCCTGCTCCATCAGCCAGGCGGCGAAGTCGGCGTGGTCGGACGGGCCCTGACCGCAGATGCCGACGTACTTGCCCTTGGCGCGGCAGGCCTTGATGGCCATCGCGAGGAGCGCCTTGACGGCCGGATCGCGTTCGTCGAAGGAGGCGGCGACGAGACCCGAGTCGCGGTCGAGACCGAGCGCGAGCTGCGTCATGTCGTTCGAGCCGATCGAGAAGCCGTCGAAGTATTCGAGGAACTGGTCGGCGAGGACGGCGTTGGACGGGATTTCGCACATCATGTTGAGGCGCAGGCCGTTGACGCCGCGCTTCAGACCGTGGCTTTCCATGATTTCCGTGCAGCGGCGGGCTTCGTCGAGCGTACGGACGAACGGAATCATCAGTTCGACGTTGGTGAGGCCCATTTCGTCGCGCACGAACTTCATCGCGCGGCATTCCATGGCGAAGCATTCGGCGAACTGGTTGGAGATGTAACGCGAAGCGCCGCGGAAGCCGAGCATCGGGTTTTCTTCGTCCGGTTCATAGAGCGCGCCGCCGATCAACTTGCGGTATTCGTTGCTCTTGAAGTCGGACATGCGCACGATGACCTTCTTGGGCCAGAAGGCGGCCGCGATCGTGGCGACGCCTTCGGCGATCTTGCGCTCGAAGAAGTCCTTGGGCGAAGCGTAGCCGGCCGAGAGGCGTTCGACGGCGTCGCGAAGTTCCGAGGGAACGCGCGGATAGTCGAGGATCACCTTCGGGTGGATGCCGATGTTGTTGTTGATGATGAATTCGAGACGGGCCAGACCCACGCCCTTGTTCGGGATCGACTGGAATTCGAAGGCGAGCTGCGGGTTGCCGACGTTCATCATGATCTTCACGGGGATTTCCGGAAGAGCGCCGCGGCGGACTTCTTCGACGGCCACTTCAAGGAGGCCTTCGTAGATGTTGCCCGTGTCGCCTTCGGCGCAGGAGACCGTCACCTTGTCGCCTTCGACGAGGCGTTCGGTGGCGTCGCCGCAGCCGACGACGGCGGGAATGCCGAGTTCACGCGCGATGATGGCGGCGTGGCAGGTGCGGCCACCGCGGTTCGTGACGATGGCCGAGGCCTTCTTCATCACCGGTTCCCAGTTCGGGTCGGTCATGTCCGTGACGAGGACGTCGCCCGCCTGGACGCGGTCCATTTCGGCGGCGGATTCGATGATGCGCACCGTACCCTGACCGACCTTCTGACCGATGGCGCGGCCCTGAACGAGGAGGCGGCCCTTGCTCTTCAACGAGTAGCGCAGCTGCACGTCAGCGCCCTTCTGCTGGGACTTCACGGTTTCGGGACGGGCCTGCAGGATGTAGATCTTGCCGTCGATGCCGTCCTTGCCCCATTCGATGTCCATCGGACGACCGTAGTGCTTTTCAATGATGCGGGCGAACTTGGCGAGTTCGATCACGTCTTCGTCGGTGATCGAGAAGCTACGGCGGGCGTCGGCGTCGACTTCGACTTCGCGCACAGAACGGCCCGAAGCGCCCGTCGTGTCGAATTCCATCTTGAGGAGCTTGCTGCCGAGCGTCTTGCGGATGATCGGATACTTGCCCGCTTCAAGCATGGGCTTGTGCACGTAGAATTCGTCGGGGTTGACGGCGCCCTGCACGACCATTTCGCCGAGGCCGTAGGAAGCCGTGATGAAGACCACCTGATCGAAGCCCGATTCGGTGTCGAGCGTGAACATCACGCCCGCGGCCCCCTTATCGGAGCGGCACATGCGCTGAACGCCCGCGGAAAGGGCGACTTCGGCGTGCGTGAAGCCCTTGTGGACGCGGTAGGAAATGGCACGGTCGTTGTAGAGCGACGCGAAGACTTCCTTCATGCGGGCGAGCACCTGATCGATGCCGACCACGTTGAGGAAGGTTTCCTGCTGGCCGGCGAACGAAGCGTCGGGCAGGTCTTCCGCGGTGGCCGAAGAGCGAACGGCCACGGAAATTTCTTCCTGGCCGTCCTTGAGCCATTCGTAGAATTCACGGATTTCGCGTTCGAGCTCGGCGGGGAACGGAGCGGCTTCGATCCAGCCGCGAATTTCGGCGCCGGCTTCGGCCAGAGCCTTCACGTCGTCGACGTCGAGCGTTTCCAGACGGGCGTGGATTCGTTCTTCAAGTCCGCTTTCCTTGAGGAAGATGCGGAAAGCTTCGGCAGTCGTGGCAAAACCGTCGGGAACGCGGATGCCGGCTTCGGTGAGCTGGCTCAGAAGTTCGCCAAGCGATGCATTCTTACCGCCAACGCGGTCCACATCGGTCATGCGAAGTTGACTAAAGGGAAAAACGTAACGACCCTGTACCATTTGTGTCCTCTTTGCCCGCACCACTCGGCTGACGGCAATACGGGCGTAGATTAAAAATACGATGAAAGCGCAGGAGGCACCCAGTCCCCCGTTGCGCTTTCAGTTTCCGAGCGGATTGTATCACAGCGCTTTCTCCGTACCCAAGGCACAAAAGCGCCTCAAAGGGTGAGAAAACGCAAGAAGGTCGACATTTTTTCGTCTCGGGCGTCTCAAACGTCCGCAAAAACGCGTAAAAATCCGCAATGTGACGAACCTGCAACAAATTTGACGACGTCAAACGTCGCTTCTTCTCGTTTTCCCTTAATCCGTTCCGTGGAGACCGCGGATTTCGGCGTCGTTTGACGCGAGCGGCGCGGGTTGGCGCCCTACAATGAAACGGTTCCCTTATTTCCTCACCGCGCCGAGGTACCGCATGGTTACGCAGCAGGTCGAACAACTCGCCCGTCAATCCTATTTCGATGCGCTCGCCGAGCTCTTCGTCGCGCCCGATCACGCCGACACCTACGATCGTCTGCGCGACGCCCTGCACGCCGTCGCCGGTCTCGCCGCCGAGGTCGGGGTCGACTGCCGCGAGCTTGAAGCCGCGCTCGAAGACCCCCTGCCCTCGCCCGAAGAGGTCGCGGCCGAGTACGGCGCGCTCTTTTCCACGGGCGAAATCCCGCTTCCGCTCTTCGAGTCCGCCTGGACCGAGGACGCCGCGACGCCCGAAGCCTGCCGCGCCGCCTACGAAAAGGCGGGGCTCGGTCTCACCGGGGACTTCGGGATGCCTTACGACCACATCACGCTCGAATTCGCCTTCCTCTCCGTCCTCGTCTTGAAGGGCGCGGAGGGCGAAGCCGAAGCCTTCTTCGCGGCCCATCCCGCCAAGTGGCTTTCCGCCCTCTCGAAGGCGCTCGTCCATCACCCCGACGCGAAGTTCTTCCGCACGGTGGGGCTGGCGCTCGCGGCGATCGTCTCGATCGAACACTGGCGGCGCGAAGACCGCAAATAACGAAAAAGGCGGCCGGTAATCCGAACCGCCTCCCGAAGAATCGACTTGGCGCTCTTTCCTTTCGAAGGAAGGAGCCCTTTCGTTTCTCAACCGAAGTACGTGAGGACCGCGAGCGTCACGAAGACCGCCGCCGCGATGCGGCGCATCCACACCATCGAAATCTTCTCGGCGATCTTTTCGCCGAGGTAGACGGCGGGCACGTTCGCGATCATCATCCCGAGCGTCGTCCCCATGATCACCCAGACGGCCTCGGACGCGTAGCGCGCCGACATGGCGATCGTGGCGATCTGGGTCTTGTCCCCCATTTCCGCGAGGAAGAAGAGCACGATGGTCGTCCAGAAGACGCCGTAGCGCTGCGCCCTCTTCTTGTATTCGTCGTCTTCGATCTTGTCGGGAATCAGAATCCACACGGCCATCGCGAGGAAGGAGACGATGAGGATCCAGCGCAGGAGTTCTTCCGAAATGAAGGTGGAGAGCGACGCGCCGAGAAGGCCCGCGAGCGCGTGGTTGAAGAGCGTCGCAAGGAGAATGCCCCAGATGATGGGCTTCGGAGCGCGAAAACGCGCGGCGAGAAAGATGGAAAGGAGCTGCGTCTTGTCGCCGATTTCGGCCGCCGCGACGACGGCGGTGGAAAGTCCCAGGGTCTCTAACATTTTTTATTGGATGGAGAGCGTCGAGCGGCCTGGGGGTCAAAACCGTAACGGCGCACGCGCTCCGGCCGCTCTTTCGCTCTTCGAAAGATCGGAGACGTCCGCCGCAGGTCTTGCCGATGGAGGATTTCCATTGTCCGCGCCATGAAGACGGGGGTCTTTGTCTTCAAGCATGTTGACGCGGACGCCGCCGAGGGGTCGGCGGCAGGCTACTCCCCTGAGGAAGGGTGCACGGATTGTAGCGGACTTTTCGGGATCCTTGCGCCGATACGTCCTCTTTTTTCGCTTTCCCGAAAGAAGGTGTGCGAAGTCGTCCCTATCAAACGGAAGACCTCCCGCTTCGGGGAGGTCTTCCGGACCGGGCAACGAAGGGTCCCGGGCTTATTCGACGTCGATCGGGTCGCCGATCAGATAAAAGCGCCCGCCCGCAACGTAGTGGAGCGTGCGCAGATCCTCGGGCGCCGTCTCGAACTTCCAGTGGCCGTCCTCGAAGACGCGGGGATCGGCCCAGGCGGCGACGGCTTCGCCCACGAAGAGGTCGTAGGCCTTTTCAATGTGGGCTTCCGGAATCACCTTGTAGATGACGTAGGCGGCGCAACCTTCGACAAACGGAATGTCCCAGCCGCCCATCGTGAAGAACTTCGCTCCGCTCTTTTCGAGCTTCTCGGGTTCGTCGTTCTTGCTCACCGAACCGAGGTAGAGGGTTTCACGGGCGATCGCCTTCGTGGGGAGGGCCAGCGCGAAGTAGCCGCTCTTCTCGATGAGCGGGCGCGTGTAGTGCGTGCTGTCGACGCAGGCCGTGACGCGCGAGGGTTCGATGTTGAGCGGGCACACCCAGGTGGCCGGCATCACGTCGGTCTTGCCTTCGTGGGCGGCCGAGACGAGGGCCGTGCCCCCGACGTTGAAGATGCGGTAGGCCTTGTCGAGGGCCACGGGCTTCAATTCCACCATTCTTTGACTCCTTGTTTCTTTACGTCGGGAGGGACGCCTCCCGACCGGGCACAAAGATTCTTATGTCCTCAGGTGTCAAGGGGTGAAAGAGCACTTTCTCAATCCTCATCAA
>OOAK01000008.1_pt1 | contig 221789 bp, 188 predicted proteins | sample 1671811 | NCBI WGS metagenome assembly OOAK01 (sample SAMN06348195, study PRJEB24527) | human gut metagenome | biome: human gut; feature: ankylosing spondylitis patient; material: feces | host: Homo sapiens | place: China | collected 2015-10 | reverse complement strand
AGATGACTTTTGATAAATTTTCTGATATGATTTTTCCTGTGACAAAAAAAGGATCCTTTTTTTGCCGCGGCTTACAACAGCAGTTTTTCTACATGATTAAAGCGGGAAAGGCTTCAAAGTCTTTCTCGCTTTTGTTTTTTTCGTTGGTTTGTTCGGTTTTCCGGGTTTGCGCAACAGGTTCGGGAAGACATTTATTTCTTTGTTGCTTCTTGGACTTGCCCGTTGACGCCGGTTTGCGGGGTAACAATACGGTGATTTCGGTGCTTGCCGGTGTGAGGCGGCAGAGAGAATATTCGCTTGCCGGGTGAGGGGAAGTTTTTTATCTGTTCGCGGGAGGATCCGTGAAAGGGCGGGGACGAGCGGGCAGAGTGGCTGCCGACGAAAGAAGGGCGCGGGGAAAATACGGGTGTAAGGTGAGGAATGAATTAGGCAAAAAAGCTCTTTTCGCGGAGGAAAAGAGCTTTAGGGAAAGATGACAAATGAAGCTTTATTTTCCTTGCGGAAAGGCAGTATCGGGGAAAGGACAAAAAGAGCAGTAAAAACCGGAAGCGGGGCCTCAGAACAAGCGTTGGCGGTAGGAGGTTTGATACATTATCATGATTAATACAAAGGCGTAACAGAAAGGCGGACGGCGTTCCGAATGACAACGGAGGTTTTGCCTGTGGGGCGGCGGGCAGAGCAGTTGTCAACGGTAGAAGGCAGCGGAGAAAGGGAAAGAACAGCGTTTTTTCTGTTTTCGTATCGTCGGTCGATATTTTTCTTTTTGATCACCTTGCTTGGCTGATTTTATTTTTGTCCGTTGTCGGTCTGATGTAACATTCTTTTCCGCTGACCGGTGCAAGCGGCTAACCTGTCCGGACCGCATTTGCCTATCCCGAAAGCTTTGAAGTCTTATTGTTTGGCTGAAGTGCCTGATTCGGCTGCCTGCTGAGATGTTTGGAGCATAAAAAAACTCTCCGGTTTTCCGGAGAGTTTTTCTGGTTAAGGCGGATTTTTTTAGAAAATGATGTCAACCCGCTTATGAAAGTAGCGTTTTACCTTTTGCGGATCTTCGACGTTAATCTTGCGGTCATAGGGAACATAGGTTTTGCCTTGTCGGGCCGCTATTTTTTTGTTGGTTTTTTCGTAGTTTTTTATCAGTGCCCGCAAGTCGCCGGCATCGTAGGTTGCCGCAATGTAGTCCAGTTTGCTGTTGAGCGGACGGGCCGCTTCCACCACCTCTTCGGTTAAGGTTTTGTCGATGGTTGCCCGTGCCGCTGCCGGCCGCATGGACTCATTTCCGTACTGTGCTTCTGCGGAAATGCTGCCGAAACAAACGACTGCAACGATTAACAGTATGCGTTTCATGGTGGGAACCTTTCTAGTCGGTGCCTAAGATGTCAAGCGAGTTGAACAGGATATTTTCCAGGTCCAGGCCGGTTCCTTCCTCAATGCCGTCCATGATATGAACAAAGCTTCTGCCGAAAGGATCGTCTGCCGAGTGCACTTTGGTATAGTTTTCACGCAGGATGCGGCGATAGGTATTCGGCAGATTTTTGATCTTTTCGTCGTAGCTTGCCGGAATTTTGTAGCCCAGTTTTCTCAAGTGTTCCAAACCGACCAGCATATTGTGGCGGTTGACTTCGGGGGCGATCATTTCCTGTCCCTGGGCGTCGCCGAAAGTGGTTGCTTCGCCGACATAGTTCAGGCGGCCGTGCTGACCGGAACCGCGCCAGGTTTCAATGCCGCTTTTGTCGCGGGCCTTGGCCCACGGGTCTACCGGCAGGACTTCGCCGTCGGTCGGGCCGTTGCCGTACATCGGTGCCTGAGTGACCGCGTCTTCGGTTGAAGTCGCATAGTCGACGTTGTCGAAAGTTCCGTCGTTGGGGCTGATTTCCCACGGGTTGGCAGGCAGCTGAGCCGAAGCGCCTTCGGCGGTGACCAAAGCCGCGGCAAGTGCCAGAGTACTGAATAATTTTTTCATTCTCGCCTCCACAATGTTCCACTATGCTTTATAGTAACATAAGTTAATTGAAAATAATAGTTACATTTCGGTTACAACTTGCCGGATCCGTGCCGCAAAATGTTCGGAATTTTAAGAATCTGCTTGTGTTTCCCGTCATTTTTATGATATATTCCCTTAAATTAACGATTTATACAGCATTTTAAAATAGTGTATAACAAACGTGACTAAATTCAAGCTTAAAAAAGAGATTGCCAGATGACAGAAGTATTGTTTAACGGCCATGCCGGCAGAATAGAAGGGCGCTACCACCAGAGCAGCCGTCCGGGTGCGCCGATCGCTTTGATTTTGCATCCTCATCCCCAGTACGGCGGAACGATGAGTAACAAAGTCGTATATGCGTTGTTCAGTTGTTTTAAGGATCTGGGTTTTTCGGTTCTGCGTTTTAATTTTCGCGGGGTCGGCCGTTCGCAGGGGCAGTTCGAGGACGGACCGGGCGAACTTTCCGACGCTACGGTGGCGCTTGACTGGCTGCAGTCGGTCAACCCCGAGGCGCGCCAATGCTGGATTGCCGGTTACTCTTTCGGCGCCTGGGTAGGGTTGCAGCTTTTGATGCGCCGTCCCGATATCAACAACTTTGTTGCCGTTTCGCCGCCGGCAAACGAAAAGGACTTTTCTTTTCTGGCGCCGTGTCCGACTTCGGGTCTGATCGTGCAGGGCGGACAGGACGAGATCGTTACCCCTTCCGTGGTTGCGGCTTTGGCCAAACGGCTGAACGGACAACGCAGCGTTGAAGTCGATTTCGCGATGATTGAAGACGGCGACCATATGTATAACGGGCATTTGACCGATTTGTATAAAATCGTCGGCAACTACGTCATCGGTGCGGTACAGAGGAAAAAACCGCAGAAGAAGCGCCGCGGCCGCCGTCGCAAGACGGAGTTGACGGGAGAAGAGGGAGATTTGTCTTTGATCGGCGTTGACGGCGAAGCGGAAGCGGACGACGATACGGAAGAATAAATGCGCGTTTTGCATATGCGGAAAAAAGCGTTTCGACGGAGGCTGGAAAGCCGTGCGGTATGTTCGTCGGTTGCCGCAAACGACGTCTGCCTGTTCCGAAAGCGGCGCAAGTCTGCCGACGGGGATGAAGTTTTTCCTCTCGCGTTTATACGGAAACTTTGCGTTTAAAGCGAAAAAAACTCCGGATTGCCGGAGTTTTTTCATTTTTAAATTCCGGTTGCGGGCGAAGCCGGCTTGCTTTCCGCAGACGCCGCATTCGGCAAAGATGCGGGGGCAACGCCGGGCTATTCCCGCTGGCGGGAGAGCAGGTCGTAAACGGAGACGTCGGCGGCGTTTCCGCGGTCGGCGGTGAGGTTCTTCGTTTCTTTGGCTTCCCTGTTGCCGTCTTTTTCCGACAACGCCGTTCGTATGTAGTCGAAATGATTGTTGATGATGCCCTGTCTGGCGTAGTCGGCGGTGATGTCGACAAGACCGTCCGTGTTGTCGTTTTGTTCCGCGCGGTATTGGCTGCCGGTGCGGACAAAATCGTCGGTCAGCGGCGAGGCCTTGCATTCGGCGACATATTCGGGGAAAAGGCTTTCCGCGGCGCAGACGCCGGACAAATTCCGATAAAAGTCGGTCTGCCGGTAGCGTTCGAGTTCGGCTTCGATCAGGGCGCGGTATTGATTGCCGGCTGATTTTTCGCCGAATTTTTCGGTCATCAGCTTTTCCAGATTGGCGGAGCTGAAATTGTCTTCGGCCGTTTGCCTGCTGCCGCTCAGCCGGATGCTCCAGCCGTCGTTCTCGTTGAAATAACCGACGGCGCCTACGGTGTTGCCGTCTTTGTCTTTTACCTGTTTGCCGTTTTGATCGTAGAGGACGTTGGCCGCAAATTTTTTGCCGCCGGGCGTGGTAACGACGGTGCCTTCCGGCAGCTGCCGGCGGCCGTCGCCTTCCATCACGGTGTAGCACCAGGTCTGATTGGTTTCGTCGACGCATTTGCTGACCGGATATTGGATGTTGTCAACGGTTACGCTGAAAGTTTCCGCATCAAAAACAATCGGCTTGCTGTCGACAATTTGTTGCGAGCTTTTTAAGTCGAGGTTTTGGGCATAGGCATGCCGGTAGGTTTCGGAATGCCAGAAACTGTTGTTTCGAGCTATATCACCGCTGTAACGTTCCAGATAGCAGGCTTCTTTTATGCTGCGAAATTCGTCGACGACTTTTTGCTGCGATTTGCCGGCCAGCGCGCCTTCCTTGAAATGGGAGTTTAATTCGTCTGCCATGTTAAAGAGCAGATAGTCCTGCGGTGACAGCAAAGTTTCGGGCAAAAACGCCTTTTCCCCGATTTTGGCGGTTTCTCCGTGTTCCATTTCGTGCACAATTATATGGCGGGAGGTGTTTTCATTGTTTATATTTTCAATTGACCGTTTAAAGCAGATGGCGGCCTCAAGTCCCGTTGAAGAGGCGGTGCGGCTTACGTTTTGCGCGTCTTTTTTGCCCAGGTTTTTGCCGGCGGAGGCGAGGACGTTTTGTACGTCTTCCAACGTTTCGGGCAGCGATCCTTTGTATTTGACGGCTTTCAGCATCTGATTAAATTCGTTCAATGCGGTTTTGAAGTCTGCGCGGGGCATGCGGGGCGCCGTAGTCGGAGTGCGGGCGTAGGCCACTTCGTCGCTGATGAAATAAGTTTGGCAGACGATTCGCTTGTGAGCGTGGTCGTAACTGGCTTTTTCTTCTTGGTTGTGACCGCCTCCCATCCAGCTCCCGGGCAGAGGAGTCTCCATGTCGATAACGTTGACTTTTTTGAAAATACGGATTTCCGAATGGTTCTTTTTGTCGGGGGCGGGCGCTTCCGTCAGGTTTGTTTTCGCATCCTGCGCGGCGTTTTCGGCATGAACGGGCGGAACCGAGAGAGAACCGGCCAATACCGAACCGATGAACATTTTTTGAAACCAGTTTGCCATTTTGTTTCTTTCCGCAAATTTGATATACGGATCGTATTATACTATATTTGTAAAATTCCGGCAAGTTTTTTTGGCAATAAATTATCCCGGTATTTTGTTTTTCAGATATTGCAGGATATAAATGCGGACGGCGGCAGAGAGGTTGTTTTCTCCGCCGCGGGCGGAATCTATTTCGGTGACAAGCGCGTTAAGCGAGATGTTTCGTTCCCGGCAGACGGCCAGCAGTTCGTCATAAAATTCCCGCTCAATGGAAATGCTGGTATTGTGCCGGCCGGCAATAATGACGGATTTTTTAAGCATTGCCCTTTTTCCGGAAGGCGTCGATGGAAACGACGTCGGCGTTTTTGGGAGTCGGTTTGGTTTCCTCCGGCGGGGTGTTGCTGTCTATTTCGCTGCCGAAGCTGACACCGAAGCGCACGCTCGGATCGCCGAAATAGGTAACGGCGGCAAAGGGAATTTCCAACCGGTAGGGAACCCGGCTGAATTTGAGGGTGACGGCAAAACCGTTGTCGTTTACCGCAAGGTCGGAAAACTGGTTTTGCAGCACGATGGTCATTTCTTTCGGGTACTGACTGCGCAGCAGGTCGTCCATTTTAACCCCCGGGTGGTCGGTGCGGAAAGCGACATAAAAATGATGATCTCCCGGAAGGCCTTGTCTTTCGACGATTTTCAAGGCTTCGATCACAACATGTTTCAAAGCTTTTTCCACCAATTGATCATAATTGATTTCGCTCAAATATTTTTCCATTTTGCGCCGTTCCCGTCGTTTAAACTCAAAAAAACGAGCCGTTCTGTTGCTGGGTGGCTCACTCCCCACTCACGACTAACCATAGTCATGAGAATTTGCGTTTGTTGCAACTGCTAAATTAAGCAGCCAAAGCAACGGGTGCTAATTCATTATCGTTAGCATTCATTTTGTTTTGAACCGATAACGGTGGTATCTCACCGGACACGGCAAAATGCCTTTATTATACCCTGTCGATCCTGTTTCGCCCCCTTAAAAAAGCTTTTTGGTGGAGGCGCCGGGTACCGCCCCCGGGTCCAGAATATCTATTTCACACAGCCTCTGGTGTCACAGTTGATTGCTCAACGCTTATTATTCTAAGCGATCTTTGGTTATTTTGCAAGTGCTTTAACGCAAATAATTGTGTGATAACTTGACTAACCGGCTTGTCAAGCGGCGGAAAAATGATAAGATACGTTCCCGTAAGTGACATATTAGGAAGGGGCGCAATGACAAAAGTTGCAATCTGGTGCCGTCACAAAGGGGATAACATTATCGGAATCGGGCCGCATATCCCCTGGCACGTGAAATCCGACTTCCGGCGTTTTCGCCGGATTACGACCGGGCAGGCGCTGGCGGCGGGACAGAAGACTTATGAGAGTTTTCCCGGGCGGACGCTGCCCGATCGCAGAATTTTCGTATTGACGCCGGAAGAAAACTATGAAGTTTCCGATCCGGAGAAGCATTTTGTCGTGAATGACGTTCGGTTTTTCAAGGATTTTGAGGAAGATTTGTACATTGTCGGCGGAGCGACGATTTACAAACTGTTTATGACCGGCGGCGCCAAGCTGATGCCCGAAATCGTCGTCGACTGCGTTTACGACGGCGAACTGAAGGCGGGACTTGAGGGCGAACCGGTAACGATAACCTCCTGTGTCGAAGTTTTAAACAAAAATTACCGGCAGATTTCCGCCGATTATGAGCTGGACGGCATTACGACCCGGGTTCTGGTCCGCCGGGGCGAGTTTGTTGACCAGAGCGTGTTGAAACATATCGTCGGGGCAATTGAGGAAGGGATGGACTGATGCAGCAGTATTTGGATCTGTTAAAAGACGTTTTGGAGAACGGGGTTGACAAAGAAGACCGCACCGGGGTCGGCACCCGCTCGGTTTTCGGCCGGCAGATGCGGTTTGATTTGACCAAAGGCTTTCCTTTGATGACAACCAAAAAAATGCACCTGAAAAGCATTATTTATGAGCTTTTATGGTTTATCAAAGGCGATACCAACGTCAGATACCTGCAGGAACACGGCGTCCGCATCTGGAACGAATGGGCGGACGAAAACGGCGACCTCGGCCCGGTTTACGGTTCCCAGTGGCGCAACTGGAACAACGAAGGGATAGATCAGCTGGCCGAAGTGATTGAAAAATTAAAACACGATCCCAACGACCGGCGGATGATCGTTTCGGCCTGGAACGTCGGCAAAATCAAAGAGATGCGGCTGCCGCCGTGCCATATGATGTTTCAGTTTTACACTGCCGGCAACCGGCTTTCCTGCATGCTTTATCAGCGCAGTTGCGACATGTTTTTGGGGGTGCCGTTCAATATTGCCTCTTATGCGCTTTTGACAATGATGGTGGCGCAGGTTACCGGGTTTGAGCCGGGCGAGTTTGTGCATACGCTGGGCGACACGCATATTTATCATAATCACTTCGATCAGGTAAAAGAGCAATTGTCCCGCCGGCCGCTGGCGCTGCCGACGATGAAGATCAATCCGGCCGTCAGGGACATAAACGATTTCCGATATGAGGACTTTGAGCTGACTGATTATCAATGTTATGATGCTATCAAGGCTCAAGTGGCAGTTTAATGAGGAGAGTTAAATGAATGAAATAAAAGGTTTTTTCGACGAATATGCAAAATTTGTCGATGACGTGACTTCCGAAATCGGCAAAAAAGACGAACTTTTTATGGAACGCGCGGCGGAAATTTCCCGCTGGCTGGACGGCAACTTTTCCCGCATGGACAATGCGGTGGCAGGTTTGGCCGGCGAAGCGGGAGAGATCGGAGACTTGTGGAAAAAGCTGAAATTCCATAACAAGGAACTGAGCGAGGAAAACCGGCAGAAACTGGTCGATGAACTGAGCGACGTCTGCTGGTATGCCATGCAGGCGGCGATCGCGCTTGACGTTGACATGGACGAAGTGATCCGTCACAATGTGGAAAAACTGCGGGCTCGTCATCCGCACGGCTTTTCCCCGGAGTATATGAAATTTAAAAAAGATTAGGAGTAAACCATGACTGAAAACAAAGACAAACAACCGGCCGCCGAGGAAAAGGCGAAGGAGAGAAACTGGATCAGCGCTTCTTTGTGGGCGGATAAAGAAGATATTCGCAAAGGTGCGGAACGTTACGGCGAGGTAAAATGGTACAAATCGGCCCGCTTCTGGCCGTCGATGCTGGTGCTGATTTTAACCTGGATAGGGGCGGTGGTGACGGGAAGCTATTCGGAGACGGTCGGCGTTTCCGTTATCTTATGTCCGCTGTGCTATCTGAACGTTAAAGGATATCGCTGGTCGCTGCTGTTGTTTGCCGCCTTGTATACTTTTGACAGGGTTTCCGTTCTCTACATGAGAGCGGAAAGCGGACAGGCTTCGGGTTCGGGGCTGTGGTGGCTGCTGATCTGGTGGCTGGTTATCGTCGGCGCTACGCTTACCGCCTTCAGGATCGAAAACTATCGTCATAAGCATAACCTTGCCGGTCGCGGTCATTATGTAAAAGATACGTTGATTGCCCTTGCTTTTCCAGTAGTTTTGATTGCATCGTTCATGGCCTACAATATCTTTATGTACAAAAGTTCGTTGACGGACGAGCAGCGGAAGGCGCTTGCCTTTTCCTATGGTTTTATCAGCCGCAATACCGACGGAGTCATTAACTACTGTCTCGGGAGCGGAGTTGAACTGCAAAAGTTTCCGGAACAGTTCCGGCAGACTTATGCCGATGAAATCACAAAGGTAAACGACTGGTTGGAAAAGGATGAAATTTTTAAATCCGGCATGGAAGCTTCTTTACAGGAGAACAAGGAAATGCTGTATGAGGTTTTTGAAAACGGACGGAAAGATCTGATCAGACTGACGATTGCGGAAGAAACCGGTGAGAAACCGGAGAATTTGGTCTGGAAAACGGAATATGACCGGATGATATCGCCGGTCGAATATTGCAAACTGATGGATGAAAGTTTTGAAATCATGAATTCCACCGGTTTCTTTGACAGCTTTGTCGAAACGGTAAAAACGCTTCAATAGCAAAGGCTGTAAGCGCAAAAACGGATCGTTTTCATAAAAACGATCCGTTTTTTTGCGTGATGCCGGATCGGGCGATTTATGGTATTTGGCTGATGTAGCGGGGCGGGATAATGCCGTCTTTGACTATGACAAGGTAATAGCGGATATAGGCAAACCGGCGGCCGAGTTTATCGTTGCATACGCTCCAGTCGATCGGGGAAAGACTGATTTCTCCGATACCGGAAAGTTTTTGCAATATTTCATCACAGTCACGGCTTTCCTTTATGCCGGGAATTTCCGTTACCGGAGGACTGACATATACGGCTTCAATTCGTCCGTCGGCATCAAGAGCGTCGAGGTCGATGGCAAAAAGGTCGGCGTTGTCGACGAAGCTTTTCAGGTTCAAACTGTGCCGCGTCCATTTTATCGGCTCGGTAAAACCTCGGATACCGCGGCTTCTGCCGGCAAAACAGCTTTCCATCCAACGTATGATGCCCTCATGCGTGTCAACGCCGGAGCGTCTGTAATAATATGTCAGGTCTGCCTGCGGGTTGCGGGCAAAAGATAAAATGCCGTCCGTCAGTGCGGAATTTCCTTTGGTAATATAATGGTAAAGTTTCATTTTTGCCTTTCCCTGTTCTTAAATTTCGGGAAGAAAAGTTGCAAGCGCGGGGAACGCGCCGCGTTTTTTCGGGGTTTTATGGTATCCTCAAACGGCAGGAAAAACAAGCGGATTTTCCCTTTTCAGGGGAAGACGTCCAAAGGCGGGGACGTTTTTTTTGACGGTGCGGCACCGATAAGGTCGTACGATTTAATTTAAAAAGGTCAAAACCAGGCCGACGGCGAGAGGAATCGCCAGATTGTCATCAATCCGGGTTTTATTCTCAAAAACTTCGGCCAGGGTGGCAAAAATACAGGCGATGACGCTGGCGTAACCGAAAGGTTCCAGATTGTGAAACAGCATATTGATCAGAAGGGCGCTGACGAAAAAGGCGGTAGTGCCCTCAAGCGACTTATGCGGATAAATCTGGCGGGTGCCGTAGGCCTTGCCGAACAACGCCGAACAGGCGTCCGACACCAGCATGACCGTCATTGAGAGAACTGCGATAACCTTGCCGAAAAAGACGGTGCACAGGACTGCTGCCGCCATTACGTACATCGAACCGCTGAACTGAAAGCGCGCGCGGGCACTTTCCTTGCTGCGCAAAGTGCGCGAGAACAGACGCCCGAAAAGGATGCGCGCCCATTTCCACTTTTTGAAGTTGCCGTACTCAAGCAGGCCGTTGCCGATAAAAATGGCGGAAAATATTGCTATCGCTATTTCTTCCCTGACAAAATATATCGTCAGCGGAATCCAAAGCGAACTGAGATGAATCAGCTTGCGATAGAGTTCGCGGCGGAAGGATTTGTTGACGTCAACCTTAAGCTGGCGGGTAAAAGTATGCAGGTAGTCGCGAAAATGATAATCCTGTGCCTGCCAGTAACGGTTGCGCAGGTTGATCTTTTTAAATTTGACCGGTATTTTCAGCGGCTTAAACATACTTTTACCTCTTGCCGGAAACGTCAGATGCTTTTCCGCAGCGCTTCGATCGCTTCGTTGATGCGGGAAGTTTCCGCGCCGCCGGTCTGTGCCATGTCGGGACGTCCGCCGCCGCCGTTTGCGCCGATAAACGGTGCCACGGTTTTGATCAGACCGACGGCCGAATATTTGCCGGTGAGGTCGTCGGTAACGCCGATAACGGCGGAAACTTTGCCTTCGTTGCACGAGAACAGGGCGATGACGCCGCTTTTGATTTGTTCCTTGATTTCGTCGACAAAGGCTTTCAGCTCTTTGGCCTGAACGTTATCAATCTGTTTGGCGACGAATTTGATGCCGTTGACGGTTTCGATTTTGTCCTGATTGTCGGCGGTTTTGTGGCTGACAAATTGTTTTTTGAGGTTGAGAATTTCCGTTTCCAGGCGTTTTTTATCTTCAAGCAAAAGATTGATTCGTGCTTCCAAGTCGTTGGTATTGGTTTTTAAAATTTTGCTGATGTCATGCAGCTTATCTTCAATGTCCTGCGCATATTTTTCGGCCGCGTGCCCGGTTACGAATTCAACCCGGCGGATGCCTGCGGCAACGGCGCTTTCGCTGACAATGTTAAAATAGCCGATGTCGCCGGTAGAACGGACATGGGTGCCGCCGCAGAGTTCGCGGGAGAAAACTTCGTCATCGTTTTCCATGCTGACAACCCGTACCGTTTCGCCGTATTTTTCGCCGAACAGAGCCATGGCGCCGAGTTTGATCGCCTCATCCGGCGTCATGATGCGGGTGACCGTTTTGTAGTTTTTGCGAACGGCGGCATTGACGATATCTTCGGCTTTGCGCAGTTCTTCATTCGTGATCTGTTTGGGGTGTGAGATGTCGAAACGGGCGCGGCCGGCGCAGACGTAAGAGCCTTTTTGCGTGACGTGGTCGCCGAGGATGTCGCGCAGGGCGCGGTGCAAAAGGTGGGTGACCGAGTGGTTGGCGCGGATTTTGTCACGGTTTTTCTCATCGACTTCAAACGAGGCGATGTCGCCGGTTTTGACGGTGCCGTCGATCATTTTGCAGCAGTGAACCACCATGCCGTCGATTTTCTTTTTTGTATCGGTGACTTCTATGGCAAAATCCTTGCCGTTGATGCGGCCGATGTCGCCGACCTGGCCGCCGGATTCTCCGTAAAAAGGCGTCTGGTTGGCAATCAGGTAAAATTCACCGCCGTTGACGCTTTCAACCGGCTGTCCGTTTTGTACCAGCGCGGTGATCCGGCCGTCGGCTTTGGTGCAGGTGTAGCCGAGAAATTCGCTTTTGCCCAGTTTGTCAAACATTTCAAACCAGATCTTTTCGATTCCTTCGTCACCGGAACCGGCCCAGTTTTTGCGGGCTTCGGCGCGCTGCTGTTCCATGGCGCGGTCAAAACCTTCGGTATCGACGCCGATGTTTTTGGCTTTCAGCGCATCCTGGGTGAGGTCAAGCGGGAAGCCGTAAGTGTCATAAAGTTTGAACGCGGTTTTGCCGGGCAGGGTATCGCCGGCTTTCAGATTTGCGGTTTCGTCGTCCAAGAGCCGCAGGCCTTTTTCCAGCGTGCGGATAAATTTGCTTTCTTCGGTTTTCAGCGTTTCCGTGATCAGCGCTTCCGCCCGGTAAAGTTCGGGATAGGCTTCGCCCATTTCCCGCTGCAGGGAAGGCAGCAGCTTGTACATCATCGGTTCTCTGACGCCCAGAAGGTGAACGTGACGCATCGCCCGTCGCATAATGCGGCGCAGAACGTAGCCGCGCCCTTCGTTTGAAGGCAGCACGCCGTCGGCAATCAGGAAAGCGGCCGAACGCAGGTGGTCGGCAATTACGTTGTGGGAAGCTTTGAGCGGACCTTCGGGATCGGAGTTGGCAATGTCGGCAATCGACTTGATCAGGTTGCGGAAAAGGTCGATGTCAAAGTTGGAATGCACGCCCTGCAGAATGGCGGCAATGCGTTCCAGCCCCATGCCGGTATCGATGGAGGGCTTTTTCAGGTTGATGCGGCTGCCGTCGGGCAGGTCTTCAAACTGGTCGAAAACCAGGTTCCAGATTTCGATGAAGCGGTCGCCGTCTTCTTCCGGGGTGCCGGGCAGGCCGCCCCAGACTTCCGGCCCGTGGTCGTAAAAGATTTCCGAACAGGGGCCGCAGGGGCCGGTGTCACCCATCTGCCAGAAGTTGTCTTTGGTGGCAATGCGGATGATTCTGTCGTCCGGCAGGCCGGAAATCTTTTTCCACAGCGCGTAGGCTTCTTCGTCGTTATGATAAATGGTTACCGCCAGCCGGTCTGCCGGCAGGTCGAAATATTTGGTCAAAAGCTCCCAGGCATAGCTGATGGCGCCTTCTTTAAAATAGTCGCCGAAAGAGAAGTTGCCGAGCATTTCAAAGAAAGTGTGGTGGCGGACGTCGTAGCCGACACTGTCGAGGTCGTTGTGTTTGCCGCCGGCACGCACGCTTTTCTGCGAAGAGGCGGCGCGGGTATAATCCCGGGTTTCGTTGCCGGCAAGAATGTTTTTAAATTGCACCATGCCCGAGTTGGTAAACATCAGGGTCGGGTCGTTGTCGGGCACGAGCGGGGATGACGGGACAATCTTATGTCCGTTTTTGGCAAAATAGTCGAGAAAAGTGCTTCTTATCTGATTTACAGTCGTCGTCATAACCAATTTCTTTCCAAATACATTAAATGGGACTAAAAAAACTAACCCTAACTTTTAATGCAATCTTCTTTATCTGTCTATAGAAAATTGGTAAAAATTCCTAAAAAGTTACCGTATATCCGTGGAGATAGACAAAGCCGGCGTTGAGCCAGGCGGCAAACAGCAGCCAGCCCTGATAAGGCACCAGCAGCAAGGCGGAAACGGGAGAAACGCGCCAAAACCAGTAAATGCTTCTGAAAACGACAATATTAAGCACGATTACGATGAGCAGAGCCAGCCCGGTGTGACCGGTGTAAAAAAAGGCAAAAGTCCACAAAACATGCAGAAACAGCTGATTGATGAAAAAGCCGTTGGTGCGCGAGCTTTCCTGCCGGACGGGGGCGTTGACGAATGCCAGATAAAAAGCGACTGTCATCAGCAGATAAATCAGTATCCAGGCGACCGGAAAAACGTAGTCGGGCGGCGTTAAGGCCGGTTTTTCCATTTCTTGATACCAGGTACTGACGCCGGTATAGTTGAAATAGGCGCCGACAATGAGCGTGAGGGCGGTCATGAACAGACAGTAAAGAAATTTGCGGACGTCGGCCATCGTTTTTCTCCTTCCTTTTTGTTTCCGATATAAGCGGCATATGCGGATATTCAAGAAAAGCTGTTGCAAAAAAACGGCCGCAGGTGTAAACATAACGGTAAAAGATTAAGCAAGGAGTGCGCAATTGACAAGAAAAACCAAAGACGGGATTGTCGTATACAATCCGGAAGATTTTGAAAAAATGCGCCGTGCCGGAAAACTGGCGGCGGAAGTTTTGGACTATATCACCGATTATGTGGACGTCGGCGTTACGACCGGCGAGCTTGACGATTTGTGCCGCAAATATATAGAAAGTCACGGTGCCGTGCCCGCGTGTCTGGGCTATCACGGTTATCCGAAATCGACCTGCATTTCGATCAACCATGTGATCTGCCACGGCATTCCGGACGACCGCAAGTTGGCCGACGGCGATATTTTGAACATTGACGTTACGGTCATTCTCGACGGCTGGTTCGGCGATACCAGCCGCATGTATTATGCCGGAAAGCCGAAACTGAAGGCGACGCGCCTGTGCGACGTTACCTACGAATGTATGATGCGCGGCATTGAGGTTGTCCGTCCGGGAGCGCATTTCGGCGACATCGGCGCGGTGATTGAAGAATATGCGCACAAATACGGCTATTCGGTGGTCGATATGTTTTGCGGACACGGGCTGGGCCGGGTTTTTCACGACAGTCCGAACGTTATGCACTGCGGCCGCAAAGGCACCGGGCCGGTAATGGAAGAGGGGATGTTCTTTACCATCGAACCGATGATCAACATCGGCAGGAAAGACGGCTTCATCATGTCCAACGGCTGGACGGCCGTTACCCGCGACAAGTCGCTTTCCGCGCAGTTTGAACATTCTCTGGGGGTAACCAAAGACGGGTATGAAGTCTTTACCTATTCCCCGAAAGGTCTGGATAAACCGCCGTATAAATAAGGACAGGCATGAGCGAGGAACTCCCGGATTACATAGGTCACCGTCAGCGGCTGAAAGAGCGATTCAAACTCGGCGGCGGCGGAGACATGGCGGATTATGAGATGCTGGAACTGCTGCTGACGCTGGCGATCCCGAGAAAAGATACCAAACCGCTGGCAAAAGCGCTGGTTAAGGAATTCGGCAGTTTTGCCGAAGTCTTGTTTGCTTCTGACGACAAACTGATGACTTTTACCGGTCTGAAGGAGAATACAATTCTCGTGTTCCGGATTGTGCGCGAGGCGGCGCTGAGAATGACCTGGCAGAAATTGAGCGCGACCGAAGCGCCGGTTCTGACCAGTTACGACGCAATTATCGAATACTGCCGCGCGGCTTCCGGTTACAAAGACAGGGAAGAATTCCGCGTGATTTTTCTTAATGCCAAAAACCGGATTATCGGCGAAGAAGTGCAGCAGCGGGGAAGTGTCAACGCGGTTGCCATACATCCCGGAGAAGTGATGCGTTCGGCGGTTTTGAAAGGGGCAACGGCGCTGATCCTGGTGCATAACCATCCTTCCGGCGACGTAACGCCTTCGCGTGCGGACATTGAGGTAACAAGAAAGATTGCGGAAGCTCTGGCGGCGGTGGAAATCCGGCTGATCGACCATTTTATCGTCAGCAAGAGTCTGGTTTTCAGTTTTAACGATCACGGTTTGTTGGGCAGAAACTGAAAAAGGTGTTGCAAAATATTTTTTTGCGGGCTAATTATTATAACCAAGCCGGATGATAATTTCGGGGAAGCGGTTGTCCGTATGTTTGATGCTGCAGCAAGACAAAGGACGGACGAAAGCCGGGAAATATTATTGTTGAAGAAAAACGATTGACAACGGGACATAGCTCAGCCTGGTAGAGCGCTTGCTTTGGGAGCAAGATGCCGATGGTTCGAATCCGTCTGTCCCGACCACCATACCGCCTTCGGGCGGTTTTTTTTATGTCTTTATTGCAGTCGAATTTTCCGGCCGGCGGAAAATTTGTCGGAAAAGAGTGCCTTCATTGACGGAAACAGCTTTCCCGATGAGCGGAAGCAGTCAGTGGCCGTAAAAAATAGCTCTTAAAATCAATGGGAAAAAAGAAATCCGAAAATAAATGCAAAAAAATATTTTTCAAGACGGTGAAATTTAAAAAGTCCCTCTTATATACAGGGAAGCTTTTTCCTCTACCAAAGGATGTAAAATAAAAGAGCGGGAATGTCGTCTTTTGTTCAGCGTTGAAGGTTTTTTGAGGAAAAGGTTCGGGAGCGTTTGGACGCGGATGCGGCCGGAGGCGGTTTGCGGGCAAGCGCGGTTTGGAGATAATTCAGTAGGTAAATTAAGAGGCATTTTATGAAAACAATACTTGTTACCGGCGGGACCGGTTTTCTCGGGTCTAATCTCTGCCGCCGGCTGATTGACGACGGGCATCGCGTCATTTGTGTCGACAACAATTACACCGGCAGACTTTCCAACGTCAGCCGTCTTTTGAACAATCCGAATTTTAAGTTTGTCAACCATGACATTTGTCAGCCGCTTGCCGTTGACGAACATCTGGACCAGATTTACAATCTGGCCTGTCCGGCCAGTCCGCCGGCTTATCAGGGGAAGCATTCGATCGAAACGACGAAAACCTGCGTTTTCGGGGCAATCAACATGCTGGAGCTGGCAAAAGCCCACCGGGCGACGATTTTGCAGACTTCGACTTCGGAAGTTTACGGCGAACCGCTGGTTCATCCGCAGGTGGAAAGCTACCGCGGCAACGTCAATCCCAACGGTATCCGTTCCTGTTACGACGAAGGAAAACGCTGTGCGGAAAGTCTGTTTTTCGATTATTGGCGCCATGAAGGCGTTGACATCAAAGTTATCCGCATTTTCAACACCTATGGGCCGAATATGGATCCGAACGACGGGCGCGTCGTCAGCAATTTTATTTGTCAGGCTTTGAGGGGAGAGGACATTACCGTTTACGGTGACGGTCATCAGACCCGTTCTTTTTGCTATGTGGACGATTTGATCGAAGCAATGGTGCGGATGATGAACAGCCCGAAGGATTTTCAGGGGCCGGTCAATACCGGCAACCCGGGAGAGTTTACCATCAAAGAGTTGGCGGAAATGGTGGTAAGCAAGGTCGGCGGTCGTTCGAAGGTGGTGTATAAGGAACTGCCGAGCGATGATCCGACCCAGCGGCGGCCGGATATTACGCTGGCCAAAAGCAAGTTGGACTGGGAGCCGAAAGTCCGCCTGGACGAGGGGCTGGACAGGACGATCGCTTATTTCAGGCGGGAAATTATGCCGGCGGCGACGGCTGCGGAATAAGAGCGGAGGCGGGAACCTGCGGCGTTTTGCGGTTTCCGCCGGCCAGACACCGTGAACGTGACTTTTTTCGAGGGGAGAACTGATGATACTGATTATGGGGGGCGCCGGATATATCGGCTCCCATACGCTGCGGCATCTGCTTGACTGCGGGTACGAATGCGCGGTTGCCGACAATCTGGTTTACGGACACCGGGAAGCGGTTGATCCGAGAGCGGCTTTTGAAAAGGCCGATTTGCTCGACAAAGATTCCTTAAGAAACGTTTTTCAGAAATTCCGGCCGGAGGCGGTTGTTCATTTTGCGGCTTTCGCCTATGTCGGCGAGAGTGTGCGGGATCCGCGGAAATATTATCGCAACAACGTGGCGGGAACGCTGAACCTGCTGGACGTCATGCGCGAATATTCGGTCGACAAAATCGTTTTTTCCAGTACCTGCGCGACATACGGAGAGCCGCAGTATCTGCCGATTGACGAAAAACATCCGCAAAAGCCGATCAATCCTTACGGGCGGAGCAAGCTGATGATTGAAGAAATTTTCCGCGATTATGAAACAGCTTACGGCTTAAAGCACATATCCCTGCGTTATTTTAATGCCGCCGGCTGTTCGGCGGACGGAGCGATCGGCGAGAGCCATCTGCCGGAAACGCATCTCATTCCTCTGGTGCTGAAAGCCGTTAACGGGGAACTGGAAACGGTACGGGTTTTCGGCACCGATTACGATACGCCCGACGGTACCTGCATCCGCGATTACATTCATGTCGAAGATCTCGCGGCCGCTCACCGGCTGGCGTTGGAAAAGCTGGGGAAATATAACGGCTGCGTCAATCTCGGCACCGGGATCGGTTCCAGCGTGCGCGAAATCATAACCGCGGCGGAAAAGGTGAGCGGCTGGCGGTGTCCGGTGGAATATGCGCCGCGGCGTCCGGGGGATCCGGCAAAGTTGTTTGCCGACAATCGTAAAGCCGGGGAAATTCTCGGCTGGCGGCCGCGCTATACGGCGATTGAGGAAATTATCGAAACGGCCTGGAAATGGGAAACAAACAGGAAATACTGAAAATGAAACGGGTAAAAAATCTGGTGGTCGGCTGCGGCCTGACCGGAATGGTGCTGGCCGAGCGGCTGGCGTCGGAGTTAAAAGAGGAAGTGCTGATCATAGACAGGCGTTCCCACATCGGCGGCAATATCTACGATTATAAGGACGAAAGCGGCGTGACCGTTCACCAATACGGGCCGCATGTCTTTCATACCAAAGACAAAAAGGTTTGGGATTACCTCGGCCGTTTTACAGACTGGCATTATTTTATGTACCGGGTGAAAGCGGTGATCGACGGCAGGGAGGTAAACGTTCCTTTTAACCTTGACAGCCTGCATCAGGTCTTTCCGCGGCAGCTGGCCGAGCGGCTGGAAGAAAAGCTGATTGCAAAATTCGGCTTTAACCGCAAGGTGCCGATTTTGGAACTGCGGCAGACGGATGACGGAGATTTTGCGTGTCTGGCTGATTATGTTTATGAAAAGGTTTTTCTCGGTTATACGGTCAAGCAATGGGGGGTACGGCCGGAAGAACTGGATCCTTCGGTCAGCGGGCGGGTGCCGGTTTTTGTCAGCCGCGACGACCGTTATTTTCAGGACAAATATCAGGCGATACCGGCGGAGGGTTATACCAAAATGGCGGAGCGGATGCTTGACAATCCGCTGATCCGGACGGAACTCAATACCGATTTTAACGATGTCCGCGGCAGCACGGATTATGAACGGCTGTTTTATACCGGGCCGATTGACGAATTTTTCGATTTTGAACTGGGAGAACTGCCGTACCGGAGTCTTGATATCGTGTTCAGGCGTCATGACCGGGCTTTTTATCAAAGCGGCCCGCAGATCAATTATCCGGAAAACTATGATTTCACCCGCAGCGTCGAATACAAATATTACCTTGACGAACAAACGGCGCAGACGATTGTTTCGGAAGAATATCCGCAAGCCTACGAGGCCGGCAGAAACGAACGTTACTATCCGGTGCCGGACGCGAAAAACCATGAACTTTACCGGCGTTACCGGCGAAAGGCGGACGGTTTGGAAAAGGTTTATTTTGCCGGCCGGCTCGGAGATTACAAATACTACAACATGGACGAGGCCGTTAAACGGGCTTTGGAACTTTTTGAGGAGATCAGATAAAATGAAAAAGAAAAAACCGACAGTAAAAATTCTGGTGGGCTATCACCGGCCGGCGGTGCTTTTGAAAGACGAGGTGCTGACCCCGATCCATCTCGGACGGGCGCTTGCCACCGAAGCTTCGAAAGACGGCTCAATGTCCAAAGAGGACTATCAGTGGATGCTTGACAACATGATCGGGGACGATACGGGCGAAAACATTTCGGAAGAAAACAGAAAATACTGCGAACTGACGGCGCTTTACTGGGCCTGGAAAAACTATGACAAACTGGGCAACCCTGACTATATCGGTTTTATGCAGTATCGGCGGCATTTTATTTTTGACGACGGTTTTGACGGAACGGGGAGGGAAAAACCCTGGGGATGTTTCAGATTTTCCGGGATTGACGACAGTTATGTCGACATGCTCAGTCTGAGGGGTGACAAGATCGTTGCTTACCTTGAAAAACATCCGGCGGACGTTCTGACGACGAAAGAAGTGTCGTTTGGTCAAACGGTGGCGGAACATTATGCGCAGACGCTGTCTTTTCTCAATCCGGACGATTTGCGTATCTGCGCCCGCAAAGCAGCGCTGCTGTTTCCGGAATACAAATCGGCAATCAGAAAATATCTGCGGTCGAAAAAGCATTACTGGTACCACAGTTTTATTATGAAAAAGGAGATTTTTTTCGAATACTGCGAATGGCTGTTTAAAATTTTGTTTGCGACGGAAAAGGAAATCGACTATCAGGATTATACGATCGCGGCATACAGAACGCCGGCGTATCTGGGAGAACGACTGTGGGGTATATTTTTTAACGGCAAAAAAAATGTATGCCGAACCCGGGAACTGGAACTCAGCATCGTTGACGACGTTTCCCGCAGCCGGGATATCCGTCCCGCGTTTGAGCGGAGCAACACGGCGATCTGTTTTGCCTGCGACGACAATTACGTTCCGTACCTGTCCGTTGTTCTGCAGTCGTTAACGGAACATGCCGGAAGCGGGAACAATTATGACATCGTGATTATCGAAAACGGGGTAGAGCCGTATAATCAGAAGCTGTTGACGGAAACTTACGCGGGCGGCAACGTCAGCATTCGTTTTTACAATGTCAGCGACGTCTACGAAAAATATAAGGAAATGTTTTACAGTCACGGATACTATACGCCGACGGTTTATTTCAGGTTTTTTATTCCCGAAATTTTTGCACATTACGAAAAAGTGCTGTATCTTGATTCCGACCTGATTTGTCTGCGGGACATAGCCGATTTGTATCGGGTTGATATCGGCGGCAATCTTCTCGGCGCGGTGCGGGACGTTGAATATGCGAGAATTTATAACGAAAACTGCGAAATCAAAGGTTATCGGGTGAAGGATTATTGCGACGACATACTGAAACTGAAGGATTACACGCATTATTTCAATTCCGGCGTGCTGGGCTTCAATATCAAAAAGTGCCGGGAATTTGCTTTGACGGACAAATTGCTGAAAAGGCTTGCGGAAGTAAAAAATCCGATGATTGTCGATCAGGACATTTTCAATTCCGTCTGCGAGGGCCGGGTTTTTTATTACAGCCCTGATTGGAACGTCGAATGGCATACCTATTATTTGTACGGGAATCTGCTGCCTTATCAGCTGCCTCGCGACTTTTACGAAAAATATCTGAAAGTGATCAAAAATCCCTCGATACTGCATTATGCGGTGGATATGAAGCCCTGGGACTGTCCTGAACACAGTACGGCGGAGATATTCTGGCATTATGCGCAAAAGACGCCGTTTTTTGCCCGGATCATTTACAAGCATTTCGAGCAGAAAATTTATGCCCTTTCGCGGCAAAAGCCGGAAAAGGCGGCGGTTCGGGCGGCGGAAGTCCAAAAAATACCGTTGAAAGACAAATTGAAATATTATCGATACAAGTTCCTGTCGTTTGCCGCGTTCGGTTCAAAAAAGTCGTACTACGGGGAAAAGAAACGGAAAATGAAGCAAAAAATCAAAAGCATTCGCAGCAGGGAGTTGTCGGCATGTTGAAAAGTATGAACATCAGTTTTACCGTCAATGAAGCATACGTAAAGTATCTGACCGTCGCCATGCGGTCCATTCTGGACAATGCGGAAGACGGCGAGGAATTTCGTTTTTACGTTATTAACAGCGGGATCGGTGAAGACAGCAAAAGAAAACTGGAAAGCCTGAAATCGATCAGGGACTTTTATATCGAGTATATTTCGCTGTCTGCGGGTGACATTCCGCCGATCCCGGAAAATTCCAACGCCCATGTCAGTCAGGAAACGAATTTTCGTCTGCGGATTTCCTCGCTCAAGCCGGAATTGGACAAGATATTGTGTCTGGACTGTGATCTGGTCGCCGTTTCCTCGCTGTGGAATTTGTACAACACGAACATTGACGGTTATTACGCGGCGTGCGCCGTCGATGCTCCGTCGTACGGCGGCTGTAATGACGGTTTCATGTCTGCCGTCGGACTGAAACAATATTATAATACCGGCGTTTGCCTGATTAATCTGAAAGCCTGGAGAGAAAACGGGGTGGAAAAGAAAATATTTGACGGTCTGTCGGATTTTGCCGGGGTTTTGCGTTTTCCCGATCAGGATTTGTTGAACATTGCGCTGAAAGACCATGTTTTTGAAATTGACCATCAGTGGAACCTGTTCGTCGGTTGCCTTGATTTGTTTTATCCGGCGGAAGTGCAGAAATTTATTTTGAAAAATCCCAAAATCATTCATTGGGCGGGGAGAGAAAAGCCCTGGAAATATCCGGAAATTGCACTGAGTGATTATTTTTGGAAATATGCCAGGCAGACGCCTTTTTACGAAGAAATTCTGCAAAAGGGACTTTTCCCGCCCCAGCAGCAGGTTCAGCAGGTGATCAGGGAAGTGCCGGCAGTCAGAGAAAAAATCGGTTATGTCGACGATTATCTGCTGACCAAGCTGAAATATGCCAAATACAAACTGCTGTCAAAGATACTGTTCGGCAAAAAGCGGGTTTCCTGCCGGCAGAAGCGAAAAGAACTGAAACGGGAAATGAAGCGGATTAAAAGCTGCTACCGGATGCAGGAAGCGGAAAAGAAAGCGGCTGATTTCTAAGGCGAAAAAAAGCTTTATTTTAAGAAAAAAAGAACATATTCTCAAACGGTGACTTGTTTTTGGGAGAAGTGCCGATGGCGGAAATTTCCGTGATTATTCCGGTTTACAATGCGGAAAAATACATTGCCGGCTGTCTGGACGCTTTATGCGCACAGACTTTCGGCGACATTGAAGTTTTATGCGTGGACGACGGTTCGACGGACGGCAGCGGAAGCATTTTGGCGGAATATGCCGGAAAAGACCCGCGTATCCGCGTTTTCCCGCAGGCAAACTCCGGGCCGGCGGCCGCCCGCAATCTCGGGTTGAAAAACGCCGGCGGACGCTATGTCATGTTTTGCGACGCGGACGACAGTTATCGGCCGGACTGCTGCGAACGGATGCTGCGGGCAATGACGGAAAAGCGGCCGGATGTCGCCGTCTGCCGCTGTCGGGTAGAGATAGAGGAAGTGGACACCGAGGCGCGCCGGCATACCGTTTCGGAGAGTTTTTATAATGCTCCGTATACGGGAATGCACGTTCTTGACGACGAACTGCGGGTGAAGATGAGCGTGGTTCTGTGGAACAAAATTTTTGCAAAAGAGCTGATTGAGCGTTACGGAATATGCTTTCCCGAAGGCTGCGAGCATGATGACGACACTTTCTGGATGCTTTATTCCCTGTTTGCAAAAGACGTGTATTTCCTGTCGGAACGTCTGTATAATTACAGGATCCGCGTCAATTCGATCATGAGCAATTATTTTAACAAGAAGCCTAAGAACAAGTATGACCGTTACAGGGTGTGCAATTTCGTCTATGACTTTTTACGCGGGAAAGGGCTGCTTGAGGCCAACCTGGCGGCCGTTTCCGATTTTTACCGCCGGCAGACGGGGATGATGTTTTTCGATTTGTTTACCGCAGACGAATTGCGGAAAATGACTGACGAGATGAATGCCCGGCAACTGGACTGTCTGTTTGCCGTCCGGCGCGGCAAAATATTTTCCGCACCGCGGGCAGGGCTGGAAGAGGCAGGCTGGGGAAAGCTGCTGAAATATATGCTGTTGTCGGGGATAACCGTCGGCCGGCGCAAAAAAATGCTGAAAAAGGAAGAAAAAACGGTTCGCAGCCAGCTGCGGATGAAAAAAATCCTGAAAAAGGCGGGCTGAAAAGCCGCAGAAAAGGGAAGTACCGCGTTTCCCTTCTTTTTCTTATCGCGGGAAAGCCGTGTACGGATATACAAAAAACCCCGGGGAAATCCGGGGTTTTTCAAACTGGCGCGCTCCGGGCGATTCGAACGCCCGACCCACAGCTTAGAAGGCTGTTGCTCTATCCTGCTGAGCTAGGAGCGCATCTCAACAACGATTTTCAGGTATGTAAATTGCACATTTTTTACCGCTTGTCAACAAGATATTTGAGAAAAACGGCTTTTAACCGGCAAAAGCCGAACGGGTTGCAAATAAGCGGACATGCTGTTATAAGAACGGACAGGGATTCTCTTTTTTAGAAAGGCAAACAAAATGAACATATTGGCCGAAGCTGCCGGTTATATTGCCGGCCTCTGCATAGCCACCTGTTTTCTGCCGCAGACCTTGCGGACGATCAGAAGCAAAAACGTGCAGGAGCTGTCGCTGACGAGTTATGTCATTTACTGTACGGGCATGGTCTGCTGGGTTTTTTACGGCATTTATCTGCATTCGGTGCAGATGATTCTGTTTAACCTGATTTCGCTTTATTTTGCCGGCACGATTTTGTTTATGATCGTAAAATACAAGAAGAAAGACTGATTGCGGCGGCATGTCAGCGGCCGCCGCAGTTTTGCGCCAGATAGTCGTTATAGGCTCTGACCCGGCGGTTGTATGCTTCCGCCTTTTTCCGGGCTTCTTCGGCCAGCCGCCAGGCTTCGGTCGGAGAAGGGGCGTTTTCGATCAGGCGGGCATAGCCGCCGATTTCTTCCGCCGTGCGGCGCGGAGGTTTCAGCCTGTCGGCTTCCGCCTGCTTGTCCGGCGGACAGAGAAATTCTCCGTTTTTCAACGGCGGCGGCGTCTCCTGCGGAATTTCGCGGAAGTTGAAGAAAAGGGAAACGGCGCCGAGGAGGGCGGCCGTTGTCCAGATGATTTTAGCCGTTTTGGTCATTTCGGCTCCGGGTGGTGTCGCGTACTTTGCGGATAACGCTTAAGAGATAGACGACGCCGAGTCCCATTATCGCAACCGCGCCGTTCTGCGAACCGAACAGATCGGAGGCAAAACCCATCAGCAGCGGAAATACGGCGCCGCCGAAAATGCCCATGATCATCAGTCCCGAAATTTCGTTTTTCTTTTCCGGCAGATGCAAAATCGCCTGCGAGAACATGATCGGGAACAGGTTGGCGTTGTTAAAGCCGATCAGGGCGATACAGGCGTAAAGCGCGGCCGAACTTCGGAAAAGCAGCAGACCGAGCATGCCGGCGGCCAGAAGAAAGATGCTGACGGCATAGAAACGGCGGGTGGAAAAGTTGGCGAGAATGAAGGTGCCGGCCAGGCAGCCCATCGTTCTGAACAGAAAATAAACGCTGGTGGCATAGCCCGCTTCGGTCAGGCTCAGTCCGAGCTTGTCCATGATAATCCGCGGTGCGGAAACGTTGGTGCCGACGTCTATGCCCACGTGGCAGACGATGCCGATGAAGCAGAGCAGGACGGTCGTATCGCCCAAAAGCGAAAAGCATTCTTTGAAGGTAGAGGCGCGTCCGGTCATTTCTTCTTCTTTGATCTTTTCAAACGAAAGCGCTGCCGCGGCAATGACGCCCTCAACCAGATAAACGGCGAATAAAAGCCGCCAGTTGTTGAAATGCAGGGCGCCCCAGGCGGCGATGATCGGCGCCGTGAAAGCGGCGATGGCTTTTACGAACTGGCCGAAGGTGAGGGCCGAAGACAGGCGTTTGTCGCTGACGATGTTGGACAGCAGGGGGTTGAGCGACACCTGCATGACGGCGTTGCTGATGCCGAGCAGCGAGAAAGATATGAGGATCAGCGGCAGGTTGTAGTCAATGAGCGGAATAATCAGCGCGACGGAGGTGAGCACCAGGCTGAGAATCACGGTTTTGCGTCGGCCGATCTTGTTCATCAGCATGCCGGTCGGCACCGAGCAGACAAGAAACCAGAAGAAAACCATTGAAGTGAAAAGGTTGGCGACCGAGTCCGAGAGTTCAAAGTCTTTTTTGACATAGTTGGTGGCAATGCCGACCAAATCGACGAAGCCCATGGCGAAAAAGGCGAGCATGATCGGAACGAGCTTCAGCAGTATGTGAGATCTTTTTTCCATTTTTCTATCCTTTCAAATCCGGGGTGTATGCGGGCCAGGCGCCGGGGCGGGTACAAACGAAGGCGGAAACGCGGACGGCGTCGCGATGGGCCTGTTCCATCGTTTTGCCGGTCAGGATTCCGTAAACGAAAGCGCCGGAAAAGGCGTCGCCGGCGCCGACGGTGTCGACGACTTCGACTTTGGGCGTGGGCAGGTATGAACGGGCCTGCGGCGAGTAGATGACGCTGTAGTTTTCGCCGGCGGTAAAAATCAGATAACGCAGTCCGTATTCTGCCAGCAGGGTGCGGCAGACCTCCTCGTCGGAACCGGCAAGGGAAAACAGTCGGCGGACGGTAAGTATTTCGTCGTCGTTGATTTTGAAAACGTCGGCATAATTCAGAAATTCGCGGATCAGCCCGGCATCGTAATAGCGTCCGCGCAGGTTGACGTCAAAGAATTTGAGAGCCGAGGACGGCGCCTGTTCAAGCAGGCGGACGACGCTTCGGCGGCTGACAGGGGTTCTTGAAGCGAGCGTTCCGTAACAGACGGCGTCTGCACGGCGCACGATTTCCAAAGCCCGGCGTTCGCACGGAATGTAGTCCCAGGCGACGTCTTCGACAATGGTATAAGAAGGGATGCCGTTTTTGAGTTCGACCAAAACCTTTCCGGTCGGGCGGGGAACCCGGGCGATCAGGTGGGCAATGCCGTTTTGGTTTAATTCCCGCAATATTTCGTCGCCGTCCGGGTCATTGCCGACCGCGCTGATTGCATAGCCTTCGGCGCCCATGGCCGCGGCGTGGTAAACGAAATTGATCGGCGCGCCGCCGGCGCGTCTGCCGCCGGGGAGCATATCCCACAGGATTTCTCCGATTCCGACGACGACGGGTTTTTTCTTTTCGGTCATGGCAATATGTCCTCTGCATAAAAATTATATGCCGATATAATACCATATATTCATCTGCCGATCAATCTTTAAGAGTGCGCCGGAAAGTTGACGGAACAAAAAAGGCTGCCGTCCCGGGAGGGAGGCAGCCGAAAATGCGGCGAACGGCGTCAGCCGGCGATGAGAAAGCCTGCGGCCAGAACGACGTTTGCCAGAAAAACATGGCCGACCACCAGGAAGGTGACGTTTGTTTTGGACGACAGTCCGCGTTTTTTGAACAGGGACGGCCGACGCGAAACAAGTGTCAGGACGGTCGTAACCAGCGTCGTAAACAGCAGCAGATGAACCGTCGCCGCCACCGGCAGGAAAAGCCCGTTGTCAAAGTGCGTTGCGACCGGAAAAACGAGCAGCGCCGTGAGAACGGAAATCCCGAAACAGGCGGTACGGGGGATCATTTGATGTTTCCGCCGGCAGAGCAGGGTCACAAGGCCGCAGGCGACGGCAGACGGTACGGTGAAAGCCAGTGTCGCAGGGCCGGCCAGAAGGCAGGTAAAACCGCCGAAAGCGACGGTAAACGTCAGCAGCAGCGGAAAATGCCAGCGGCGGACGTTTCTGTGGCCGATCAAAAGGATCAGAAAACTGATTATTGACACGAAACACAACACGTCACGGATGGCGTCGGTTGTCCGGTCAAAGAAACAGACAAGGGGCGTTAACGCCCACATGACCAGCGAAGCGGCCGCAAAAATTTTGAACAGGACTTTGAAGGCGTATACCGACAAGTCGTTTGCTTTCTCTCTGTCAGTGTTCAGGTCGGAGACACTGAAAAAGGCATTTTTATCCATAAGTATAAAGGTTAATAATTATCAATGGGTGTCATTATAAGAAAATGGACAAAAAAGTCAAGCGGGAAAGCCGTCCGAAAGATGCACGCACGGAAAAAAGGGAGAATTTTGCAGAGTTTCGCAATAATTGATTTTTTGCCTTGAACGATAAATTTAAAATAGTATTTTAGGGGTAAAACAGATCAAGGAGAAGAAAATGGCTGAATATAAAACCAAAGTGCTGATTATCGGATCCGGTCCGGCCGGCTATACCGCGGGCATTTATGCCGCGCGGGCGGGAATGCGTCCGGTACTGGTCAGCGGGCTGCAAAAAGGCGGACAGCTGACGATCACCACCGACGTGGAAAACTTTCCCGGCTTTCCCGAACCGATCAACGGCGGCGAACTGATGCAGAGAATGCATGACCAGGCGGTCAACGTCGGCGTGGAGATTGTCGATGACCAGATTTCGGAGGTCGATTTTTCCGCCCGTCCGTTTGTGCTGATTTCCGAAGGGGCCAATTCCTACCGGGCGGAAAGCGTAATCATTGCCACCGGCGCTTCGGCCCGCTGGCTGGGACTGGAAAATGAGGAAAAGTTCCGCGGCTTCGGCGTTTCCGGCTGTGCGACCTGCGACGGCTTCTTTTACCGCAACAAGGACGTGGCGGTTGTCGGCGGCGGCAATACGGCGGCGGAAGAAGCGCTTTATCTGGCCGGCATCGCGCGCAGCGTCACGCTGGTTCACCGCCGCGACGAACTGCGGGCGGACAAGGTTTTGCAGGAACGCATCAAAAGCAACCCGAAAATCATCGTTGAGTGGGACAGCGTGATCGACGACATTATCGGCGGCGACAATCCGAAAGGCGTCACCGAAATCAGGGTTAAAAACCTGAAAACGGACAAATACAAAAACATTGCGGTCGCCGGCGTGTTTATTGCCATCGGCCACAAACCGAACACCGAAATTTTTAAAAACGCGATTGTGCTTGACAACCAGGGGTATATCGTGACCGTGCCGGGCAGCTGCCAGACCAGTGTGCCGGGCGTGTTTGCGGCGGGCGACGTCAAGGATTCCGTTTACCGGCAGGCAGTGACGGCCGCCGGTTCCGGCTGTCAGGCCTTTCTCGAAGCGCAGCGTTTTTTGCAGGAAGAATGATTATTGCCGGGGCGGAACCGGGCAGCTGCCTTTGGTTTCGCCGACGGCTTCCGCTTCGGGTTCCGGACGGGTGTTGTTGGGGAAGGAACAGCCGCAGTTGTCGTCTTCACGACAATCGCATTTTTCCTCAAAGTTTTCGATAATCATCTTTTTTTCCGATTTTTTCATGGATAAATCTCCTGCAAGCGATAAAACAAAACCGGACTTTTCAAAAAGTCCGGTTTTATATTTATGCGCGGCAAAAAGATTTTAAAGAGGATCAGTAAATGACCTCAAGAATTTCAAAAGACTTCTTTCCGCCCGGCGCCGTATATTCCGCTACGTCGCCCACTTCTTTGCCGATCAGCGCCTTGGCCAGCGGCGAGGAAAGGGAAATCTTGTTTTTTTCGATGTCGGCCTCATAGTCGCCGACGATCTGGTATTTGCTTTCCTTGTCGGTGTCTTCGTCAACCACCAGAACCACGGCGCCGAAGCGGACGATGTCGCCTTTGTTGAGGCTGGGATCAATAACCTGGGCGCGGCTGATAACCGCTTCCAGTTCCTGAATGCGCCCTTCGATAAAGCTCTGCTTTTCCTTGGCGGCCGAATATTCCGCGTTTTCCGAAAGGTCGCCGTGCGAACGGGCTTCGGCAATCGCGGCAATGATGTTGGGGCGTTCGACGCCTTTCAAATTCTTCAGTTCCTGCTCAAGTGCAGTGAACCCTTCCTTGGTCAAAGGGAACTTATCCATTTTTCTCACCTCTATGCTAAAAATTAAAAAATTTGACTGCGAAAAGGTTTACCTTTCACAGCCATTGCTTTTGTAAGTTGATGAAAAGGAATATAACACCGGGAAAAGAATTTGGCAAGCAAATTTTGCGGTGAATAAGCGTTTTTTCGCTATACACGGTTTGGGCATATGATATAATAAGGCGGTAATTTTGACTTTTCCGGAGAACTGACGATGAAAAAGACTTATATGCTGGCGGCAGCCGTTCTGACTTTTGTTGCAGCCGATGCGCAGGCGATAGACAGCACCGGCTGCGGGCTCGGTTCCATGGCCTGGCGCGGCGTTTCGGGCCCCGAAGCGCAGATTTTGGCGGTTACCACCAACACTTCCACCGGCAGCCAGACGTTCGGCATCACTTTCGGCACTTCCGGCTGCGATCCCGACGGACGGGTCACCGGCGGAACGCAGAAAATGGTTCTTCGCTTTATCGAAAACAATATGGAACAATATGCCCTTGACGCCGCCCGCGGCGAGGGGGAAACGCTGGACACGCTTGCCGGCATGCTGAATATGGACAAACGGACGTTTGCCGAAAAATCGCGGCAGAATTTTGCCCGCATCTTTCCCGACGGCAACGTTGACGCCGTTTATGTCACCGGGAAGATTTTTGAAGTCGTCAAAGCCTGATCCGCTGTCGGCGGTTTCCGTGCGGACGGTCGAAACCGCCTTGATGTCCGCCCATGAAATTTCTTCTGTTCAGTCTTTTGCTTTTGTGCGGCGCTTCCGCCGCAGCCGCTGATGATATCCGGTTGGCGGAAGATCCGCAGTGGCTGGCACTCGTCCATTATCGTCCGGGTGTTTTTTCCGGCTGTCGCGGCACCATTGACAGCGAAGATTTTTATCTGGCGGAAAACGGACGGACGGACCCTGCGGCGGAGCTGGAGGCAACCGTTCGCCTGTTTGCCCAGGGGAATGACAAAGACAAGATCTGTCGTTTCCCCGCAAGATACATATTTCTTAAAAACAAAAGAATGGTCGACAAAATTGATGTAAAATGTGAAGAGTTTGACCGGTTTAAGAAAGATTTGCGCCCGGCCGGCGCCACGCTTTTGTTTACCGATGCTTACATGAACAATCCGTCTTCCCTGTTCGGCCATACGCTGCTCAGAATTGACACGGCGCGCAAAGGCACTCAGCTTCTGGCCCACGGCGTCAGTTACGGCGCTTTTACGAAAGGGGCGGAAGGCACTCTGTTGTATGCCGTCAGGGGGCTTGCCGGCGGTTATTACGGCGGCTGGACGGTCAAGCCGTATTATGACGTCATCAACATGTACAACAACATCGAGAACCGGGACATTTGGGAAATGAAGCTGAATTTTTCTCCGGCCGAACTGGAAATGCTGGTGGCGCATTTGTGGGAAGTCGGCCATACCCGGACCCGTTATTATTTCTTTACCAAAAACTGTTCGTACATGCTGCTTGAAGTTTTGGATGCGGTGCGGCCGGAAGCCGGGCTGGCGGCGCGTTTTCCGCTGCATGCAATCCCCCTGGACACGGCCAAGGCGGTCTATCGTTCGCCGGGATTGGTCAAGGGCGTCAGCTACCGGCCGTCAAGACGGACGCGGATCGTTTTTCAGGCCCGCCGGATGACGGCGGCACAAAGACAGTCTCTGCTGCCGGCGGCGGAAGGAAAAACGGCGGCGGTGTCCGATCTGACGGAAAAAGAGCGGGCAGAGGTGCTGGAAACGGCTTATCAGTATGTGCAGTATTTGTACGTGGCGGAAGACATAGAACTGGCGGAATACCGACGTCGCAGTTTTGCCCTGTTGTCTGCCCGCAGCCGGCTGCAGGTGCCGGCCGGCGCAAAAGAAGAAAAGCCGGTCGGCAGGACGCCGCTTGCCGCCCATGAATCAATGCGGGTTTCGGTCGGCGCGGGAAGCCGGAACGGCAACGCTTTTCAGGAATTTGCGTTTCGCCCGGCATATCATTCGCTTGAAGACGACGATTTCGGGCTGCTGCCCGGAGCCGAAATTAATTTTCTGAATCTGAGGCTTCGTCGTTACGATCGTACGGACAAAACGGTTTTAAACCGGCTGGACGTTCTCGGCATCCGGTCGCTGTCGCCGGCGGACGAACTGTTTTCTCCGTTGTCTTTTACCGTTTCCCTTGCTCTCGCGCGGGAGGAATATCCTGCAACCGGCCGTGAAGGATATGTGCTGAACGGCAGCGTCGGTGCCGGCAAAACGGTTGCCGCCGCAGACAATCTGTATTTCTACGCGTTGGCCGGGGTTGCCGGCGGATACGGCGGTTTTCTGCCGCGCAATCAGTATGCGGCAATAGAGCTGACGGCGGGTCTGTTTGCCGGTTTTGACCGTTTGAAACTGTTGGCGGAAGCGAAAAAAAGCTTTTCTTCGTCCTCTTTTGCCGAGCGGATCCGGTATCGGGCGGAGGCGGGAATGCCGCTGGCGAAAAACTGGTCGCTGGCGGCGGAATATTTTTTTGACGATAACGCAGGGAAAGACAATGATGAAGAATTTTCCGTTTCCGTTCGTTATTATTTCTGAACTTTTGTCGAAAAAGCTTGCGGAGTGACAAAATAACGACTATAATGCAAACATTGAAAAAATTATTTTGCTTTATGCGTTGTTAATATTATTACACCGTCTTCAAACAGCGAAAATGTTTTTTCTTTTGTTCAATTTTAAAAACTAACTATATGAAAAAGATTAAGAAAACGATCAAAAACACGATGGCATGGGCAATGGAAAGCGATTTTCGCCTGTTTGCCGTCATCTGCGAAGTCTGTGCCGTTTTTTTTACGGTGTGGGCATGTTGCAGCGAAGTTTGTTTTTTCTGGCAGGAGATTGTTTTTTTGTATGCTCTTCCGTTTGCGGTATGGGCAGGCGAAAAAGTTTTGGTCTTTTTGCTGGCGCTGCTGATGACGGCCGTCGAATTGTTTGAGCAAAAGACGGAAAAAAATTAAGTTCGCAAACAATTGCGGATAAGACAGAAAAACGGCATCTTTGTAAAGATGCCGTTTTTTTGCAACCGGAAAACCTTCGGCCGGGCAGGGCTGCCGGTCGGCGAAAACGGCTTTTCTTTTTCAGACATGATGTTTGTCTTGCATTTTGCCGATAACCGTTATAGTTTTTATAACAAAACGCAATATAAGGAGAAAAACATGTTAAGAGAAGACATTCAAAACGCGATTAAAGAGGCGATGAAAAATCATGAAACCGAGCGTCTGAGCACGGTACGGATGATTTTGGCCGGGGTTAAGGAAAAAGACGTTGACGCCCGCGGCAAGGGAAAAGAATGTGCAGGCGATGCCGATCTCCTGTCGATGATGCAGACGATGATCAAACAGCGTCAGGAATCCGCCAAAATGTACCGTGACGGCGGCCGTGAAGAGCTGGCGGCGAAAGAGGAAGCGGAAATTTCCGTAATTCAGAGTTTTCTGCCCAAACAGATGAGCGAGTCCGAAGTCGAAGACGCCGTCCGCGCGGCGATTACCGAAACCGGCGCCGCCTCGATGAAGGACATGGGAAAGGTGATGGGCGCCTTAAAGGAAAAATATGCCGGGCAGATGGATTTCGGCGCGGTTTCCGGCAAAATCAAGGCAATGCTGGGTTAAGTTGAGCTAAAAAGCGAATGGAAACCGACTTTCAGAAATTTCTTGACGAACTGCGCGCGCGGGTTTCGGTGGCCGAAGTTGTCGGCGCCAAAGTCAAACTGGTGCGCAAGGGCCGCGAATATATGGGACTTTGCCCGTTTCACAACGAGAAGACGCCGTCTTTTACGGTCAACGAGGCCAAAGGCTTTTACCATTGTTTCGGTTGCGGGGCGCACGGCGACATCATCAAGTTTGAGATGGAAGCCAACGGCCTGCCGTTTATGGATGCGGTGACCAAACTGGCCAACAAAGCCGGCCTCCGGGTGCCGCAGATTCACAAAGAAAGTCCGGAAGAGGTGCAGAAACGCAGTTCCTGGTATGAAATTACCGAACTGGCGGCTGCCTATTTTGAGAAAAACCTGCGCCTGACCGCCGGGCGGGAGGCAATGGCCTATCTGGCGCGGCGCGGCTTTGACGAAAACATCATCAAAAAGTTCCGGCTCGGTTACGCGCCCGACAACAACGGACTCAAGGCCTGGCTGGCGTCAAAAAACGTGAGCGAAAGCGACATGATCGAGCTGGGACTGGCGGTGCTGTCGGAGAAAAACGGCAAGCTGTACGATTTTTTCCGCGACCGGGTGATCATTCCGATCATGGACAAACGGGGCCGGGTGATCGCTTTCGGCGGCCGGGTAATGGGCGATGGTCAGCCGAAGTATCTGAACTCTCCGGATACGCCGGTTTTTAACAAACGCCGGGTGTTGTACAATTTGAACTATGCCCGCGACAAGGCGTTTGAAAAAAGGCGGATCGTCGTCTGCGAAGGTTACATGGACGTGATTGCCCAGGCCAAATACGGCTTTGACTATGCGGTAGCGCCGCTCGGCACCGCCCTGACGGAAGAACAGATTGCGGAAGCCTGGAAAATCTGTCCGGAGCCGACGCTGTGTTTTGACGGCGACAATGCCGGCATCCATGCCGCCATCCGTTCGATTGACCGGGCGCTGCCGATTTTGAAAGCCGGCTATTCACTGAAATACGTTTTTCTGCCCGACGGCATGGATCCCGACGAATTTTTGAAAGCCAAAGGCGCCGACGAATATGAAAAGGCGCTGGAAAACACGGTGCCGCTTGCCGACCTCTTGTGGCGCAAGAACGTCGAGGCTGTTGTCGCCGACACGCCGGAACAAAAGGCTCTGTTTGAAAAAACGCTGCTGGAGGAAGTGGCGAAGATTGCCGACGAAAAAGTGCGCGGTTATTATCTGCAGGACATGAAAAACCGGATTTACGAGCGTTTTCGCCGGCCGGCGCGGGAAGAGCGAACGGAAAGAAACACCGATTACCGGCGAAGTGCCGACGGGAGCGGACGCAAGAAAAACGACAAAACGGCAAAGGCGGTTGCCCGGCCGCAGCCGGTGAGGATTACGCTGGACGAACTGGTCGGCAAATTTATTGCCGCGGCGATGTTCTGTTATCCGTGCCTGATCGGGGAATATGAAGAAAAAGCCGGCATGTTTGAAATCAAGGACAGCGGTCTGAAGCTGCTGCTGGAAAAAATGGCGGAAGTTTATCACCGGGACGAACCGGCGGACAGCGGCGCGTTGTATACGGCGCTGAAAGAAGAGGAAGCTTCCGGTTATGTCGACCGTCTGTGGGAAGTGAAGATGCTTCGTCAGCAAAATCCGGATCTGCGCAAGCTCCGGCATGACATTGACAACAAGATCCTCGAGATGCAGCTTCGCCAGCTGGAAAACGAGATTAAGGAATGCCTGCGGGAGATTGAAACCGCCGAGTCGTTCCCGAATGAGACTTACCGGCGCTACGAAATGCTGAAAAAAGAGCGGGAAACCCTTTTGGCCGAACAGCAGGCCGATCCTTCGCTTTAGGGCAGAAAACGGCCGGTATATTCACTTTGGTTGTATTGTCGTTTGCAAAAGGTTAATTATTTATAAACAGTACTGTTGACAAATTGACAATAAAACTCTAAAAAAGAGCCGCTAGCAACTTGTTTGCCGGATGCAACGTCCGGCTGAAAAATCGATTTTTGGGAAAAAATATGTCAGACACAGAAAATCAGGACTTTTATGAAGCAGGCGCAGCGGATGCCCCGCTGATTGACAGTTTGGGCAGCGCTATCAAACGGATTGTCGAAAAAGGCAAAACCCGCGGCTATATTACGGTGGAAGAGCTGAACAAGGCTTTGCCGTCGGAAAAAGAGTCTTCCGAACAGATCGAAGACATTATGTCCGAAATTTCCGATATGGGAATAAGCATCATCTCGGAATCGGAAGCGGACAATTTTGAACCGGAAGAAGAAGCCGAAGAAGACGAAGACTATGAGGAGACCGGCAATTTCGACGAAAAGGAAATGGGGCGTTACGACGACCCCGTCCGTATGTATTTAAAAGAAATGGGGTCGGTCGAACTGCTCTCCCGTGAAGGGGAAATTGCGATCGCCAAGCGGATTGAGGCCGGCAAAACGGTTATGATCGACGGCTTGTGCGAAAGCCCGATGACGATTAAGGCCATCGCCGGCTGGAAAGATGACCTTTTGTCGGGCAAAATGCAGTTGCGCGACGTGGTCGATCTGGAAATGATGTACGGCGATGATCCGGAAGCCCTCGTTTACGAAGACGAGGAAAGCACGCCGGTCGACAGCCTGGAAAAAGTGGTAGCCGAGCTGGAAAAAAAGGAAAATCTCGACGATATTGACGAGGACCTGGAAGACGACATGGACCTGGAAGACGCCGTTGACGACGAAGACGGCGCGGACGAAGACGAGGACGCTGCCGACATTGACGGCGAAAGCGACGTTGATCCTGCCGACGGCGGCGAGCATCTGGACGATGCCGGCGACGGCGTGGGCGGTCATTCTTCCGCTTCCGTCTCCGCCATGGAAGAGGCGTTGTGGGAACCGGTGCTGGAAATTCTTACCAAAATCTCCAGCTATTATGACGATTTGAAGAAAATCCAGAGCCAGCGGGTGGAGGCCATTCTGGCCGGCAAGAGCATCAAACCGGCGGTTGAAAAGAAATATGTTCAGGTCAAGAAGGAACTGGTCGAACTGATGAGTTCCATTCACCTCAACGCGGTGCGGATCGAACAGCTGGTGGAACAGCTGAACGATCTTAACAAACGCCTGATGGGGCTGGAGGGAAAACTGCTGCGTTATGCTCTGGCATGCAAAATCAAGCGTGAAGATTTTTTGGAAGCTTATCAGAAGTCGGAGCTTGACCCCAACTGGGTAGAAAACGTTTCGCACAAAAAAGACAAACACTGGCAGGAATTTGTCACCAAGTACGGCACCGAAGTGCTGGAACTGCGCGACAGCGTTGCCCGCATGGCGCAGGAATGCGGACTGCCGATTACCGAATACCGCCGGATGGTCGATACCATCAAAAAGGGCGAACGGGAAGCCGAACGTGCCAAAAAGGAAATGATCGAGGCCAATCTGCGGCTGGTAATTTCGATTGCCAAAAAGTATACCAACCGCGGGCTGCAGTTCCTGGATCTGATTCAGGAAGGCAACATCGGTCTGATGAAGGCGGTTGACAAATTCGAATATCGCCGCGGCTATAAGTTTTCGACTTATGCCACTTGGTGGATCCGTCAGGCGATTACCCGTTCGATTGCCGATCAGGCGCGGACGATCCGTATTCCGGTGCATATGATCGAAACCATCAACAAACTGGTGAGAACCTCAAGACAAATGCTTTCGGAAATGGGACGGGAACCGGTGCCGGAAGAACTGGCGGCGCGGCTTTCGATGCCGCTTGAGAAGGTGCGCAAGGTGATGAAGATTGCCAAAGAGCCGGTCAGCCTGGAATCGCCCGTCGGTGACGAAGAAGATTCCTCCCTCGGCGATTTTATCCCCGACGAGAGCGCTTTGCAGCCGCTTGATTCCGCGATCCATACCAACCTGAAAGAAACCTGCACGCGGATTTTGTCTTCGCTGACGCCGCGCGAGGAACGCGTTCTACGGATGCGTTTCGGCATCGGTATGAACACCGACCATACGTTGGAAGAGGTCGGCCAGCAGTTTAACGTCACCCGTGAACGCATTCGTCAGATCGAGGCGAAAGCTCTACGCAAGCTCAAACATCCGAGCCGTTCGCGCAAACTGCGTTCGTTTCTGGATCAATAAACTTCTGCCGACCGACGCAAGCAGTATATTAACTGTTCCGAACTGTATTTGTCCGGCCAACGGGCTGTGCAAGCCCGACGGCCGGGCAGAAGGTCTGCATCCGCCTGCTTGCGCAGACGTGAGCCGTAAAAGCAAAGCCCCGGTTTTTCCGGGGTTTTGCTTTATTGCGTTTCTAACAGCAACCCCTCGTTTTTCTCGGGGCAGAATGCTTTAGTGCCGAAACAACACCGTTCTGCGTCTTTGATCATGGTCAAGCCGCAGGCTTTGCCGCTGTTTTGGAAAAACAGAATTGCCGGAAAAGTTCTGCGCCGGATGTAAATTGCATGGCTTGCGGCTTTGTCTGCAGGCTTTCTCCGTCTGATGCAAAAGAGTGAACATTGCTTTCAGGGAGCAAAACCGCGCGAGACTGCCGGCCGGGCCGGAGTTTTTTCTGAGGCGGAAAAGGGACGGAAGACGGGGCGGAAAGACGGAAACGCGAGCCGACAAAAGTGGAAAAAAGAAAAACGGAAAGGTGAAGCATTAACGGCGCAGGAAAGGGCAAAGCGAGGGAAAAAAGGAAATGTTGCGAAGAAGAGAGGCAAATGCGGCAAAGAACGGCGAAGAAGTCGTTGCGGCAAGGCAGAAAATGCCGGCAAAAGAAGAAGGCGGCAGAAAGAGTATGGACGGAAAGGTTCGTATAAAATGACGATATTGTTGTAACGTGAGGAAGAAGAAGCGTAAACGGAAAGCAGGAAAGAGGAATGTTGTGTTCCCCAAACAGGTTTGCAAATCAACAAACCGTATGGAGTTATTGCCGGTTCAGACCAATGCCGCAATTCGGCAATTATATCCGTCAGCCGTTAAACAAATCTTACGACGAAACAAGGCGGAAGGGAAACGCCGGCAGAAAAGTCTTGTTTCCCGGCCGTGTCGGCGCTATTATCAAAAAAATCGGAGACTTTTTCAAAGGAGACTATCTGCAAATGACATGCAATTATTCGGATGAAGACAAACGGCAAATGCTGATCACGGCCAAGTCCAGAAACAAATCGAGGTTGCGGGAACTGATTGATTTCTGCCGTCTTTCCGGTTTTCGGAAACTGGGGATTGCAACCTGTGCCGGCGTACTTGTCTACGGCGCCCGGCTGGCCCGATTGCTGGAAGAGGCCGGTTTTGAGGTTTTTATCATCAACTGCAAGGAAAGCGGGCTGAAGGCTTCCGAGCTCAACGAGGAGTTGCGCGGGCCGAGCTGCGATCCGTTGTCGCAGGCGGAATATTTAAACGGCAAAGGCACCGAGCTGAACATTATCGTCGGCCTTTGTCTCGGTCACGGACTGTTGTTTGAAAAGCATTCGGCGGCGCCGGTGACGACTTTTCTGGTCAAAGACTTTGCCACCGGACATAAAACGGCGGAAAGTCTGGTGTGAGGGCTGAGGCTGCCGGAGAACGGCGGCGGTTATTTTCCGGCTTCTTTCTTTTTGCCCGGCAGATGTTTGATTTTTTCGTCAACGATGTAAAGCGGCCGGCGTTTCACTTCAACGAAAATTTTGGCGATATATTCGCCGATGACGCCCAGGGAAAGAAGCTGCACGCCGCTGAAGCAGGTAATGAGGGTGATGGTTGACGACCAGCCGGCAACGGTTCCGCGGGCGTTCCAGGTAAACAGGATGCGGATGATGAAAGCGGCGCCGAGCAGCGAAATGAGAAAGCCGAGCAGGGTAACCAGCCGGAGCGGTACGATTGAAAAGCTGGAAACGCCGTTCCAGGCAAAGGCCAGCATTTTTTTCAGCGGATATTTGGTGGTGCCGGCGGTGCGGGGCGTGCGGCTGTAATACACGCTGTCCGACTTGAAACCGACCAGCGGCACCACCGCGCGCAGAAACAAATTGCGTTCGGGAAAACGTTTCAGCTGTTCGACGGCCCGCCGGGTCATCATTCTGAAATCCGCGTGATTGTAAACGATTTTGACTCCGAGCATCAGCAGCAGCCGGTAAAAGGCCTGGGCGCTTACCCGTTTGAACCAAGTGTCGGAAGAGCGTTCCCTGCGGACGCCGTAAACGATGTCGGCGCCGGCTTTGATTTTTTGGAGCATTTCAACGATGCAGTCGGGATCGTCCTGCAAATCGGCATCGATGGTGACGTAGATGTCGGCTTCGTTATCAAACATGCCTGCCAGGATGGCGCTCTGGTGACCGAAGTTGCGTGACAGCCGCAGGGCCTCGAAGAAGGGAGTTTTGCCGACGCCCTTTTTTAATATCTGCCATGTATTGTCGGCGCTGCCGTCGTCGACGAACATAACCCTGCTGTTTTTGTCGATCAGCTTTTCTCCGAGCATTTTGTTCATCAGCGTTTCCATGCGCTTAAGCGTCGAGGGCAGCGCTTCTTCTTCGTTGTAGCAGGGAATGACAATCAGCAGTTTTTTTCCGGACATCGTTTTCCTCCTTGGTGTGTACAGCTTCCGTTTTTTGTTAGACAACATTTCAAAGCTATGTTAAATAATAAACGATTTGGAATAATCTGCAATAATTAAGTTTAATCCCTTTCCGGCGGCAGACCATGGCAAAAGTTTCGGATATGCGGAACGTTTTCTTTTTCGTTGGCAGGGAACCCGAAAAAATGAAGCGGAATTTTCAGACGGCATTTTGTTATGAACATCCATCAGCGGGAGATGAAAAATGGTTAAAGTTTCGGTCCTGATTCCTTTTTACAATTCGGAAGCTTTTCTCAAACCCTGCATCGACAGCGTGTTGCGGCAGACTTTTACCGATTTTGAGTTGATTTTGCTCAACGACGGTTCGACCGACGGTTCGGAACGGATCGTGAAAGAATATGACGATCCGCGGATCAGATATTATTCCAACGGCAAAAACCTAGGCATTCCCGTCAGTCACAACAAGCTGATGGACTATGCGCGGGGCGAGTATCTGGCACTGGTCGACAGTGACAACCTGTGTTGTCCGGACCGCCTGGAAAAGCAGGTGAAATATCTGGACGAACATCCGGACGTGACCATTGTCGGCAGTTGGGGAAAGCTGTTCAACCATATGCCGGCAAAGTCGCTTTTCGCCAAAGTCAAAAAGTTTGTCATCAACATGGGCTGGGTCTGGTGCCAGCCGGAGGTCGTGACGATGGAAGAAACGCTCCGCGGCAACACCTGCATGCATTCTTCAATGATGATCAGACACCGGGATTTTCAGGCCAAAAACATTCGTTATGACCCCGGTTTTGCGGTGGCGGAAGATTATGACCTGCTCCGGCAGACGCTTGCCGGCGGCCTGAAGATTCGCAACATCGGGGAAGTGTTGTTTTTGTACCAGCTGCACAGCGACAACATTTCGATCACCAAGAAGCAAATGATGAGAGAAGCCGATGCCAGGGTTAAGCAGGACATCCGCAAGTTTCTCAAAATCGAAAAATATCGTCCTTATCCCTATTGGCTGGTTATTTTGCGCAAGCTCAGGCTGGAAATGTTTTTATGATTGAGATTCCGTGGCTAAGAAGCGATGTTGCCGCCAATATCCGGAACAATTTCGCCTTTTATTTCGGTTATGAGCGCTTTGGCCTTTATGCCGCATGCGTTGCCGCGGTCATTGTCCTGAACTGTATGGCGGTAAAGTTTTTCTTTGCCGGAGAATATCGTTTTTCCGCCGGAGACCGGCGTTTTTTCTTTAACCGGAAGGACAAATCCGAGCTGGCGGGTGCGGCGGCGCTGGCTTTTTCGTTTCTGTTGTATGCGCTCAATCTGTTTTCGCTTGAGCTTTCGGTGTTCGGCAATTATGATCAGATGGTGGTTAACAACATTCTCGACATGCGGCGCGGGTTGCAGCCGGTTTTCACTTCCATGCGCTTTAATCCGGCAGCAGGAATCGATCACAACATTATTTACGGCATTACGCATCATTATGCGCTGATCGGCGGCTGGGTTTTGCTTAAGCAGGCGCTTTGCCTGTGGCTGCTTTACAGGTTTTTTGTCTTTGTTCCGGCGGCAAGGCGCCTGTTTATGCTGGCTGCGGTCAATTTTCTGCCGGCGGTGTTCTGGGTCAACGGCATCGTTTATTCCGAGCAGAACACCTTGATTTTTGTTTTGCTCAGCCTGACGGCGCTGCAAAAATACGACGGCCGGCACGGTTTGCGGCAATTGCTGTGGTTTGCCCTGTGGGCCAACCTGGCGATTTATACCAAGGAAACCAACATTTTTGTTTACTTCGGTATATTGCTTTATCTGGTGCTGGCAAAAGTTTGGGCGGGAAAAATCACCCTTCGTTCCTTTCTCTCGCCTTTTAAAACCGTAGCAGGCATGCCGGCGGAATATATTTTGTTTTGGAGCATGCTGCTGTTTTCCGCAGGTTATTTGCTGCTAAGCAACCTTTTGACCGACGGCGCCTATGTCAGACATCATCATCAGGAACTGCCGACGCTGCTGGCGATCAATGCGGCGGAGCTGTGTCTGGCCGCCGCGGCGCTTGCCGTGTTTGTCCGCAATGTACTGCGCCGCGGATTTGAAGAAACCGGCGCCGTGGCGGAAGGGGTGCTGAGCGGCTGCCTGATTATCGTTTACTATGTCGTTTTTCATTTGCAGATCGCCTGTTTCCCCGACCGCTACAAAACCTGGTACATGTATCTGCCTTCGGTGTTTTGTACGGCTTATCTGTTTGTCAACGTAAAGGACCGGCGGCTGCTGGCGGCGTTTTTTGTGCCGCTGATGCTCTGGTCGGCGTGGCAGAACGGCAGAATCCGGAGCCGGGAAGAAGGAACGGACCGCCGGGAACTGGCCGAATTTATGGCGTCCGTCGCCGATCGGCCGGCAGTTTTTTTCGTTTCTGGAAAAGACAGCGACGACCTGTGGAAACTGGAGTGTTTTGACAGTGCCTTGAAATATGCCGTCGGCGGAAACGACATCCGTTTTAAAACCGACATGGAAATTCCGTCTGCCAAACGGCAGATTCTTACCGGCGAAAATTATTATGGGATACGGAGGGAAGCGTCCGCGGAAGGCGACTATGCCGTCATCCGCCGGAATGAGGAAAAACGACCGGAAAACTGCGGCGAAACGGTTTGGCAAAACCGCGTTTATGAGGTATGCAGAATAAAAAACAAGGAACGGGAAGATAAGAAATGAAGCTTGTTTTAACGACGATATTTTAAAGTCGGCATGTAGACATTTCTTCCCTGTTCCGCACCGTCCGTATCCTCTTTTGCGATCCCGACAGGGAGCTGCCGCCGGCCGTGTCGGCGTACGGGCGCCGTTCTTCCCGTTTTGCCGCAAAGAAAAACTGCTGCCGGGTTAATTCCGTCAAACCTGAACAAAAGCCGAAACGAACGGAAGAGGGCGGTGTGTACATGCAATTTTGCCGTCGACAACCGCGGCCGGCCGTGATAAAGATTATTGAAAGATAAACATCAAAAGTAAAGGCAGGGACAAACACATGCGCGAAGAACCGTTGTTTAACGACGATATTTTAATTTCCATATACCGGCATTTCAATTTTTTCTTCACCTGGAGCGGTTTGATCGTATATGCGGCGATTGTGTTGGCCGTGCTGTTCCTAAACTGGCTGCTGGTGCGTTTTTTGTTTAAGCGGGAGAAGCTTTCCCTGCTGCCCGACGCAAGATATGCGTTTGCCGACGCGCCGGCGGCCAAATGGGGGGGGGTGACCGCGCTGGCGCTGTCTTTTGCCGCTTATGCCGCGGCAACTCTCACTCAGGAAAATACGCTGCTGAACAATTTTGACCTGATGAGCGTCAACGCGATAAAAAACATGTATTGGGGCAATTTGCCGATTGTTGATCCGATCCGTTTCACGCCGTTATCCAATCTTGACCAGAATCTGGTTTACGCGGTTACCCGCAACTATGCCGTAATTGACTACTGGATCGTTTTCAAACAGTTTATATGCCTGTTTCTGCTTTATCGCTTTTTTTCCTTCATTCCGGTTGTCAGACGGTTGTTTCTGCTGGCCGTGATCAATTTTCTGCCGGCGGTGTTCGTCGTCAACAACATGATCCATACCGAGCAGCTGATCCTCATTTTCGTTTTGCTCAGTTTTATGTTTCTTGACAAGTATGCCGCCACACAAAGGGCGTCGTATCTGCTGTGGTTTACGGTTTTTGCCAACCTGGCCGTTTATACCAAGGAAACGGCGGTGCTGTTTTATGCGGGACTGCTCGGTTACATGATACTGCGGCGGGTGTTCTGCGGAGAAATCGGGTTGGAATCTTTTCTTTCGCCGTTTAAGACGGTGGCACGGATGCCGGCGGAATATATGCTTTTTTGGACGTTGTTCATTTTTCTTACCTGTTATCTGCTGTTGCAGGATCCCCGGGTGGACGACGCCTATCTGCAAACTCACCATGCCGCTTTGCCGGTGGTCGTTGCCATTAACAAGTTGGTGCTGGGACTAAACGTTCTGGCTTTGCTTTTGTGGTCGGTCAAGACCCTGCGGCGCAAAGAGGAGAAAAACAACCTATTGTGCGAGGGTGTGCTGCTGGGTTGTACTTTGGTGACGGCCGTCGTTGTTTTCAAACTGCAGGTGGTGGTCATTCCGGATTATTACAAGACCTATTACCTTTATCTGCCGGCCGTGTTTTGCAGCGGTTATATTTTTTCCTTTTTCCGCCGTCGTTTGTGGCTGTGGGCACTGTTTTCGCCGATTGTCCTGTATGCCGGCTATGTCAATTACAACACCTACATGCGCGAGGAAGGAGAGGAGAGGCGCGGGGTGGCGGAGTTTATCGTTTCCCGGGCTGAAAACGAAGCCGTCAGCATCTATGTCTATTCGCAGGAAATGACGGCGCACAGATGGTGGAAGGTAACCGGCTGGGCGGCGGCGCTGAAATATCTTTATCCGGCCGGCGACATCGTGTTCAAAACGGCTTTGCGCTTTTCCGATTTCCATGTCGAAAATGATATGGATTCTTACGAAGTCCGTGTAGCGCCGCCGGTTCCCGGCGATTATATACTGGTGCATAAGATTAATTCGCCGTCGTTTGAACCCGGAAAAAATTACGTTCCGGTTTATGAAAACGAAGTTTATACGATTTATCGGACGGGAACTCAGGATGATTAGACTGTACCGCATGTTGGAAAACGTCTGGTTCGGTTGGCCGCAGAAGCTACGGTTTCTGCTGACGGGCGGTTTTAACACCGTATTCTCCTACGGGTTGTTCGTTCTGATGGTGGCGGCGATCGGCATACCATACAAAATTGCGATTGCGGCCGGTTACGTCATTTCGACCAACGTATCGATTTTTACCATGCGCTACTACGTTTTCCGCTCGAAGGGAAGTTTGAAAAAGGAATACGCCAAGGCCTGGGGCGTTTATCTTACCACCATGTTGATCAACTATGCGGCCATGTATGCGATGGTTGATCTCGGTGCGGTAAAAGAGCTCCTGGCGCAGGGCATTTACACGGTATTGATTACGGTTTTTACCTATCTGATGCACAAGTATTTCAGTTTTGCCAAATAAGTTTTATTCGTAAAACCTCTTGTTCAATTCAATTTCAAGCTTTTCGGCTCCGAAACGTTCTGTCAGGGTCGGGATTGTTGACAGCAGGGATGTTCCGAGTCCGAAACCGTGTTTATCGATTTTTGCCCCGGAAAGCTCCAGCACCGTCGGCGCAATGTCGAGAGCCGAGTGCGGCTTGTGAATGCTGCCGCTTTGACTGCCGTTGACAACGATAAAAACGTTGTCCCGGTTTCCCGTAATATTTTCGCTAAAAGGGCAGGACATCATGAGGTGATCCCCGACGATTACGAACAGCGTGTTTTTATAAAAGCTCTGTTGCTCAGCCCAGTCAAGAAATTCCCGCAGCATTTTGTCCGCGCAAAAGACGGCGGTTTCCATACTGTCGTTTTTCTGAGGGCAGTGCGGTGAAGGCAGGCCTTGCGGAAAATGGGTTTCGATCGTTTGCGCCAGAATAAAAAACGGTTGTCCGCGACGATGGCAGTTTAGTATTTTGTCTTTTAACGCGGTATACAAGTCATGGTCGGAGATGCCCCAGTCGTTGAGCGGATATTTCCGTTTGTAATGCGCAATAATTTTATCTCTGTCCAAATATTCTTTGAAACCGGCATTTTTGATAAAACTGTCAATATGTGCGAACTTTTTATCGCTTCCCAAGATAAAAACCGTTTGGTAACCGGCCTCGTTAAACGTGCCGACAATTGACGGATAATGGGTCAGATAACGATAATCGTAGTCTTTGACCAGATTCAGCATGTCATGCATTTCGAGCGGCAGTCCGTATGTAAAAGCTACCGTTGCCGCCGCGGTATTTCCCAAGGGCTTCAACGTCGCCCGTCCGCTGAAGGACAAGTGTCGTTTTTGCAGTTTTTCAATGTTGGGAATCAGATTTTCTTCCTTATAGTTGTTAAAATCATATTCCATACTTTCAAGCATGATAAAAACAACGTTTTTTTCCGCTTTTTTCAGAATCGGTTTGCTTCTTATGCAATTTTGCCGCAAAAGATCGGATTGCGGGAGAGATAAATAGTTTTTTATCAGTCGGTTCAAAACGTGATCAGCCTGTTTTTGTTCCCGCGTCCGAAAATTTTTGTCTTCATGCAGCGTTCCCGGTAAAAAGACCGTTACGAAATCGGTGTACAGAACAAAACAGAACAGGGAAGACAAGAAAAACAAAACAATGAGGGCAAGATGTTTTCTGCCGATAAAATATATTAATCCGGACAGACCGGCAAAAGGCGGTATGGCGGTCGCAACGACGGGAAGTATGTTTTTGATGTACAAGACGTCTCCGGCGCTGAATAAGATAAGCCTTAACGACAGGTCGGAACGCACGATATAAAAAGTCAGCAGCAGAATGAAGGTTGTCAGAGCCGCCAGAAAGACAACGCAAAAGTTTCTGAACATTTTTCACCATAAAGGTTCGTTTACGGTGAAAATTATTTACGGCTTTGGCAAAAGCTTTCCTGTTGATATTCAGTTTTTTTCTTGTGTCAGAAGAAATAATGTCCTATAAGAAGGCTATCTAAAACAAACGAACTTTTACGGTGACGAGTGTTCGTTTAGCCCGCAAGATAGGTTTTGACCGCGCCGTCGCGCTCAAACAGATAAAGCAGGGTGCGCAGCGCCTGTCCGCGCGGGCTTGCAAGGTCGGGATCGGCGGCTATGATCATCCGCGCGTCTTTGTTGGCGGTGATCAGCAGATTTTGGTGTTCGGGCATTTCTGCCAGCCGGAACTGTTCGGCGCCGCTCTGGCGGGTGCCGAGAATTTCTCCGCCGCCGCGCAGTTTCAGGTCTTCTTCCGCAATCAAAAAGCCGTCTTCGGTATCGCGCATGACGTTCAGCCGTGCGCGCGAGGTTTTGCCCAGCGGATAACCGTAAAGCAGAATGCAGACGGCAGGTTTGACCCCGCGTTTGACCCGTCCGCGCAGCTGATGAAGCTGCGCCAGTCCGAAACGCTCGGCGTGTTCGACGATCATGACGGTGGCTTCCGGCACGTTGACGCCGACTTCGATTACGGTAGTGGCCACCAGCAGTTTGATTTCGCCGTTTTTGAAACGTTCCATCACGGCGTCTTTTTCCTTTTCTTTCATCTTGCCGTGTACCAGGCCGACTTTGTCGCCGAAAGTCTTTTGCAGAATTTCGAAACGGTTTTCGGCAGCCGCCAGATCGATTTTTTCCGACTCTTCGACCAGCGGGCAGACCCAGTAAACCCGTTCGTCGTTTTCCGTTTTGCGTTTGACGGCGGGAATGATTTCGTCGATTTTGGTAAGCGGCATTACTCTGGTGTCAACCGGTTTGCGTCCTTCGGGAAGCTGGTCGATTTTGGAATATTCCATGTCGCCGAAGGCGGTCAAAATCAGTGTCCGCGGGATAGGGGTGGCCGTCATCACCAGAACGTCGGCGCGGCTGCCTTTGTCCGAAAGGTTTAAACGCTGGTGGACGCCGAAGCGGTGCTGTTCGTCAATAATCACACAGGCCAGGTCGGCAAAAGTCACGTCTTCGACAAACAGGGCGTGGGTCCCGATCAGGATGTTGATTTTGCCCTCTTTCAGTTCTTCCAGCAGCTGCGTTCTGGCTTTGCCTTTGATACGGCCGGTCAAAAGCGCGGCCTTGAGGCCGATTTCTTCCAAAAGCGGAGCAATGGTGTCAAAATGCTGTTTGGCGAGAATTTCCGTTGGTGCCATGATTGCCGCCTGGGTGCCGCATTCGACCGCGTTGAGCATGGTAAGCAGGGCAACGATCGTCTTGCCGCTGCCGACGTCGCCCTGAAGCAGTCGCAGCATACGGCTTTCGGCAGCCTGGTCGCGGTAGATTTCCGCCAGCACTTTTTCCTGTGCGGCGGTGAGCGAAAACGGCAGACGTTCGAGAATCCGGCGGCGGAGCATGCCGTTGCCGGCGATCTTGCGGCCGGCCTGCTTTTTTACCTTTTCCCGCACCAATGCCAGTGCCAGCTGGTTGGCCAGCAGTTCGTCATAAGCCAGCCGCATGCGGGCAGGGCCGGCCGGCAGCAGGTCGCTGCCGCCGCGGGGATGGTGCGCCCGCCGCAGGGCTTCGGCAAAAGACGGCAGGTTCAGGGACTTTTGGTGGTTTGTCTCCAGCCACTCGGGCAGCGGCGGTACCAAAGACAGCGCGTGCTGAACCAGCCGGCAGATAAATTTGTTGGTAATTCCCGCGGTCAGACCGTAGACGGGTTCGATTTCCGGAATCTGCCAGCCGTTTTCCGGGGCGACGATATAATCCGGATGGCTCATCTGCCAACGGCCGTTGAACAGTTCGGTTTTGCCGCTGACCAGACGTTCGCATCCTTCCGGCAGGTTTTTGCGGATAGAATCGGGATAGGCTTTGAAAAAAACGAGCGTCAGTTCGTTTCCCGCCTCGTCTTCGCACAAAACCTGATAGGGCTGCTTGCGGCTTTTGGGAGCAATATGTTCGATTACCCGGATCAGAACGGTGTTGATTTCGCCGTTTTTGAGAGCATGGACGGAAGCCGTCCGCCGGCGGTCGTTGACGGCATAGGGCAGATGCCAGAGCAGGTCAATGATTTTTCCGATGCCGAGGTTTTCGAGCAGCGCGGCGTATTTGTCGCCGACACCGCGAACGGACGAAGGCGAAGCAAACAAGGGGTATAAAAAAGACGGCCGCATATCTTTCTGCCTCGAAAAAAAAAGGTTGCTATCGCCGGTAATTGTATATATTTTTGTGAGAGAAGTAAACAAGAAGATAAAGCCATGGCGAAAAACCCCGATCAGGATCCGATTTCCGTTTCTTCCGTCAGCGAAGGTTTTGAACCCTTTGCGGTGGCAGACCTCTGGCGGCAGAGCGAAACGGACATTTTATATATAGCCAGCGACGGCGTGGTGCTGGAACAAAATGCCGACATTTTGCAGGCTCTGCTTCCGCAGGCGGAAATTTTGCGTTTCCCGGCCTGGGATACGGTGCCGTATGACCGGGTTTCGCCCAACGTTAACATCATCGCCCGGCGTACCGATACGCTCGGCAAACTGGCTTTTGCACCGGAAGCAAAACGTCCGCGGATCATTGCCGCCAGTGTCGGCGCGATTTTGCAGAAACTGCCGCCGAAGCGGATATTCCTTAACTCAATGAAAGAAATTAAGGTCGGCGAAAGTCTGAATTTCAACGATTTTTTACACTATGCGTCGGTTAACGGCTACAGCCGGGTCGAACAGGTGATGGAACCGGGAGAATATGCCGTCAGGGGAGATATTCTCGACATTTTTCCGACCGGTACGACGGAACCGCTGCGTATTGACCTGTTCGGCGACGAGGTGGAAAAAATCCGCACTTTCGACGTTTTGAGCCAGCGCACCACGGGCGAAAAAAAGAGCTATCTGTTCCGGGCGGCGGGCGAAGTGGTTTTGGACGACAATACGGTCAAAACTTTCCGCAGCCGTTACCGGGAGGCTTTCGGCGCCGCTTTTAAGGACGACGAAATTTACGAAGCGGTGTCCAACGGGCGCAAGTATATGGGAATGGAAAACTGGCTGCCGTTTTTCTATGAGGAGCCGTTACCGACCCTGTTTGACTATCTGCCGCGGGCAAAGATCGTCGTCGGGCGCAACGCCGACGCGGCGCTTGCCGCCAAAAGCGAAAGCATTGCCGACCATTATGTTTCCCGTCTGGAAGCGCTCAAAGTCAAAAATCAGGGCGAGGCGGACGCCTATCGTCCGGTGGCGCCGGAACTGATGTTTCTTGCGGCAAAAGAGTTTTCCGCAATCGTCGAAAAACGGCGTGCGGTGACGCTGACCGGACTTAATCTGCCCGACGGCGGTGGCAACAAAGACAGCGGCGTGTTGCCCGGGCGTGACTTTTCCGCCGCCAAGAGTGTCAATGCGGCGCAGGTTTATCTTGATCTTTTGGCCTATTTCAGCGAATACGGCAAACTAAAAAGGATTGTCTGCTGCTATACGCCCGGTTCCCGGGAACGTCTGTTTTCGCTGATCTCCGACGCCAAGGCCGAAACTCCGTATGCAGGTCTTGACTTTACCTTTGCCGAGACCTGGCAGCAGGCGCTTGACAAAGCGGCGGCAAACCGGGTGGCGATGACGGTGCTGCCGCTGCCGCACGGTTTTCGCGGGGAAGGGCTTTGCCTGGTTTCCGAACAGGATGTTTTAGGGGCACGGCAAAACCGACGGACGGCCAAAAAAGTAACTTCAAAAGACTTTATCGCCGACATTTCCTCGCTCAACATCGGCGAGCTGGTGGTGCATATCGAACACGGTATCGGCCGTTTCATGGGGCTTGAGAACATCACGGCCGGCGGTGCGCCGCACGATTGTCTGAAAATCGTTTATGCCAACGACGACAAGCTGTTCGTGCCGGTGGAAAACATTGAAACCGTTTCCCGTTACGGGATAGACGACGACAATATTCAGCTGGATACGCTCGGCGGCGCGGCCTGGGAAGCGAAAAAGGCAAAAGTCAAAAAAAGGATTCACGAAATTGCCGAAAAGCTGATTGCCATCGCCGCGCAGCGTCAGTTGAAAAAGGCGGAAGCCTATGTTGCGCCGGAAGGGCTTTATGACGAGTTTTGCGCCGGTTTTCCCTATAACGAAACCGAAGATCAGCTGAATGCGATCGGTGACGTGCTGGGCGATCTGGCAGCCGGTATTCCGATGGACCGGCTGGTCTGCGGCGATGTCGGCTTCGGCAAAACCGAAGTGGCGCTGCGGGCAGCGTTCGCCGTGGCAATGGCAGGCGCGCAGGTAGCGTTGATCGTGCCGACAACCTTGCTGGCGCGGCAGCACTATTATAATTTCAAACAGCGGATGGCCGGTTTTCCGCTCAACGTGCGCATGCTTTCGCGGCTGCAGACGCCGGCGGAGGCGCGAAAAGTTAAGGAAGGCCTGAAGGATGGCGCGGTCGACATTGTGATCGGCACTCATGCGCTTTTGGCCAACAACATCGAATTTGCCAACCTCGGGTTGCTGATTATCGACGAAGAACAGCATTTCGGCGTTGCGCACAAGGAAAAGTTGAAAAACCTCAAGGCTGACGTGCATGTGCTGACGCTGACCGCCACCCCGATCCCGCGGACGCTGCAAATGTCTCTGACCGGGGTCAAGCAGCTTTCGATCATTGCCACTCCGCCGGTTGACCGGCTGGCGGCGCGTACCTTCGTGATGCCGTTTGACGGGGTAATGATTAAGGAAGCCATTTACCGCGAGAAATTCCGCGGCGGCCAGACTTTTGTGGTCTGTCCGCGCGTTTCCGACATTGCCCGCGTGTTTGATGTCTTGCAGGAACTGGCGCCGGACGCAAAGATTCTGGTTGCCCACGGACAGATGCCGGTCAAACAGCTGGAAGAGGTGATGAACGACTTTGCCGACCGCAAGGGTGACATTCTGCTTTCAACCACGATCATTGAATCGGGGATCGACATGCCGTCGGTCAACACTATGATCGTTTACCGGGCGGACATGTTCGGTCTGGCTCAGCTTTACCAGCTGCGGGGGCGGATCGGACGCTCAAAAGTACGCGGGTACTGCTATTTTACGGTGCCGGCACAAAAGAATCTGAAACCGATCGCCGAACGGCGGCTGAGCATTCTGCAGGCGCTTGACAGTCTGGGCGCCGGTTTTTCGCTGGCCAGCCACGATATGGATATCCGCGGTTCCGGCAACATTCTGGGTGAAGAACAGTCCGGGCATATCAAAGAGGTGGGCATTGCCCTTTATCATCATATGCTGGAGGAAGAAATCGCCCGCATCAAAGCCGGCGCCGCGGCAGCGGAAACGGACGGCAAAGCGGCCGCTGACTGGAGCCCGCAGATCGTTACCGGCGTACCGATCATGATTCCCGAAAGCTATGTCCGCGACCTTGGCGTGCGGCTGGGACTTTACAAGCGGATCGGCGGGCTGGAAACGCCGGAAGCGTTGCTTGACATGCGGGAAGAGCTGGTTGATCGTTTCGGTCCCGTTCCGCCGGAGGTTGAAAATCTGCTGAAAACGGTGGAGATCAAACAGTTGTGCAGGGCTGCCAACATCGAAAAGGTAGACGCCGGCGCCAAAGGTTTTCTGGTCGCTTTTCACAACAACGTTTTCCGCTCGCCGGAAAAACTGGTCGAACTGGTTGCCCGTTCGTTCGGAAAGATCAAAGTCCGTCCCGATCAGAAGCTGTTGATAGAGGGAGATTTGAGCAGCTATGCCGTCCGGCTGGAAACCATAAAGAGCTGGATCGGCAAAATCAACCGGCTGTAAAACAAAACGCCGAGACGGCGGGATTTTGTCCGGTAGAAGGCCGCCGGACATCATAAACTTCCGCAAGCATAACCCGGCGGCGGTGCCGTTTTGGATCAGGCTTGCCTCAGTTCTCCTCACTGCGGCCGTGCGTTCGGTACATCAAGCGGCATGCCTGCGTCCGTCCGCCGGCGCGGATTAAAAAAATTCCCCGAAAACGAAGGTTCTCGGGGAAAATCTCTGAAAAACAGAATTGATTTTATTTTTCGGCCGGCGCTTTCTCTTCGGACGTTTGAGCGTCAACGGCTTCTTCAGCTTTCTCTTCGGTTGCTTCGACCTGTTTTTCCTCGCTCGGAGCGGCGTTTTCCGCGGCGGCCTTTTCGTCTTCGGCAACGGTTTCTTCAATTTCCGCCTTGTCTTCTTCTACGACCGTTTCGACCGGCGTGTCGTCCTCATCTTGTCCTTCGTCGGCAACTTCGTTCGCGTCTGCTGCTGCGGCTTTTTCGACCGGGAACAATTTGTATTCTACCATGTCGCCGATTTCAATCCCTTTGGCTTTGACGTCGCCGGCGTTGATTTCCAGCACCGCGGTTGCCGGGTAGGGGGCAACGATCATTTTGACGGAATCCGGCTCGGCATTTTCAAAGATCCAGTAGATCATGCCGTCCCGGTCGATGAACAGCATGTCGAGCGCGATTTTGGTGTCTTTCATCCACATGGCCGTAGGAACGTTGTTGAAATCGGACAAGTCAAAGACCATGCCGGAATCGGCGTCCAGTGCGGTTCGGTTCATCAGTCCGGTGGACAGTTCTTCTTTCGTCTGCGCCAGTTCCACTTTGTAAACGTTTTTGTTGCCGTCAGAATCGGTAATGGTCAGTTCTTCCCGGTTATCCTTTGGAGAGCAGGCGGCCGTGAGCAGAAGCATCATAAAAAGTTTTAATATTTTTGACATTGTTTGTTCCTCCGTTTTCAACTACTTTAAAAAGTGTATAACAATATTTTGAAAAAGACAAACTGATTTTTAAAAAGTTTGCATTTTCCGATTTTTCTCCTTGTGTTATCGGGATTCTTACGTTAAAAATCATTATGATTTGCAATTTTAAACTGGGGTTTGAAAAAAGAATGATGTCTGGGGTAAAATATACGAAATTTGCAACCGTTCTGCTTTTGTCGGCCGGGCTTTCGGCCTGTGCCGCCGAGCGGGAGACCGTCGTCCGTGCGTCTGCGGAAGCGGATCGGCCGGCCGTTTCGACCTACCGGCCGATCCACAAGCAGTTGACGGAAACGACGATCCTCGGCTCCGACAGCCTGAACGCCCGTTATGAAGAAGAAAAGGCGATACCGGCGCCGACCAGGCCGATTATCCGCGAAGACGCGCGCAAAGAAGCCAAAATCGACAAGGACAGGGAATTCAAAAAAATAATCACTTATGCCAAGGCGGAAAAAGCCAAACGGGCAAACACGGAAAAGAAAAAGGAAGCCGCTCCGGTTAAGAACGAACCTTCGGTCGCTTATCAGGCGGCCACTATCCTGTTTGCCGACGGCAGTTCAACGGTAGTGCCTGAATATCAAGGCGAAATCCGCAAAATTGCCCGGCTGGCAAAGGAGAAAAACGCCCATATCACCGTTTACGGCTTTGCTTCCAGCCGCACCCGCGACACCGACGTTGCCACCCATAAACGGATCAATTTCAACATTTCCCTGAAAAGGGCGGAAAGCGTTGCCGCGGCTCTGATCAGGGCCGGCGCGCCGAAAAAGTCGGTAGCGGTGGAAGCTTTGTCCGACAGCATGCCGCTTTATCAGGAAGTGATGCCGGAAGGCGAACGCCTTAACCGCCGGGCCGAAATTTATGTCAGCTATTAACGGCCGCAGGAGAAAAGAACGCGGTGGATATTGATTTTGAACACAGCCTGTCTTTGGGCGGTAACATCTGGAAATTTGCGTCTTACCGTGAGGATGCCGCGGAACGGATCGCCGCGCTTTACGGGCTGCCGGCGGCGGTGGCGGCGGTAGTTGCCGCCCGCGGGATCGGCATCGGCGAAGTTGACGATTTTTTGTATCCGAAAATGCAAAATCTGATGCCGGATCCTTTTTGTCTGAAAGATATGGAAAAAGCGGCTTTAAGGATTGCCGGCGCGGTCGAAAGGGGAGAACGGGTCGCCGTTATCGGCGACTATGACGTTGACGGCGCCACTTCATCTTCGCTGTTAAAACTTTTTCTGCATTCGGTCGGCTGTGAAGCGCCGGTCCACATTCCCGAGCGGGAGGAAGGTTACGGACCGAGCAAAACGGCGGTTGACGAATTTGCCGCTCTGGGAACGAATCTGCTGATTACCACCGATTGCGGCACAACCGCTTTCGAAGTTTTGGAATACGCCAAAAACAAAGGCATGGACGTGATCGTGCTTGACCATCACGAAGCCGAAACCCGGCTGCCTGACATTTGCGCGGTGGTCAATCCGAAGCGGCTGGACGAGAGCGACGAGTATCCCTGCCTGAAATATCTGGCAGCGGTCGGCGTGGTCTTTTTGACGGTGGTGGCGGTTAACCGCGAATTGCGAAAGCGCGGCTTTTATCAAAACCGTCCGGCGCCGGACCTGATGAAATGGCTGGACCTGGTGGCGTTGGGCACGGTTTGCGATGTGGTGCCGCTGCTCGGGCTTAACCGCGCCTTCGTCCGGCAGGGGCTGAAAGTCATGTCCCTGCGGCAGAACTGCGGACTGAAAGCCCTGGCCGACAAGGCTTCGCTTTCGGAGGCGCCCACCAGCTACCATCTGGGGTTCGTGCTGGGGCCGCGGATCAACGCCGGCGGCCGCGTCGGCGAAGCTTCCACCGGCAGCCGGCTGCTTTGCGCAACCGACGATTTTCAGGCGGCAATGCTGGCCGACAGGCTGGACGGATTCAATGCCCTGAGAAAGGAAATAGAAGCTTATGTCCTGTTGCAGGCGATCGAAATTCTGGAAGGGACGCCGCAGCCGTATCCGATCGCTTTCGTTTACGGGCACGACTGGCATCAGGGCGTGATCGGCATCGTAGCCGGAAAACTGAAGGAACGTTACGGGCTGCCGGCGTTTGTCATGTCGGTTGAAAACGACGAAGTGAAAGGGTCGGCCAGATCGGTGCCGGGGCTTAACATCGGCGCGCTGGTGATGGCGGCCAAGGAAAAGGGACTGCTGACCAAAGGCGGCGGACACAACATGGCGGCCGGCTTTTCTTTGGAAGAAAAAAATCTGGAAGCCTTCCGCCGTTTTGCCGGCGAATATGCCGAACGGGCGCTGGGTAAGGAAAAAATCGTGCCGACGCTTGAAATTGACGGCGTTATCGGTTTGAGCGCGGCCACGCCGGAATTTGCCGACAAACTCTCGCTGCTGGAACCTTTCGGCGCCGGCAATCCCGAACCCCGGCTGATGCTCGGCGGGGTGAGGATAATCCGTTCGGACATCGTCGGCAGCGGTCACGTGCGCTGCGTTCTCGGCTCGTTTGCCGGCGGCAGTCTTAAAGCGATGGCTTTCCGCGCGGCGGATTCCGAAGTCGGCAAAGCGCTGCTCAACCACCGCGGTGAACCGTTTAACCTGGCGGGAACACTAAGAAAAGACACCTGGATGGGGCGTACGCAGGTGCAGTTTGTCATTGAAGACGCAATGAGAGGATAAACGACGAATGTCAAGAAAACGCAAACGGAAAAAAAGCGAACTGAAGGCGAGGGCGGCAAACATTCAACAGCTCCGCGCAAAAGAACAGCACGTATTCATGAAGCTCGGCGCCAAGCTGAGAGCCTATTTTTTTACCGGCATTCTGGTAACCGCCCCGGTTTCGATCACCTTTTACATGGCTTATAAGATCATTTTGTGGATTGACGCCGGTGTCGGCCGTCTGCTGCCGCCGCAGCTGAAAAGCTATTATGACGACCTGCCGTTTACCATTCCCGGGCTCGGCGTGATCGTCCTCATCGTTTCGATGATTCTGATCGGTATGTTTGCCGCCGGGTTTGTCGGCAGCTTTTTTGTCCGCCTCGGCGACTGGATGGTCAAAAAGATGCCGGTCATTTCCAGCGTCTACTCTTTGCTGAAACAGGTGTTTGAAACGTTTCTTTCCAACAAAAGCCAGGCGTTCAGCCGGGTGGCTCTGCTCGAATATCCGCGCAAAGGCATCTGGATTTTGGGATTTGTCAGCACCGATACCGGCGGTGAAGTCAGGCGCATTCTCGACCGGGAGATGGTCAACGTCTTTATCCCCACCACTCCCAACCCGACTTCCGGCTTTCTGATTTTTGTCCCCCGGGAAGATTTGGTGTTTTTGGAAATGACGGTCGAAGAAGGCCTGAAATTTGTCATTTCCGGCGGCATCGTAACGCCGGAGGAAGCAAAGAAAATAAAAAAATGTTGACTTTGCGCACCGTTTCCGTACACTTGAAAATAAGTTTTTAAAATTATTAATCATTATTGTTTTATCTTTTAAATATCTTGAAATATGGAAAAGAAAATCAGTGAAACGACGCGGGTTTACACCCTGAATCGTCAACGGGCGGAAGAAAAGGCCGCACTGAAAGAACGGCTGAACCGCCGGGAAAACGAAATTTCCCTTGAAGAGTTGCTGGCTCTTGCCAGGCGTATCAAACCCGTCTGCCGCTTTGACGGAACGCATTTCAACGCGTTTTTCCGCGGCGAGCCGGAAACGGAAAGGCTGTTTTTTATCGAGCCTCTGCCGATCGACAGCCGCAGTTTTTATTTCGGTCCGCAAAAAGTTCTGAAGGCGGAGGGGCTGCGTTACCTTTGCTCGGCTGACACCTATCATGACTATTTCTGTCCGACGATTGTCAAACCGACGGTCAAGGAGGTTTTGTGCCAGCTGCCCGAAGAGGTATGCGGGCATTCGGAAGAGGTGGTTGCTTTTGAAGTCGTCCTGCCGGCACTGGATCTGTCGCTGGCCGATCCGGCATTGAAACGCCATGTGCTGGTCACGCACTTTTTCACCGGCGTGCTGCCTGAAGAAATCCGCCGGCAGCCGGTCTTGGTCGGCGAAAAACGCTACTGATTCCGCCATGGGCGGAAAATGACGAAAGCTCCGGAAATTTCCGGAGTTTTTTTTATGTTTTGAACGTCTGCGTAAGCGGGCAGATGCAGACCCGCTCATATCTTTGCGCGGCAAAGAGGGGGCGGAACAGACAATATACGGAAAACGGAGCAATTGCTTTTATGTAAGATAATGCTTGATTTTTCTTTTTATTTATATTAAATTGCTCTCACTTCCGGAAAAGAGGGCGGATCTTCCGGCCCCGCCTGAAAGCTTTTCAGGACTACCGGGACAATAACGCAATAAATTTTAAGGATAAACTTTAATGAAAAGTATTGTAAGAGCAAAGAAAAAAACAAACCGCAGCCTGCACGCCAACCTGTGGGGCGATCCGAAGAGCCCGTTTCTTAAACGCGAATACGGTCCGGGTCAGCACGGTGCGCGTAAGAAAAAACTGACCGACTACGGCGAACAGCTGCAGGCCAAACAAAGACTGAAAACCTATTACGGCAACGTTTCCGAAAAACAGTTGCGCAAATATTATGCCGAAGCGATCAGAAGACGCGGCGATACGGCCGAACACCTGATCGGCATTTTGGAATCCCGTCTGGACAACCTGGTTTACAAAGCCAAGTTCGTGCCGACCATCTTTGCCGCCCGTCAGTTCGTCAACCACGGACACATTCTGGTCAACGGCAAAAGAGTAAACATTCCTTCTTACATGGTCAAGGCCGGCGACGTTATTTCGATCAAGGAAAAATCCCGCGAAATGCCGATGGTCGTTGCCGCGCTGGAATCCAACCTGCATGAAGTTCCTTCCTATCTGGAAGCGGATTCCAAATTCAGCGTTAAGTACGCTTTCGTTCCGAAGTTTGACGACGTTCCGTACGCGTCGGTTATGGAACCGAACCTGGTTATCGAATTCTACTCCAGATAATCCGATATCCGAAGATATGTCGAAAAGCCCCGGGATTGTGCAATCTTGGGGTTTTTTGCTTTAAATATTGTTTCGAGTATGCTTATATACTTCCATATTCACTAAATGTTATACAAGGAACCGACCGATGGATGATGTTATAATGGATAGAAGAACCGAAGAAGCGCCGGCGCAGGATGCACGCCTTAAGGTGCGGAAAAAAAAGAAAAAACGCGTCAACAGCAGTTTTTTGAACTATTTGTTCAACCTTTTTGCCTGCTGTCTGATCACCGTTTCCTTTTTGGGGATGGATTTTGTTCTTTTTGCCTCTTCGGGACCGATTAACGTCTTCAGCGGCAGCAGTTTGCGGCCGGAAGTCCTCTATCTTTTGATCGGCATTGCCGCGGCCGTGCTTGCGGTTTATTTCTGTTTGTCGTTTCTCAGCATCATTTTATATCTGCTGACCGGTCTTGCAACCGGGTTTTGCACTTATGCCATGGTCAACCAGTTTGCCAATTTCAATACCGACGGCACCGTCGGCAGTTCGGGAACTTTCGGTGCGGTTGCCGTTGGCGTGGCGGTCTTTGCCGTTCTGGCGCTGACGCCGAAAAGATACAAGGCACTTTTGGTTATGACCGCGGTTTTCTGCTTCGGCGCCGTCCTGGTTAACCAGAACGTCGAAAGAAGCGAGTTTGTCACCGATCCGGAGATGAAGCCGGTTCTTGCGGCAGATGCGGAGCCGGGGCAAAAGACGGTAACGGTTATGATCGCCAACGCGCCTTCCTACAGTTACATCAACAGTCTGAGCAATACGGAAGCGGCCGAACCGTATAAGAAACGGCTGATGCAGATTATGCTCGGTTTTTATGCCAAAAACGGCTTCCGTCTGTATCCCAACGCCTATGTCACCAACGGCAACCAGTTCATCAACGCTGCCCGCAGCCTCAACTATGCGGCGGGAGAGGAAATCTCATTTTTACAAAATCAGGTTTTGAGGGAAGGGTACTGGCAATTTAAAAACCGGGAAGATTTTGAGGCTTACCTGAAAGACAATGCGGTTTATGACAAATTAAAGGAAAAGGGCTTCAAAATCAGCGCTTATCAGTCGCACGGGATCAACTTGTGCAAGAAAGACAATGCCGATGCCGTCGACCGCTGCGTCAGCAAAATAAATTTTCCGTCAAACATTGATCCGCTCAAACTGACGACGGCGGAAAAAATGCAGGTGTTGTTTGCCCAGTGGCTGGAAAGCACCGGCTGGTTCAACGGCGAAGGCTTTATGAAAACGATATACGGCTATCTGAAACCGTTGTACAATCCGGCCAAAACTCCGGTAATCGGCACCAGCTACAAAAACCTTTACGTTCTCAATTCCTTTAAGAATTTGGAGCTGATGCTTAACGACATGGCGGCGGACAAAGGCGCCAACGCGTATTTCGTATATCTTGACCTGCCGGCGGACATGTTCGTCTATGATGACATGTGCCGTTTGAAACCGACGGAAGAATGGCTGCCCAAACGTAACCAGCCGTGGGCGGACAACAAAGCCTTCCTTGAAAAACGCAACGCTTACCTGAAGCAGACCATGTGCCTGTTCGGACAGCTGGAGAAGATGATGCAGGCCATCCGCAAGCTGCCCGGCGGCGACAAAACGACGGTCGTCATCGAAGGATTGTCCGGGGTAGACGATCTGGTCGGCACCGACAATCAGGATCTTTCCGACCGTTTCCGCAATGCGCAGATGGTTGCCTTGGCGGTACGGGCAGCGGGCAGCAGACAGTTTGTCATCAACAAGTCGATTTGTCCGACGGAAGAAATTTTGAACAACCTGTTCAACGGGGGGCCGAAATGCACGGAGTTCGGACGAACGAAACTGTCCAAGAGCACCAAAAAGGCGGTTAAAGAGTCGGTTGACGCCGTTCGTTTCACCAACGATATTGCGCAGAAGTCTTTGCAAGAGTTTAACCGCTGGTACAAAGAGTGGAACAAAGTCAACTATCAGGCGCCGCTCGTTTCCCCGCTGACGGTTTCGACGCAGCCGCTTAAAGCTTCGGAAGCGCCGGCCGCAGCCGCACCGTCGGCATTGCCGCCGCTTGAAGAAAAGGCGATTTCCGAACAAAAAGTGACGGATAAAGAAGTGAAAGTCGGCGAAGAGGCAAAAGTGGAATCGCTGGCAAAAGCAAGCGAGGAACCCGTTGCCGCAGAATAGTCCGGACACGGCGGCGGCGCCGATTTCCAAATGGCGGGCGTTTTGCCGCAACCGGCGCGCCAAAGTTTCGCTTGTCCTGCTTTTGACAATGCTTACGCTCAGTCTGCTTGCCGACGTTTTGGCCAACGACAAACCGCTTTTGGCAAAATACCGGGGTGAATTTTACTTTCCGTTGTTTAAAACCTATACCGACCTGGATTTCGGCGGAGATTTTCCGACGCCGGCGGACTACGGCGATCCCTATCTGCGCAAAAATATCGAAGACAACGGCTGGATGCTGATGCCGCCGATACCTTTTTCTTTCAATACGGTTGACATGGAAATGAACGAGCCGACGCCGTCCGCGCCGTCGCGGCGGCACTGGCTCGGTACCGATGATGAGGGCCGGGATATTCTGGCGCGCATTTTGTACGGACTGCGACTGTCCATGGCGTTTGCTTTTCTGCTTACGTTTTTTTCCTCGCTGATCGGTGTTGCCGCCGGTGCGGTGCAAGGCTATTTCGGCGGCCGGCTGGATATTTTGATGCAGCGGTTTATCGAAATTTGGGAATCTTTGCCGCAGCTTTTTATCCTGATTATCGTTTCGAGTATTTTCCTGCCGTCTTTCTGGACGCTGCTGGCAATTCTGCTCTTCTTTTCCTGGACTTCGCTGACGGGAATGGTGCGGGCGGAGTTCATGCGCACCAGGAATTTTGAATTCGTCAAGGCGGCGAGGGTGCTCGGGGTCGGCAATCTGCGAATCATATACCGGCATATTCTGCCCAACGCTCTGGTTTCCGCCGTTACCTTCATTCCGTTCATTTTATCGGAAGCCGTGGTCGCGCTGACGGCGCTTGATTTTCTCGGGCTTGGATTGTCGCACGAATATCCGTCGCTGGGGGATCTGGTGCGACAGGGCAAGGATAATTTGCAGGCGCCGTGGATCGGCATTTCCATCTTCGTCGTCCTGTCCGTTTTGCTGACGCTGCTGATTTTTGTCGGCGAAGGCGTACGGGACGCTTTGGATACAAGGAAAAACCGCCGATGAAAGCCATGTTGGAAGTCAAAAATCTATCAGTCTCGTTTAGCACCGGCGAGGGCGGATGTAATCAGGCGGTAGAGGATGTGTCTTTTTCCCTTGCGCCGGGAGAAGTGCTGGGAATTGTCGGCGAGTCCGGCTCGGGAAAATCCGTTACCGCGCTTTCCGTGCTGGGGCTGCTGCCATACCCCAAAGCCAAACTGGGAAAACAAACGTCAATCAGGTTCGAAGGGCGGGAACTGGCCGGGCTGGATGACGAAAACTACCGAAAAATCAGGGGAAACCGCATCGCGTATATTTTTCAGGAACCGATGTCCTCGCTCAACCCGCTGCACACGATTGAAAAACAGATTGCCGAAAGTCTGATTTTGCATCGCGGTTTTAACGAAAAAGAGGCGGAAAAAGAAGTTTTGCGGCTGTTGAAATTAACCGGCATTCAAAACGCGAAAAAACGGATGAAGTCCTATCCGTTTGAACTCTCGGGCGGTCAGAGGCAGCGGGTGATGATTGCCATGGCAATTGCCAACCGGCCGGATATTCTGATTGCGGACGAACCGACGACCGCGCTTGACGTAACTGTTCAGGAACAGATTGTCAACCTATTGAATGAACTGAAGAAAAAGCTGAATATGTCCGTTATGTTTATCAGCCATGATCTGGCTGTAATCAGAAAAATCGCCGATCGCGTGCTGGTGATGAAAGACGGACGGGTGGTAGAAGAGGGAACGGTCAAACGGATTTTTGAAAATCCTTCCCATGCTTATACAAAAGATTTGATTAATGCGCATATGTTGCTGAAAAAGCAAAACAAAGAGGGAAAAGTTTTGCTCCGCGCGGAAAACGTCCGGGTTACTTTTCCGCTGAAGAAAAATCTGTGGGGAAAAACGGTTGAGGAGCTGAGAGCGGTCGACGGCATTTCTTTTGAACTGCCTCAGGGAACGACGCTGGGAGTTGTCGGCGAATCCGGTTCGGGTAAAACCACTCTGGGATCGGCAATTGTCGGCTTGACGCCTTTTCAGGGCAATATCAGTTTCAACGACAGAAAATTGCAATTTTTGACGGCAAAAGAACGGCGCAATTTGAGCAAAAACATTCAAATAGTCTTTCAGGATCCGTACAATTCCCTGAATCCGCGGATGAATATTGAGGAAATCGTCAGCGAAGGGCTGCTTGTACACTATCCGCATCTGAGCCGGGAAGAGCGGCAGGAACGGGTTCTGCAGGTTTTGGCGGAAACGGGACTGCAAGTCTCTGATCTGGCTAAATATCCGCATGAATTTTCCGGCGGACAAAGGCAGAGAATTGCCATTGCCAGAGCTTTGATTCTGAAACCGCAATTGCTGATTTTGGACGAGCCGACGTCCGCGCTCGACGTAACGATTCAAGCGCAAATTATAAAATTGTTGTTGGAAATTCAACAAAAAAGAAACTTGAGTTATATTTTTATCTCGCATGACATGAATGCCGTACGGGCAATGTCGGACCGAATTATGGTCATGAAAGACGGTAAAGCGGTTGAAACAGGAAGCCGCGAGGATATTTTTGAGCATCCGAAGCAGGCATATACGCGAAAACTGATTGCTGCCGCAATCTGAGCAGACGCGGCGCAGTACGGCGTTTGATTTTTTTTCGGACGACCAAATGCCTGTACTCAGCTTACGAATACTTATTTTAAAAACTGTTGACGGATCGTTATTACAACGACAAAAAAGTTTTTTACGTGCAAAACCATGGCCCTTTGCCGAAGCGCGCATGCACAAGAAGCTAAAAGCTCAATTTGACACGAATATATCTTCAGAGCTTTTATGAATCGTCAGATCGGGAATTTTTATCTTGTCGGAAACCGGTACAATTTGTAAACATTATAAAAACTGCCGTTATTATCAGGTTTCGGCATTAAAAAACTTAGAGAAGACAAGCTTTGCGCTTCCGCTTATTGTTTCGCAGGGAAATTTTAGCGCAGATCGGGCAAAATGTGGAATAAAACAAAAGGCAGAAAACCACGATTTGAAAAAATTAAATAAACTTCCACTAGCTGACGCAAGTTGTATTAACCATTCCGCACTTCGTTCGTCCAGCCCGAAGCTACGCAAGCCTTACGGCTGGGATAGTATGTCTACATCTATCTGCTGACGCAGACGTTCGAATCATAAAAAACGGTATTCAAAAAGTATATTTGTCTCGGTTGAGCCTAAGAAACATCAAGCAGCAGACGTCATTTTTCCTTGTTGTAAGTTTTTCAGGAATCCGTTTTCCTTATCGTGCCGAAAATGTCTGGAAGTACGGCTGGCAGTCCGGAAAACAAAACAAGTTTAATTTTGCGCTTAGAAATAATTTTGTCCTTGTTCTGAACGCTGTTTTTGGTGCTTGTTTCAATATTTTTCTTTTGTTTATCAATCCGTTGTCTATAAAACAATAACTATACATAATACATATTATGCGACAAATATATATAATGGAAAAAGGGCGCTTTCTTGTTTCCGGAACATCGCACAATTGTTTGAAAAAACGATGTTTTTTCTTTTCTTTATCAAAAAAATACCGGCAACGGAATCAATTTGCGCTTTCCTGTTGTATTTCTTTTTTGCGTTGAGCATTTCTTCTGTAAAATTTTCTAAGAAAGTTTTTTTTATCAGACGGCCGGAAAATTTTTCCCGCCTGTTTGATTGTTCAAAGGCTGGATTGTCAATCTGCCACGTTAAATATTTTCCACCGGCTTGCGCAAGCGGTATTAGCTGTTCCAAACCTCAATCGCCCGGCCTAAAAACTTCGCAAGCTTACGACTGCGCCGGAATGCCTGCATCTTCCTGCTTATGCAGACGTTTTAAAAACATAAAAGAAAAGCGAGGCTTGTTTAACCGGTCATTATTCCCTGCCCGGCAAGTTCCGGCGGTATATTTTCCAGTGCTGAAAGCGGAGTTGTTTTGTCATGGTTCCGTAAATTGTTAAGACAAAACCAAGTTTTTTTGTAAAGTGCAATATTACCGGTTCCGACAGAAAAACCGATGTTTTTATCCGTCATCTGTTTTGTCTGCTGTCGAAGCTTCAAGATAATTCTCTTGTACTTTCCGTTATTAAACGCCCGTCCCTAAGATTTTTGTTGAGGCGTCGTCGGCAAATGCCGGTGCAATGTGTGTAAGCAGACAAATCGCTTAATGCGTACGAAAAGATTTTTTCCAAGCAGTGACTGTCTTAACTGATTATATGATATTTTTTTGACGAAAACCGCGCCAATGCGTCGGTTTTAATCGGCACGTTTCTCAGTTTGTATTTGGGGCGAACAAATTGCCGATGCCGGCCAGGGAATCCGTGGGCGAGCAACTGTACCGAATTGAAATTAAAGAAGGATATTGCAAAACGTTATACCGATAACGATAACAGCGGCTTGCCGCTTTTCCGGCTGTGTACCGGTAATCAGAATGTCAAAATTCTCTGCCGCCGTACCTCAATTTGAACCGGCGGCGGAATGAGGACTGAAACTTATACAGGACGAATGTCGCTTTATGCCCGCGCCGGGCGCAGTCCGCATTTTCTTTCTTTCATATCGATTTTTTCTTTAAGGCTGTCCATGTTGTCACCGAGTATGTCATGGCTCTGATGATCCGTATCCTTTTATGTTTTGTATATTCTCCGCGGATGTCTCTGTAAAATCTCTTTCCAAAATCTTCCTGCAAAAACAATGTGATATTTAAATCAAGACAGTTTGGCGCGCTTTTCCCTCTTTGTCGGCAATAAAGTTTTCCGTATAAAGCGGCTTAAGTTTTCCGTTTGCAAAAAACATCCCGCGAAAAGTAACAGAATGTCTTTATGATTGGACGCATGCGTAAGCGGGCAGATGCCGGCTCCGGCCCAGCCGTAAGCTTGCGAAGCTTTTCGGCCGGGCGGTTGAGGTTCGGAACGGCTAACCGCCTGCGTCAACTTGCGGAAATTTATGCATTTGTTTCGCTTGCTGTTACTGTTCGTTGTTTTGGTTGAAAAACTTATTGTTCTTCGGAAAGCCGAACGGAACCAGTTTGCCGACTTGGGCGCGATGACCGAGCCAGGTCAGAAGTTCTTTTTCCGTGCTGACGCCGCCGGAACGGTTAAAACTGAAACCGTCCGCTTCGTTGAAGAATTGAATGTCCGACAATCCTCCGTCTTTGTACTTTTGCAGCCCCACACCGCGTCCCCTGGCCAAAGTCGGTATTTCCTCGCTTTTGAAGACCAGCAGTTTGCGGTTGTCGCCGACGATGGCCACCATGTCACCGGTAACTTTCAGGCAGAACATGGCCGCGTCTCCTTCGGAAACGTTCATGATTTTACGTCCGTTGCGGGTTTGGGCAATGATGTGGTTTTCGTCGATGATAAAGCCGTAACCGCGTTTTGACGCAATCAAATATGAGGCTTTCGGTTCAAAAACGAACATGGAAACGACTTCGTCGTTGTTGGCGACGTCGATCATCAGCCGCAGCGGTTGTCCGAACCCTCTTCCGCTCGGGATTTCGTTGGCTGCAACGTTGAAGAATTTGCCGGAACTGTCCATAATCACCAGTTTATCGGTCGTTTGTGCATGGAGTGCAATTTGCAGCGCGTCGTCGTCTTTGAACTTGAACTCGTCGGTGAGGCTGACGTGTCCTTTCAGACTGCGTATCCACCCTTTTTGCGACAAAATAACGGTGATCGGTTCTTTTTCGATCAGCGCTTCCAGCGGAACTTCGATTTCTTCCGCCACTTCGGAAAACTCCGTACGACGACGACCGAGCGCGGTTTTTTTGCCGAATTTTTCCTTCATCTGCCTGATTTCGGCCGCAATCGCCAGCCAGCGTTTGCCTTCATCGCCGAGCAGCTCTTCCAATCCCGCTTTTTCTTCGGACAATTCGTCATATTCTTCACGAATCTGGCTTTCTTCCAGTTTACGCAGCGAACGAAGCTTCATGTTCAAAATGGCTTCCGACTGGTTGTCTGTCAGTTTGAACTCTTTCATCATGACGGCTTTGGGATCGTCTTCCTCACGGATAATTTGAATAATCCGGTCAAGGTTGAGGTAGGCAATCAGATAACCGCTTAAAATTTCCAAACGGTAATTGATTTTTTCCAGCCGGTAATTTGTACGCCGGATCAATACCGTATGACGATGATTTAAGAATTCGCGCAAAACTTCTTTGATTGACATCACCCGCGGAACGCCGTCGGAATCAAGAACGTTCATGTTGAGATTGAAACGGCTTTCAAGATCCGTTTGCTTAAACAAATGCTCCATCAGCAACCCGGCGTCGACCAGGCGGCTTTTGGGTTCCAGCACAATGCGGATGTCGTGCGAAGATTCGTCGCGGATGTCGCTTAACAGCGGAATTTTCTTTTCCAAGAGCAGAGAAGCGATTTTTTCCACCAGTTTGGCTTTGGGCACCATATAGGGAATTTCGGTGATGACGATCTGATATTGCCCGTGTCCCAGGTCTTCTTTTTCCCATTTGGCACGGATGCGGAAAACGCCCTTCCCCTGGCGGTACGCGTCCAAAATGTTTTCAAACTTATCAATAATGTATCCGCCGGTCGGAAAATCGGGGCCTTTTATTTTTCGCACCAAGGGTTCGATTTCGCATTCGGGATTTTCGATCAGGTACAGCAGCGCGTCGCAGACTTCACTCAAATTGTGCGGCGGGATGTTGGTGGCCATGCCGACGGCAATGCCGGCAGAACCGTTGCACAACAGATTCGGCACCATTGAGGGCATGACAACCGGTTCGCTTTCCTCTCCGTCATAGGTTTCCATGAAGTCGACGGCGTTGTCGTTTAACCCTTCCATCATTGCAATTGCAAATTCGGTCAGCCGGGCTTCCGTGTAACGCATGGCGGCCGCCCCGTCGCCGTCGATGTTGCCGAAGTTGCCCTGCCCGTCGACCAACGGATAACGGACGGAAAAATCCTGCGCCAGCCGAACCATGGCGCCGTATACGGCACTGTCGCCGTGAGGATGGTATTTACCGATGACGTCGCCGACCACGCGGGCGCACTTCTTAAAACCTGATTTCGGGTCAAGATGAAGCTGGCGCATGGCGTATAGCAGCCGGCGGTGAACCGGTTTCAAACCGTCGCGGACGTCCGGCAGCGAACGGGAAACAATGGTCGACATCGCATATGAGAGATAACGTTTGCTGAGTTCTTCGGCCAGCTGTACGTCTTTTATTTTTTCTTCGTTTTCCTGCATTTTTTCTCTTATAAGTCCAGATTTGCCAGCAAGTTAGCACGGTTTTGCGGGAATTTCAAGCCGTGTATTTGAAAAAAGTTTTTGGTGAGGAAAAAGCCGGTCATTTTCAGCAAGTCGGCCATTTCTCCGCGGTTCGGAAAATAGTTTTTATCCACAATGAAATGCGGGTAGCGATATAGCCGGGCGGCATACGGCGCGCCGGACTCCCGGCATACGGCGCGGCCGCTTTTGGGCGAAACATATGCCAGGTTTTCCCGGCTCCCGGTGACGGCGCACTCGCTTAAGTCCAGTCCGATGCCGAGATATTCAAGCAGATAAAATTCAAAGAAACAATAATGAGTAAGCCAGTTTTCTTCATCTACCAGATCAAAAAAACTCTCGATATAATAGTAAAACCTTTCCAGATTTTCCTTTTCCGGCAGACAGGCGGCGCACAGGGAACACAGGGACGAAAGCGCCGCCAGTTTGGCGGGCGAATTCATAAAGCTGACGGCCGTCGGCGCCAGCAGCTCCGTTTTTAAGCTGAGCATATTTTCTTCGATCCGCGCATAAGCGTCGACGGAAATCCGGTTGCCGGGTTGGTAGATGCCGGCGTTCTTTTTGCTGCCGCCGCCTTTGACAAACCCGCCGATCAGTCCGTGTTCTTTGGTTATCACGTTGACAATCAAAGAATTTTCCCCGTAACGGCGGATGGCGGCAATGTATCCTTCGTCTTTAAACTGCATTTGTGTTCCCCGTTGTTGATTTTTATCATAACTATCCGGTTGACTTATTGCAATAAAAACCATACGATAAGAAACAATTACGTAACAATTTTAAAATTATTCTGCATATGAAAAGGTTTTCATTGTTTGCCGCCAACCTTGCCGGAACGGCAGTTTTGGCTGATCTTGTTCGTTATCTGCAAGCCTCAACCGTTACCAGACTGTTGATTCTGCTGATAGTTATCGCAATTATCGCTTATTTTTGCTGGTCGGGAGGCAAAGACGAAAAAAGCGGTTGTTTTTACGTTTTCGTCGGCGCTTCTCTTACGATCATGGATTTGCTGATTTTGACCGAACATTCCTCCCTGATGTCTTATGCGGCCGAAATTATTGTTTTGTTTTTGACCAATGCTTTCGTTTATTGGGTGTTGGAAGGGATTTTGACGTCATCTTCCGACGAACGACAACCGCCGAAAACTTCCTGATTTCCGCCTCCATGCGTCTTAAAAGCCCCGGTCTTTTCGATCCGGGGCTTTTTTCTTTGGAAACAAAGGACTAATAGTCAGAAATAATGGTTTTGGTAATCTTGTCATAAGCCATCAGTTCGGAAATGACCCGTTTCATATCCTTTAAAGCAATTGAGTTGGGGCCATCCGAGAGCGCTTTGTCCGGATTTTCGTGCGTTTCCATAAAGACGGCGGCCACGCCGACGGCAACCGCGGCCCGTGCCAGCACCGGCGCAAACTCCCGCTGACCGCCGGAACATCCGCCGAGTCCGCCCGGCTGCTGAACCGAGTGGGTGGCGTCAAAGATGATCGGACAACCGGTGTCTTTGGCCATTTGCGGAAAAGCGCGCATGTCGGTCACCAGCGTATTGTAGCCGAAACAGGTACCCCGTTCCGTCAGACAGACGTTCGGATTGCCGCTGTCAACCGATTTCATGACCAGGTTTTTCATGTCCCAAGGTGCCAAAAACTGCCCTTTTTTAATATTGATGATTTTACCGGTCTGAGCGGCAGCGATTACCAGATCCGTCTGCCGGCACAAAAAGGCGGGAATTTGCAGCATATCGACATGTTCGGCGGCAATTGCGCATTGTTCTCTTTCATGAACATCGGTCAAAATCGGGCAGCCGTACAGTTTTTTGATTTCGTCAAAGGTTTTCATGCCTTCTTCAATGCCGACGCCGCGCGGCGATCTCAGCGAGGTGCGGTTGGCCTTGTCATAGGAAGCTTTGAAAATATAGTTAACGCCGAGCTCTTTGGTCATTTCCACCATGGCGCCGGCAATGTCGACGGCATGCTGCCGGCTTTCGATCTGGCAGGGACCGGCAATGATTGCCAGCGGCAGTTTGTTGCCGATTTCAAAGTTTCCGATTTTGATCGTTTTTTGGTTTTCCATCAGTTTTTCCTTTTATCTTGGGGTTAAAAAGTCCATTTCAACCATGCGAACAGAACGTTGCCGTCGTTTTTGACGCCGGGAATGTAGGCTGCCTGCAATGACAGACGCTGGTATGTCAGGCTGGCAATCGGCAGCGGCAGCGGAACCGGGATATACATGTATTCTTCCCGCTGGGTCAGGCTGAGCGTGTAACCGACGCCGACTTTCCAGTCGCCGGAATTGTCCAGGTCCCAGTTGTAGAGATAGGCATAGCCGGCAATCGTTTCCAAATAGAAGTTGGAATCTTTGAAGGCCATGGCGTAAACGCCGTGCCATTCGTTGCCTTCCCAAAAACTGCGGCCGAAACCGATACCCCACGGCTCCTCGTTGTATTTGTCAATATGCTCCTGATCGTAAAACAGGCGGTTGTGCCAGGTACGGACGGGAACGTAAAGATCGTTGTTGCCGCAGCTTAAGGCATATTTTGCGTTTTCAAACGCCCGGCCGAAAAAATCGCCGATTGTTCCGGCCCGGGCCGGGAGCGCAACCAGCGCCAAAAATGCAATAGTCAGTATTTTCTTTTTCATAATGCTTTCTTTTGGTTAAATGATTCTCCGATTTAATTACAAAAGGCGGCTGTTGTCAATTGCGGCTTTCACGAAAGCCACAAACAACGGGTGCGGGGCAAACGGCTTGGACTTCAGTTCCGGATGAAACTGCACGCCGACAAACCACGGATGCTCCGGCCGCTCGACTATTTCCGGAAGTTTGCCGTCCGGAGATTTACCGGTTATTAGCATACCTGATTTGCGAAGTAAAGACTCATATTTGATATTTACCTCATAACGGTGCCGGTGCCGTTCGCTGATTTCGCCGCAGCCGTATATCGCGGCGGCTTTCGAGCCGGGCGCAAGCACGCAGGGATAGGCGCCGAGCCGCATGGTGCCGCCCAAGTCGCCGTTTTGGCTACGGATTTCCCGCGCGCCGTCCTTGTCCCATTCCGTCATCAGCCCGACCACGGCTTCGCATTCGGGATCCAGTTCCGTGCTGCCGGCGTTTTTAATGCCGGCTATGTTGCGCATGGTTTCGATTACCGCCATTTGCATGCCGAAACAAATGCCGAACCAGGGAATGCTGTTTTCCCGGGCATAGCGGACGGCGGCAATTTTGCCTTCGGTGCCGCGGCTGCCGAAACCTCCCGGCACCAGAATGCCGCTGACGTCCGAAAGATGTTCGGCGGCGCCGTCTTTTTCCACGTCTTCGGCATCCACCCATTTGATTTTGACTTTGAAACGGTTGGCAATGCCGCCGTGGGCGAGCGCTTCGTTTAAAGATTTGTAGGCTTCGAGCAGCTGATATTTGCCGACGACGGCGATCCGCACTTCTCCTTCCGGATTTTCCATCACTTCGGTAATTTGCCGCCACTTGTCCAGATCCGCTGCCGGGGCGTCCAGCCCGAAATATTTGCAGACTTCCGCATCCAGCCCTTCCCGGGAATAGGCCGTCGGCACGTGGTAAATGGACCGGGCGTCGAGCGCGGCGATCACCCTCTCCTCGCGCACGTTGCAGAACTGCGCGATTTTGCGTTTTTCGTTTTGGGGAATTTCCACTTGCGAACGGCACAGCAGAATATCGGGCTGAATGCCGTATTCCTGCAATTGTTTGACCGAATGCTGGGTCGGTTTGGTTTTCAGTTCTCCGGCGGTCGGAATATAGGGCAGCAGCGTCAGATGTACAAACATCGTCCGTTCGCGCCCGAGTTCATATGCCAGCTGGCGGATCGTTTCCAGATAAGGCTGCCCTTCAATGTCGCCGACGGTTCCCCCGATTTCGCACAAGACAAAATCTTCGTCCGTCAGGTCGGAAAGGATAAAGCTTTTGATTTCGTTGGTCACGTGCGGAATTACCTGAATGGTGGCGCCGAGGTAGTCGCCGCGGCGTTCCCTGTCGAGCACCCGCTGGTAAATTTTGCCGGAAGTCACGCTGTCGTGCCGGGTGGCGGGAATGCCGGAAAAACGTTCGTAATGTCCCAAATCCAGATCGGCTTCGGTACCGTCGTCGGTTACGAAAACCTCACCGTGCTGACACGGGTTCATGGTGCCGGGGTCAACGTTAAGGTAGGGATCCAGCTTGCGCAGGCGGACCTTGAAGCCCCTTGCCTGCAGCACCGCTGCCAGCGAGGCGGAAGCCAGTCCTTTGCCCAAAGACGACACGACGCCGCCGGTGATAAAAATGAATTTCGTTTTCCGGTTCAAGTTCTCAGTCATGGTTTAAAAATTCCCGTAAATATAAAAAGTTTTCCGTATTTTAAAGTGACAAAGGCACCTTCGTTAAAAAAGGTGCCTTTTGATCGCCGCATTGCCGCGCATTTATTTTTCCGCTACCGGAGCGCTCGGTGCCGCAGGAGCCGCCGGTTCGGCAGGCGCCGCTTCGGCGGGGACGGAAGCTTCCGCCGCCGGCTTGTCGAGAATGGACCGGCCGACGGTGTTGCCGTGATCCTTGTAATAAAGGGAAAGCGACAGGCTGGTCAGAAAAAACAGCGTGGCCATAATCGCCGTCAGACGGGTCAGCAGGTTGCCGGTGCCGCGGGCGGTCAGGAAATTGCCGGCGCCCGAACCGCCGCCGAGCCCGTCAAGGGCGCCGCCGCCGGAACGCTGCAGCAAAATCAGGGCAACCAGAAAAATGGCAACCAGCAGATGAACAACTAATAAAACCGTACTCATTCTATTTTGATCCTTATTGAAAATCTGTTAACAAACGGATTTGGCAATTGCCAGGAAATCCTGCGCTTTCAGGCTGGCGCCGCCGATCAGGGCACCGTCGACATCGGGCAGCGACAGAAATTCCTTGGCGTTGGAAGGTTTGACCGAACCGCCGTAAAGAATACGCATTTTGTTGGCAACGCCTTTGCCGAGCTTTTTCGCCAACACTTTGCGGACGGCCGCATGGACTTCTTCAACGTCTTCGGGAGTCGGGGTTTTGCCGGTGCCGATGGCCCAAACCGGCTCATAGGCGATGACGGTGTTGGCAGCGTCGGCGTTTTCCGGCACCGAACCCATAATCTGTTCGGCGCAGACTTCAATGGTCTTGCCTTCGTCGCGCTGTTTTTCCGTTTCGCCGATGCAAATAATTGTTTTTAAACCGTTCTCGTAAGCGGCAGCCGCTTTTTGGGCAACCAGCTCGCTGGTTTCAAAGTGGTCGGCGCGGCGTTCGGAATGGCCGAGAATAACGTAAGTGCAGCCGATATCCGTCAGCATGGCCGGGCTGATGTCGCCGGTGTGAGCGCCCTTGACCGCAAAATGGGCATCTTGCGCACCGAGCGCGACCTTGGCACCGCGCAGCGCTTTTTTAACCTGATAAAGCAGCGTAAACGGCGGACAAACAAGAAATTCGCATGCCGGTTTGCCCAGTTTCTTTACTTCGGCGGCAACTTCTCTGGCCAGCGCAACTCCGTCTTCGGAGAGGCCGTTCATTTTCCAGTTGCCGGCAATCATGATTTTTCTAGCCATTATTTTTTCCTTAAGATGTTTTAATGTTGCCGCAAAATTAGCATACTAAAAAAAACTTTTCAACATTAATATTTTGCAATTGCATATATTAAGAAATCTATTATATTCTACTGATCGGTTTAATAAAATAATATTGCAGGACATAATTTAAAATGATTACCAAGTTACGCAAGGCGCAGGATTCGTGGGTCGCAAAGAGCATTTTGGTGCTGACCGCGCTCAGTTTCATGTCTTTATTCGGAATTTCAGGCTACATCAACGGCGCTGCCGGCAATCGGGCGGTGATCAAAGTCAACGACCGCACGGTGAGCCAGCTTGATGTCAACCAGCAGCTGGATCAGGAAATCCGAACCGCGCAGAAACTGTTCGGCGACATTGAAATTACCGACGAAATCCGCAATCAGATGCTGGCCGGACTGGTGCAGCGGGACTTGAATTCCATGATCACCGAAGAAACGGCGGCGAAAAACAAAGTTTCCGTCAGCGACGCTCTGGTACGCAACATTATTTTCTCGCAGGTTCAGTTCCTGGACGATGACGGTCAGTTCAGCAGAGAGCGGCTGAACTATTTCCTTTCCCAGTCCAACTGGAGCGAACAGCAATATGTAGACACCATCCGCAGCGATCTGAAAAAGCAGTATCTGGTGCAGAATCCGGCGTCCGGTTTCAACGTTCCGGCAGTTCTGAAAAAATATGCGGCCGCCGCCGAAGCCCAGCGGAAAGTGTTCAAATACATATCCGTCGACGACAGGGACGCGGTGATTGACCGGGAAATTTCGGAAGAGGAAATCAACCAGTATTACAACGACTTCGGCACGGAATTTGTCGAGCCGGAAACCCGTGACGCCGAATTTGTCGTGCTCTCGACCGAAGACATTGCCAAACACATTGAAGTCACCGAAGACGAGATCGACGAATATTACAAAAGCAATCTGAGTCAATTCGTTACGCCGGAAACCCGCAACGTTCTGCAAATGCTGTTTGAAAACGAAGAAGATGCAAAGGCGGCCAAAGCCGCCCTCGACAACGGCGCCGACTTTTATCAGGTGGCACGTGAAAAAGCCGGGCAGACGGACGAGGAAACCAATCTTGAATATGTTTCCGAAGATATGCTGATCGGCGACGCCGGGGCGAAAGTGTTTGCCGCGGCGAAGAACGAGGCGGTTGGTCCGATACAGTCCGAACTCGGCTGGCATATCATGAAAGCAACCGACATTAAAGCCGGCTCCAAGGAAGACGAAAGCAAGGTAAAAAAGCAAATTGCGCAGACGATTGCCAACGAGAAGGTTTATGAGGTCGCTTATGACATCATAAACGGCATTGAAGACAAAATCGGAGCCGGCAGTTCGCTTGAAGAAATCGCCGAAGACATGGGCGTCAAAACCTATCGCATCAAAGGCATGAAAGAGAACGGCGAAGCCGCTTCCCTGCCCGGTTCATACGCTTCGGTCCTTACCGGTTCGGATTTCATAGACGCCGTATTTTCCTATAACAAAGGCGAAATTTCACAGGCGGTGGAAACCGACGAAGGCTTTGTCTTCGTCAAAGTCGACAACATTACCGACAGTCATCCGCAGTCGATTGAAACGGCGTTGCCCAAAATCAAAAAAATGTGGAGGGAAAACGAAAAATCCGCCATCACTCAGGAACTGATCAACGACGTGATGCACGACCTGGAAAGCGGAGACGACATCAGTGAAGCCGCCGGCCGTTATAATCTTAAAGTCGTAACCACGGAACCGTTGACCCGCAGCCAGAGCTTTGCCGGTTTGTCCCAGCCGCAGATGCTGGAGCTGTTTAACGACGCCGCCCGGACGCCGAAGCAGATTGATCGGGAAACGCAGCATATTATCGCCGTTGCCGGCAAAGATGCCGAACCGCGCAAGCTGTCGGCCGAGGAAACGGATATCATTGCCGGCCGGCTCAATCTGGACCTGACGCAGGAAGCGGCCGCCGCACTGATTGACAGCTACGGCAAAGATTACGACATACGGGTCAAATACCGTTTGCTGGGTTTGGCCGACTGAGCTGCCGCAAAAAGAAAAAGCCGCCCGCTTTTGCCGGCGGCTTTTTTATATACCGATCCCCCGGTTAGGCCGGGAGTTTTTTTACAACAGGAAAAACGGTAAAAAAATCTGCCCTGCAAAAATCCGTTTAGCCGTTTTCTTTTTTACTACCCGTCAGCATAAACTGAAAACGGTTCGGCAGCGGAATCTCTCTATATATATAAAAGCTCAGAAACGATCAGGGCGGAGAAATAACAAAACTGTTGAAAAAATATCGGAAACAACATTTTTCTGTTGCTTTTTACGGCAGTAAGAATATAAATAGAATACCTTTTGCGGGTATAATTCAATGGTAGAATGAGAGCTTCCCAAGCTTTTAATGCGGGTTCGATTCCCGTTACCCGCTCCAAATTTTCCACACAATCAATGCTGAGGGGATCGAACCCGGGAGGGCCGGAGGCGGTCAAACAGTCCTGTGAACTGTTTGACAACGACGGGCGTAGGTTGACAGCCTGAGCACAAACGGCGGCAGCCGTTTCGGGCGAAGCCGGCAACCGAGCTGCGAGCGGCAGCGCCGCGCATTCCCGTTACCCGCTCCAAATTTTCCACACAATCAATACTGAGGGGATCGAACTCGGAAGGGCCGGAGGCGGCAGAATTTATATTGTTGACACTGCGTCGGTGCGGGTATAGTCTGATTTTATGAAAAAATGCTTTTACATAACCGCCATTGTCCTGTTTCTGGCGCTTCAGTTTTTTTCCTTAAATCATTTGTATGATTCGGGGCATTTTTTTGTACACGATTCAAACTGCGAGCAATGTCGGTTCCTGGATCAGTCCGGCAGTGCGGGTGTTCCCGACGAGATTGAACCGGAACAAGCTTTCGTTGTTTATCTGCCAATGCCGGAAACGAACGTTTTATCGGTTTATAAGCCGTGTTTTTTCGCCTATTTCGGTCAGGCGCCTCCATACCTGATTTAAATTATGTAAAATTTTGTCGTATCAATAATTTAAATCAGAAAGAAAAATGAATAATTTAAATGTTTACGGCGGTTTGACCGCCATAAATGATTTTCTTAATCCTGAAAATCATTTGACACCTCTTGTCGAATTACCCTCTTCTCTTAATCCTTTTTTGGCTGACGGAATTCATATTTATATCAAAATGCAGACCTTTCTTCCTTTGATGAACGTAAAATCCGTTCCGGCATACGAGATGTTGAAAAACGACGTCCAACCCAAACGCCGATTGGCAGAATCTTCTTCCGGAAATATGGCATTTTCATTGTCCGTCTTGAGCCGCTGTTTTGGTTATGAGAAGACGAGAGCCGTCATTTCGCACGAAACCAACCGGGAAAAGGTGCAGATGCTTTTACTGGCCGGTACGGAAATATGGGTTAATAAAGAACCGATCTGCCCCGACCCGCATTCGGATGAAAGCGGAATCCGCATTGCCGAAAAGACGGCTCACCGCTCCGGCTGGAAAAACCTCAATCAATATGCCAACCCGGATAATCCGGGTGGACATTATGAATTTTGCGGACAGCAAATCCTGAAACAATTAAACAACGACATCCGTATTTTCTGCACCTCTCTCGGCACCACGGGAAGCCTGTGCGGCATTGCCCGGGCATTAAAGAAGAAAACCGAAGCCCGGTGCATAGGTGTGGCAAGGAAACCAAACAATCCTGTTCCCGGTCCGAGGACCTTAAATTTGTTAAAAATGATAGATTTTGACTGGCAGCAGCAGACAGATGACGTTGTCGAAGAAGGGACAGTCCACGCCTATGACCAAAGCATGCGGTTGTGTCGCGCCGGAATCCTTGCCGGTCCGAGTACCGGGCTTGCGCTTGCCGGACTGTTGAAATATCTGCGTCGGGAAAAACTGAAAAACGATTTTGCCGGTCTGAAGAACGGCCGCCCTGAAATAAATTGCGTTATATTGGCCTGTGACTTGCCTTTTCTGTATTTGGACGAATATTTTAAATATCTCCCGCGCAAACGTTTTCCCAAAATCTTTCATCAGGAACTCTTGTCTGCCCGCATTGATTTTCAAAAGCCTCGTCGGCCGCAAACGGAAATTTCCGCCTCGGGAACGATTAAACTTGTTTTTGGCTGCGGTGCCGCCAGTCTGCAGCATAGGCTGAACGACGGAGAAAAAAGCGAAACAAACGCGAAAGCAATCATCATCGACATCCGAAACAAAGAGCTTTTTGCCGGCGGTCATATACCGTGCAGCATCAATATTGAAGAAAACACGCTGCTCAAAACGATGGACGAACGGTCGGAACAGATGCAGGACAAACAAATTGTTTTGGTTTGCGACTATGGCGAAAAGGCGTACTTCTATGCCCGTATCCTGAGGGACAAAGGATATGACTGTCGTTCCCTGCACGGCGGGCTCGTCCGCTGGTCGGAGCTTAATTATCCGCGTATTTCCGCAACTTGTACGCTCGGGAGATGACGGATTATCCGCTTTTCCGGGATTCTTGTCGGCGGCATACCGTGAAGTATCCGGAACCTGCAATCGCTGCAGTGGCAAAACGTCCGTATTCGCAGGCCGACATCGTTTTATAGAGAGATTGGCTGATAGTAACAACATTATGAAAACGCCGGTCGTCATTATAAGTGGCGTGATGAAGCATGCCGACCGTTTAACAGGCCGTATCATGACTTAGGAAACAGCGGATTTTGCGGCGCAGGGAATATTCCGGATTGCTTTTCGATAAAAAATGAAGTAAAATATCAACAGTTTTATTTATAAGGAAACGCCGATGGATCTCAAAGACAAACTCAGTCACAAATGGCGTCAAATGACGTTGATCGCAGGCGTTGTCCTGCTCTCGTCGATGACGGTGCAGGCTCAAAACACGTCCGAACAGAATCGAAAAGAAACGCCGAAAGCCTATTTCAGTCCCAAGCAACTGGCTTCCGCGTTGTCTGCCATCAATGCCGACGACAAACAAGCGGACATATTCCTGGAAGCTTATTTGCAGAAGCTTGACCCGCAGGGACAAATTTCTCCGGGCGATCTGGTTCAGGTTTTCAAGGAATCGGGAATAGACAAAGACGAAGCGGTAAAAATGTCGGAAGTTTTGCTGTCGCCGCAAAAGCAGCCTTCCTCCCGCGGCTATGACTTCGGTTCTTACGATCTCAGTTTCGCCATCGACGGCAACGGCAATCTTTCCTCTTTAATTTTCAACGGTGACAAAAAAATTGACGATCGCGACATTGATGCCGTGCATAAAGCCCGCTGCCGTCACCGCGGGTTGGCCGCGGACGATAACAGTGAACGTTTCCAATCGTCGCAATTGCTCGGCAAAATGTTGGTGCGGCAGGTGATTTTGGAAAAACGGAAAGACGGACGGACGGTTCCGAACGGCGACAAATTCCTGCAAAATTTTGACAGGGAATTGCAGCAAAACGGTTTGGAAATAGGCCGGGACGGAAAATTGCACGGTATTGAAGCAAGCAAAAACAAACCTCTGCTGACGGAAAAAGACCTTTACAATCAGTATCTGATGAAAAGGCAGCAGGAGATGAAAAAGTTTTACGAATAGGGAATTTGCACTTGCTTCAAACAGCAACTTGTGTTAAGTGATGTTCTCTTAAACAATTATTCTAAAATTTTTTTGCAATGAAGTATCTGAAAATCAATGAACAACTGGAACTGTTGAAAAACAAACGGTTCGACGAGTTAATCGCGTACGCGAAGGAGCACAACCTCAACCAGAGAGTCGTTCAGGCCCTGCTCTCTCAGCTTAAAGAACTGACGGAAGAAAAGCAATCCGCTGTTTCCATTCATTAACGCAGATCAACATGCACCGCTTTTTTGCCGACGGCAAAAGAGCGGTTTTTTATATACCCAAAACCACGTGCCTGGCACATGGTTCTAAAGAGCTTACAGCTTGCGAATGAAAAACTCCTTTTATTGTAAAGAAGACGGTCCGGCAACAGTCGTATAGAAAAGTAAAGGAGTTTTAATGGCACGCACGACGTGAAATTCCAAAACACCATGTTGTCTTTGCCCCGAAATAGCACAGAAAGGCGTTTTGCGGCGGCCGTCGTCTGAAAATCAGAGCAGTATTCAGGGGACTATGTCGATATTACCGGAAAGAATATCCCAAAGACAGCCGGGTATATACGAAATCAACTTAAAGAAGATGCAAAGCAAAGTCAGTAACTATGGATCTTGCCCCGTTTACGGAGAGTCAAGTAATCTTTGCCCCGTCAAACCGTCATGTACCCTGAAGGCATTTGCCGGCACCTTGAGAGGGTATACCCGCGTATGAAACCCCGCCTTTACTCAGGCTGGTTCCTTTTTACCGGGCATTTGTTGATAAAGAGTTTATCGGGTTGAATTTTCAACCATCTGCGTTAACATCATACATATCATTTGCTGAGGAGAAGCGACATGGCTACGTTAAAACAGGTTTCGCAGGATTTTGACCGTTGTTTTCGGTACCGGCGTTTTCCTTCTTTCCGGCTGGCTCCTTTGATTATTCTGATTTTTTGCGGACTGGTGTTGCTGGGCAGTTTGTTTTTTGAATTTGATCAGAATGAACTTTTTTATTATCCGACCTGGAAATATTCTCTCTTTATCAAGCTGCTGCCAAAAATTGTGCTTCTCATTTGGATTGTTCGCTACAATATCCGTCATAAGGTACAGACCGCTGATAATGATTATAACAGGTTTTGGTATTTTGTTTCCTTTTTATTCCTGATTCTGTTTTTCGGTCTTCTTTTCTTTTTGTTCAAGGAGTGGGTCGGTTTGCTGGCAAATTTTGCAATAACTTCGCTTTCCGGTAAAGTTTCAATCGATGTTCTCTCGTTCTTTATTTTTTCGCTGCCGGCAATTATCGTTACCGCCTATTTTCAGCTGGTGATTTCAAACCAGATTACGCTGCTTATCGTCAACACTTTCGGGAGAAGAAAATGAAAAAAATATTGATCGCTTTATCCTTTATTATCTTTACCGCCGCCTGCGGACCGATCTGATGAACAGGTATTTGAGCTGTCTGCGCTTAAACGCCGTTTTGTTCTGCAAAATTTTTACCTGCGGATTCCTCGGTCAAAAGGATTATGCGGAAGGTTATGACAATGTTGCGGAAAATTACGACGACAACTGGCTTTGCCATATCAAGCCATGTACGCAAAACTTTCTCGACAGACTGCCGCCGCTGCAATCGGACAAACCGATTGTCGATCTCGGATGCGGAACGGGCTTTTCAACCGAATGGCTGACAAAACGCTATGATAACCCGGTCACGGGGGTTGACATCTCTGCCGGCATGTTGAAACAGGCCGCTAAAAAAATGCCGCAAACACAATTTGTTCATGCCGACATGCTGGATTATCTGCGGAAACTTCCGGCAGAAAGCCGGGCGATGATCTGCTCGGCATGGGCAATCGGCTATTCCGATCCGAAACGGATTGCCGAAGAAGCCTGCCGCGTCTTGGAAGCGAAAGGCGTTTTCGCCTTCATCGTCAATACGGCAGATACTTTGCCCAGAGTCTTTGATGCTTTCCGGCGTACCATGTACAATTATCCGCAAAAGGTGAAAAAACTGTTGTGGCCGAAGTTTCCCAAAGACTTTTCCTTCGTTGACGATAAGCGGTTTGAAACGCTTTATCAACATAAGGACAGCATGAAAATCCATCTCCGGGAAGAAGGTTTTTCCGACTGGTTGTTCAAAACGGGCATTATGGCCGGTTTTGAAAAAGTATTGGATACGGATCTTTTCAAAAAGGAACTGAAAAAGAGCACCGCGGAACTCTGTCATCGTCACATTATCGGTATTTACAGGAAAAAATGAATGCTTGGAAAATTAAAACAGATAATTATGCTGCTGCGGATTATGGCCACCCCGCAAATAACCCGGCCGCCGCTTTCCGTTTTGCAGGAATTGCGCAAACGGGGCAAAAAGCGCCTGCCTTCCGCCGTTTGGCAGGAAATTGACGATAACCGGAAATTGAAAACCTCAACCTTCGCTTTTGCCCGTGAACTGCTTTCTTCGGAGTGTATTTCCCGTCATGACGGAAAGTATGTTGTCAATTCCTTTTTGCCTCCCTTCCCCGGCCGCGCGTATGAGCGGATGTTTACCAACCTTTTGTCCGGCCGGAAGCTTTCGCCGGTATCCGCTTATATCGCCGTCACCAAGGAATGCCCCTATAACTGCTGGCATTGCAGTTTCAAAGGCCACGTAAAACCCGATCTGCCGACCTCCCGGCAGCTTGTTCTCATTGACGATTTGTGCCGGCTGGGCGCAAGCATCATCGGATTTACCGGCGGCGAACCGCTGCAGCATAAAAACATTGCCGATCTGATAAAACGCGCGGCAACCGGCGGTGCGGCCGTTATATTGTTCACAACCGGTTGCGGGCTTGACGAGGAACGGGCGCGGAAATTGAAAAAAGCGGGATTATGGGCAATATGCTTCAGTCTTGACAGTTCCGAACCGGAGATCCATAACCGGCTTCGCGGCCGGAAAACGGCCTTTGATGAGGTGATGAGCGCCGTGAAGGCGGCTAAAGGCGCCGGTTTGTATACAATGGTTTCTTCTGTAGCCACTCCCCGTTTTATGCAGACGGAAGATTATCGCAATATTTATCAACTGGCGGTCAAACTGAAAGTAAACGAATATCGGATTGTTGAGGCAATGCCTTGCGGAAAGCTGCTTGACAATGATGAAACGGTTATTTCGGCCGAAGACGTCAAAACGCTGCGGGCTTTTCACCGGCAGATCAACAGCCGCTCTCCGCGAACCAAAGTATGCGCGTTTAATCAGATAGAGAGTCCGGAACTGTTCGGCTGCGGCGCCGGAACTCAGCATATGTTCATTGACAATGCCGGAGAAGTCTGTCCCTGCGACTTTACGCCTCTCAGTTTCGGTAATGTTGTGCGGGAGCCGCTCGAAACCGTTTGGCTGCGAATGAACGAAGCTTTTATGCTGCCGAGAAGACACTGCTTTATTCAGAAAAACCATCGTCTGATTGCCGAAAAAATCCGTGCCGATAATATGCGGGTGCCGCTTGACGTAAACAGCAGTCTGGAAATCTGCCGACAATGTCCGTTTGATGAAATGCCGGACTATTTCAAAACGGTATATAAGCCGTAATTGCATTCGTTCGACCCCGGCAAAGCCGTTTTTGCCGGGGTCGACTTTTCGCTTTTTACCGAATGTTTTTATCTGTTTCTTCTGTTTTGTTTCCTGCTGTTTCAAACAAAGAAGGAAAATGCGTTTTTATTTTTTCCTCAAGTTCCCTCTTCTTTTTTTCGTCTTTTATTCTGTCATATCTGTAGCTTAAGACGTTCAGAATTCCTTCATTGGTCAAACAGCTGCTACCGTCATTTTTGGTTACACTGTAGCCTTCTGCGGTTAAAAGTTCAACGGCATCATCAAGTGAATGGAAATTTTGTTCTTCCTGCCGTTCTTTTCTTAATTTTGCAAGCTCTTTTTCCTGCCTTTTGTTCAAGGCGGATTTCTGTTCCAGTTCGTTTAATATCTTTTCATATTTTGCAATATGTTTGCCGGCAGAGATGTTTTTCCCCTTAATCAGTTTATCCATTTGTTTTATCAGAGCCCGGCAATTTTCCTTCCACTGTTTTTCGTTAAGCCCCGAAATATTTTCCAGTTTTTCCGAAAATCCGTCTTTGTCAAATTTTTTGGCTTTGGCTGCGGTTAAAAGTGTGTTTCTTACGGTCATGTTATCCACCTCTCTGTAAAATAAAAAAATTATACTACATTCAATAATATTGTAAACCCGGTTCTCAAAGCTTTCGCGAATCTCCCGATTTCTCTCGTCCGGACAAAGATACGCTTATGGCAAAAAAAAGCCCTCACGGATGAGGGCTTTTTTATCTGGGGCGAAAGATGAGACTCGAACTCACGACACCCGGTACCACAAACCGGTACTCTAACCAACTGAGCTACTTTCGCCATTGTCTTGAAAAGACTTTTACAAAATCCGCGGCGGAAAGTCAAGCGAAAAAACAACAAATTTATAAAAAATAAAAGCAACAAACCGTTGTTATCGGTGGAACAGTTTGTCGATATCCTTTAATTTCAATTCGATATAGGTCGGACGACCGTGATTGCACTGGCCGGAATTGGGGGTTTGTTCCATTTCCCGCAGCAAGTGGTTCATTTCCGCCAGGTTGAGGCTGCGCCCTGCCCGTACGGAACCGTGGCAGGCCATAGTGGCGACGATATGGTTCAGTTTTTCCGTCAAAGCGAAATCGCTGCCCCATTCCGCTATCTGTTCGGCCAAATCATGAACCAGCTTTTGTGTATCGCAGTCTTTGATTAAGGCCGGAATTTCCCGGACAATTACCGCCGAAGGGCCGAACTCTTCCACCGACAATCCCAGCTGGTCAAGATTTTCCGCATTTTCCAGCAGGCGTTGTTTGTCGCAAGCGTCCAATTCGACGATTTCGGGAATCAGCAGCATCTGGGTTGCCGGTTTGCGCCCCTCGTTCAGGGCTTTTTTCATTTTTTCCATCACGATCCGTTCGTGGGCGGCATGCTGATCGATCAAAACGATGCTGTCTTCGGTTTGGGAAATGATATAGGTGTTGTGAAACTGTGCTTTTGCCTGTCCCAAAACGCCGTCAGCATCCGCATAACGGCTGTTGTCGTCTTCTTCCGCACGGACGGAAAACTTTCTTTCCAGTTCCGGCAGCGCCGCCGTGCGCGGGCGGGACGGCAGCGGCGGAAGCGTCCGGCGAAAGGCCGAAGGCGCCGGTTGATGACAGTCGTTTAAAAAGGCCGCTTCCTCTTTGTCGTCGCTCATCAGCAGCGGCGCCGTCAAAGACGCATTTTCCAGGCTGTCCTGCAAAAAACTCTCCAGATTGGCCGGTGCCGCCGTCTGCCGGCTGCCGGCCGTGAGGGCGTTGCGGATTGCACTGACCAGCAGGCCGCGAACCGCAGCGCCGTCAAAAAAGCGCACTTCGGCCTTGGTCGGGTGCACGTTGACGTCCACATAGTCGGGATCAACGTCAAAGAACAAGGCGCATAACGGATAGCGGCCGATTTCCAATACCCCCTGATAAGCGCCTTTAACGGCGCCCAAAAGCAGTTTGTCGCGTACCGGCCGGTTGTTGACAAACAGATACTGAGAAAGAGAGTTGGCCTTGTTGTAAGTCGGCAGACTGACGTAGCCGCTGATGCGGAGATGATCGCGTTCGGCGTTGATCAGGAGAGAATTTTCACCGAATTCACGTCCCATGACGTCGCTCAGGCGTTTTAGACGGGCGTCGAACAATTCTCCCTGACAGGCGTTGAGACTGATCTTTTTCTTTTGTCCGTCGATCAGGTAAAAGGAAATCTGCGGGTTGGCCAAAGCAATCCGGTTGACGATGTCAACGCATTGCGTAACTTCGCCGGCAGCGGTTTTCAAAAATTTGAGCCGGGCCGGCGCGGCATAAAACAAATCGCGCACTTCCACCCGGGTGCCGGCGGCGGAGGCTGCGGGAACGGAAGACTGTTTGACTCCGCCGTTGACTTCCATCCGCCAGCCGTTTTCCGCCTGCCGGCTGCGGGACGTGACGGACAACCTGGCAACGGAGGCGATGGAAGGCAGCGCCTCGCCGCGGAAACCGAGATAACCGATGTGGAACAAATCGTCGTCCGGCAGCTTGGACGTTGCATGCCGCTCAACCGCCAGTTCAAGATCTTCCCGCGCCATGCCTTTGCCGTTGTCGGCAACCGCAATCAGCGACTTGCCGCCGTCCACCAGCGTTATTTCAATCGAAGACGCGCCGGCGTCAATGGCGTTTTCAACCAGTTCTTTGACCACCGAGGCGGGACGCTCGATCACTTCGCCGGCGGCAATCTGGTTAACCAGGGTATCGGGCAGGATGCGGATAGCCATTGCAGCCTCTTTTCGTTATTTGCGGATTTTCTTGATCAGACTGATCAGGTTTCGGGTCGAACTGTCATGCAGACCGGAAGCGTGTCCCTGTAACTCGGGCAAAATGCTCAAGGCCATCTGTTTGCCGAGTTCAACTCCCATCTGGTCAAAGGAATCGATGTTCCAGATGACGCCCTCGACAAACACCTTATGCTCGTACATTGCCACCAGCATACCCAAAGTGTAAGGATCTACCTTTTTGATGACGATGGTGTTGGTCGGACGATTGCCGGAGAAGAATTTAAAGCGCTTAAGACGGCTGACTTCGGCCGCGCTTTTGCCTGCTTTTGAAAGCTCTGCCGCCGCTTCGGCAACGGTTTTGCCGCGCATCAGCGCTTCTCCCTGCGCCAAAGCGTTGGCGACCAGAATTTCGTGATGTTCGCCGATTTCGTTATGGGAAATGGCGGGAACGATCAGATCCAGCGGCACGATCCGACTGCCCTGGTGCAAAAGCTGGAAAAACGAATGCTGTACGTCGGTGCCGGCACCGCCGAACAAAACCGGACCGGTGGCATATTTGACGAACTTGTTGTTTTCGTTCACCGATTTGCCGTTGCTTTCCATATCAAGCTGTTGCAGATAACTCGGCAGATAGCGCAGGTCCTGATCGTAGGGAACGACGCAATGGCTGCCGAAACCGAAAAAGTTGTTGTACCAAACGCCGAGCAGTGCCAGAATGACCGGAATATTCCTGTCAAACGACGTATGACGGAAATGCAGATCCATCGCGTTGGCGCCGTCGAGCATTTTCTCAAAGTTTTCCATCCCTACGGCAAGGGCAATCGACAAGCCGACCGCCGACCACATCGAATAGCGGCCACCGACGAAATCCCAGAATTCGAACATGTTGTCGGTGTTGATGCCGAATTTTTCCACTTCTTTCGCGTTGGTGGAAACGGCGACGAAATGTTTGGCAACCGCAAACTCGCCCAAAGCGTCGATCAGCCATTTGCGGCAGGTTTTGGCGTTGGTCAGGGTTTCTATGGTGGTAAAAGTTTTGGAAACGATGACAAACAGGGTCGTTTCCGGATCAACCTGACTTAAAACGTCTTCGCAGGCGGATCCGTCAATGTTGGAAATAAAATAACATTTTATGTCTTTTGCCCAGTATTCTTTCAGTGCGGCGGTGGCCATTACCGGCCCCAGATCGGAGCCGCCGATGCCGATGTTGACGATGCTGGTCAGCTTTTTGCCGGTGGCGCCTTTAAATTCGCCGTAACGGACCGCGTCGGTAAATTTTTTCATTCTTGCCAGCACGGCGTTGATCTCGGGCATCACGTTTTTGCCGTCGACATATACCGGCGTGTTCTGACGATTGCGCAAAGCCGTATGCAAAACCGCCCGGTTTTCGGTAATATTGATTTTTTCGCCGGTAAACATCGCTTCGATTTTGTCGCGCAGCTTTACTTCATCCGCCAGTTCCAGCAGATACTGTAAGGTCTTTTCGTTAAAACGGTTTTTGGAATAGTCCAGATAAAGCGGTCCGAGCTCAACGGCATATTTGGATCCGCGTTTGGCATCAAACGCAAACAGGTTTTTCATTTCAACGTTCTTAAAAAAGCGGTAATGGAGAGCCAGCTTCTTCCAGGCTTTCGTTTTGGTAACGTTTTTTTCCATTTTATATTTCTCCTAGTCTGATTTGAAATTCCCGAGTCCGATGATCTTGAGGTTGTCCGGCGTAAAATAGCGGGCGGCCGCACGGTTGACCTCGTCAAGCGTCACTTCGGAAACGTAGCGGTTGCGTTCCTGCAAAAAATCAATGCCGAGTTTTTCCTTCTGCATGTAAACAAGCATCTCGGCAATGGCGGAAATGTCGGCAAAACGCAGATTGTAGGAAGCGATCAGATAATTTTTCGCTTCTTCCAGTTCTTCGGCGGAAACGCCTTCGGCGCCCATTTTGTTCCACTCTTCGTTGAATATTTCCATTACCCGGTTAAAATTGCCGGACGTTGAAGAAAAGCCGCCGACAATCATTTCCGTTTTGTCGGAAACGGAAAGCCCGGTATAAACGCCGTAGGTCAGCCCTTCCTTTTCGCGGGCCGCAAGATTAAGGCGGGAACTTAAGCCGGAACCGCCGAGAATGTAATTGGCGATATAAAGCGGGTAAAAGTCGTCTGCGTTGCGGCGTGTGCCGACGGCAGCGGCAAAAGCCATACTCTGCGGCAGATTTTCGTCATGAGCGTCAAATCCGCCGGACAACCGCGGCGTAACCGCCGGCGTTTCGTCGGCTGCGCCCCGCTTCGGCAGAGAGCCGAAAACTTCATCCAGAATCCGGCCGGCCTCTTCCGCCGTAATGTCGCCGGCAAGGCCGACGATCAGGTTGGAACGTCCCAAATTGTCGGCAACAAACCGTTTTATCTCCCGCGGCGTAAAGCTTTCAATATCCTCTTTTTTGCCGAGCGGATTGCGGCCGTAAGGATGTGTCCCGAAAAGCGTCCGGTTGGCAATCAGCCCGAGCTGTTGTCCGGGGTCTTCGTTTTGACTCTCCAACCCGGCCAGCATCTGCTTTCTGATCCGCTCAAGGTCGGCTTCGTCCGCCCGCGGCTCGGTCAGAGTCTGCCGCAGCATGTCAAAAGCAATCGGCGCAAATTCCTTGGTAGTTAACAGCCGGCCGGAAAAATCGTCGCCGTCGGCGCCGAAACCGAGCGAAATCGCATAGTTTTCCATTTTCTCCTTAAAAGCCTGCGAATCAAGTCCGCCGGCCGCTTCGGAAATGAGCGCGGCAGTCATTTTTGACAACCCCGCCTGCCCTTCCTTTTCGGCAACCGTTCCGGCATGGCTAAAGACAAAACTCAGGCTGACGATGGGGTTGGTCGTATCCGTCAGCAGATAGGCTTTGATTTTATATTGCGGCGAAACCACTTCCGTTACCGGCAGCAAAAACCCCTGCCGCCCGAGTTCGGAGTTTTTGACCAGGGCGTCGACGTCAAAAGCCGGCCGGGAAAAATAAAAAACACCGGCGGAAACAACGGCGGCAGCGGCCAAAACCGAAAATAAAACGCCCTTTTTATTCATCTTCGCCCTCCCCGTTCAGCGGTTCGACCACACCTTCCGTCATTGCCGAGCCGGTAAAAATCCTGTGCGCCGCCTTTTTTACCGCCGCAGCGTCGACGGCACGGATGTTGTCCGCATAGTTCTCAATGTCTTCCCGCGTCATGCCGACGGTATAAAGAGAGCCGACGATATAAGCGGCATCGTTGGGATTGTCGCGCAGATAGACCAACCCGGCCAGCATTTTGTTTTTGACTTTTTCAACTTTTTCGTCGGTCAGCGAGGCAACAGCATCGTTTACGACCCTGTCCAGCATTTTTTGCAGTTCTTGGGGAGAAACGCCGGCCGCCGGAACCGCCGACAGGCCGAAGGTGCCGTAACTGCGCGAAGCGTAATCGTAAGATGCGGCGGCAGCGAGCGCCAGCTTTCTTTTTACTACCAGTTCTTTATAAAGTTCCGAAGTGTCGCCTTCGCCAAGGTAGGCAGACAATACCATTGCGGCATAAATGCTTTGCGGATCGGTATTGCAGGAATCAACGACATAGCGGCGGACAACCCGCGGCAGCTCCACCCGCGGCAGCTTCATTTTCAACATAATGCGGGTTGTCGGATTGACTGCGGGAAAAGATTTTTTCCCGATTTCATGCCCCGCCGGCACCTTACCGTAATATTTTTCCGCCAGCCGGTAAGCCGTTTGAGGTTCAATGTCGCCGGAAATCACGATAATTGCGTTGTTCGGTACGTAATAACGGCGGTAAATATCCATCACGTCTTCCCTGGTCAGAGACAGGATTTCCTCTTCCGTACCGGTTACCGGCCGCGCGTAAGGATGTGTCTGCCACAAACCGCGCTGCAGGCTTTCGGCAAAAGCCGAAAGCGGCTGATTTTCTACCACCTGCTTGCGTTCCTGATAAACGATGTCACGTTCGGCGGCAAAAGCCTCGTCGGAAAAATCAAGGTTTGCCATACGGTCGGCCTCAAGTGCCATGGCAAGTTCCAGCCGGCTGACGTCCAGGCTTTGATGGTAAGCGGTATAATCAAGCGAAGTAAAGGCGTTGCTGTCGGCGCCGTTTATCTGCATAAGCCGGTTAAATTCAGACCCCGGAACCTTTTCGGTGCCGCGGAACATCAGATGTTCAAGCAGATGCGCCGCACCGCCCTTGCCCGGCTTTTCATCGACCGCCCCTACCCGGTACCACACCATATGTTTGGCGATCGGCGCCTTGTGGTTTTCCACCACCAGCAGCCGGGCGCCGTTTGAAAGCGTGTATTCGTTAATGTCAAACAGTTTGGCGGAAGCGGAAAAGGCCGATAAAAGGCAGATCAGGCCGAAAGCGACAAATTTTTTCTTCATTGGCGGATTTTACCTACCTGTTTTTGTTTTTTAAGCGTCGTTTTCCGCAGCGGCCGCGGCTTTTTCCAGCGGCACCACCGGTCTTAAATCGTAGTTCGGCGGCAGCAGCAGCTGTTTTTGTTCGGAAACCTTTGAAGCGTCCGGCACCTTGCGCTCAAGCCCCAGGTCTTCCCTGGTGGCGTTACAGGCGCCAAGCATACCGGCCAACAACATCAGACAAACAATCTTCTTCATTTGACTTGCTCCTTATTTTCTTTTTTTTCGGGATAGAACAGACCGTGCAGTATGATGACGGCCGCACCGATGCAGATAAAACTGTCGGCAACGTTAAAGGCCGGCCAATGGTGCACGCCCAGATGAAAGTCCAAAAAGTCGAAAACCGCGCCCAGACGCACCCGGTCGACAAGGTTGCCGAGCGCTCCGCCGATGATCATGCCGAGCCCGATTTGCACGGCACGCACCTTTTCCCTGTACAGCCACCACAACAGCGCCGCCACGATCAACGCCGCCGTCAGACACAGCAGCAGCGTGCCGGTTGCGCCGGAATCGTTGAACATGGAGAAACTGACCCCCGTGTTCCAGGCATAAACAAGGTTGAAAAAAGACGTCAGTTCAATGCCCGGCCGCTCGTTTAAAACGTAGTTCAGCATCCAAAATTTCGTCAGCTGATCAAAAACGAGCACGGAAGCGGCGATCACCAATCCCAAAATCAAATTCTTCTCCTGCAAAACATATAAAACCGAAATGCATTATAACAATATTTCGGCGAGAAAAAAGCGCTAAATTTAAACTGTACATAAGTTATTAAAACAAGAGCAGCTTTGCCAGACCGAGGAAAATGAAGTAGCCGCCGGAATCGGTACAGGCAATCAAAAACACGCCGGAAGCGATCGCGGGGTCGATTTTCAGCCGGTTGATGGTCAGCGGTATGAGAATGCCGGCCAGACTGGCGACGGTCAGATTGCAGAGCATGGCCAGAGCAATGATGTAACTGATCATTTCCTGCCCGGGGAACCAGATGCGCACCGCTATTCCGATCATTACCGCAAACAGCAGTCCGTTGCAAAGGCCGACCATAAACTCTTTGCCGATCATGCGCAGGGCGTTGCGGGAGTTCAGTTCTTTGGTGGCCAGGGAACGGACAACCACGGCCAGCGTCTGCTGCCCGGTGGTACCTCCCATGGAGGCGACGATCGGCATCAATACCGCCAAAATCGAAAGCTGGGCGATAATGTCCTGAAACTCGCCGACGACGGAAGCGGCAACGATGGTGGCAAACAGGTTGGTAACCAGCCAGATTGAACGCGATTTGAAAATGCTGAACACCGAGCGGTATACGTCGTTGCTTTCCGCGCCGGTCAAAAGCATCATATCTTCGTTGGTTTCCTCGTGAACGATTTCAACCACGTCATCAATGTTGATAACGCCGATCAGTCGGCCTTTGTTGTCAACCACCATGGCCGACATCCAGCCGTATTCGCGGAACATGTGAGCCACTTCTTCCTGGTCGGTATAAACGTCTACCGGCACGATTTCGCCGTCCATGATGCTGTTAAGCTTTTCGTCCCCCTTGGCGCGCAAAAGCTTGTCGAGGGCGATTTCACCGGTCGGTTTCAAGGTCTTTTCGTCAACGAGAAAAATGGTGTAAAAATCGTCCGGCAGCTCTTCGTTATTCAGAAGATACTGTCTGGCTTCTCGCACCGTCCAGTTGTCGGGAATGCTGACAAAATCCCGCGACATGATACGGCCGGCGGAATCTTCCGGATAGTTCAACGACGATTTTACCTGATATTTCAGTTCCGGATCGAGCCGGCTGATAATATGCTCCTGCTCCTCGTCGTTCATGTTTTCGAGGATTTCGACCGCGTCGTCGGAATCGAGTTCGTTAACGATTTTGACGATCTGGTTTTCGTTTAAGGTTTCGAGCACCTGCTCCTGAACGACTTCGTTCAATTCGGGGAAGACCGCCGGATCAATTTTGTCGCCGAGCAGTTTGACCAGTTTCATCCGGTGATGAACGTCCAAAACCTCGATCAGGCGGGCAAGATCATATTCGTCCAGCCCCTCAATGATTTTTTTGACATGGATGTCATCGTCTTCGTTTAAGCCGATAACGATGGAATTGACAAACTTCGGCCCGAGCCCCAGATAGCAATCTTTGGGTTCGTTCTTTTTCTGCTGATTAAAACGGGAAAGTTTGTTTTTTGAGAAAGGCTGGTGTTTTTTGGTTTTCTTTTTCATCAACAACCTCCTCTTTATGATTCTGACTTATTTTTTATGATTGGTGCGCCTGAGAAGACTTGAACTTCCAAGAGCTAAGCTCATAACGACCTCAACGTTACGCGTTTACCAATTTCGCCACAGGCGCGCAAACATCATAAAGACAGAGCACAAATACCCCGGTTTGAAAAAATAATCAAGCTTTTTTTGAACGGATTGTGCATTTTTCGCAAAAAATCTGCCCCGCCTCTCTTTTGATACCGATAAATCAGTGAAAAATCAGCGTTTTTCAATCACGGCAACGAAAAAGCCGTCGGTGCCTGTCACCAGCGGATTCAGTTCCAGCCACGACTTTTTCCCGCACGGCCAGTGTTGGGCGGTTTTCTCCCGCCATAAGGCCGGCATGTCAATTGTCGACATGTCGGGATGGCGTTCAAGAAAATGCCGGACAATGCTGCCGTTCTCTTCTTCCAGAACCGAACAGGTAATATAGACAATGCGGCCGGAAGGCGCCGTCAAGGCATAGGCTTTTTCCAGAATTTCCGCCTGAATGCGGTTGAGTTCCTCCAGCCGCGCCGGCGTCAGACGGAATTTGGCGTCCGGCGCACGCCGCCAGGTACCCGTTCCCGAACACGGCGCGTCGATGATAAAACGGGTATAAACGGGCTTTTCTTCCGCCGACGGCACGATTTTGACATTGCCGATGCAAAGCCTTGCCAGCCGCGGTTTCAGCTGTTCCAGACGCTGCGGGTTAATGTCGTGGGCTTCGATCACTCCCTGCCCTTTGAGCTGCGCCGCCAGCGCCAGCGCCTTGCCTCCGGCACCGCTGCAATAGTCGATTATACGATCCTCCGGCCGTATGCCGCACATCAGCGCCGCCAGTTGAGAAGCTTCGTCCTGAACCTCAATCAAGCCGTCCTGATAAGCCATGCAGTTGTTAAGGTTGATGCGGGTCGGCAGCCTGATGCCGAGCGGCGAATACGGGGTCGGCACTGCTTCAAAACCTTCGTTTTCCAGCAGACGGAGAACTTCTTCCCGGCTGCCGCGGCAGACACGGAAATCGGCGCCGGCCGGTTCGTTCAGCGCCTTAAGCAGCAACGGATCGCCGATTTTGGCAAACAGCCAGTCCGGGCATTCGCATTCGACCGCCGGCGGATATGTCCTCTCTTCCGTCCGCAGCGCGGCCGCCAGTTTCCGTTCGTCGTCGTTAAGCGGCGGCAGGCCGTATTCCCCGCCGGCAAATATCTCCGCCGGGTCTTCGTCCTTAAGATACGCAATCAGCAGCTTCCGCGGATCGGCGCTGCCGGCCTCGAAAGTCAGGCGGCGCCGGCGGCGGATAATATGCCAGATTTTTTCGGCGATAAACCGACGGTCGCCGGAACCGATAAAACGCCTTTCGCGAAAATAGGCGTTGATGATGTTGTCGGCCGGCTGCCGGTCGGCAAACACCGCGGTCATCAGTTCCCAGACCGCCTTATAACGCGCTGCCGTCTTCATTCTTCGTTTCTCCCGTGCCGCCGCGGAAACCGACGGCCACCAGATATTCTTCCGGCGAAGCCTTGCGGCTGGCGTCCGGTTTGCAATGCGACACTTTGAGGAAATTCTTTTTCACTTCCGCCAGAAAACCTGCTTCCGCCCCGCCTTTGAAGACTTTGGCAATAAAAATGCCGCCCTCGGCCAGAACGTCTTTGGCAAAATCATAGGCCAGTTCAACCAGAGCCATGGTGCGCAGGTGATCGGTCTGCTGGTGGCCGATGGTGTTGGCCGCCATGTCGCTCATCACGATGTCCGCCTTTCCGTCTAACAACCGTTTCAGTTTGTCGGCAGCGTCGGCGGCGGTAAAATCCTGCTGTATCAGCACGGCACCGGGAATCGGCTCCGTCGGCAGAATATCCAGCCCCACCACCTGTCCGCTGCCTTTGTTGCGCAGCACCGCAATCTGGGTCCAGCCGCCGGGTGCGCAGCCAAGGTCGACAATGGTTTTGCCGCGGCCGAGGAATTTGAACTTTTCATCCAGCTGGATCAGCTTAAACGCCGCGCGGGAACGATAGCCCAGGCGTTTGGCTTCGGCCACGTAAGGGTCGTTCAACTGGCGCTCCAGCCACTGGTTGGAAGATTTTTTGCGGTATTTGGAAGTTTTGACCCGGACGGTCAGACTCCGTTTGCCGCTGACGACTTTCGCCGATTTTGTCTTAGCCATTCTGCAGCTCCATAATGATGCCGTCAACCGCGCTTTTTAAGGAAGCGGTGATTTCCGTTGCCTCCAGATCCTTATAAATACGGGAAAAAATGATGCAGGCCGCATGGAAAATATCTGCCCGGACCGGACCTATATTGGCGTCTTCCGCCATCTGCCGGCAATCCATGGCACAGACTTTCGCCGTCGCCCGTTCAAATTCGTCAACCCCCACTTTCAGTCCGTCGGCCCGCTCGCGATCATATCTTTCCCAGCCGCGGGCAATATGCGTCAGCCGCAGCGGCGTACTGGAGGTAGCGACGAAACAAACATCCCCGCGGTATTTTTCCAGCCCGGCATCGCGGACGAAAGCCCGGCTGTAGGCGGAAATTTCCTCGTCCAGCCGCGCGGCCGCGACCGGATCATATTCTTTCAAGCCGAATTTTTCCGCCGCGTTGCGCGCTCCCCAGGGAACGGAAACGGTATGCAGAATCTCCGGTTCGGCGCTTCTGGTCGCCAGCGTGATTTCGGTCGAACCGCCGCCCAGATCGTAAACGACCACGTACCCGGCCTTTTCGTCTTGTACGTTCAGCAACGCGCCTTTCAAATTGAGCACGGCTTCTTCATAACCGTCGATAATCTTCAGATCAATGCCGGACTGCTGCTTGATTTTTTTGGCAAATTCGGCTCCGTTCTCGGCCGTGCGGCAGGCGGCGGTGGCAATTGCCCGATACTTTTCCACCCCGTATTCGTCCATTGTCATTTTAAAGGTGCAGAAACATTCGATGCCGCGCATGACCGCCTCGTCGGTAAAACGGTTGCCGGCGCTCATACCCTCGCCCAGACGGGTGGAAATGGCTTTTTTATAAAGCGTGCGGCCGCTCCTGTCGGCAATCAGCAGCCGGCAGGAATTGGTGCCGAGGTCAATGGCTGCCAGAGTCGGTTGTTTCATTTTTTTCAGTCCTCTTGTTTTTGCCGCGGCGGAAAAAATGCCGGCGGGGCTTTTTGCGGTTGTGCATCAGATCAAGCAATATGCCTTCGCGGATTCCGCGGTCGGCCACCGTAATTTCCTTTACCGGCCAGAACGAACAGATGGCCTCAATGATGGCGCAGCCGGCAATCGTCAGGTCTGCCTTGAGCGGACCGATGCACGGGTGTTTTTTGCGGCCGTCATCGCCCATCCGGCGGATCTTGCCGATCGCGTGTTTGACGTCGCCGGCGCTGATGACGATGCCGTCAACCGCCGAACGGTTATAGCGCGGCAGGTTCAGCTGAACGGCGCCGAGCACGGTTACCGTGCCGGAAGTGCCGATAATCTGGATTTCCCCGTTTTCGATCGCTTCGCTGATTTTGTAGCGTTCCTCAAAAGCTTCCAACAGCTTGTGGGTGCGTTCCATAACCGTATTGTAAGCCAGATTGGTCATGTCTTTGTTGGGAAAGGCTTCCGAAATGGTCACCACTCCGTACGGCAGGGAAACATAGCCTTCGATAAAGGCTTTGCCGCTGTTGGCAAGCCGTGCCAGCGAAATTTCGGTCGAACCGCCGCCGATGTCAAAGACGAGCGCCCTTTTGACGCTTTTTTTCAAAAGCGGCAAACAGCCGATTACCGCCAGACGGGATTCTTCCTGCGAGGAAATGATCTCCAGGTTAAGACCTGTCTGGCGCTTGACTTCGCTTAAGAAATCGCGGCAGTTTTTGGCGCGCCGGCAGGCGGCGGTGGCGACAAAGCGCGCCCGATGGATCGGCGCGTATTCGCTGATAATTTCCGAGCATATTTTGAGGGCCTTGATCGTCCGGCGGCTGGCTTCCCTGCTTAGTTCGTTTTCTTTAATGATCCCTTCGCCCAGACGGGTGATGCGGGAAAAAGTTTCTATGATATGAAAAGAAGTCGGCGTCGGGGAAGCTATGACCAAACGGCAGGAGTTGGTGCCCAGATCTATCGCAGCGTAGTTGCGGACGGCGTTTTCATCTTTGCCGCCGCGGCTGAATTTTTTATATTTTTGCATTCTTCATATCAATCAATTCTACCAAATTTTAAATTTTGCTTATTGTGAACGATTTTTGCCGCGAGGACAAGCATTTTTTTGCGTAAAACGTCATTTTCCCGAACGTCCGCGCAAAAGGCGGCGCCGCAACCGCCCCTTCCGAACGGCGACAGTGACGCCGGCGGCAACGGGCATTGGCTTTTTTGAAGAAACGACCGGCGCAAAACGAACGTTTCGTGCGACGGAAAAGCGCCCGCTTCAAAAATCTGATCAACCTAAAAAGATGCCCCTGCCCGGCAAGCTTTTTATAAACTTTCGTCAGCTGACGCAAGCGGCATTAACCGTTTTTAACTGCATTTGACCGGCCAAAAGGCTGCGATCCCGCCTGCCGGCCGGGCAGGAAAGCCGCGCCGGTTCGCTCGCGCAGACGCTCAAACCATAAAAAACGTAACCCACCGGCCCGGCGCGCGATTTTCCCGTTACAAAAAACGCCGTCTTGCGACGGCGCCTTTCATCATGGCAAAACTATTCCGGATAAAGCTCTTCGCGGATGATTTTCCGCAGTTCGTCGATAGCCACCAGTTCTTTCTTTTCGTTCCGATAGTGCCAGTACATCCAACCGTTGCAGGCCGGCGCGTTCTGCGCAGCCGCCCCCATCTGGTGAATGGAACCGTTGCCGAAAGTGGAAACCAGGGTTCCGTCGGAGCGAATCAGGGCGGAAACGTCGCCCTTGGCGTCAAACAGCTTGTCGCCGGCCTTAAGCAGTCCGCATTCGATAACCGAACCGAACGGTACCCGCGGCTGGCGCTTTTTGGTCGCATATCCGAGGCAGGCGTCGTTTTTCACCCGGGTCACTTCGGCTATCCGCGCTTCGGCACCTCGGACATACTGCGCATCGCGTTCAATGCCGATAAAATTGCGGCCGATCTTTTTGGCCACGGCACCGGTGGTGCCGGTGCCGAAGAACGGATCCAGCACCGTGTCACCGACGTTGGTCGAAGACATGATTACGCGGTAAAGCAGCGCTTCCGGCTTCTGGGTCGGATGCAGCTTGCCGCCTTCGTCCGACTTCAGACGTTCCCTGCCGGTGCAAAGCGGCAGCTGCCAGTCGCTGCGCATCTGCACGTCTTCGTTCATTGCTTTCATCGCTTCATAATTGAACGTATATTTCGATTTCGGGGTTTTGGCCGCCCAGATAAGCGTTTCGTGCGCGTTGGTAAAGCGGGTTCCCTTGAAGTTGGGCATCGGGTTGGTTTTGTTCCAAATAATGTCATTTAAAATCCAGAAACCCAGATCCTGCAGCATGCAGCCGACGCGGAAAATATTGTGATAGGAACCGATCACCCAGATGCTGCCGTCGTCCTTCAGAACCCGGCGGGCCGCGCTCATCCAGGCACGCGTATAATCGTCATATTCTTTCATCGAGGCAAAATTGTCCCACTCCTCATAAACGCCGCTGACGTTGGAATTGTCGGGACGGGTCAAAGCCTCCCCCAGCTGGAGATTATACGGCGGATCGGCAAATATCAGGTCGACCGATTTTTCTTCCATCCGGTTCATAATCTTAACGCAATCATCGTTTATGATCGTGTTCAAGATTTTTTTGGTTTCAATGCTCATTGTGCTTCACTTTGGTTGTTGGGCTTAAACAATGAGGGCAGTATGACAAAAAGAAGTTATAAAATTATTAACAAAAACTGATGAAAAAATATTTTTTGGCTAAAAAAGGCAATGCGCTTTCAATTGCCGGAACTTCATTGTTTTTATGTGCCTGGTCTCTTTTTTACGCGGTTGCAAAACAGTCGAAATTTGTCAAAACAACAAACTTTTCGCCAACTTTTCCGCCTCTTTTTTCCGTCGGTTTTCCGCCGCCGGAGAATTTCCGTCCCCGGTATCCGGACACACAAAAAAAAGGCAGCCCGACGAAACGGAACTGCCCAAAAACATGGAAAAGTTTTTTGTAAAGCTACGCGACGGTAAGCCCTGTCAGAAGAGCACTGCGGCCGGCGTTTCTGGCGGCAGCGGCAACTTCTTGCGGAACGGCCGGGAACTTGTGAAGGTAGGCGACGGCGAGCGGCAAGTTGCAAGACTTGAAGAGCTCGGGCAGCACCTCCGGCATCAGGTTATGACACTTGAGATAAGCCGTCTTTTTGCCGATGTTCTTACCTCTGATGATTCCTAACTGTTCTGCGAGACGAGAATTTCCGTTACCGTTGCGAGTTGCTTTTTCTTTACACATATTTGTTTGATTTAAATTAATAATATTTTCTTCAGGATTTAGATTCTCATATTTTAGACAAAAAGTCAACCCCTAATTTTCATTATTTTGCAAAAATTCGCGGACGGGCCTGTAGCTGCGGCGGTGTTCCGGCGTAACTCCCTGTTTTTTCAGCCCTTCAATATGAGCGGCCGTACCGTAGCCGGCATTTTTCTCAAACCCGTAGCCCGGATATTTTTGCGCCAGCTCTTTCATCAACCGGTCACGATATACCTTGGCAACAACGGAAGCGGCGGCTATCGAAAAGGAACGGGAATCTCCCTTTACGACCGTTTTGCAGGCGCAGGGAAAAGGCTTCGGCGTCCGGTTGCCGTCGACCAGCGCCGCACGGGGACAGACCGGCAGCCTTTCAACCGCCCGGCGCATGGCAAGAAAAGTGGCCTGTAAAATGTTCAGTTCGTCAATTTCCCGGCAGGAGGCTTCGCCGATCCCGATCAAAAGCCTGCCGGCGGCCTGTTCTTCAAGCAAACGGGCGTAAAGTTTTTCGCGTTTGGCCGCCGTCAGTTTTTTTGAATCGTCCAATTCGGCTTTCAAATCTTCCGCCAGACAACGGTTTTTAATCACTACCGCACCGGCAACCACCGGTCCGGCCCAGGGTCCGCGGCCGGCTTCGTCAACCCCGGCCACGTCAAAGTTAAATTCATTTTCAAACGAAAAATCAGGCATAAAAAAGTCTTTCTTCAAGTTTTTGATCATATGACGCCGTCTTTTTTATATACCCGTGCCGGCAAGCTTGTCAAGCAAAGCCGGCAAACAGCTTATTGACAAAATTCTGCGCCGTGATATAACCGGCGGCATATCAGTTAATTATGTTTCATTATTAATTCTTTTTAAAACATGGAAAATTTCATTTTGACAATGGAAAACTGGGGAACCTACCGCCAAACGGACGGCCCTTTGCAAGTTTACAACTATCAGGAACGGCAAATCGAAACGCTGGCAAGCTTCGGCCTTGACGACATTCCGCGCGCCGACGCCCTGCTTTTGTTCGACTCTCATTTCCGCGCTGCCGGATATGCGGCAGAAATCGTCATGCGGCACGAGCAAAAATACGGAAACAAGCCCGAATTTCTGACCTGCGGCGGACATTCAAACAAGGGGGCTTCCGCCAACGACGGAAAAACTCAGGCCGAGTGGTACGAACACATGTTCCTTTCATGGGGGTTTGACGAAGAATGGGTCTTAAAAAACCACATCAATTCGCAAAGCACCAGCAACCGAATGAACATCAGGGAAATTCGCCGGATGCTGATTTGTTCGCCCGTGCTGAACAAAATCCGCCGGCCGGACATTCTGGTCGTCACCGGCTGCGGCTATACGCTGCGGGCAGCTCAGGAACTGGGGTTTGCCTTTCCCGACTGCCGGCTGCATTTTTACGAAACGCCGGTCACTCCCGTTGACAAGCGTTATTTTGATTATGAAGCGTTCAACGGAAACGGCATCGGCTGGGGAATTGACACCGTTTTGGCCACCATGCTCCACTGCATGCGTTTTTGGGGAACGGAACGCCTGGCTCTGCCGCCGGAAAAAGCCAAAAAAGCACCGGACGTCAATATGATCAGGCAAATGCTTTTGAACGGTTACGCGCTTTATTATCCCTACCCCGACATGTGGGAATATCTGGACGTCAATTCCCGACAGGGACTGGCGCTCTGCCGTCAACGCCGTTTGGAACTGTTCGGCACCGACGACACGGAATATCCGCGGCGAAAAGGAACGCTTCAGTATATTGAAAAAAGACTGAAAACCCATATCGGACGCCTGGTTGACGAAAAGGCCTCCGAATTTACCGCCAAAGCTCTGCGTCCCTCTTCTTTCCGTTAAACGAGATTTTTGCAAAACTTAAAGCGCCGCATAAAGCGGCGCTTTTTTTGTTGTTTTGTCACGTTTTTAGTGCGCTATCGGCTGCGTCATATCCTGATCTTTGTAGTTGTTTTTAATCACGTCGACAAAACGGCTGCCGGTATTTTTTACGTCGCCGGCATGTTCGACGGCACTGCCGGAAGCCGAAGAAAACGCGCCGATCGCTTTATAATAAACGGTTTTCGGATGAACGCCGAAGCCAAACCATGCAACGGCCAAACCAACGGCAACAAGCCCTGCCAGATAAATCAAAGTTTTCATGTTTTTCTCCCATGTAAGATGTTTCTAACTGTTTTTCATTCTTTTTCTGACACCCAGACGGCGCGGGGCGTCAAAGATCACGGCCGCCTTTCTGACCAGCGTTTCGCTGATGCCGTCTTTGGTCAGAAGAAATCGTTTGGCCGATCTTTTGCGATCAATGTAATATTGAGCCTTTTTAATGATATTTTCCTGAATATAACGATCGGCGGGAATGTCTATTTTTATGTTGCGGCTGAGATTGTGCAGTTCAAATTTCCCGCTGTCGGGATTATATATGTAAAAACTGTACATCAGCGAACGTTGCAGCAGATATTCCCTCCGGTTCTCGTCCTCTCCTTTGGCTATGGAATTCCGCGCCTCGAGAGCCGGCAGCAGGCCGACAAACTTGGGATAATGGCGCTCAAGCTCATGTTCCGTCCAGTATTTGAGTTTTACGTTCAAGACGAATTCCATGTTTTTCAGCAAATTGTCGCGCATTTCCTGCGGACGTTCGGCCAATATCGCAAAACAGGGTTCCTTGGACAGAAGCTCGTTCCAGTTGCCGTTCTGCCAATAGCGGCTCAGACGATAGACGGTGACCGCAAAAGCGGCGCTTCTTTCGTCTTCGACCAGAATATTGTACATGTCCTGGGCAGAAAGCGCCACCGACTTCGGATGCAGACAGCGGTTGTCGATCAGTATCTTGTTGCGAAAATGGTGAAAGGAATGAATGAAAGAGCCGATGTAATCGTTGCGAATTCGACGGATTTCCCGATACGCGGCATACAGGGCGCCGTATTTGATCAGTTCCTTTTCCTTAAACAGTTTGTGCAAAATGTCGTCTAACAATACGTCGTCCGGTTTTTCTTTCAGAAACCACGATTTTTTTCGCTTTACCTTTTCCTTAATAAACGTCTGTTCGATTTTTTTGATGTTTTTCCAGTCGTCCGGCTCAAACACATAACAGTTTTCCACTACCGCGATCGACCTGTTGTCAAAGCGGCTGCGGTAACTCTGCTTGCGTGCGGGCACGATGTCGACCTTGTAGGTGACGCTGCTCCATTTTACAAAATGGGAAAGGGTTTCCCTTTTGATCGAAATGCCGACGCTTTTGAGCATCCGCGGCACCAGCTCTTCGGGGATTTGGAAAGAATCGGTAACCAAACCGGAAACCTCGCGCGGCGCGGCATGGAGAAAACCGTTGGAATAGTTTGCCGGATCGACGACGACGTCATTGTCGAAACTGTCCGAACGGTCGCGGCTGTCTTCAGATTCGATAAAATACATCAGATCCTGAGTGGCATGATAGTCGATTACCTCCTCCAGACGGAAGAAATTTTCCAAGATCCTTTCGTGCAGCCCGTTTTTGGCCGCATATTCCGCACAGCTTTGCCGTGAAATCTTTTTCATTGTCGAATACGCGTTATAACGTGCAAACTCGTCGTACGAAATCTCCGACAGCATACCGAGTATGACATTGTTGACGCGTCCGGTAACAACGAAAAAATTTCCTCCTTTTCCTGCTACCACATCCATCTGGGCTCTCCGGTTACTATTCGTTAAATTGTAATATAAAAACGGTTCGGTTGGCAACAGATTTTTGCCGCGGAAACCGTTTTTAACAAAAGTTTCACATAACTTTGCCGGTTGACTTTTTGTCAATTTTTCGATATATTTTATCAATCGAAAAAAATTATTCTGGCTAATTAAACTTTTAAATTATGAACAACGAAAAAAAGGATTATCAGGCAGCAGTGCTTGTGCACGAATGTTTACGGGCCCGCACGGACTGTTTCGGAAACGACGGCAAAATCGTAAAAACGGCCTATATTGTCTGCATTGACGACGATCCGGATTCCGCAATCCATGCCGTACGCCTTGCCAAACAACACTTTGCCGCCCACGGCTTCTTCCCGAAGATGCTGTGCGTCGGCAACAAAGGGCTTTTGAGCCGCTGGACGCACAAGACGACCGAAGGCGCACACCTTAAGAACGTATGCGTTAAGACGGGTTTTCCCGAGGGAATGGCCGTTGTGCTCGACAAAGGGCGGAATTCCGGCGAAAACATACTGGAGATTCGCGCTTTTTTGACAAAAGAAGGCGATTTGGACAAGCCTGTCCTCTTCTGCTGCACCAAGCGTCTGTCGCTCCGTCTGCAACTGACGCAGCAAAAACAGGCGCCGGAAATCAACGCCCGCTGGTATGTCATTGAAGAATCGCTTGACGAGGCCTGCAAATGGTACAACGGCAAATGTTTCGGCCATTGCACGATGATGTATCACGAGCTGGCTTCCATTCTCAACCGTTGCGAAGCCTATGCCGGCACTTTTCAGGCGCCCGTCCCCTTTCCCGTTCCCCAAGACGTGAAAGAAGCCGCGGCCCGGCTGGAAAAGCGCTACCGGCTGAAACTTCCGCACAAGACTTTCCGTTCTTACATTCAGTTTGTTCTTCTTCTGGCTGAGGTAATGCTGCACCGCAAAAGGATGAAAACGGAACTGGAAAAAAGGATTGAAAGCGAACGGATTTACAACCGGCCGACGGTATGACCCGTTTTTTATCTTTTGCAACCGCCCTCCCCGGGCGGTTGTTTTTGTATTCAACCTCCGCGCCAGGTGCGTGGTTGAGGATAGCTTACGGCTTTGCGTATAAAAACTCTTTTGCCGGAATGCAATTCCCCGCAATTACAAAAATAAAAAAACAAAGGAGTTTTATCAAACGAACATAAACATGATATCATAACAAACCGGAACCTCAAAATACCGATTGTCTTTGTACGGAAATATGTCGGAAAGCATTCTACGAAAGAAAGCTCCCGGAAAACAGGTTTGATACTAAGAAAATTGTGCGGAATCTGTATATAACTTAAGAAGCCGATTGTCGGTCCTGCTCTTTTTCGCTATCCTGTCGACAGACAAACAACTTTTTTTAAGGAGAGACAATAATGGAATTTGCCGTATTTTTGGCCGTGGTCGTTTTTTTCGTTTTGCTGACCTCGGTCGTCATCGTCCGCCAGGGATATGAATACACGGTCGAAAGCTTCGGCCGTTTCACCCGCACCCTTTCCCCGGGCCTGCATATCATCATCCCGATCGTGGAAAGAGTGGGCGCCAAAATCAACCGCATGGAACAGGTGCTTGACGTTCCCTCTCAGGACGTCATCACCAAAGACAACGCCACCGTCCGGGTTGACGGGGTTTTGTTCTTCCAGATTCAGCAGGCGGCCAACGCGGCTTATCAGGTCAAGGATCTGAACGTGGCCATCTTAAACCTGATCATGACCAACATTCGTACGGTGATCGGCAGCATGGAAATCGACGAACTGCTGTCCCAGCGGGACGCCATCAACCACAAACTGCTGGCCGTCGTCGACGAAGCGACCATTCCCTGGGGGGTTAAGGTCACCCGCGTGGAAATCAAAGACATTACCCCGCCGGCCGACCTGATCAACTCAATGGCCCGGCAGATGAAAGCCGAACGCGACAAACGCGCCAGCGTGCTTGAGGCCGAAGGTATCCGCCAGTCGGAAATCTTAAAAGCCGAAGGCGAGAAACAGGCGGTCATTCTGGCGGCGGAAGCCGACAAGCAGTCGGCCATCCTGGCCGCCGAAGCCAAAAAAGAAGCCGCATTCCGCGAGGCCGAAGCAAGAGAACGTCTGGCCCTGGCAGAAGCCAACGCGGCCAAAATGGTTTCCGACGCCATTGCCGGCGGCAGTCCGCAGTCGCTCAACTATTTCCTCGGACAGAAATATATTGACGCCTTGCAGGGCATTGTCACTTCCCCCAACCAAAAGCTCCTGATGATGCCGATGGATACTGCCAACGTCATGAGTTCAATCGCCGGCATTGCCGAAATTGCCAAAGAAGTCTTGCATGACGAAAACGCCGCCGGCAAAAAGAAATAAAGGAGAAAAACCATGAGTTACATGGAATGGTTCTCTTTGGGGCTGCTGTTGGTGCTGCTTGAACTGTTCATTCCCGGCGTTTATCTGGTATGGTTCGGGCTGTCGGCGTTTGTCACCGGCGCGCTGACAATCTACCATGACTTTACGGTAATTGAACAATCGCTCGTTTTCGGCCTGATTTCCGTGGTCTTCGCCCTCACCGGCTGGTTCTTTTACGGCCGGATCATGAAACGCAGCAAGGTTTCCGACCGGTATAAGCATTTGAACGATCCGGCCGGACAGCATATCGGCAAAACTTATCTGCTGGCGGAAGACGTCGTCGACGGACGTTCCAAGGCACTGATCGGCGACAGCGTGTGGATCGTCGAATGCGAAGACGGTCTGAAAAAAGGCGACAAGGTCAAAATCACCGGGGTTGAAAACGGTGTGATCCTGAAAGCCGAAAAAGCCTGACGGTCAGGATACAAGACCCGGAAAAATCCCGGGTCTTGTTTTTTTATATGAGGCCCCGCGTTAGAAGCGTGGCGGCAAAGAGCTTACGGCTTTTTTTCATTTCGCTTTTTGTCGTTTTCTGTTTTTCTTTTTCCTTCTTTTCCGCTTTCCTTTTCTTTCCTTCCGTTCTTCTTTTTCCCGCTCTTTCCGTCTTTCCCGCTTTGCTCTTCTCCCTTTTCTTTTTCCCTTGTATTTTTTTGCGCCTTGTTCTTTGCGTATAAAAAACTCCTTCGCCATTGTAAGAAAGACGATCCGGAATTGTCCGAATAAAATTTAATGAACACGCATACCACGGCACATACGACATGAAACCCCAAAGTACCATTGCCCCGAAATATCGCAGAAAGGCGCTTTATAGCGGATGTCCAAAGACATTATGCCGACGGAAAGGAATAGGAACTGTTTAGACCGAAGTTTGTCCGAACCATATTCATATGTTATCGGAGATACCGTTTGAATATTCCGCAAACCCGGTCAGGGAACGCTCAAAGGCAAGAGTCGTTGTCGATATATGAGCGGTAAGGAAAGTGCAAGATACAAGATATAAACATGGGGGCCGACAGTTTTGGTGTAAAAAATACCATGTCGACACAACCGGGAAGAATGCTCAAAAAATTTCCGGACATATACGAAATCAACTGCAGGAAGACGCCGAGCAAAGTCTGTTGACAATGGACTTGTATCCGTTTACGGGGGCAAAAACCTTATCAGACCGTCCTATGCCCTTCAGACGTTCGCCGGTACCGTAGGGGGATGCCCGTATACAAAGACCACCGCGTAGAACGCGGGGGTCTTTTTTAGAAAAACTTCGCAAACGGCTGCCGGCGGCAAACCTCAGAAGCGGAAATAAATAAACGGATTATAGGTTGAAGCCGCTACCGCTGCCGAGGACAGCAGAAACAGCACCATCAGCCAGGCATTGAGCAATATATTTGCCGCCCGGCTTCCGTTTCTGGCGGTCAAAATGTTTTTAAATGCCGGAACGGCACAGACAAGCGCCGCGGCAAAGGCTGCAATTTCGACCGTACCGACATAGTAGGAATAATCAAAAGCCAAACGGTGATTTTCAATCATACCGGTCATATTTTTGAGGTATTGAGCGGCATAGGAGAGGCTCTCCGAACGAAACAGAACCCAGCCGACAATGACAACCGCAAGCGCATATACGTGATGAACCGCACGCAGGACATATCCCCCTTCACTACGGTGCCACCCCGTCGCTTTCTCTATTATTATGAACAAACCGTGCCATAACCCCCAGATCACAAACGTCCATTCCGCTCCGTGCCACAGACCCGTCGCCAAAAACACTATAAACAGGTTCACATACATACGCCATTTTTCAACCCGGTTCCCTCCGAGCGGTATATACAAATACTCCCTAAACCACGTCGACAGCGATATATGCCACCGACGCCAGAACTCCGTAATCGAACGCGATATGTACGGATAATTGAAGTTCTCCAAAAAACGAAATCCGAATATCATCCCCAAACCGATCGCCATGTCCGAATAACCGCTGAAATCGTAAAACAGCTGCAGACTGTACGCAAACGCTCCCGTCCACGCCGTCAACGCGTCAAACTGTTCCACCGGCTGCGAAAATATCTTGTCCGCTACCGAGCCCAGCGTGTTGGCTATCAGCATCTTCTTCGACAAACCGATAATAAATCGCTTCACACCGTAACTGACCTTCTCAAACGTGACTTCCCTATACTCTATCTGATCCGAAACGTCGTGATACTTCACTATCGGACCCGCTACCAGCTGCGGAAACAACGTGATGTAAAGCGACAATTTGTACAAATCCTTCTGTACCGGACTGTCCCCGCGGTAGACGTCCAGAAGATACGACATCGCCTGAAACGTGTAAAACGATATCCCTATCGGCATGATGACTTCGATAAACTTAATATCCAGCGAAAACAATCCGTTGATGTTCTCCGCTACAAAATTGAAATATTTGAAGTAACACAGAAAACTTAAATCCAACACTATCGTCACTATTACTATCGGAAGCTTCCAGGCCCGGTACCGGTCAAGCAACAACGCTCCTATATAATTGAGCACTATCGTCATGATCATTACCGCAAGATAGTTCGGTTCTCCCCAACCGTAAAATATTATGCTGGCAATAAGAAGCACCGTATTTCTGAATTCCGCCTTTACCAGGAAATAAACCAGACAGACAAGCGGTAAAAAGAGATAAATAAAAGACATGGAGGAAAAAAGCATTTTTAGTCTCCGACAAACTTCAGACCGTTTAAGAGATGCAAATCTCTTTCTATTTTTTCAAAAATGACGATATCGGCATTTTTTTCGATATTTTCAATATCGCCGTTTTTCAGCGCATGATACCAATATGCCGCAACATAAGCGTAGTTCTCCGCCAGATATTCGATCAGCGTGGAGGAAAAGGAATCCCGGAACATGATTATCCTGCCGCTTTTCCGCGGGTTGGTGCAGACAATCGGCGTCCGGTAAACTTTTTGCGGATCTTCGGGGTTGCATTTATAATGTTTCCCGATATCCGGCTTTTGATAGACCGTCGTGTTGTCACGGGGCAGAAAACGATACATGTTGCTGATGTTGCCGACCGGATATTTGTAATCAGTCAGCCGGTCAAAAGACAAAATCCGCTTTTCTTCCCCCATGCCCCGCATCAGATGCACATAACCGTAATATCCGCCGAGCAGACTCCAGTGGGTGTCGTTTTTCCAGTACATCAGGCCGTCTTTTTTGTGCGCCAGCAGAATATCAAGCGGATACATCACCTTAACCCGGGTATGGGTACGAAGATAACTTATCAGCTGTTCGGTTCCGTTTTCGCCGTCCGGGCGCATTTTTCTGACATGGCGGTAATATTCGGGATAAACCCGGTGTTTGCTCGGCGCAATGTAAAAATAAAAACGTTTGCCGTGCCGGCGGCACCAATCGTCGATCGCCGAAAGATAACCGGCAATCGACTTCAGCTCGCTGTCGCTGAAACGGTTGTTATTCTGAAAGTTGGCAATTTCGCCGTGGCTCGGGCTGAATACCCAGCCGTTTTTGCCGACCAGCAGCTGGTCGCGAACCTTTAGCGGATCAAGCCCGTACAGCGTATAATTGTACAAGCCGATGAACGCCTTGCGGCCGAGGAAATGATCACCGAACCAACGGTCAAACTGACGGCCGAAATTTTGATTGATGCTGCCGTCCGCCAACAGGTCTGGAACCGTTGCCAGCCGCCGGCTTTCTTCTTCCGAGCTTTCTTTGTCGTCTATGTAAAGCATCGGCACGAACAAAAGAGTGAAAAACAAGGCGACGAAAACGATGTCTGTCCGGGAACGTCCTTCTTTTGCCGCCAGATCAGAAAGATAACCGAGCAGCTTGTATGCCGCGGCACAAATCAGAGTGAGCAGAATAACAAACATTTTTTCGTTGAAAGCATAGCCGGCCCTGATATTTACCGGTTTGGTCAAATTCACCGTCAGCACCGTTCCGGATCGTTTTTGTTCGAGGCGCTCCGTCAGATCAACGACTTTTCCGCCGCCGACTTTATAGTCAAGAATTTCAACCCGTTCAAACCGGCCGGCAAAAGCCAACGTCAGATTTTTGATCTTTTTGGTGTCAAAATGGAAAATTAATTTTTGCTTTTCCGCATTCAGACAGATTTTACGCGTTTGTTTGTGACGGGAGGAATAATCACCTTCGGCTTTTTTGGAAAAATTGGCAGTTGCCGCACCGCACCCTTTTCCCGACACTTCCAACATTACGTTTATCGGCAGACGTTTGAGATAGGCTCCGTTCAGCGCCGCAACCAAAACAACGGACAACAGCAGTCCGAGAGCAAGTCTTTTCTTTTTCATATCAGGCACTTTTAGTTTGTTCGTTTTTTAGAGGAATAATATAATTTTTTTCAGAATACAACCCGCAATATAAATTATGTGGATACAAATAAAAGGGCAACGACGACGCGCGACCGGCGCCCCCCCAAACCCCCGTTTGCACGGGGGTTGCGTTGGCAAAAGACGTCATCGACGGGCGTCCCGAGGCGCCGGTCGACGCGATACCGTCGGGATCGTCAAATGCGAAGACTTCCTGAAAAAGGCGGCAAGGTCAAAATTCCCGGACTTGAAAACGGCATGATCCCGAAAGCCGAAAAAGCCTGAACAGACAAACAGCCCCAAAGGAAACCCGGCGTTTAACGGGGAATTTCCAGAATACGACAAAAAGGCTCCCGGTAAGGACCCGGCTTTCAGATTCCGGTTTTGAAACGCTTCTCTTTTGACAATTTTTTAACGGCTTTAATCTGCTGTTTCAGTTCCTTCCTTTTCTTTTTCAGTTCCTTTCTGCTTTTGCCAAAAACAAATTTGGAGGCTATCCACAGACACCAGTAGCGTCTTTTCAGGGCAGGCAGACTCTGCATCCGGATAACTTCATTTATTTTGTCGTCAACGTTTTTGCAGACGTATCCGTAAACAATCCCCGGATAAAAAGGGGTTTTGACCGCACAACGCCACCATTTATCCGCCCAAATGTTGCCCGGATAATTCCAAGGTTTGTAATTGGTGGTATAATGGATGATCAGCGGGTTTTGCCGCGCAAGCTCATAATCCGCGGCCTGCCGGACAGACAGATTTCCCCTGAAAGCAAAAGGCCGCAATAAATGCTGCCACATTACGTTCCAACGCATGTCCAAAAACATTACCCTTCCCCGGCAGCAAAGATTGAGCAGATCCTGATCGGGACATACCAGTTTGTCAAAATCTCCCAGCTTTGCCAGACATTTTTCTTTCAATCCGAAACGACGGCACGCTTCCAGATCCAGCAGCAAAACGCCCGAGTTGAAATAGTCCGCGGCATCCAGCTTCAAAATATCCGTAACATATTTTGTCATTGTCCAGCTCAGATAATTTCTTACCGCTCCGAGCAGAAAGCCCCTGACATCCTGCTTCCAGAGTTCGCCGACATCGCCTTCGATCAGCAAATCGCAATCAAGGTACAGCGCCTTTTCATAATGCCCCAGCAGATCGGGAATAAGCAGCCGATAGTACATTTCTTTTGAATAATGAGCACGGGAATAGAGAATTTCCCCGTTGATATAACGCCCGACATTGAAAAAAGTTATCGCGGCATTCGGGTGTTTTGCCGCCTGCTCCGCCAGCAGCTCCCTGTGTTCCGCCGACAATTTGTCGTAAAAGATAAATATGTCATAAAAGTTGTCCCCGGCAGCGTTGGCAAGCATTGATTCCAGCGTAACCGCCAGATAGGGGAGATAATTGTCGTCTGCGGAAAAAACAATCGGCATCATCGGCCTATCGTTTGTCAACAAACGATAAAAACCTCTCCTTTCCGCCGAAAAAACGTCATTTTCGCGAACGGCATTTTCTGTCAGGAAAGCGCCTAATTTTTTCCTGATTGCCGGCGTCAACGCGGAAAGATTCTTCAAATAGAGGTTATATAAGTCAAAAAAACATACGTCAGTCGCCATTCGACGCAAAAAAGTATCCTCAAACAAGCCGACGATTTGGGCAAATCCGCGCAAATGATCATCCCATGCCCTTTCGTCCTGCAAGTTAGACAAGCTTTGCGGATTATGGTTGACCATATAATTAACAAGAGGTTCGTTAACAAAACAAACCAAAGGATTGGCAGCCAGCAGGCGGAAATAGAACAAACGGTCGTTGGCGCTTTTGACTTCGTCAAACAAAAGTTTCCGTTTTTTTAAAAAAGAACGCCTGTACAGTTTGTTCCATGGTACAACCGCACTGTAAAAAAAGACGTTTTCATGATCCCTGACGCAAACAAGGCCCGTATTGACAATTTCGGGACAACGCCAGAAGATATCGGACGGCGCTTTCTTTTCCGCGGAAACGTCAATGTTATAATACTGGCAAAAACACACGTCGGCCCGGGTTCGGCAAATTTCCTCATACATGGTTTCGTAAGCCTGCGGCTGCAGGCTGTCGTCACTGTCCAGAAAATGAATATATTCTCCCGCCGCTTTTGCCAAACCGAGGTTTCTGGCCGCGCCGCCTCCCTTGTTTTCCTGCCGCAGAACTTTGATCCGTCCGTCTTTTTTCCGCCAGCCGACAAGCTTTTCATAGCTGCCGTCGGTCGAACCGTCATCAACACAGATAATTTCCAAATCCCCGACACTTTGTTCAACAATGCTCTGTAAACATGTATCAAGGCTTTTTTCCGCATTGTAAACAGGCATGATTACGCTTATTATCGGCATAGTTTAGTCCCTTCGTCGTTTTAAAAGTAATAAACCACCTGCAAAGGTGGCCGGGGAGTTCGAAAATCATGTACATGAGATGACCCTTTTAACTTTTCGGCCCTTCGCGGGCTTTGGACATCTGTTAAAAGCTCCCCGGCCTTTTTACCAGGGGTAATAAAACGGTGCATAATATATATGCACGAAACTTAACGATGCTATACCATGCACCGCATGTACACAAAAGAGCTTTCGACGGCTCCCGCACCTTTTCAGGCACAAGGGAGATGTTAGGCAAAAAAATCCCCCTTGGCAAGGGCTATTTTATAAATGTGGAAAAGCACCGCGCCAAAAGAAAGCCCCGCGTCTAACGCGGGGCTTTTCCTTTTTTTAAGACCGACTGCCGGTTATTTCTCTTCCGGGCGGTAATCTTCTCCGTTATAAGCAGCAATATAAATCCGGCGGATATCCTCCATCAGCGGATAAACCGGGTTGGCGCCGGTGCACTGGTCGTCAAACGCCTTTTCGACGATGTCGTCCAGTTTGGCGTAGAACTCGTCTTCCGGAACACCCCACTCTTTAATCGAGTGCGGAATTTCGATATCGTCCTTCAGCTTGGAAATCGCCGCCAGCAGGTTTTCCAGCTTTTCGTCGTCGTTTTTGCCGCCCAGTTTCAAATTGCCGGCAATCTGTCCGTAGCGCTGTTTGGCGTTCGGGAACTTGTACTGCGGGAAAATCGCCTGTTTGCGCGGGCAGTCGGTGGCGTTGTAACGGATCACCTGATTGAACAAAAGCGCATTGGCAATGCCGTGCGGAATGTTGAACGCGCCGCCAAGCTTATGCGCCATCGAGTGACACAGGCCGAGGAACGAGTTGGCAAACGCCATTCCGGCGATGGTCGCCGCATGGTGGATTTTCTCCCGCGCTATCGGATCGGCAGCGCCGTTCTGATAAGAACGCGGCAGATAACGGAATACCTGCTTGATCGCTTCCAGAGCCGCCGAATTGGTGAAGTTGGTAGCCATTACCGAAACATAGGCTTCAACCGCATGCACCAGAGCGTCAAAGCCGGAAGCGGCCGTCAGTCCCTTGGGCATATGGTCGACGAAATTGGCGTCGATAATTGCCATATTCGGCGTCAGCGCATAATCGGCAATCGCGTATTTAACATGGGTTTCGTCATCGGTGATGATTGCAAACGGCGTCACTTCGGAACCGGTGCCCGAGGTGGTCGGGATGGCAACCATCCTCGCCTTTTTACCCAGTTCGGGAATAGCGCAGATACGTTTGCGGATATCCATAAAACGCATGGAAATGTCTTCAAAGTTAACCTCCGGATGCTCGTACATCAGCCAGATGATTTTGGCCGCGTCCATCGGAGAACCGCCGCCCAGAGCGATAAACACGTCGGGCTGGTACGGGCGAACCATGGTCAGAGCTTCGTCAATCGTCGACAAAGTCGGATCCGGCTTGACGTCAAAGAAGATCTGATAGTCAATATTCATTTCTTCCAAAACTCTGGTTACATTGTTAACGGTGCCGGAATCGAACAAATAGCGGTCGGTGACGATAAAGGCGCGTTTTTTGCCTTCCAGCTCGCGCAGCGCCTGATCGACGGCTCCGCGTTTGAAATAAATTTTCGGGGGAACCCGGAACCACAACATATTTTCTCTCCTTTCGGCAACGGTTTTGTAATTCAGCAAATGTTTGACGCCGACGTTTTCGCTGACGGAGTTTCCGCCCCAGGAACCGCAGCCGAGCGTCAGTGAAGGCTCCAGCTTGAAATTGAACAGGTCGCCGATGCCGCCCTGCGAAGACGGAGAATTGATCAGCAGACGGCCGGTCGGAAGTTTGGTGGCAAAATAGTCGATCCGTTCCTGCGAACGGCTGTCGGTATAAAGTACCGAAGTATGGCCGACGCCTCCCAAATTGACAAGCTCCAGCGCCATATCTGTCGCCCGGTTAAAATTGTCGGCTTTATACAACGCCAAAATCGGCGACAGTTTTTCATGCGCAAACGGATTGGCACGGTCGGTCGAGGTTTCTTCGCTGACCAGCACTTTGGCATGCGCGGGAACATCAAACCCGGCCAGTTTGGCAATGGTTGCCGCACTTTGGCCGACGATTGCCGGATTGACCGTCATTTTTTCCGTCAGAATGATTTTCGAAAGCTTTTCCGCCTCGTCTTTGCTTAAGATATAGGCGCCGCGGAACTGCATTTCCTTCTTCACTTTTTCATAAACGTCCTTTACCGCAACAACCGACTGTTCGGAAGCGCAGATCATGCCGTTGTCAAAAGTTTTGGACATCAGGATATAGGAAACGGCCATTTCCACGTCCGCAGTTTCGTCAATAACCGCCGGAGTGTTGCCGGCGCCTACGCCCAAAGCCGGTTTGCCGCTGGAATATGCGGCTTTGACCATGCCCGGCCCGCCGGTGGCAAGAATGGAATCGACCAGCGGATGGGTCATCAGCATGTCGGTCAGTTCCAGAGTCGGTTCATCAATCCAGGCGATAATGTCTTTCGGCGCACCGGCGGCAATCGCGGCATCGCGAATCAGCCGGGCGGCGGCGATGGTCGACTTTTTGGCGCGCGGATGCGGGGAAAAGATAATTGCGTTGCGCGTTTTCAGGCAAATCAACGACTTAAAAATTGCAGTCGAAGTGGGGTTGGTGGTCGGGATAATGCCGGCAATCACACCGAGCGGTTCGGCCACGATCTTGGTGCCGTTGGTGCGGTCGGACCTGATCACGCCGCAGGTCTTTTCATTTTTGTATTTGTTGTAAATATATTCGGCAGCAAAATGGTTCTTGATGATTTTGTCTTCGACAATTCCCATTCCGGTATCTTCCACCGCCATTTTGGCCAGCGGAATCCGCGCCTTGTCGGCAGCCGTCGCCGCCGCTTTGAAAATGGCATTCACCTGAGTCTGGGAAAAAGTTGCAAATTCCTTCTGCGCGCGTTTTACCCTTTTGATGAGGTTTTCCAGGGCTTCAGCGGTGCCGACAACCTCTTCCGCCGGTTCCGGCGCAATTTGCGTATCTTTATCAGCCTTATTCATCATTATCTCCTAAAGGTTATTTTTCTGCCGAAGGATAGTACAGACAATTGGTAATTTTTTTATTAATTTTTACCGGCGCATTTTATTTTCGACACAGCCAGACAATATTGTCGTCATATTCCGCCGGTCCCCTGACGGCTCTTATTTTGCGCGGCAAATCACCGCCTTTGACGGCTTCCGCGCGAAAACCGGCATCTTCGATGCACTCCCTGATATCGGCGCCGAAAATCCGCAGATGATCAAATTGTCCGTAATAAAAAATTTTTTCGACCATTGATGCCGCCGGTTCCCCTTCAAACGTGCGGGAAAAACGCCACAATGTCGGAACGGTCAGAACGAGCAGCCCGTCTTCCCGCAAAACCCGGTAAACTTCCCCAAGCGCTTTATGCCAATCTTCGACATGCTCCAGAACATGGTTACAGATGACAACGTCGTATTGCCGGTCCGCACAGTCAATATTCTGAATGTCGTATTTCAATTCCGCGCCGCCGTACGGATCGGCGGTCTGATATTTTATTCCGAGACGGTCAAGCCACCGGTGTTCGGCGCTGCGCATGCCGAAAATGAGGATTTTTTTGTTTTTCAGCTCTTCCCGCCGACGGTTGAAATAGCGGGCAATGATCCGATGCCGGGGCAGCGAATAACATTTCGGACAAATCGTGTTTTTGTTGTACCCGGGGTAAAGACAGGGATTGTATTTAAAACCGGGATAATTAAAATCGGCAAAACGTTTAAACCTTCCGCCGCAACACGGACAGCGGCAACCGCGGCGGAAACAAAAAATATCCGTCAGCCGGTCTTTAAACGCCTTCAAGCATTTGGCGGCAGAAAAATACATTGCGGCCCTGTCAAAATACACGGCTGCAACAAACGGCAGATATCCCAGCCTCGGAAAACATCCCGAACAACCGCGGGCAAATTCCGTCAGCGAAAAGCGACGGGATTTCAGAATATGTTCCAAACCGTCCGTTTGTCCGGGGAAATTCTTATACAAGTAATAATTCCAGACAATTTCAATAAACAGCAGGTCGTTTTGGCTTCGCCGGTCAGACGTTTTGGCCCGCAACGCCTTCAGTTCCGCCAGCATGTTGTCGTAAAACGCCATTTTATCGGTATGCTTCATTTTCCTCTCCCTTCGCTACGGCACGTTTTACCGTGCCGAACTTTAACGATCCTTTTTTTTGTATTGCTTCGGAAAACGACATGAACATTGTCAACTTTTTGAAAAAAAATATTTTTCTTGCCTGATGATAAAAAAAGTCATACGATTTGTTCGACGCAAAAAAAGGATCCTTTTTCCGCGGCAGTTGTATATGGGGAACAAGATACGGCAGGAATTTTTGTAACCTATTAATTTTCCTATATTTTATAAAAAAAATGCAGAAAAACAAAATTTCTGCTGGACAATAAAAGAAATATCCATTATAAACCTTTTCAGCAATCAATGCTCGGGTAGCTCAGTTGGTAGAGCAGAGGACTGAAAATCCTCGTGTCGGCGGTTCGATCCCGTCCCCGAGCACCACTTAAAAAGCCCTCTTTCGAGGGCTTTTTAAGTTTTAAACTTTCGGCGCCCGTTTTACCGTTTTCAGCAGATACCGCAAGCGGCACCGCACCCTTGCCGATAAATCCAGTCAGCTTCAGCATCAGGCAGAGTTTCCTTAGCGAGGAGGAAGTACATTTTCCTAACGGAACTGTCAAACGGAATACGTTATGCCTCATGAAAATTGACGAAGCAGGACATATCAGCGACATGGTGGTTGAACTCCTCAAACAGGAAAGAATTCGCCGGGGTGTCAGCCAGTACAAACTGGCCAAAGAGTGTGGATTGTGCAAAACCTCGATTGCCTTTATTGAGCGTTTTGAAAACAAACCCACTCTTCGCACGTTGTTGATGATTTCCGATTGTCTGCAAGTCGATTTGGGTGACGTGTTGAAAACGGTCAAAAAAAACAACCTGCCGCCAACCCCCGGCATTTAACGCAAAATGTTTTGAAGCCCCGTTTGCAGACGGGGCTTCATTCTTCAGAACAAACGCTAAAAACGGAAATAAATAAACGGATTGTAGGTTGAAGCCGCCATTGCCGCCGAAGACAGCAGAAACAGCACCATCAGCCAGACGTTTACCGCTCCGCGCAGAAACTTGCGGCGATATTCAATGCTGAGGATTCCCTTAAACACGGGCAGTGCGCAGACAATACCGGCAACAAAAGCCATAATCTCTATATTGTCGATATAGTATGACAATTCATAAAGCGGTTTGCCCTCCGACATCATACCGGTCATATTTTTGAGGTATTGAGCGGCATAGGAGAGGCTCTCCGAACGAAACAGAACCCAGCCGACAATGACAACCGCAAGCGCATATACGTGATGAACCGCACGCAGGACATATCCCCCTTCACTACGGTGCCACCCCGTCGCTTTCTCTATTATTATGAACAAACCGTGCCATAACCCCCAGATCACAAACGTCCATTCCGCTCCGTGCCACAGACCCGTCGCCAAAAACACTATAAACAGGTTCACATACATACGCCATTTTTCAACCCGGTTCCCTCCGAGCGGTATATACAAATACTCCCTAAACCACGTCGACAGCGATATATGCCACCGACGCCAGAACTCCGTAATCGAACGCGATATGTACGGATAATTGAAGTTCTCCAAAAAACGAAATCCGAATATCATCCCCAAACCGATCGCCATGTCCGAATAACCGCTGAAATCGTAAAACAGCTGCAGACTGTACGCAAACGCTCCCGTCCACGCCGTCAACGCGTCAAACTGTTCCACCGGCTGCGAAAATATCTTGTCCGCTACCGAGCCCAGCGTGTTGGCTATCAGCATCTTCTTCGACAAACCGATAATAAATCGCTTCACACCGTAACTGACCTTCTCAAACGTGACTTCCCTATACTCTATCTGATCCGAAACGTCGTGATACTTCACTATCGGACCCGCTACCAGCTGCGGAAACAACGTGATGTAAAGCGACAATTTGTACAAATCCTTCTGTACCGGACTGTCCCCGCGGTAGACGTCCAGAAGATACGACATCGCCTGAAACGTGTAAAACGATATCCCTATCGGCATGATGACTTCGATAAACTTAATATCCAGCGAAAACAATCCGTTGATGTTCTCCGCTACAAAATTGAAATATTTGAAGTAACACAGAAAACTTAAATCCAACACTATCGTCACTATTACTATCGGAAGCTTCCAGGCCCGGTACCGGTCAAGCAACAACGCTCCTATATAATTGAGCACTATCGTCATGATCATTACCGCAAGATAGTTCGGTTCTCCCCAACCGTAAAATATTATGCTGGCCAGCAACAGAAGACAATTACGGGTTTCCGGCCGGACAAAAAAGTAGGCAATGCAGACAAGCGGCAGGAATATATAAACGAATGTCATTGATGAAAACAGCATTTTTTTTAATCCTCATTGAATTTCACAAAGCCGGGAATATTAGAAATAGTGAAGCAGAAAACCAGAATGTCCGGCTTATATTCGAGAATCTCCCGCTTGTAGCGTTTCATGATTTTTTTCTCTTCGGCCACGGGCACGATCGGACTGTTGTTGGTACGAAAATATTTCAGCTCCGAGAAATTCTGCGGCAAGAACTGCAGCAGGTTTTCGCTCATGCTGGTACCGATAAGCATCACCCGCAGCCCGTTGCCGTCCGGGTTATGATAATGCTTGGTCATTTCGGTATCGTTGACGTCTTCGGCAAGAACCTTTTTCGGGTTATAATACTTGTATTCGACATCCAACAGTTTGTCTTCGGGATATTTGACGTTCATCTGAACAAAGGTTTGTCCCAGGGTGAAATCTTCGCGATCCCAGTCACCGCGAACCCGGCGTTTGTAAAAAATGTCATAGGCGTCTTCACCGACCGCCCCGGCCGCGGGAAAATCTTTTGCAATCGTCTGCATCAGCTTGCGATAGCCGAGATAAGCGCCCCACTCCGTCCAATGATGTTCGGTCTTGAAAAAGACGAAGTTTTCCTTTGCGCCTTCCTGCAGCTCGGCCAGCGGATAAACCACGGGAAACGGCAATTCCGACATCATTCTTTTGATCGTTCCTTCGTTTTGGATTCCGCGAACCTTGTAATAAGGCTCTGCCGCCTTGGCATAAATGTCAATTTTGCCCGGCACCATCAGCATATAGGTTTTGATTCCCTGCCTGCGGAAAAAACGTCCGGCGGCGCTCAATTCCCGCAAAACGCGGTCTTCCGTCTGCCGGGACAGCTTCCGGATCTTTAACTGTTCGTTGTTAAAGAGCCAATGGGTCTTTTTGTTGAAAAAAGCGACCTTGTTGTTGATACGGCTGTTTAAAAGCATTTCCAGGCCGGAATAAAACGAGATGACCGCTTCCCGATAATTAAAGCGATCGTTAAACCAGGCCTCAAAATCCTGTCCGAAACGGTTATTCAGCCCTTGGTCGGAAAACAGCGGAACGTAGGCCGCCAGCCGCCGGTTTTCCTGAACGGACTTTTCTTCACGGCTGATTTTTGAGGCCGGCACCAGCAGGAGAAAGAAAAAAACGCAGACGAAAACGATGTCAATGCGGCTGCCGTGTTCCAGCAGTTTGAATCTGGACACGTAAGCCACCAAACCGTAAGCAAGCAGAAAAGAAACAACCGTCACCGTAAACAGCATGCAGAAATTGATGCCGTATTCTTTAAGATCGGCAAAAGCAAAACGATGACGACGCGCTTCAAACGCCAGTCGAAGCGTTTCACCTTTTTTTATTTTCGTCGTATATTCGTAAGGGTGCATGACGGAAAATGCCCGTTCCCCGCGGAACATCTCCCGGCCGTTAATTTTCAGGCCGCGGAAATCGGTTCGCGTAATCCGGCCGTCCCTGACCGGGCTTTTCAAAACAATTTTAACCTCTCCGTCGGCGGCAGCCTGCGCCGTCAGTTCATACGCACGCCATTTGGATTTCAGGCCGCCTTCAATTGCATAACAGCCGGACTTTTCCGTTCCTGCCGGACAGCGGTCGGAAGAAAAACGGAGCATGGACATCTTTGAAAATGTCAATCTGTTGTCTTTCCCGCCGGTTTTTAACAGGTCGAGCCGTACGGTTTTGTTGTTCCTGCTGTTTATAATCCCCGTCCATATGCCGCCGACGGAATACAGCGGCTGTGCCAGCGCCGCCAAAACTGCCGTCAAAACGACGGTGACGATCAAACGTCGATATCCCATAGTCTGTTCCTGATAGTTATGAATTTTAGATTCTGCTTAACCGAAAAGAGCTTCGGTTTCAAATGCTTTTTGATTTTTGTTCACTATTTTTGGCAGAAAAAAACGCTTTCTTCGCCAAATAATGTGAAAAAAACTTTATCGTTCTTCGTTTTTCCGACAATGCAGCGCGACGCTTTCGGCCGTAATCTGCCGGTAAATTTCCCGGCCGTTAGTTTCCATTACCCGGAACAGCCGACGGCTTTCCGCGGTATCCGCCGCCAGATTTTCAATTGAGGGAATCGGTTCAGACGCCGTCATAACGCCGTTGATCAGCACCTTTGCCGCCAGCGTTGCCAACGCCTGCCCTTCCCGACTCATTTCCGGCGAGGGATGAAAACCCCAGAAATTATGCTGATCCATATCTTTGCCCATACTGCCGACAAGAAAAAGGCTGCCTTGCCGGCCGGGGAAATAGCAAGGGGGAATTTCCCGCCGGGCGTTGATTTTCCGTATCGCCGCTTCAAAATTGTTGTAGTGGCTCACTTCGTCATCCAAAACCGAAGCAAAAGACACAAACGTCGACTGCGACTGACCGAGCGGACAATACGGCGACTGCGCCATTATCAGCAGCTGTTTCTGCACCTGCCGCCGCTCTGCCGGCGTATAGCCCAGTTCTTTCATTTTCTCCTGCATCATCTCTTCCAGCCTGAGTGCCGTATAGGCGCCGTGACAGTGAGCAACGATGTTTAAACGCCGGACGCGCAAAGCCGCCTCGTCCGCGCTCAGACGCCGTCGGCCGCGGTCGGTTGAAATCCGCGGCAAAAGAAACTTGTCGAAAATTTCCCCGACATACTTCGGATCCGTCGTTTCCGGCGAAAGCTCCCGATCAATGCGGATATTGCGGCCGTATTTTTCCATTTGTCTTCGACGGGCGAAACCGACGTTCATAAAATCGCCGAAATCGTATACCACGCCGTAAACTGCCGCTTTCTCATGCAAACCGTGTTCTTTCAGCAGCCGGTAAACGTCGCCGAGATATCCGTTCAGCGCCTTTTCGCTTCTGGTGCCGTCGCCGCCCAGCAGCAAGACGCCGAGTTCGCCGGCATCTATCGTTTCCACTCTCTGCAAACCGAATTCGTTGTCCGCACTTTTCTCCACCCGGCGGCAAAACGACACGCGACTGCAAAGGTTGCCATAGTCGCCGAGCAGCCGCCAGGCGGTTTTGCGTGAAACCGTATCGTTGGCGGCATTTTGCAACCCCGTTCGCATCACCGTTTCCAATTCCCGTTTATCGTCCGCTGCTGCCATCATTTCTCCGACCGCTTTATAAGCCGCGGTAAGCGAAGCCGGCGTATTGTCTCCCTTTTGCAGATACGAAGACAAAAGCCCGATGACTCGTCCGCGTTCTCCGGCATCAAACAGACCGATCTGTCCGAGATTGGAATAAAAGGCGTCATAGCTTTGCGGTTTCAACAACCGGGGAGTTTCCAACAGGGAAAAAATCTGCTCTTTCAGCGCCGGGTGGCGTGAATAAATCTGCCCCAGCGAGCGATAGAGGACGCGGGAAAAATCTTCTTTTTCCTCTGCCGGACGGAAAGCAGAATCGAGCATTGCCGCCGCTTCTCGGTCCGAAGCGCACAAAAGCGCGGCTTTTGCCGCCGCAGCCGCCGAATAAACACAATTTGCCTCAATTTTCGCCAATCCGGCTTCCGCCTCCGGAAACAAAGCTGCCGACAGTTCCGGTCGCCCGCTTAACAAATCGGGCATCAGATAATAGGCAAAAGACGGACAGCGTTTAAAAGCGTGAACGACGTTTTTGACAACGTCTTCCGCCGGCAAATTGAGTGCCGCAGCGTTAAAAACGCGCGCCGCCGCCGGCCGAATATCGGCATTAAAACCTTTGTCCGCAGCCGTCTGTACCACGATCGGCAGCACATAATGCGAGAATTCGGGATATTCTTTGACGACTTCTTCCATCGTTTTGTATGCCGCGGCAAAATCTTCAAAATCGCGATTGTCGTCGTCCGCTATCGCCGACAGCTGCCCTAAGGCTTCACTTTTAAGCATTTGCTTCTCCATTTGAAACATTTTTTATGTTTTATCATAAAAAAATTTTTTGTCCATATCGGTTCGGCATCGCAAACAAAAAGCCCCTCCGCACAAAGCGGAAGGGCTTTTCGTTTCAGTTTCGAGGCTACCAAAGTTCCAGCGCCTCTCTCGGGGTCGGATAGTTTCCCCGCGTCAGTCTGTCCCCGATTTCCGGCGTATAAACGTATTCGCCGTCGATCGTATAAACAGAGCCGACGTCAATCCCCTTATACGAGAACATCGGAAAATCGAGCAGTTCGCCGATTGCCAAATCCCCGTACCAAAGCAGCTGCAAAACGTAAAAATACTGTTTCGGCTCGTTACCGGTCGGATAAACCGAACCGTCGGCCTTTTGCAGCAGCAGCCATTTGCCGGCACCGGTCAGATCGCCTTCGTTAACCTTTTGCAGGAACGTCGAACGGACAAAACCGGCCTTGCCCATACGCATGGCGGCAAGCGTAACCACCGCCATCTGTTGTTTGCTCAAAACAACCTCCGGGTTGAGATGGCCAACGACGAGCGGCTTCCAGTCGCGGGCAACGACGTCAACGGCCTGATCATAGGTCATGCCTTCAAAATCGAAGTCCCTGACCGGCCGGTCGTTGATAAACTTGAAGCCCACCAAAGCACGCGGACAGTCATCGGAAACTTTTTCCTGTACGCCGTCGAGATAGGCGCGCGCCACGATGACTTCGTCAAACGCCCGGTCATATACGACCGTCGGTTCGCCCTCTCCCTCGTCTTCGGCGGACGAGCAACTGCGCCAGGTGCCGATCAGCGCAACCAACAGCGACAGCAGCAAAAGCCACCACATCCATCGATCGCTCCGGCCTTGCTCCGGCGTTTCCCGTTCCGGCGACGGCGTTTCGGCAGTCTCGGAAGCAGGTTCAGTCTTCGGTTTGCGTTTACACATCCGGCAAAGTCCGAACCACAGGGCAGCCGTTCGGAGAGCAATCGCCGAACCCAGGGGGTTCAACCGTTTAAACAGCCAGACCGCACCCAGATACAGCCCCTTTCCGACATAGAAAAGCAAGAGGAAAGGAACGATAACCAGGCCAAGCAGCAGTTTTGCCGCCGTAAACAAATCGTAGCGTACGGAGAATTCCCCATGCCACCATTGACCGCCAGGGGTCTTTACTGAAAAAATGTTCTTCATAAAAAACAGTTTTTATTTTGTTAAACAAAGATTTTTTGCAAAAGCCTTCGTGTTTCCGCGGATTTCACCGTCATCGAAAAACGAGTCAATCCGCTGCTGCCTTTATACAAAGAAACAGGCCAAATAATTCCACACAATAACTTTTTCAACTGTTTTTCAGTGTAATACGGTTTGCCGGCAGCGTCAACAGGAATTTGTCAAATTTTGGCAGTTTATGATTTTTTATTCTGTCTGTTCCGCCGGGTGTTCAGATTCATATTTCCGGCACAATTCCCATTCCATCTGATAGTTGGTCAGGTTGTCCAGCTTATCCTGTTCTTTTTCCAGCACCTTTTCAAAGGTCGTGATCAGCGGGCCAAGTCTGGCCTGATAGTACTTCATCAGTTCTTCGGCTCCGTCTTCTCCCTGTTCCGGCGAAGAAACCTTGACCGCCTTGACGTCGCGCACCGCCTTTTGCAGTTCGTCGCTGATCAGCGGCAGAAAATATTCCAGCACCAGTTTGTTGATGCGCTGATGCACCTGCTCGTGACGGATCACTACCGAAAAGCGGCAGCTGTCCTTGTCAAGATCTTTGGAAACATATATTTCCGGCTCTCTGAAACCGAAAAAAAATTCCACTTCCGCCGGCAAAACGCAGGTGGCGCCGGCATCAAGCCGCCGCACGGTATATCGCCGCAAGCGGAAAGAACTGCGGGTGCCGACACGCGCCAGCCCGTCGACAAAAAAGCCCTTTTCCGCACCGGAAGCCTTGGCGGTAATCTCGTCCGTCGAAAGATTAAAGTCGTGAACCAGCTGTCCGTAAGAGGTTTTGAAGGTAACCGCCGGCATTGGATTGAGCGCGTTGCAGGAAATGAATTCGCCGTAACTCCAGGCATCTGCCCGGGAACTGCCGGCAAGCAGGGAAAACACCGCAAAAATCAAAGCTTTCTTCATCGTTTCTTCCATTGTTCTTTTTTGATAACAATATTTTTACCATTAATTGATTAATATAAATTTAGCGTCAAATTAATTTTCGGGGAAAAAGACATGAAACAACTGCTGAACGCCGTCTTCGTAATCTGCTGCGCGGCCCTTCCCTGCCGGGCGGGGGAAAACCCGCCGGAAGCGGAATATGCCAGACTCGGCAACGCGGCCGCGGCGGAAATGCTGACCCGTTTCGACAGTATGGAAAAGCCGAAGTTTCAACGCGCTTACGATGATTATCTCAACGATCTGAAAATTATTGCCGAAACCGGCCGTGCGCAAGACAACCGGGAACTGTTCAACGACCTGCTGAAAATGAACAGCGAAGAGGAATTCGTCTATTCGCAGACCAAAGGGCACATCCGGGCGGGCTTCGGCCAGCTGATGCGGCCCCGATCCCGTTAAAGTGTCCGCGCACGGATTTTTAAAATCGGCGAAAAATCGGCATTTCTGCCCGTTTTTATGCTTTTTTTACCCCAAAATAAGCAATTTTTGAATATTTTTGTTGTTTTTATGTCAAAGGTGGTTTATGAATCTGCTCTGACCAACCTAATTGTTTTTTAACTGCAAACAAAGTGAGAATCTAAAAAATGTCTGATCCCATTGATACCAAAATTGTCAGCAGACTGGCAGCCATCCTCAAGATGAACGATCTGGCCGAACTGGAATACGAAACCGAAACCTGCCGGATTTCCCTGATTAAATCGCATGCGCCGCTGCCGCCCGCGCCGGCGCCCTTTACCCCTGCTCCGGCTCCGGTTCCCGCCGCTCCCGCCGTTGCTGCCGAAACGCCTGCCGTCGCCGCGCCGGCTGCCGACAATGCCGCCGATCTGTCCAAACTGCCGGGCTGCGTCAAATCCCCGATGGTCGGCGTCGTCTATCTGTCAAGCGATCCGAACACCCCCAACTACGTTAAAATCGGCGATACCGTTGCTCAGGGCGATACCGTCTGCCTGATTGAGGCGATGAAAACCTTTAACCCGGTTAAAGCCCACACCGCCGGCAAAGTTACCAAGATTCTGGTTGAAAGCGGCGATCCGGTCGAATACGGCGAACCTCTGATCGTGATTGAATAAGCCATTTTTAGCTTAAAGGAAAATGTTATGTTTGAAAAAGTACTGATTGCCAACCGCGGAGAGATCGCCCTGCGCATTCATCGCGCCTGCCGCGAAATGGGCATCCGCACCGTGGCGGTGCATTCCGAAGCCGACGCCAACGCCATGCACGTCCGTCTGGCGGACGAAGCCGTCTGCATCGGTCCGGCCCGTTCAATCGACTCCTACCTTAACAAGTCGGCGATTATTTCCGCCGCTCTGGTCACCGGCGCGGACGCCATTCACCCCGGTTTCGGCTTCCTTTCCGAAAACGCGGACTTTGCCGAAATGGTCGAGGAACACGGCATCACCTTCATCGGCCCGACCGCGGCGCAAATGCGCAAAATGGGCGACAAAATCACCGCCCGCCAGGCAGCGATCGAAGCCGGCATTCCGGTCACCCCGGGTTCTCCTTCTCTCGACACTTTGGAAGACGCCAAAAAATGGGCGCATGAAATCGGTTATCCCGTCATTATCAAAGCCAAAGACGGCGGCGGCGGTAAGGGCATGAAAGTCGCCTTCGGCGACGACGACATCAAGGAGGCCTATACCATGGCCCGTGCGGAAGCCAAAGCGGCCTTCCCGACCGATGTGGTTTATATGGAAAAATACCTGCAAAAGCCGCGCCATATTGAAATGCAGATTCTGGCCGACAAATACGGCAACGTGGTTCACTTGGGCGAACGCGACTGTTCCATTCAGCGCAACAACCAGAAAGTGATCGAAGAATCGCCCTCGCCGGCCTTAAACCAGGCGCAGCGGGAAGAAATCGGTGAAATCGTCCGCAAGGCAATTGCCCAAATCGGTTATTTCAATGCCGGAACGCTGGAATTTCTGTATGAAGACGGCAAATTCTATTTTCTGGAGATGAATACCCGCCTGCAGGTCGAACATCCGGTAACCGAAGCCGTCAGCGGCATTGACATCGTCCGCGAACAAATCCGCATTGCCAGCGGCGCCGCGCTCGGCTTTGAACAAAAGGACATCAAGTTCAACGGTCATGCAATCGAATGCCGGATCAACGCCGAAAACCCGGAGACTTTCACTCCCTGCCCGGGTAAAATTACCGAATGGCATGCGCCGGGCGGCCTCGGCGTACGGGTGGATTCCGAAATTTATTCGGGTTACGCCATCCCGCCGTTTTATGACAGCATGATCGCCAAGCTGATCGTACACGCGCCGACCCGCAACGCCGCCATCATGCGCATGCGCCGGGCGTTGGAAGAATTTGTCATTGAAGGCGTGCAGACGACCATTCCGCTGCATCAGGAAATCATTTCCCAGCAGGAATATATCGACGGCATGTACAACATCCATTGGCTTGAACATTACATGAAAGCCAAACAGGAGAAAAAACAGACGTCCTAGATATTTCCTCCGGTAAACCGGGAGCAGTCTGTCAGGCATCAAAACCAAAACTCCCCGTCGGAACGGGGAGTTTTTGTGTAAAAAAAATCCCAAGCTATGCCGAGAAATATTTTTGCGTTTTGAACGCTGCCTGCTACGCATCATCAAAAGACGGACATTTTCCCTCAACTTAACTACGCATGGGCAAACCGTGTTTGAGCGTCACCCGTAAAAAATCGCCCTTCCTTCGGGGGGAAAAGCCTGTATTGGCAATACCGTCAAAGCCGGAAGCCGCTAATTTTCCGTAGCCGTCACAGAGAAATAAAACTCGGCGAACCGTAAAAAAGCACTTCGTTCTGCCTGCAAGTCAGGCATGCAAACAAATCCGGTTAAGTATCACCCGTAAAAAACAGGCCGACCTACGAGAGAAAAAGCTTGCCGGCCAACCGAACGGGACAACTTCTCATAACTAAACCCGGACGGATGATATCCATTATTTGGTCAGAGGAACCTGCAGTTTAAGAATAAAATTCAGCCTTTCGAAGAAGATCCCGTTTTTTCCTTTTGTTTTTTCAGTCTTTTTCTATTGACGACGATGCTTTTTCTCCTTACTCCGTTTCCTCTTTGTTTTCCTCTTCCCCCGACAGTTCCTCGTCTTCTCCCCTGCTTCGCGGATCAAAAAAACGTCCGTCACGTCGACGATCCGCATGGTAACCGGGATCAAACGGAATAAGGTCTATCTTTGGGTTATAAAAATTGTACAGTTTGTTATAAATGTCCCAGTTAAAAGTTTGTCCTATTTCAACTTTATCGATTTTTTGCCGGGAGTACCCCGTTTGGTTCGGCAACGCTCTCTAATCTCAATGACAGTTTTTTCCGACAACGGTAAAATTCCCTTCCCTGTTGTCTTTTCAGTATTCTTCTGATCGGCATGGTAAACTCTCCAACCCGGTTAAAACAAAACTCCCCCTGAAGACTCAAGACGACGGGATTGCCGTATGGCCATAAGCTCTCTGCCCCCGGCCCGGCCGGGAGTTTTCGGAATACAAAAAACCTCCCGTTTTCGGGAGGTTGACGGACAAGGAAAATCACTTATCGGGAAAAGCCGCCAGATCATCGGCAATCATCCGATAAAAGGCCGCATCTTCTTCGCTTGCGGCGTTTTCCAGTCTGTCTGCTGCTTCTTCCTGCGTAACATCTTTACGGGCAAGCGCCTTTTCGGCTGAAATCACGCAGACATTATCGACAATCTGAGCCACGCCGCTGCCGACAAAAAACTTTTCTTCCGCCTTGCCGGCCTCGTTTAAAAGCTGAACAATGCCCGGTTCCAGCCGGACGATGCTCGGCGCGCGGCCGGCAATCACGGTCAGGTTGTCCGGGCAGCCCGGCAGCACGATCCCGGCATACATTCCGCTTTTTATCGTTTTGTCGGGCCTTGCCAGCACCAGTTTGACTTTTTCCGCCATTTGATTCCTCTTCTATTCGCCGCCTTTTTTCATTTTTTCCGCTTTTTCCAAAGCCTGTTCAATGGTGCCGACCATATAAAAGGCCTGTTCGGGAACGTCGTCGTGCTTGCCTTCGAGGATTTCCTTAAAGCCCTTAATGGTATCTTCCAGCTTGACAAACTCGCCTTTGGTGCCGGTAAACACCTCGGCGACAAAAAACGGCTGCGACAAAAAGCGCTGGATCTTGCGGGCACGGGAAACCGTCAGTCGGTCTTCGTCGGAAAGTTCGTCCATGCCCAGAATGGCGATAATATCCTGCAGCGATTTATATTTCTGCAAAATTTCCTGTACGCCGCGAGCTACCCGATAGTGTTCTTCGCCGACAACCGACGGCGACAGCACGCGGCTGGTGGAATCGAGCGGATCGACCGCCGGATAAATGCCCAGCTCGGAAATGCTGCGGCTCAGCACGGTGGTGGCGTCCAGGTGGGCAAAAGTGGTGGCCGGCGCCGGGTCGGTCAGGTCGTCGGCCGGTACGTAAACCGCCTGCACCGAGGTAATTGACCCGTTTTTGGTCGAGGTGATGCGTTCCTGCATGGCGCCCATGTCGGTACCCAAAGTCGGCTGATAGCCGACGGCCGAAGGAATGCGCCCCAAAAGCGCGGAAATTTCCGATCCCGCCTGAGTAAAACGGAAAATGTTGTCAACGAAAAACAACACGTCCTGATGCTCCACGTCGCGAAAATATTCGGCTTCCGTCAGGCCGCTCAAAGCCACGCGGGCGCGCGCCCCCGGCGGTTCGTTCATCTGTCCGTAGACAAGCACGGTTTTGGAGTTGCCGCCTTTTATGTCGATAACTCCGGACTGGATCATTTCGTTATACAGGTCGTTGCCCTCGCGGGTGCGCTCGCCGACCCCGGCAAAAACCGAATAGCCGCCGTGGCCTTTGGCGATGTTGTTGATCAGTTCCATGATCAGAACCGTTTTGCCTACTCCGGCGCCGCCGAAAAGGCCGATCTTGCCGCCTTTGGCATAGGGTTCCAGCAGGTCGATGACCTTGATGCCGGTGGTGAGAATTTCCGTTTCCGTCGATTGTTCGGTAAAAGACGGCGCTTCCCGGTGAATGGAAAAATAATCCCTGGCTTCGACTTTGCCGCGGCCGTCCACCGGATCGCCGGTCACGTTGATGATGCGGCCGAGCAGTCCCGGCCCGACCGGCACCTCGATCGGCTTGCCGGTGTTCTTCACCGGCTGGCCGCGGGTCAGACCGTCGGTCGTGTCCATGGCAATGGTACGAACCACGCCTTCGCCCAGCTGCTGCTCCACCTCAAGCACCAGCCTTTTGCCCTGATTGTCGCATTCAAGCGCGGTATAGATGTTCGGCAGGTCGTCCAGACTGTCAAACTTGACGTCGACAACGGCGCCCATCACCTGAAAAATATGTCCCGGCTGTTCTGTTTTTTCGCTCATCAAACACTCCTTAATCCTGCTCTAAATTGCCTCGGCGCCGGCAATAATTTCCACCAGTTCGGTGGTGATCGCCGTCTGCCGCATGCGGTTATACCTCAGCGTCAAACGGGAAATCATATCGCCGGCGTTGCGGGTCGCGTTGTCCATCGAGGTCATGCGCGCCCCCTGTTCCGAAGCCTGGGAATTTATCATAATGTCAAAAACCGCTTCTTTGAAAACCAGCGGCATCAGTTGTGCAAGCAGCAGCCCGCTTTCCGGCTCGCTTTCAAAAAAGGCGCCGCCGCTCATCTCACCCGGCAGTTCGTCCGTCAGCATTTCCGGCGTCAGCGGCAGAATCTGCCGGCTTTTGACGTCGCGGCTCATCGCCGAACGGAAATGGCTGTAAACGACTTCGCAGACGTCGATTTCTTTTAAGCCGAACATCGTCAGCACTTCGGCCGCGAGCGCTTCCGCCTCTTCGTAGTCAACGCCCCGGTTGGCGGCAGACTCCGCCGAGCGGACGATTTCGTCCGCATAATGACGCTTGAGCGCATTGTACCCGCGGGTGCCGAGAGTGATGATTTTAACCTCTTTTCCCGCCGCTTTCAGCTCCTCGATCCGGTTCATCGCCGTCCTCGCAATCATGGCGTTGTAACTGCCGCACAGGCCGCGGTCGGAAGAAAGCACTACCAAAAGGTATTTTTTATCCTCGCCGCTGCCCCTGCAAATGGCCGGCAGCTCGGGCGGACGGCCGCTTTCCTCAGCTTTTCGCCATACGAAGCGCCAGGTGCGCCCGGCCGCGGCATAGAGGTTGTCGCGATACGCCGCGCTTTTGTCCAGCACGTCCTGAGCGCGGCGCAGGCGGGAAGCGGCAACCATTTTCATCGCCGAAGTGATTTTTTCGGTCGATTTGATCGCCTCTATCCGTCCGCGTAACTCTTTTAACCCTGCCATTTTGCTTTCCTATGCCGCCTTTTGCCGCTTGTCGGCAAGATAGTTGTCGGTAAACGCGGCGTAAAAATCGCCGATTTTCTTGTCCAGTTCCTCGGAAATGACTTTTTTCTCGTCGATTTCCCGCAGGAAGTCCTCATGGGCGGCGCGGATTTCCGCCAGCGCCCGGTTTTCAAAATCCGCCGTTTCGCTCACCTCAATCTTGTCGAGATAGCCGCGGACGCCGGCAAAAATGGCAACCACTTCTTCCGCCACCGGCATCGGATGATAAACCGGCTGCTTCAACAGCTCCGTCAGTCGTTCGCCGCGGGAAATCAGCCGTTTGGTCGAAGCGTCCATGTCGGAAGCAAATTTGGCAAAGGAAGCCATTTCCCGATATTGCGCCAGTTCCAGCTTGATTTTGCCGGCCACCTGCTTCATCGCTTTGATCTGCGCGGCAGACCCTACCCGGCTGACCGAGATGCCGACGTTGACGGCCGGCCGCACGCCCTGATAAAACAACGAGGTTTCGAGGAATATCTGGCCGTCGGTAATGGAGATGACGTTGGTCGGGATGTAGGCCGAAACGTCGCCCGCCTGGGTTTCGATCACCGGCATCGCCGTCAATGAGCCGCCGCCTTCTTCATCGCTCATTTTCGCCGCCCGTTCCAACAGGCGGGAATGCAGATAGAAAACGTCGCCCGGATAGGCTTCGCGCCCGGGCGGACGACGGAGCAGAAGCGACATTTGCCGGTAAGCCGTCGCCTGCTTGGACAGGTCGTCGTAAAAAATTACCGCATGCATGCCGTTGTCACGAAAATATTCGCCCATCGCGCAGCCCGAATAAGGCGCGATGAACTGCATCGGCGCCGCGTCGGAAGCGGTGGCCGCAACCACGATCGTATAGTCCATTGCGCCGTAGTCTTTCAAAGTTTTGACCACCTGGGCCACGGTCGAGCGTTTTTGCCCCACCGCCACGTAAATACAAAACAGTTTTTCTTTGTCCGACTTGGCTGCGTCATTGATTTTTTTCTGATTGATGATGGTGTCGAGAATGATTGAGGTTTTGCCGGTCTGACGGTCGCCGATGATCAGCTCGCGCTGGCCGCGGCCGATCGGAATCAGCGCGTCAACGATTTTGAGTCCGGTCTGTACCGGTTCGTGCACGCTTCGCCGTTCAATGATACCCGGCGCCTTCACTTCCGAATTGCTGTATTCGGTTGCATTGATTTTGCCCAATCCGTCAATCGGCTCGCCGAGCGCGTCGACCACCCGGCCGAGCAGTTCTTTGCCGACAGGCACGCTGACGATGCGGTCGGTGCGACGGACAATGTCGCCTTCGCGGATTCCTTCGTCGGAACCGAACAAAACGACGCCGACATTGTCTTCTTCCAGGTTAAGAGCCATTCCCTTAACTCCGTTGGCAAATTCCACCATTTCGTTATAGCGGACATTATCCAGACCGTATACGCGGGCAATGCCGTCGCCGACGGAAAGCACACGTCCGACTTCGGCTACGTCCGCCCCGGCTTCCGAGCCGGCGATCTTGGCCTCTAAAATTGAAGATATTTCACTTGCTCCAGACATTTATTTCGTCCCTTTCATCAATAATTCCAGCTTTTCCAGCTTGCCTTTGAGAGAATCGTCAAACATTATTGATCCGCATTCTACCAGCAGTCCGCCCAAAATTTCAGGCTTTATCGTATATTTAATCACAACTTTTTTTTGCAGCCACTTTTCAAGACTGCGTTTCAGCCGTTCGTCCTGATCTTTTTTCAGAACCGCCGCACTTGTCACCGACACTTCGGCGATATTGTCCGCAGCATAAAAAAGAGCCTTACAGCGGTCAAGAATTTCCGGCAACAGGTTCAACCGGTTATTGTCGGCGGCGGTCAGCAACGCGTTTACCGTCACCCCGCTCAAGCCGAGACGACTGCCTATTTCGCTTACGGCGGCTTTTTTAGCGTCCGTTTTCCACAGCGGGTTGGCCAGCATGCCAACGATCTTCGGATCTTCTTCCAGCGCGCTTTTCAGCGTTTCGACGTCGGACAGGACCCGGCTCCCGGCTTTTGCCGCCCGTGCCGCTTCAAACATTGCGTCCGCATAAGACGCGGCCAGTTTGTTTTTAGAATCCTTTTTCATTTTTTTCTCTCACAATAATCTTCGGTTATATATAACATTTGTTTCTTTTTTATTAATGACGCCTTTTTCTTTAATTACATAAACGAATAGGGATCAATGTCAACGGCAACCCGCACTTTGGCGGGAATTTTTACCTTTTGCAGCCATTGCCGCACCACGTCCTGAATCTTTACCGTCCTGTCGGTTTTCAAAAGCAGCCGGTAGCGGTAGCGGTTACGCAGCATGAATATCGGCGCCGGCGCCGGCCCGAGGACGGAAACCCGGTCCGAAGCCGGTCCGCACCGCCCCAGTTCGGCCGCCGCCCTTTCCGTCAGCGTCTGATTTTCGCCGGAAACGACCAGCGCCGCCAGTCGGCCGAACGGCGGCAGTTTGAGCATTTGCCGGGTCTGTTTTTCCAACTCGAGAAAACGACCGCGGTCATTGTCGACCAGCGCCTGCAGCACCGCGTTTTCGGGATACAGCGTCTGGATCCAGACTTCGCCGCTCTTTTCGCCGCGGCCGGCACGCCCGGCCACCTGCGAAAGCAGCTGATAGGTCTGTTCGGCCGCCCGCAGGTCGCTGCCCATCAGCCCGAGGTCGGCATCAACGATGCCGACCAACGTCAGCTCGGGAAAATGGTGCCCCTTGGCCAGAATCTGGGTACCGATCAAAATATCCAGTTCTCCCCTCTCCATCTTTCCGAAAATTTCGGAAACTTCCGCCAGACTCGAAGTCGTGTCGCTGGAAAGCACCGCCGTCCGCGCCGCCGGAAAACGTTTGGCCACCTCTTCGGCAATCCGTTCTACCCCCGGCCCGCAGGAAGTGAGCCCCTCTTCCGATCCGCAGTCGGGACAACGCACCGGCCGGACCATGGTATAGCCGCAATGATGACAGATCAGCCGGTTTGTACTCCGGTGTTCGGCCAGCCAGGCGGTGCAGTTCGGACATTGAATGCGATATCCGCAGTCGCGGCAGATGACAAGCGGCGCATAGCCCCGGCGGTTTAAAAACAGCATTGACTGTTCGCCTTTTTGCAAGTTTTCCTCCAGCGCCCCGACCAACGGCGGCGAAAGCCAGGAAACGCCCCACGGCCCTTTTTGCGGCTTGTCTTTTTTGAGGTCGACGATTTTCAGTTCCGGCAGCCTGGCATCGGCAAAACGCCGGGTTAAACGTACCGCGTCATATTTGCCGCTTTCGACGTTGACCATGGTTTCCAAATCCGGGGTCGCGGTTGACAGAATGAGCGGAAACTGCTCAAACTTGGCTCGCATGACCGCCATGTCGCGGCATTGATAGTTGACGATTTCCTCCTGTTTGAAGGAATGGTCGTGGCTTTCGTCGACAACGATCAGCCCAAGGTCGGTATAGGGCAGAAACAGAGCCGAACGGGCGCCGACGATCACCTGTACCCGGCCTTCGGCAATCGCCGTCCAGGTGTCCGCACGTTCGCGCTGCCCCAAACCCGAATGCCAGCAGGCGGGACGCACCCCGAACCGGTTTTCAAAACGAGCCAGCCATTGCGTCGTCAGCGAAATCTCGGGCACCAGAATCAGCACCTGGCGGCCGTTTTTCAAAACTTCCGCCGCGGCCTCAAAATAAACTTCCGTCTTGCCGCTGCCGGTCACGCCGTCCAGAAGCGTCACCGAAAAACCCCGTCCGACTTTTTGCACCAGAGCGTCTGCCGCCGCCTGCTGCTCGGGTGAAAGTTTTACTTTGCGAAAATCCGGCCGCGGCGGAGAAAACGCCTTTTTCTTTTCCACCGTAAAGGGAATCAGCACTCCGGCTCCGATCAGAGTATTGACAACCCCCGCTCCGCAACCGGCGCCCCTGCATATTTCGGATTTTGAATAAGGGGCATGTTTCAAGAGATCCATCACGTGCCAGCGGGCATCGGAATTTTTCAGTTTGGCCTCGGCCAGGGTTTTGCCGCTCAATCGGTAAAGCGTGGCCGTCTGCGGGGCGTCGAACGCCTGCCGCACGCTGATCACCATTTTAAGTACCAGCCCGAGCGGCGCACAGTTGTAAGCGGCGGTAAATTCCACCAGCCGGCGCAATTCTTCCGCAATCGGCGGAAAATTAAATTTTTCGATCACCGTTCGGATCCGTTTGTCATCAAGCCCGGAACTTTTGCCGTGCCGCCAGACCACACCGATCTGTTCTTCCCGCCCGAAAGGCACCCGCACCATGGTTCCGAGAGGCAGTTCTTCTTCGCTCTCGTAATCAAACGGTTCGTTAAAAGGCAATGGCAGCAAAACTCCGATAATCATTTATCCGCTCTTTTTTCAAAAAAACGCTTTTATCATACACGCTGCCTCCCAAAAAACCAGACGCAAGGCGCAACAATCCCCAAAAACCTGACAAACCCGACGCATCCGCCGATTGCTAAAACGCAAAAAGCATGTTATACTGACCGGTAACGGAGAAAAAAATGACGGAACAAGACAACAAAGGCGTAACCGTTTTGTCCGAAGACAACGGCGAAATTTCGGACGCCCAGCGCCGGGAAATCAACGAAGCCGTTTCCTGGCTGAACAACTGGATCGAAAAGCGGCACCAAAGAGGTTTTATGAGCGACGCCGAATATGAAAAAGCGCACAAAAAGCTGCAAAACCTGATAGTCGCCACCAAAGACGAAGCTTATGACTTTGCCGGCGGCATGCGGGCAAGCGGCTATTTCAGCATAACGGACGACAACGAAAAGATAACCATCAACCGAAAAGAATATCCGGTCGACAACGTTATCCATGTCAGCCGCAACGCGGACAACCTCGGCAGTCGCGTCGTGCACGAGGCCACCCACGCCCTGAGGCTGGAAGACAGCGAAAAAGCCTGCACTCCGGAAAAAGTTCAGTCATATTATATGGACGACAAACGGGAAATCTACGCCCGGGTGATGGAAACCCGGTATAACTTCAATCTTGATCCCCAAGCAAAACTGAGCAAGGAAAATCTGCGTTATTTGAGAGAAACGGAACTCGGACCGGAAGCTCTTGCCCGGGAAAAAGAACAGGCCGAAAGGGATCGGGAATTCGACGCAATGCTGAGGGAACTGACGGGAGAAACGCCTTTGCCCGAAGCACAGGCGGAAGAAAAAGAAAACGTTTCTCCGGTCAAGCCGCAAACTACCGGCTCGCGCCGCTCGGAACAAAAAACTTTTATTCTCGACTCTTATTCCGAAGACGAAAAACTGAAATTTTTCAACGATACCGCGGACAACGGCAGAGCAAACGAAGACATGAACGGCCTGCACGCCGCCATGGCCGCAAACCATTCCGCCATTTCGGAGCGGATTGCCGCTTTCCGCGCCCGCCGCAACAGCGAAAGCGTTCAACGGGCAAATATTGTGGCCGGCATGCGGGCCGACAATCTGCGGCTGCAGCAAAAACGGCAGGAACTGGCGGAAATGACCGGCAGCAGTTCGGTGACGCCTTATCCGCATTTTGCCGACAGGCATTACCGCTGCGAAGACACTGCCGCCGAAGAGGCCGTCCGGCGCCGGCAAGCGGCGGAAGCGGAAAGGGCTTCCCCTTCTTTGGACGCGGACAAGCCGACGGTTTCCAAATCTTCGGCGCTGCGCAAATTCATGAACTTTTTCCATGAGGAATACGCCTGAAACGAATATATGCCTTCAACACACGCCTTGTCATGCAAAAAAATCCCGTATGCCGCAAAAGCAAACGGGATTTTTCTAAACATCAGACTGTTCAAGCCTATTTGACCATAATGACCGGGCCGGAGTGTGAAGAACCTTCGATCTTCAGACTGTCGCCCGTTTTCAGCAGCATCATCTGAACGCCGTCCCGCGGGTATTCAAAAATCCGGCAGGCGCCTCCTTCCAGCATGATCAGATTGCGGCTGATGATTTTTCCGGTTTCCGGGTCGGTATAAATCACGAACTGTGCCCGCGTGATCTTATACCATCTGCTTGTTGTTTCCATGACGTTTGTATTTTAAAAACGGTTTATAATAATGTGTTAATCGTATTTGCGTATTTAACAGCTTATATTATTCTCCGCCTTTGTCAACAAAGCTTTACAAAATCTTAAACTTCGGCGGATAAAATTTATTTTCATGAAAGAGGAAATAAAATTTCATGCCGACGGCATTTTAAACGAAGCGATCCGCAGCTGGCGCCAATGGCTGCTGGACGAACGCCGCTATTCCGTACACACGGTTGACGCCTATGCCCGCGACCTGGCTTTGTTCACCGCCTTTCTGGCAGCCCGGGAAGACCTCTGCCCGGAGGGAAAAGTATCGCTCGGCCTTTTGAAAAAACTGAAAATCCGCGACTTTCGCAGTTTTATCGGTGCCCGCAGCGCCGGCAACAAAGAAAAAAGCACCATTGCCCGCGAACTTTCAAGCATCCGCAATTTTTTCCGCTGGCTCGACCGGCAGAATCTGGTTCAAAACCCGGCCGTCAGCATCCTTTCATCCCCGCGCAGAAACAAAGTGCTGCCGAAAGCCGTCGGCGTCAAAGAAACGCTTAAGCTGGTCAACGAGGCCGGACAAGAGGAAAACGAAAACTGGCTCATGCTGCGCGACAAGGCGGTATTTACCCTGCTTTACGGCTGCGGGCTGCGCATTTCGGAAGCCTTGTCCATAACTCCGGCCGACCTTAAAACCGGCGACATTCTCCGCGTCCGCGGCAAAGGCGGCAAGGAAAGGCTGGTGCCGATGCTGCCGGTGGTGATTAAAAGAATCGAAGATTATCTCAACGCCTGCCCTTACCATGTTCACGAAGACGAAGCGTTGTTTCTGGGCGTGCGCGGCGGACGCCTCAATCCGCGGATCGTCCAGCGGCTGACGGAACGGCTGCGCGACGGACTGCATCTCCCAGGCAACGTAACGCCGCACGCCCTGCGCCATTCGTTCGCCACTCATCTGCTGGCGGAAGGAACCGACCTGCGATCCATTCAGGAGCTGCTCGGACACGCTTCGCTTTCCACCACCCAACGTTACACCGAAGTGGAAATTTCCACTTTGCAAAAAGAATATGACGGCGCCCGCCTTCTCGGCGGCAAATAAAAACGGCAAAGAATATGACGGCACCCGCCTTCTCGGCGGCAAATAAAGACGGCAAAGAATATGACGGCGCCCGTTTTCCCGGCGGCAAATAAAGACGACGCAGATTTTTTTCAAACAAAAACCCCGGACAAACCGGGGCCTTTTCGTTTTTTGCTCCGGACGTTATTTGCCGGCATTGACCAAACGGTCGAGAATGCTCTCTGCCGTCGAAACCGCCTCATCGTCCAGCCCGGCCGATTGCAGCGCCAGTTTGCGCAGACAGTCGTCGGCAATTTCGTCGGCCGTTTCCTTCAGCGTTTTGTCCAGCAAAGTGCCGTTTTGCAGTTTGTCGTTGGCCTCGCTCAGCATGCAGGCCCGCAGTCTGGTTTTGAACGGCGCATTCCTGTCCGCCCGCATGTAACCGGACAAATCGCCGCAAGCCGTCAGCGCCAGCCCCGTCAGCAACAGTCCGCAGATTTTCTTTTTCATCTTTTCCAGTCCTTGTCAGCAGTCGGTTAAAAACGTCCTTATTTTATACCTGTTGCCGGAGTCGTCAATTTTTATCTCCGTTTATCCCACCTTTTCCGGCATTCCGCTTATTATTTATTGACGAAAATTTGTTCTTGCGCTAACCTTTTTGTGAAAAACAATGTTTGGGGGTAAACACTCATGCGGATTGGCGAATTTGACATAAACCGCGCCGACGGAAAAATACTGCTTAACGACATACGTCTTGATACCGGAATCCTTCCCCGCGGGCATAAACTGAGCAAAGAAGACATTTTATACCTCAAAATGACCGGCATCAGGAAAATCACCGCCGGAGAAATGGGCGTGGCTGATCTTTCGGCGGAAAACGCGCTTTCCAACCTGGCGCCGAGAATCGCCGGTAAAAACGTCGTTTACGTCACGCCGGAGCGCAATTTGTGCAAAATCGCCGCCGATCGCGACGGCATCTTCATCTGCCAGGAAAACCGGCTGTTGAAATTCAACCGTATGTCTTCCAAGGTTGTATTGAACACGATCGCCCCTTATCAAAACGTCCGCAAAGGCGAAGTCATCGCCGTTCTGTCGGTTTGTCCGCCGGCGCTGGAAGAAGAGCTGCTGGAGGAAATCGATTTTAAGCTTTCCGGCAACGAACCGCTGCTTTCGGTAGAAGAAACCAAAAACGAACAGGCGGCGGTCATTTATACGAAATTCTACGACGACGCGGCGGAAAACCGTCATTTTTCCGCAATCGTGCGCAAAATGGTCAAAAACTACACACCGTTCGGTTTGGAATTTACTGCCGAATACAGCTGTCCGCATACCGTTGACGGCATTGCCGAAGCGGTGGCGTATGCCGCCGGCAGGCACCGCGTCGTGATGATCGTTCCCGGCATGCCGGCCTGTCACCCCGACGACACCGCGCCGGCCGCGCTGAAAACCATTGTCGACAGCATCGTCTGCTCCCACATTCCCCAAGCCGACGCGCCTGATCTGATGATTGCAGTCAAACGCAACGCCAAGATTATTCATATGCCGTACAATTACGACAAGACGGTGTCACCGCTGGCAGACCGCTTCATCCGCATCGCGGTCAAAAAAGACAAAATCACGCAAAGCGATTTCGCTTTTGAGCAAAACGTCTTCCTCGGCAACGAGATTTTAAGCAATGAGGAAAAAAACAGGATTATTGCGCCGGACGACAAGAAAAACAAGAAAGAACCCTCCATTGCCGCGGTCATTCTGGCCGCCGGTGTCAGCTCCCGCGCGCGCCGCAACAAACTGATGGTCAAAATAGGCGGCAAACCGTTGTTCATGAAAGCGGTGGAAGCCGCCGTCAGGTCAAAGGCTTCGCCGGTTTTCGTAATTACCGGACATGACGCGGAAAACCTGGAAGAACATCTGGAAAACATCGACATCAACATATTGCGCAACCACGACTACGCTTCGGGCGTCAAAACCTCCATCCGGCTGGGGCTGAAATCGGTGCCCTCCTCCTGCGACGGCGCGCTGCTGATCCCTGCCGACATGCCGAACATTACGGCCGAATACCTTAACCGGATGATAAAGTCTTTCAACAAAGGCAAAGAACGCCAGCTTTTGGTCTCCGCGTACGGCGGGCACAAATACAATCCGGTTCTGTGGAGCAGCGACCTTTATCCGACGGCGGATCTGGTGCCGGAAGATTCTCATCTGCGTCAGGTTTTTCTTGAACATTCCGATTATCTCAGCCTGGTTGAAAGCGACGCCGAAACCTGCCTTGACGTCAATTTTCCCAATGATCTGGAACTGCTGACGAAAGACGGTGAAGAAGCTTCCTCCGCCGCGCCGGCCGCCAAACCGTAAAAGCGGCAAAGGCGGTTCCGAAAACAAAAAACATCCCTGCTTCAACGGGATGTTTTTTCATGGTTTGAACGTCTTCTCCGGCAGACAGACCGACATCCGTCCCGGCCGCAGGGCTTGCGAAGCTTTGGGCCGAACGAACGCAGTTCGGAACGGACAATACAACCCGCGTAAACAGGCGGAAGGTTAATTGACAGATAAAGTCAGCTCACCGCGCATCGTTTCCTTTCTGCATACGGTTTAGCACTTCGGTGGCATCATAAGTTTCGTCATATTCCTCAACCAAGCCGACCGCCCGGTAATAGCGGTCTGTCAAAACGGTATCTAGCGTTTTGTCCGGCCGGGCAATGACTTCATATACCGTCTGCAGCCGTTCAAGCGTGCGGTCGGAAGCCTGCGGACAGTTTTCCGCCAGCATCGCCAGGTCTTCGCTTTTGCCGCCGCAATAGCAGACCAGATCACAGCCGGCGGCAATCACCGCCGCGGCCTTTTCCCCGACACTGCCGTTTAAGGCCTTCATGTCAATGGCGTCGGAGATCAGCAAACCGTTAAAGTTAATCAGGCCGCGAATCAGGTAATCAATCGCTTTTTTGCTCAAAGTTACCGGCAGACGGTCGTCGACCGCACTGACGACGATATGGGCGGTCATGCCCGCCGGGCAGTCGTTATTTTCGGTAAACGGATAAAAATCCTTTGCCAATTCCGGCAAAGCATTATTTAAAACCGGCAGCCCCAGATGGGGATCCGTTTCCGCCCGTCCGTGCCCGGGCATGTGTTTGATGCAGGGACAGACGCCGTTGGACAGGTAGGCGCTGATCATCGCCTTTCCGAGCAGCGCCGTCTTCTGTTCGCTGCTGCCGAAACAACGCGATTTCAAAACCGGATGGGTCGCGGGATAAGCCATATCCAGCACCGGTGAAAAATTGAAATTGATCCCCGTCCGGCGCAAATCGTTACTGATAATTTCCGCATGGGCGGCAGCCATTTCTTCGTCCAGTTGTCCGAGCACATACTGCGACGCCGCAGGATGAAAATCAGAGCCGCTCAGACGACGAACCCGTCCGCCTTCCTGGTCAACGGCAATCAGGATATCGTCGCGGCCGGCCGCGGCGCGGATTTCCCCGGTCAGGCGGCGCAGCTGATCTGCATCGCGGATATTGCGAGCAAACAGTGAAACGCCTGCCGGCTGATACTTTTCCAACCAGCGCTTTTCCTCGTCGCTTAAACTCAGGCTGCTTACCGAAACCAACGCCGACAACATGATTCTAACCTCCCAATATTTCCATAAACCAGGACAACACTCCCGACAGATACCAGCGCAGCGGGTCAATCACCGGCACGCCGAACGCAGCGCCGAAAGCAGGCAGAACGACGGCCGCAACGATCAGCACCGCCAATCCGTAACGGTCGGAAGAAACATACTTTTGCGCCCACGGACGGCGGATCCAGCCGAAAAACAGTTTGGAGCCGTCCAGCGGCGGGATCGGCAGCAGGTTGAAAAACGCCAGCACCAGATTGCTGATGACAAAATACAGCAAAAACAGCTTCAGCAAGCCGGGTATCCCGGGAAAAAGATTGAATATCAGCCCGGCCGCAAGTGCCAGCGCCAGGTTAGCGGCAATGCCGGCGCCGGAAACAATCAGCATGTCGCGGGGAAATTTCTTCAGCCGGTAAAAACTGACCGGAACCGGTTTGGCCCAGCCGAACAAAAAGCCGGTGCCGCTCCAGAGCAAAAACAGCGGCAGAAAAACCGAACCGAACGGGTCGATATGATTAAGCGGGTTGAGCGACAGCCGCCCCGCCCGCCTGGCGGTATCGTCTCCGAGCATATAGGCGGCATAGCCGTGCGCCACTTCGTGCAATACGATCGCCAGAAAAACGGAACACAGGGAAACGGCAACGCCGAGATACACTTCCATCGCTATTTCCTTGCGGTAAAGCAGCTGCCGCCGGCGGCCTTTAATTTGCCGCACAAAGCGGCGGCCTCGGCCTTGGTGGCAAAACTGCCGGCTTTCAGGCGGTAATAGGTTCCCTTGGCGCCGAGATCAACGCTGCTGACCTCATGGGGCAGCCCCGACAAAATCTTGTATTTTGCCGACATGGTTTTCCACGATTTTTCAACCGCGGCTTTGTTGGGCGAAGACATCAACTGAATCTGCCAGGTTCCTTTGGCAATTGTTTCCTGCTTTGCCGCGGCGGGGGCGGCCTCTTTAGCCTTCGGCGCGGGCCGTTCGGCCTTAACTGCCGTTCTGACGGCCTTTGTTTCTGCCGGAACCGGCTTTTCGGCCCTGCCTGCGACAGGCTTTTCCTTTTCGGCGGCGGCTTCAGCCGTAACCGGAACGACCGGCGCTTTTTCCGCCTCCGTCTTTACCTCTGCCGGTTTGGCCGGCGCGGCCAGCGATTCCGCCCGGATCTCGTTTGTTTTGGCAGCCGGCGCGGCGTTTTCTTTGGCGGTTACCTCTTCGACCAGCGCTTCAATGGCGTCGGCGTTCGGCTGTTCGGAAGGCGGCAGGACGTTGGCTTCCTCCGGATTTTCGGGTTTGCGCTCAATAATGTCGTAGACGGTTTTTTCCTGGTTGGAAATTTCCACACTGCCGGGTTCCACCGGCGGAATTTTCACTTCTTCCTGCGGACGGCGGATCACCGGCACTTCCTCTTCTTCGCCGCTTTGGTACTGCGGCGCCAGCACGAACCAGCCGACCACGGCCGCCATTGCCAGACCGGCCAGCGCGCCGATGAACAGACTGCGGGAATTGTTGATTTCGTTGCGTTTTTCCTCAAGATCAAAATTTGCCTGTTTTTGGCGGAACTCGTTTAAAACATCATCGTCGCCCATTCGGAAATTGTCCGGAAAACCGTTTAACATCATCTTTTCTCCTGTTACCTCCGCCTCAAAACATATATTATGCGCCAAGGCGTTTTTTTAGCTTTCAATCAAATTAAAAGTAATATACATTATAAAAGATCAAATAGTAAAGGTATAAATTTATGAAAATTGCCGCCTACAACCTGAACTCGATTAACGCCCGGATCGAAAACCTGACCGCATGGCTTGCCAAAGCGGCGCCCGACGTCGTTCTGGTACAGGAAATAAAAAGCGAATACAACAACTTTCCCTTCTTTGAACTCCGCGCCGCCGGCTACGAGGCGAAAATGCTCGGACAGAAGAGCTACAACGGGGTGGCGGTGCTGAGCCGGCATCCGCTTTCCGTCGTCCGCGAAGGGCTGCCGGATTTTGACGACGAAAACGCCCGATATCTCGAAACGGAAGTTTCGGTACAAGGACAAAAATGGCGGCTGGCCTCAATTTATCTGCCCAACGGCAACCCGCCCTACAACGATGTTGCCGACCGTTCCAAATATCTCTACAAACTGGAATGGATGAACGCTTTTCTCCGCCATGCCGCAGATTTGCGGAAACTTGACTGTCCGGTGGTTCTCGGCGGCGACTTCAACGTCATTTTGACCGAAAACGACGTTTATGATCCGAAACCCTTTGCCGACGACGCCCTTTTTCTCCCGGAAGTGCGGCGCAAGCTGAACGCCCTGTGCCACGGCGGTTTTTACGACGCGTTTCGCACCCTGCATCCGAAAGACCCGGGATATACCTTCTGGGACTATACCGGCAACGCCCTCGCCGCCGATTTCGGCATGCGGATAGACTATCTGTTTCTGAACGCGCCGGCGGTTGACCGGCTGCTTTCCTGCACCGTCGACAAAAGCCCACGGCTGGCGCCCAAACCCTCCGACCATACCGCCCTTGTTGCCGAGTTCCGCCCATGAGAAAACATAACGACAAGGCGGACGAACGTTACGTTCCGTTCAAAATAACCGCCGTCGACAAAGACGGCGAGCTGTTGGCCGCCGCCCTCGACGGAAAATACAAAAACCGGAATTTTCCGCTTAAAAGCAGCCGCCGGCTGCCGGCACCGGCCGTCGGCGACGAATTTTTGGGAAAACTGCAGAAAACGGCGGAAGGATTTTGCGTCAAAGCAGTCTCCCGCCTTGCCGGAGAACGGACGGAAACGGGCGAAAACCTGTTCGGAACGATTGAGCGGCAAAACCACGTTTGCCTTGTAACACCGGTGGAACGCGGCGCCAAACCGATCGTCCTCGGCGAAAACAAAACTCTGAAAAACGGTGACTTCGTCGAAATCGCCGTCAGCGGCAGCGGCGCCGCCCGACAGGTGTCGGTGGTTAAAAACCTCGGCCCGTTTAGCATGGAAAAGTTAAACGAAGTGCTGATCGCGCAAAAATACAAACTGCCGCAGGCATTTGAACGGGACGTAACCGACGAATGCCGGAAATTTCCCGATTTTGCCGCTTCCGAACGAGTCAACCTCTGCGAACTGCCGTTTGTCACCATTGACGGCGACGACTCCAAAGACTTTGACGACGCCGTTTACGCCTGCCGCACCGACGACGGTTTCGGGCTGATTGTTGCCATTGCCGACGTATCTTTTTACGTGCGTCCGGGCAGCGCACTCGACCGCGAAGCCTGCCGCCGCGGCAATTCCGTCTATCTGCCGCAGACGGTGATCCCGATGCTGCCGGAAATCCTAAGCAACGACCTCTGCTCGCTCAACCCCGGCGTCAAGCGCCCGGCAATCGCCTGTTTCATGCAGATCGACCGGGCGGGAAACCTGCTTGACTGGGAATTCCGAAGGGTTGTCATCAAGTCCGCCGCCCGGCTGACTTACAAAGAAACGGAAGCGGCAATCCGGGGCGAGTTCAACGGCCGGACCAAAAAGCTTTTCAAAACGGCGATCACGCCTCTTTACGAAGCTTATCAGGCGCTGGCTCTGGCCCGCAAAAGGCGCGGGGCGCTGGAGCTGGAAACGACCGAAGTCAAAATTCGCCTTGACAAGAACGGAAACGTGGCTGCGGTTGAAAAACTGGAAAGCCTCGTCAGCCACAAAATCATCGAAGAATTCATGATCGCCGCCAATGTGGCCGCCGCCCGCCGGCTGCAGCTCTCCAAACAACCGGTCATGTATCGCGTCCACGACCGTCCGTCAGAAGAAAAATTAAAAGAAATCAAACCGCTGCTTGATAGTCTTAAACTAAAACTTCCGGATTGCCAGGCGTTAAAGCCGGAACATTTTAACCGCCTTATCGAACTTTGCCGGCAAAAGGACCGCGGCGCCGGCATTGACGACCTGGTTCTGCGTTTGCAATGTCAGGCGCAGTATTCTCCGCAAAACATCGGGCATTTCGGACTTGGTCTGAAAGAATACGTTCATTTTACCTCGCCGATCCGCAGATACGCAGATTTACTGATCCACCGGGCACTGGTCAACGCCTGTGCCTTTTCCCCGATGGAAGAAGAAATGCCGTCCCAACGCGCCTTTGCCGAAACCGCCGATCATCTCTGCACCGCCGAACGCGCGGCCGCGGCGGCGGAAAGGGACTTAACCGCCCGTTATCTTTCGCTTTATCTGAAGCCGCTGACGGGAACCGAATTTGAAGTTAAAATCAGCGGGTTGACCAACGCCGGAATTTTTGTCAGAATAGAAAGCCTCGGCGCCGAAGGGCTGATTCCGATGCGCTCGCTGCCGAAAGACTATTATACCCTGCTTGACGCCGGCAGCTGTCTTAAAGGAACGGAAAACAAACTGAAGTTCCGTCTCGGACAAAAGCTTGCCGTCGTCTTATGCGAAGCCTCGCCGGAAAGCGGCGGCCTGATCTTCCGCTATGCGGGCGAAGACCCCGTCAGGGAAGAAAAACCCGCCCGCCCAAGCAAGGCAAAAAAGAAAAAAACAACCAAGACAAAAAACAAAGAACGCAAAAAAAACACTAAGCGCCCCGATAAGAAAGCCTGAATACCGATGCCAAAACTGCTCCTGCTGCTGATCTCCCTGTTTGCCGCCGGCAACGTCCGCGCCGACGAGCTTTCGCTGATTACCGCATTCTATACTACCATCGGCGAAAAACACGCCGAACCGATAACAGCCGAACGTTTGACCGTCAACGGCTTACAGGGATTGACGGCAATCGACAGGGATCTGCTTTTCGCCGACGGCAGGGAAATGGTTTATCTCTATCACAAAAGGCAGCAGGTCGACCTGTGGCATAAACCGGAAAACCCCGATGACATTGATGCCTGGGCCAAAATCACCCTGGAGGTGACGGAAGCGGCCGTCAAAAACTCGCCGAAAGCCGCCGAACGGGATTTTGAACTGATCGAAAAAGTAATGGCCGCCGCGGCGGAAAGCCTTAACGACAATTCCCGCTATTATTCGGAGCTTGACGAAACGGAGAATGATGCTCCCAAACCCTTAAGGCTTTTTGCCCGGCGGATGATCGGCGACGTTTTGTACATCAGAATCGGCAGCTTTAACGGCGCCACCAAACAAAACGTGCTTTCCGCCCTCAAGGATTATCCCGCGGCCAAAGGCGTGATTCTTGACCTCAGGGGCAACCGCGGCGGTCTGCTGACGGCTGCCATCGACGTGGCCGGCATTTTCATTGACGGCGGCATCATCGCCTCGGTCAAAGGCAGGGACAATGGCGCGGTCAAATATTACAACGCCGACGAGGAAACCGGCTTTAACCTGCCGGTCGTCATCCTGATCGACGGCAACACCGCCTCCTCCGCCGAAGTGGTGGCCGCCGCCCTCAGCGAACAGGTTCAGGCCAAACTGGTCGGCACCAACAGCTTCGGCAAAGGCAGCATTCAGGAAATGTACAGTTTTGAAAACGGCGGCAAACTGGCTCTGACGACGGCGCATTTCTATACCCCCTCCGGCCAGAAAATCGACAAGATAGGATTGATTCCGGACTATTGTACGTTCAACGCCGACGACAACGTGCCGATCGACCGCGCTTCGGCTTTTACCAACCTGCGCTGCGAACGGGAAAGCCGGGAAAGAAACGAAGCGGACATTGAGCTGGCGGTTTCCATCTTAAAATAGACGCCAAAACTTAAAAAAACCGGACATTTGCGTCCGGTTTTTTCATTTGCCATAACTCAAGATTGTAATTTTATAAAAAAGCATACAAAAGAAGAATTTTATTGTTGACTGTACAAGGTATAATTGTATGATGCTAATTACAACTTCAAGGTAATGTTTTTTTTAAAAACAATTATTAAAGGCAAGATATTTTATGATAAACCGCAAAGACCTACAAAACATAGAAAGCCTGTTTATGCTTTCCACCCTCGGAGAATGTCGCAGCAAGCGCAAAGCGGCGGAAGCCATCGGCGCCTCGGTAGACACCCTGAACAAATACATCGGCAACCTGGAAGCGGAATTCGGCCTGCAGCTCGTCATCAGTTCGGAACACGGCTGCACCCTGACGCCCAAAGGCATAAAATTCACCGAAAACGCTTCCCGGATGGAAGAACTCTTGCAGCAAATGTATGCCGAAAACGGCAGAAACACCCAAAATTTCTTCCCGGTCAAGGTCGGAATGGACGTCGGCATCAGCAGCAACCTGATGTTTTACGACATAGACGCCTTTTTCTCCCGCTTTCCCGACATCCAGATACAAAGCATCATTTTTCAGGACAGTCTGCAGCTGCAATACAACAACCTGGACATAGGCATCTCCTACTGCGAGCCGAAGGAAAAGGACGTGACTGTCCTTGCCGTCAAAAACATTGAATGCAAACTGTTTGCCTCTCCCGCTTATTTGAAAAAATACGGCTACCCGCAAAACATCAAAGACATTATCAAAAACCACCGTATCGTCTGCAAGTCCGATCCCGTTTATTATGACAAGCAATACCGGGAGATTTTGAAAAACTCGGAAAACGTCCGTTACATTTCCAACTCCAGCGGATCGGTTATCGACGCCGTGCGTAACAATGCCGGCATTTGCATCATGCCGCTGCGCTTTGCCGAAGAAGGCCTGATTTGTCTCGACAATTTTGACTGGAACAGTCATATAAGCATCTACCTTTTCAGCCGCAAACGGGTCAAGGACCTGCCCCGGGTGCGAGCGGTGATAAACTATTTCAAGGAAATACTCCAAAGGATGTAAGGCATGACTGAACAAACAAAAAAAATTATCGACCTTACCCGGCCCGACGACCGGCAGACGGACGAACCGGTCCGCCGGTGGCAGGCTTCCGTCAGAGCTACGCATCATTTTCTGAGAGAACAAAACATCCCAACGCTCGAAAGCGAAGTCCGTTCCGCTTTGGCGCAGATTTCGGAACCGTATGCGTTTTCGGTGCAGGAAAAAATTCTCGGATTTATCGGCCTTGCCGACGGTAAGGCCGTTCGTTTCGTCGGACTGTTTCGACATGGGTACCGGCTCCGAACTGCCGGCTTTTACCGTCAGACGGCACGGCGTCACGTCGGTTGACGTCAACGAGCAAAATCCCGCCGCCCTGAAATTTTACCGCAAGCACGGTTTTGCCGTTGACGGCCGCAGTCCGCTTGACGATCAGGGCAATCCGTTTCCGATTTTGCCCCTGAAACTCGGCAGATAATCCGTCGGAAGGCGCACAAAAGAACCCCGCCGGCCCAGACGGCAGTTTTTCCGATAAAAAAAACGCCGGGCGCACACCCGGCGTTTTTTAAGGCCGCCGTTTACCGGCAGCTCCGGGTCTTGTACGGCGCAACGACGCGGAAAGTCAGCTTTTGCTTTCCTTCCGCCGGAACCGTAACCTTCCAGACATAGGTGCCGGCATCTTTCAGAGTGCCTTTCAGGCTTTCGTTTTCCACTTTTGCCTCGCCGCCGAGATTTTGTTCAAACACCACTTCCTGCGCATGAAGGTCGGCATTGTTGAAGGTAACTTCGGCGTCATAGGCGTAACGCGCGGTCAGAGTGGCACAGGCTTCGCCTTCCTCCTGCGTCCTGTTTTCCGAAAGTTTGCTGATCCTGGCAATCTTTCCGCTGACAAACACATTGAAAAAGCTGCCGAGGTTTAAGCGCATTTCTTCGCCTTTGGCAACATGAGAAATCGAATTTTCGCCGATAAACTGCATGTTGCCGTCATTGTCGTTTTCATAAAAACGCATAATTCCCGACGGCAGCGGCAGTCCGAGGTTGCCGGCTTCGGTATTTTGCAGCACGTAAACCATGTCCGGATGAACCTGTTTGAATTCTGCCGCGGAATTATAATTGAAATAAAGCGGGGAACGCATATACGCTTCTTTTTTATAAGCAACGTCGTTTTTCTCAAGCAGACTGATTTGTTTGGTCTGCTTATCCTTAATATCGGTTTTCAAAGGCAGATTGTAAAGATGATAGCCGCTTAAGTTTTCCGACGCCGGAGCGCTTTCGGCCGCGGCGTAGCTGTCCATGGCACGGCTTGCCTTGGCCATCATCATCAGCGGACGGACGCCGCCGGCATTCGCAACCTGATTGACGTCGCCGGCAATCAGCTGCACTTTGGCATCGTTATAGTCGGCGCCGGACTCGTTGTTGATCGTCACCCAACCGGTCAGGTTAAGTTTTTCGCCGGAAACGACTTTGGCCACATAATTGGTCTTCCAGCCGATACCGCCGGTCAGATAAGCCAGAGAAATGTCTTTCGCCGCCGTTTCGCCGCTGTCGATTTTGGCAATCAGCGTCGGTTCACTGCGCAGGCTGTCCGGCAGCTTTTCAAACACCAGCCGACCGGGAAAATGAGCTTCAATGCCATAGCTGAACTTCAGCAACGGCTGGCCGTAAGCGGCGCTGACAATTTCCGCACTGTCAAAAATGTTTTCGCCGTTTGCGGGATTGACCGTCACGGTTTTCACTTTTTCTCCGACGGATTTGTCGATAATGTTGTTGGCCGTCAGCAGGTCATAGTCGTAATTTTGCTCCAGCACCTTGATTCCCGGCGCGTCCAACAGCGCGGTTTCCGGTTTGATCCGGGAGGCTACGCCTTCAAAGGCGATGTCGTTGACGCCCTGTTTCAACTCAACTTTCCGCTGCTCTTTGACAAGAGCCAGATCGTTGTTGTAAATGCTGATTTCCAGTTCCGTCTTCTTGTCTTCGCCGACAACGTTTTCCGCGGCCGAAACCGCCGAGGACAACCCCATACAGCCCATTAACAGCCAAGTTGCTAAACGCATGTGCTTTTCTCCTTGAAAAATTGTACATGGAAATAACGTAAGCCATTTTTTGCAAATATACAAGCGCGGATGTCCGTCGCCGCATAAAATTTGTTCCCGAAACCGGCAGCGGTTTCGGGAACATTAAAGACATCAGCGCCGGCAACAGGCGCTGAGAGCATTTTTCCAGCGGAGAACGGCAGCGGCGGGAAGTTCGCCCTTTCTCTGCCAAACGCCGTTTGTCAGCCGGGATTTCAAAACATAAATTTCGGCGCCGATTTGCAACGTAAAACTGCGTTCCGTCAACCGATCGGCAACAGTCCCGTTGGTAAGGTAAACGCGGTGAGTTTCACAGCAGTCACCGTTTGCCAGATACCTCTGCGTAAAGACAATACGTTCGACTTTGCCGGGTTTTCCGGGAGAGCCGGGATCTTCACAACGGCTGACGAACCTTTTCTCCAGCAGGATGAACTTTCCCTTGGCGGTATAGTAGGCCTTGGTGCCGGGAATCAAAATATCCTCATACATCAAAACGTTTCCGAGCTGAGGATGATGCACCCTGACATACTTGTAATTTCGCGCCAAATCGTTGACAACACACGTTCCGTCCATCACATTCAGCGATAACGGCTTGCGAAAAGAAAATAATCTCATATTTGAATAATTTTATAGGCTTTTTCAGTATAGCGCCTTTTGCCGGATATGCAACAGCAAAAAACGGTCAATGGCAAAAAAAACGCCCAACGCCGCTTCGACATGGACAACAGTCATTCCCCGGCAACCCGGGGCCTGAACGGCTGCAAACGTAACTGATCATGATCCAAGGTACAAAACGGCGTCGTTCCGGAACTAAGGCGTTCAGTCTCCAACGAACCCGGGGGGTTCCGTTAAGCAAGCAATAAACTTCCACCAGCTGACGCAAGTGGTATTAACTGTTCCGAACTACATCCGTCCGCCCAAAGCTACGCAAGCCTTACGGCTGGGCCGGAATGTCTGCCGTCTACCTGTTTACACGGGCAGTGTTAGGTTCAAACCATAAAAAAAAGAGTCTGCTTCACGCAGACTCCTTTTGATAGAAAAAGTTTCACTTATTTGAGCTTTTCCTGCACTTCCTTATAGGAATAGTGAGGCTCATTGGTGTAGAGCACCATTGTCAGCGGGGCGGCGAAAATTTCGCGGGAGATGATTTTCACTTCGTGAGCCGACACGTTCCAGATGTAATTGATCCGGTCGTTGATGTCGTACATCTCGCCTTTTCCGAACAACTGCCAGGCAGTTTCCACGGCGGCAGGCTGCGGCTGTGAGAAAAGCCAGAGTTTTTCGCTCATTGCCCATTGCTTAGAGGTTTCCATCCGTCGTTCCGACGCTTCCGTATTTTGCAGACGGGAAACGTTTTGGCAGACGATGTCGAGCATTTCGTTGGTCGACAACTGGGAAGAAGTCACCGAAATGCGGAGCGTGCGGCGTCCGTAATAACCGGCGATTTTCACCTCAATCTGCGCATCCGTCGGCCGAGGAATCTTCACGTTCCTTACCGGATCGTACACTTCGTTGAACGAACGTTCCAGACGTTTTGAGAGCATCGACATCATTACGTTGGCGCTGGAAGAACCTTTGATTTCGGTTACGTCCCATCCCAGCAGAATCTGACGATAACTTCCGTCCGACGGAATCAGATTGTAACCGCCGGTATAGATCGACTTCTGCACGCGCTGGCGTTCGCCGGCCGGAATGTCTCCGAAATATTTCTCCGCCAGAGTTTTGACCTCGTCTTTTCCGACATGGCCGCCGGCAACCACAACCACCAGATTCTTTCCGGTGTAGTATTTGTCGGCAAACTCTTTGAGATCCGGAGCACCGTAGCTCTCAATCGCATTGATGTAGCTTTCGGCATCCCACAGAACGCGTTTTTTGCCGAACGCGGTGTGTTTGTAGAGAAGCTTCATCTGTCGTTTTACCAACGGAGCCAGGTCACGGGTATGTTCCACGATATCGAACGCGGCGGCCTGAATCAGATCGCTTCCCAGATGAGGAGCCTTGATCAGGTTTGCCATCTTCGACATGGTCATCTCCAGTTCTTCTTTTTCACATCCGGTGAAAAAGCTGGTGACGGTTCCGCCGTAAACGGTCTGCACCCGGCTAACCTGTTTCATGAGCACGTTTTCGTACAGAGCGGCAATTCCGAGTTTCGGCTCATTGACATGACCTACGTTTACGGTTACCGATACTGACAACTCTTTTGATGAACACTCGGCAATGACAATGGTCGCACCATTGTTTAATTTGAACTTTTCCATATGTTTTGAAAAATAAATAAGTGAATAAATAATAGTTAACTACAGAAAAGACGTATACGCCTTTCTCCGTAATTTGTCAATATTTTTGGCGATTTTTTTTGTATTTTGTCCTCAACCGTATGAAAAAACGGTTTTATTTTTTATTCTCACTTTTTGAAAATTGATGAAAACAACGTTTCCCGTTTAGGACTCGGCGTTTCGTCAACTTCGGTATAAGAAATGTAATCGCATATGTCCCAGTCTATCCCCTCGCGAATCACACGGGCGGGAACGCCGGCGATCAGCAGGTTTTTCTCCTCAAATTTCCTGTTGACCAAGGACATTGCACCGACGACGGAATCGGCACGGATTTTCGTTCCCTTAAGCAACATGCAGCGGGCGCCGATCCATACATGGCGGTCAATAACGACGTCCTGCGGCTCGTTCAAAGGATCGCGGCTGCCTTTGTCAACGATCGTGTGGCCGTCGCCGGTGCGAATGATGCAGCCGGTTCCCATAATCACGTTATCGCCGAGAATGACGGAAACGCCTTTTTTTTCTTTGGCCAGAATGGATATATTTCCGTTAAAAAAACAATTGCGGCCGATAATAATCCGGCTTCCGTGATTGAGATGAAAAAACACGCCGCCCGTTTTGGCCCCGCTGCGTTGCTTTTCAAAACAATTGCCGTTTCCGAACATCTCCAGCCGCGAATTTTGAAAATCCTGCGGAAAACCGATCCTGACCAGATTGTCGTTTCCGTTAACGACGATGTCAAGCCCGGGGATCTCTTCCGTCAATTCCCGTTCTTTTCCGTTTTCGATGATTATCAGGCGGTTGTTTTCTCCCGTGATCGACAATCCCATGGTCTGCACTCCTTTAATAGTTCAAAAACGAGGGTTCAAACGACGGCTGTTCGGGCGGAATGTCGACGGCCTGCCACAAATCCTTGTCCGGATCATAAGTTATATGAATAAAATCACAGTTGGCCAGACGATAGATTCTGCGGCCGAACAAAACGTTGATCAACACCGTCATGGCGTTGCCGTGAGTGGAAAGCGCAATGTTGCGGCTGCTGTATTTTTGCGCCGCGTCGCGGATTGCCGCCTTCATCCGCTCGGCCACTTCGCCGAAACTTTCCCCGTCGGGAAATTTTGCCCCGTAATCGGCATAACATCTGCGAAAATCGGGATATTTCTCTTCCCGTTCAATCGTGTACATGCCGTTTAACTTCCCGTAATCCACTTCCCGCAGGCGGGGATCGTACTCAATTTCCAGCCCCAGCCGGCCGGCCACGATTTCCGCCGTCTGGGCGGCGCGGAGAAGGTCCGAACTGATGAGCCTTTTGATTTTCCTGTCTGCCAGCTTTTCCGCCAGAGAGGCCGCCTGTTCGCGGCCGTTCATCGTCAGCGGAACCGGATAGGGATGCTGGCCCTGCGGACGTCCTTCCGCGTTCCAGACCGTTTGTCCGTGGCGAAAAATGTAAAAATGCTTTTTCATCTGTTCCTTAAATCCGACTATTGTCCTTTACTGCCGGATTGTACCCCAAGAGCGGCAAAAAGCAAACGCTTTTTCCCGTTTTCCCGACACAAAAAAACTCCGCGGCCGACCGGCCGGGAGTTTTTTCGTCATTCCAGCTTCTTGATGGCCAGAACTTCGTTGGGAAACAGCGTGTAAACGTTGTACACGATCCGGTCACCCGGCTTCAGTTCCAGCTTCAGCTTGCTTTTTTTCACATAGACCAGACCGCCGTCATCAAGCTCGATAAACCAGGTGTCAATCGGCAGAAAAGTCAGGCTGTAACGGATCTTCATGTCAAAAATGTCCGTCACTTCCGCCTCAATCGGATCACTCGCGATCAGCCCGCGGCTTTGCCCTTTTCCTTCTTCGCCGGCAGCATCGCTTCCGTCACCCAGTTCGACCCCGTTTAACACCGCGATTTCATCCGGACAGAAAGAAAAAACGCGATAACGGATTCTTTCCCCTTCGTGCAGATCCCGGTTATAACGGTAGCGGAGCATGTAAACGTCACGACCGTCGGACAACCTCAGCACATACGCGGAAAACGGAAAGGGAACTTCCCGTCGCATGCTGACGGCATAAAGCTTTTCAACCACCGCGCTTTCTTCTTCCTCCACCGGATGGGAAAACTGCGGCTTTGTCTTTTCCTCTTCTTTGTCGCAGGCGGCAAAAAGCAGCAGCGACAACAGCAAAACAAAAGTTTTTTTCATATGCATCATAGTTAATTAATAATTTCAAACCAATTGTTTTATACCTCTTTTGCCGGCATTTGTAAACCCTTTGCGGCACAAAAAAGAAGCGTCCCGGGGACGCTTCTTTTACAGGCCTTTCTCAGCGGACGTTCACCGCATAACGGATTTTGTCCGGCATCTTGCGGTAATGAACCGTCTTGGGCGTCAGGTAAGAACCGACAAACGGATCGCCGCCGATTTTTTTCAAAATCCGGTTTAATTCCGGCTGCGCCTGCCCGGCCGCCTCAATCTGCCAGTTGTCGAGAACTTTCCATTTTTCCCCTTTGTATGCCGGCAGTTTGCTGCGGGCATAGGCCTCGGCCTTGTTCAACGGCAGGCCGGAAATTTCGTCGCAGAAATAGAGAACGAACTTTTCATACTCCAACGCCTTGCGATTGTAGGGAACAAATACGCCGAGCGGCGTTCCTTCCTGAAGCACACGGTCGGAAACAACCATCCGGTCGCGCCAGCGGTAAAGGATATCCATGGAATATTCTTTACCCATTTTCAGCTTTTCGATTTCTTCCCTTTCCGCCGCGGTAAAACCGTCTTCGTCAACCGCCGCTTCTCCGGCGGAAGAAAGGGGCTGCACGCTTTCGCTTTCCGTTCGCGCCGCTTCCTGCGGTCCGGTTTTCGTTTCCGCTGACGGTTCCGCCGGTACGGGAAGCTCGCTTTCCTCTTCCGTTTTCGTCTGTTCCGAAACGGCGGGGTTTTCGTTTTCAACCGTCTTTCGTTTGCACGGCCGCCCCAGTTTTTTGCCGTTGCGGCTGTAACCTTTGCGGGGGACGGGCAGCGGCGTTTCTTCCGCGGCAGAAGCCCCGCCTTTTTTCTCTCCGGCGCCGAGCACATAGCCGACAATACCGTTTTCGTCTTCCAACGGCATTTCCTCCGTTTCCGTCTTTTCGGACGCCGACGGCAGAATTTCGGCCGCGGCGGCGGAAAAAGGTGAACTTTCCGTCAATCGGAACAGTTCGTCACACTTGTTTCTGACGTTTTTCAGAAACAGTGCCGTTTGATCCGCGGGGAAACAGTCGTCAAGCGAAAGTCCGGCACGCGTCATCATCTCCCGGGCAAATCCGGCATAAACTTCTTTCGGAAGTTCCATTTGCAGAATCGCCTCAAGCAGAGAACTCAAAACTTTCTTTTCATCAGCCATAAGCAAAAGTTTTTAAATTGGACATAAACATAGTGACAATAAAATTTCAAACGGTTTTAATATAATTGAAAAAAGCCGGAAAAGCAATCTTTTATTTTTGTTTATTTGTGTCCAAAAGCCCTTTGTCCCCGCCGGCGCCTTCAACGTCGGCAGTCTTCCCGCTCCGGCCGGCATTTTTGCCGCCAGACGACGTCCATCTTTTCCTGCATATTCTTTACCGTTTGCGGCGATACGCCGAAAGCCGCCGCCAATTCGCCCGTCCCGACCCGCATGCGGCCGGCGGCATCAAACAGATCCAGACGATGGGCGCAGGCCGCCTGCACTTCCCCGGCCAGGGAAACCAGCAGTTTTTCGTCATGCCGCAGTTCGCGCGCGGCCAGAATCCACAAAACCATCCACTCGTGCGGATAACGATAGTCGGAAGCCATGTCGCGGCCGTCTTCGGAAACTTCGGCGCCGCCTTTTTTGCCGAAACGGGAAAGCGCTTCTGTCAGACGAATTTTACAAAATCCCCGCGCTTCGGAAAACGCCTCGCGCCGCCCCTTTTCGCTTAAACCCTGCAGCCGCTCAAGCGTCCGGGCATCGGTTTTTAAGAGAAAGCAGCGGGGAGTGACGGCCCAAACGTGCCCTTCCCCGTTCCAGCGGTTGACGGCAAAGTTGTCGTCGCAGGCTCCCGGCACGTCGGCGGCCTCAAACGCCGCGGCAGGCAGTTCAAAATCGTAAATGCCGAGGTTGCCCAGTTCTTCCCGCATTTCCCGGCAAACGTTGCGGCGGGCAATTTCCTCTTCGTCGGAAATCAGCGCCGCTTTGCCGGCCGAAACAACCACGTCATCGCGGACGACCGCCAGCTTCCGGCGCGTCGTTTCGTCTGCGGCGGCAAATTCTTCCGCGCCCGTCCTTTCCGCCAGACCGCCGAGCGCGCCCAGACCGTCGGGTCTGCCGGTTTTGGCATTACGGCGCAGCAGCACGCCGACGCAAATACTTTGCAGCCGCTTCAACGCGCCGCCTTCCGTTCCCGCCGATCCGGCATAGAACGTAATGTTGGCGCCGCTGCCGGCAATCAGCCGGCGGTTGTCCCCGGCGGCCAGAATCTTTTCCCGCGCCTTTCCCTTCGGCGCATTCCGCAGGGCATTCTCCACTTCCACCCGGTCGGCATAACCGACGATCCGTTTAAGCTCATGTTCCGCCGTTTCCGGTCTGAAAATCACCCCGGCCATGCCGAGCGCACGGGCTGCCTCGACGTTCTTCGGTTTGTCGTCGACCATGATCATTTCCTCAAAACGGCAGCCCAACCTTGCACGCACGTATTCATACACTGCCGGATCGGGTTTCAGCACTCCTGCTTCGTACGAAGTGAAAATATTTTCGGGTCGCAGCACTCCGGGGTAATCGACGGTATCCGCAAGCGCCGGCATTGCATTGGAAAAAACCGCGTTTTCAATTCCCTTTTGCCGCATATAGGCCATCATCCTGCGGGTTTCGACAAAATAGCGACCGACCCCGCGGTGCAGTTCCCGGTTGACCGCCGCCGGGGTTTCTCCGGTATAAGGCACGCCGAAACGTTCGCATATCTCCCGGCACATTTCCCGCGTATCAATTTTTCCCAGCATATAAGGATCAAAATCATATGCCCGCAGGCCGCCTACGGCACGGAATTTTTCCGGATCGGCCGTTCGGGCGGCAATCCAGCGTTCAAGCGGCTCCAGACTGTAATCGTAAATCGTTTTGCCCACGTCCCACACGCAGTATCTGATCATCTTTTTTCTCCCGCCGTTGTTCCGGTGCCCTGAGTATAACCGATATTTTACCGCAAGGCAAACCTTGTTTTCGTCCGCCCCGCCATTATATTGGCTAAAAAAACGGAGATCGGACATGGGATATCTGCTGGCAGTCACTGCCATTTTTTTCTGGAGCTGGAACATTATCGTCGCTACCGGTTTCGCCTCTTCGCTGGCACCGCTTGAAATTGCCTTCGGCCGCTGGCTGGTCGCGGCCTGCATCCTGCTGCCGCTTGCATGGAAAAGGCTGGCGGCGGGACGAAAGCTGCTGCTGAAACATGCCCCGCTGGTCGTCGGGCTGGCGGTGACCGGCATTGTGCTTGACAACACCCTGATCTATTTTGCCGGACATACCGCCTCTGCCGTCAACATCGGCATGCTCGACATGACCGGACCGATTTTTCTGGTGCTGCTTTCGCGCATTTTTCTTAAAACCGAAATTTCCCGCCGTCAATTCGCGGGACTGATCGTTGCCGTCATCGGCGTCGTCGTCATCATTTTAGACGGCGACTTCACCCGGCTTTCCCGGGTCAAACTGGTCAGCGGCGATTTTTTCGTGCTGGCCAACACCTTCGGCTTCGCCGTATATTCCCTGCTGCAGTCGCGGCGGCCGCCGGAAATCGACCAATCCGCCATGCTCGGCGCCACAGTCATCACCGCACTGCCGATCCTGGCCGCGGGGATGCTTTTTTCCGTTCCCGCCGCACGGCTTGAGAGCATTCGCGAAGAAGACGTCGCCGTCATTGTTTATCTCGGCGTTTTCAATTCCGTCGTTTCCTATCTTTCTTGGAACACCGCGCTCAACAAAATCGGCAACGTCAAAGCCGGCATCATTTATTATATGCTGCCGGTGTTCAGCGCGCTTGAAGCGCATTTCGTATTAAAAGAGCACATCAGTTTGTCACAGGCATTGGGCGGCGCCGTCGTCGTCGCCGGCGTGCTTCTGGTCAGCCTGCCGAAGAAAACACCCCGCCGCCGGACGGCACCGCAATAAAAATGTCTTTGGCCGCCACCCGGTCAAACAATGTATAGACGTCGACCCCGATTTTGCGGTCAAAATAATCTTTCAGCTCATGCATCGACTCGAGCATTCCCGGCGGAACGTCGATGCCGTGGCGGCTGGCATATTCCGCCGCCCGCTCCTCGATCGTCACCAAACCGTAAGCGTTGGCCAGTCCGTCGGCCATCTGCACCAGCAGATCGTAATCGTTCAGCGGATGCGAACGGATAAAGGCGGCCGTCATCTCATAATCTTCCCGGCGGTCAAAAAACATTTTGCGGCAATGCTCAAAACTTTCCAGCCGGTTGAAAGGGAAAGTATGGACCAGACAGGCCCGCGCCACGTCGGCATTTTCCTCTTTGAGCATTTCATAGCCCAGCACGCCGTGGAAACGTTGTTCGTGTTTTTCCCTAATTTTGCCGATGTCGTGCAAAAGCGCCGAAAAATAGGCCAGATTGGCGTCCATCCCCGCCAGATCCGCCACCGCCCGCGCCACTTCCGCCGCGCCGAACACATGGTTGTGGAACAAATACCAGGTATTTTCCGGCCGGCCATGGGCGATTTCAAAATTTTTTTCCCGTAAAATTAATTCATTAGCATAGCTGAAATTCATTTTGTCAACCCCGAAACAAAAAAGACAACCGAATTTAACGGAATTGGTCAGTATACCCTTCCGCCGGATCTTTGTAAAGCAATATTATACAGTATTTTCAGATTTTAAGCAGCAGGCGAAAACGCCGGCGGCTTATGCCTTTTCCATGTAACGCGCCAGCATTTCCATCGATTTCAGATAATATTCCTTACTGTGTCCGGCGACTTTGCCGGGGGTAACGGTGATCACCTCCCAGGTATAGGTATTGTCGTTGTTGCGGTGCACGCCGTAAGCGCCGATACTCTTGCAGTCACCGTTGATCAGGCGTACAAAGTCGTTCAGCTCCACTTCGTAAAGTCCCGCCACCTCTTCCGGCTGCAGCCGCACTTTGGCCAGCAGGTTGTCTACCACCGCCATATACAAAACTTCAAATTCCCGGTTATAGACTTCCCTCTCCTGATAAACCTCGCGGGTGGTAAACATTTTAACCAGATCGTCCTTTTGCAGGGAAAGTCCCAGTTCTTCCGTCACTTCGCGGTAACCGTCCTTCACCTCTTCGCCGGATTTGACATGGCCGGCGGCGGAAACGTCCAGCATGTCGGGATAAATGGACTTGTCCTTATTGCGCAGCTGCAGCCACACCATAATCCTGCCCTCGTCGTTCTTGCGCGCCAGCCAGCAATGAAAAGTCTTATGCCACAGTCCTTCCCGGTGCGCCTGCGATTTCAGCGCCGTTCCCAGCAGATTCATGTTTTCGTCAAAAATATCAATCAGTTCGTCAGCCATAGTCTAAAAAGCTCCGTCATAAAGTATCATATTATGACTTCATCATAGCATTTTTATCCGCCAAGGCAAGCGGCAAAACGTCCGGCAGCCGTTTTTTTATCCCGGTTTGAAGGCCACCGCTTCCGCCGCCCGGTAGCGCCCGTAGTGCCTTTCGTTTCTTTCGCATTCATTGATTTTTGCAATTTCAAAGGATTGCAGCAGCTCCCTTAAATATTCCAAACGGAAGAAATGGCGGACATGACCGTGTTCAAAAATATCCGGTCCGACCTCAGTTCCTTGTCCGTATTCGAAATCGGAAACGGATTTGCAGGCAACCGAAAAACAGCCGCCGGGATTAAGCGTTTTATAAATTTCGGCAACGATCGCCCGGGTTTTCGCATCGTCCCAATAATGCAGGGAAAGGTCGGCCAGTACCCAGTCATAGCGCCGGCGGCCGCCGTCAAAGCCGGCAATGTCGCCGCAAACGGTTTCAATCTCCGGATTTTGCCGGCGGATGTGCGCCAACGCCGAAGGCGAAATATCCAAAGCGGTCACCTTGTATCCGCGGGCCGCCAGCCACAGGCTGCCGCGTCCTTTGCCGGCACCGAGATCAAGCACGGTTTTAAACCCGCGGCAGCGGAGGTACGCTTCCGTTTCTGCAACAAAGCCGCCCGGCACCGCGCCGTCTTCGGTAAATTTGTTAACCCATTTGTCTTCCCAATACGCCTGATCCGCCATATTTCATCTTCCTTTCCCGCGCTGTCATCTTAACGCAAAATAAACAAACGGCAAACAAAAAACTCTTCCGCCCGCAAGCGGAAGAGTTTTTGTTGTTCAAACGGCCGCCGCGCTACCCGCGGACAACCGACATTTTTGCCAAAGGCGCCGTTTCTTCGACGTACCAGGCGTCGTTTTCGTCCCGGCACAGCTTCCAAAAACGGCCGTGATCGTAAAAAGCTTCGCCTTCGTCTATCGCCTCGCGCGCCAGTTCCAACGGGTCATACGCCATAAACCGGTCAACGTCGTCCTGAAACAGTTTGACAAACAAAGTGTCTCCCGTTTCCGGCACCCAGCCGATCCAGCAGACGCCGAGAAGCTTCTTCACCCTGCCGATCACGTAAACGCGGCAGAGCATGAACTCGGCGCCGGCAAAACCGCGGATGGCGGCTTCCGCCCCGGCATAGAACTGATGGTAAAAAAAGAAAACGTGCCGCAGATAAAATCCGCGCCGACGGTCAAATTTTACCATATAAAGCCGGCCGTCGAAAAGGAACATTTCTCCCTCTTCCAGCGGCCGAAAGGTCAGCAGTTCGCGTCTTTTCGCCAGTTCATCGTATTTGAACAGCGGAAACACATGCGTTCCCTGCGGACTTTTGACGTTCCAGACGAAAAAACCGGTTCCTTCTTCGTCCCCCGGCCGGGCGGAAACACCGGGCTGCGGAAGCTGCAAAGGAGAAATTCCCCTGCCCCGGCACAACTGCCCGACAACGGCGGAAGACCACAAAGGACAATCCGCGCCGGGCTGTTCCAGATAATTCTTTTCTTTCATAGGCTTGGCATTTTATAAAACAAAATAATCATTCTCAACGGGCGACGGTTACTTCTTTTTCACCAGCCGCAGATTAGGGTTGTGAAAAGACGGTTCCAAAAACCGATAACCGTTTTCGTCTTCCTTCAGTACAAAGCTTTTACCGCGCATTTCAAAACGTTCGCCGACGTCTATCGCCTCGCGGCCGAGTTCGGTATAGGAATAGCCGGCCAGAAGTTCCCTGTCTTCCTCAAACAGCTTGATAAAAAGAGTGGCGTTGGCCGTTTCGTCGTAACCGATCCAGCAGCAGGTCAGAAAACGGCTGTTTTCTTCCGTTACGAACAGCCGGCACAACATATAGCGGGCATTCGGATATCCGAGAATCGCGCCTTCGCCGATCGCATAGCGTTCGTGCCAGTAGAAACTGACGTTGCGGATGCAGCGGCCGAGCATTTTGTCATAACCGACCAGATAGGTGCGGCGGCGGACGTACATGATCATTTCGCCGCTTTCCAGCGGAGCAAATTCCCAGTCGCCGCATTCGGGAATTCCGATTGCCGGAAAAAGCGGCAGCACATGAAATTCCTTTTCACAGTCGGCCCAGACGCAATATGTCGTCTGCGGATGACTGCGGCGGCGGATGGTACCGAGCACCGGCATTTGTCTGATGTCGACGCCCGCGGTGCGAAACAAGGCAAAAGCCTCGGCCGCCGAACCGGCGCAAACTTCTTCTCCGGGCGGCAGCAGGTAATCACAATCCTTCATAAGCAATATGTTTTTAAGTTAATACATATAAAATAATTCTCTCTAAACGTTTTGAGGATATTCCATTTAGACAAAATTTTCAATATTTTTTTCATGCAGAAGCGACAAGAAAACAAAAAGGCGTAACGGCGGGAAATGCAAAAAGGCAAACGGCAAAACTAAACTTCCGCCGGCCGACGCAGGCGGAATCGGCTCATTCAAACCTAAAACGCCCGCCCCGAAAAGCTTCGCAGGCCTCACAGACGGGCCGGCATGTCGGTATCCGCGTTCGGCGCATAAAAAAAGTCCCCGGCGCAAAGCACCGGGGACAACCGCCGGAAACTGACTTCAGAAACGGAAATCGCGCTCGCCGTTTTCGATTTTCCCCAGTCTCTCAACCACGATGTCGCGCACCTTTTCCCGCGGGATGCTGCACAGTTCTTTTTTGATCAGCTCCAGACCGAGTTCTCTGGTTGCGGGCGAAGCATAATCGACCAGATATTCCTTAAGCGTCATCAGCGCGTTCGGATGGCAGCAGTTTTGGATCTGTTTGCTTTTGCACAAAGCCATGAAACGGTCACCGGTACGGCCTTCGCGGTAGCAGGCGGTGCAAAAGCTCGGAATGTAGCCCATCGTCATCAGCCAATTGATCACTTCGTCCAGCGTGCGGGTGTCGCTGACGTCAAACTGAGCGGAATTTTCTTCTTCCGGTTCCGGCTCGGCATAGCCGCCGACGCTGGTTTTTGAGCCGCCGCTGATTTGCGAAATGCCCAAATGCAAAACCCGCTCGCGGCATTTTTGGCTTTCGCGGGTGGAAACGATCATTCCCGTATAAGGAACGGCAATGCGGATGCAGGCAACGATTTTGGCAAACGTGTCGTCGTCGATGCCGTTGGCAAAACTGGCCGGATCAATGTCGTCGGCAGCGCGAATCCGCGGCACGCTGATTGTATGCGGACCGACGCCGTGCACCGCTTCCAGATGTTCGGCATGCATCAGAAGGCCGGCAAATTCGTACTTGTATCTTTCCAGCCCGAACAAAACGCCCAGTCCCACGTCGTCAATGCCGCCTTCCATTGCCCGATCCATCGCTTCCGTATGCCAGGCGTAATTGTGCTTCGGCCCGGTCGGATGCAGCTGCTCGTAGCTTTCCTTATGATAAGTTTCCTGAAACAGGATATAAGTGCCGATCCCGGCCTCGTGCAATTTGCGGTAATTTTCCACCGTGGTGGCGGCAATATTGACATTGACCCGGCGGATGGCGCCATTCTTGTGCTTAATGCCGTAAATCGTTTTGATGCATTCCAGAATATATTCGATCGGATTGTTGACCGGATCTTCTCCGGCTTCGATCGCCAGCCGCTTATGCCCCATGTCCTGCAGGGCGATCACTTCGTGGCGCACTTCCTCCTGCGTCATTTTTTTGCGGGCAATATGTTTGTTTTTGGCATGATACGGACAATAGACGCAGCCGTTGACGCAATAGTTGGAAAGATACAGCGGCGCAAACAAAACAATCCTGTTGCCGTAAAAGTCTTTTTTTATCTGTTCGGCCAGCGCACAGATTTCTGCGTTTTTGTCCGCCAGTTCACAGGCCAGCAGAACCGAAGCTTCGCGATGGGAAAGACCCTGGCGCAGTTTTGCCTTGTCGAGAATTTCATCAATCAACGCTATGTTGTTTTTGTTGGCTTCGGCATATTCCAAAGTCGATAATATTTCTTCATGGCTGATAAATTCCTCAGCCTTCAATGATTCGGGATTATACATAAACACCTCTTTCTTATGGGTCAGAACATTCTTCCCCGTCAGTTGATAAAACGGCTATTCGCCGGCGCCGGAATAGACGGTTCGCGCGGTAACGCCTTTCAGACTGCCGATTTTGCCGGACAACGCGCTGATCACGTCGTGCGGCGCGTCAACCACCACGCTGATGATATTGATCTTTTTCGCGCGGTAGGGAATTCCCATCCGGCCGATGATATAATCGGCATAGTCGTGCAGAATTTCGTTCAGGCGTTCGACGGAATCGCGGTCTTCGACGACGACGGCGACAACGGCTACTTTCGTTTCCATGAATTTTTCCTTTTTTTAAAACAGTTTCAAAAACAATATCACGTTAGCACGGATACCGGCAAAAAACAACGGGGAATTTCCCCGTTGCAAAAAAATCCGGACGAATTTTCTATTTCAGCCAGTATTCGACGGTGGAAACCACCCGCACCTTCTTGTCGATCTGTCGGTTTTCCTGCATATTAAGAGCGTCCACTTTCGGCTGTACCGAGAACACGCCCTGGCTGGCGCGGCGGATTTTGCCGACCTTGCTGCCGCTGTTTTTGGCAAACTGCAATGCGGCTTCTTTGGCGTTGCGGGTCGCCTCTTCCAGCATCTCGGGCTTGATGTCGTTCAATTTCGTAAACAAATACGACACTCTGGAACCGCCGCCGTAATCCTGGCTGAAAACAATGCCGCCGGCGATCAGCTCGTTGCTTGCGGTCAGAGCGTCGGCCACCGCATCGACTTTGTTTGTCTGCAATTCGACCGACTGGGTCAGAATAAAGCGGCGGCCGTTCGTTTCCGCCGTATTTTGGTACGGATTGGCAAACAGGTCATTGGTCGTGATCGGGCTGACCGAAATTTCCTCCTCGGCAAAACCGCGCTTTTTCAGAAAGGCGACAATCGTTTTGGCCTGTCCGAGTATCTGCGGCTGGAGTTCGGACAAATCGTTGCCGGTCACCACGAATTGCAGCGACCAGACCGCCATGTCGGCACGGACGTCACGTTCGGCCAGGCCTTTGACGGTTACGCTGTTGGCGTTGATTTTTGACTGATAGTAATAGTAGCCGGGGAAAAAACCGCCCAGCGCAATACCGGCAGCCAGCACCATTGCGGCAGCCGTCCGGCAGCGGCGGGGACAACTTTCGCCCTCTTCCGGCAACGGTCCCCGCGGCGGCGGCGGTCTTTTGAAACCGGGTCTTTTGTAGGCCGGCCTTTCTTCGGCCGCTCTTTCCGGCGCCGCCTTCTCGGGCACGCTCTCGGCGCCGCGGACGTAAACCGTGTTTTTATCTTCCGTTTCTTTTCTGATTTTTTCTTTTTTCATCAGACACCCCTTTGACTTTTGTTGTTTCAATCCGATATATGTTTTGCCGGCCGAAATTCAAGCCCGCATCAGCTCCGGCCGTCGTTTTTCACGTTTCTGAAGCCGCCCGGCCCTTCCCGCCGGGCAAGATACCACGCTTCGCGTTCGGGATGGCGCAGATAAGCCGTACGCCGCATTTCCCCGGCGATGCCGTATTGTTCGAGAAACGAACTTTCTCCGCATTTTTCCGTCAGGTAATCGACAAAGACCTTGCCGGTTCCGAAATCGTTGCGGCTGGTTCGCACGATGCGTCTGATTTCCTGAACCGCACGGCGCACCATAAAATCGCGCATTTGTTCGCCGCTGCCGCCGTCGGGCAGCCATTCCTCCACGGCATATTCCCCCGCCAGCAGACGCTTTGAATAAGCCAGCATTCTTTTCAGCCGGCCGAAGTCTTTCCTTCTTTCCAGACGATAGAGATTAGTGGTGTGAACGTCGATTTCCACGCCGCGGCCGGCGCACCAGCCGCCGATCCGTTCGGGAACGGAAATTTCAAGCGGGCCGAACTCTTTAATTCCCCGCGCTCCGGCTTCTTCCATAACCGTCCTCACCTGGTCGGCGCAGTTGTTCGACAGCAGGCTGTAATCTCCCGTCTGCCCCCGGCGGCGAAGAATCGCCTCCCGCAGCCGTTCGCGGCTGATGCCGGCCGCAGCCGGAAAAACGTAATAATGACGAACGCCTTCTTCAAATATCTGCGGCTGGTCGGCTTTCAGGTTCCGCATGCCGCCGGCTTCAAAGTCGATCACCAGCCCTTCGTATTCCATCTGCACGTGTCCCCACGGGTATTTTCTGCCGAAACCGGGCGCAAAGACGGTGACTTTGACCGGTTCCTCCCCGATCTCCAGCCGCCGCCCGTTCATATCGGTGACGTCGCGCGGCGTGCGGTCGTAATCAAACCAAAAATCCGAATTTTCTGTCATAAAATTCCTCATTTCTTCATTTTACGAAGGCCAATTTAGCATAAAACGCCGATGAAGACAACAAAAAAGCCGCCCGTTACCGGAGCGGCTTTCAAAACGGCGGAACGCGCTTACGCTTCCGGCGATTTTTCGTCTTTTGCCTTCCACAGGGAAACGGCAATGCCGGCAAACAGCAGGCCGAACGTAACGCTTAAGGAATGCCAGGCTTCAAGTTCAAAACCGAGAACCCTCGGCGCAAAAATCTTCAAACCGATGAAGATGAGGATGATCGACAGCGCCGGCTTCAGGTATTTGAACTTGTGAACAACCGCCTCCAGCAGGAAATACAGAGCCCTCAGGCCGAGGATGGCGAAAATGTTGCTGGTATAGACGATAAACACGTCCTGAGTGATAAGGAAAATCGCGGGGATGCTGTCCAGCGCGAAAATCACATCCATGGTTTCAATCGTAATCAGGGCAAAAAACAGAGGCGTAATGTAGTGTTTTCCGTTTTCCTTGACAAAGAAATGCTCGCCGTGGATCTTGCCGGTAACGTGAAAAATTTTGGAAAAGAACTTAAACATCCGGGTTTCTTCAAACGCCGGCTCTTCTTCGCCCTTGTGCAACAGCATCTTGACCCCGGTGTAGACGAGGAAGGCGGAAAAGACGTACAATACCCAGTGGAAGTTCGAGATCAGCGTTTCCCCGACCAGGATCAGCAGAGCGCGCATGACGATTGCGCCGAGGATCCCCCAGAACAAAACCCGGTGCTGGTACATCCGCGGCACCCCGAGGCTGGAAAAGATCAGCGACATGATGAAAATGTTGTCGAGCGAAAGGCTCTTTTCCACCAGAAAGCCGGTGAAAAAGTCCATTCCCTTGTCAACCCCTTCCTCATAGATGATAAACACCCCGAACACACAGGCCGCCAAAATGTAGATAATGCACAAATTGAGAGTATGCCAGAAGTTTGGCACTTCGTTCTTGCGGTTGAACAAAAAGAGGTCAAAAAACAGCAGCAGCAAAACGACAACGCCGAAAATGACCCACAGCCACTCCTCGGGAATGACATAATGGTCGGTAAACAGTTGTTTCAGTTTTTCCATAATTTTTTACTTTCAATAAAAAGACCCGAATTTCGCTTTGTTATAGACCGGTTTTCCCGGACAGTCAACAGCCGCAAACCTCTTGTCCAAAGCTTTTGCACCCCCGACGAAGCAAAAAACAAACGTTCCCCCTTGTCAAAAACCGCAAAGGATAGTATAATAAGAATGCAAGCGACGGAAGTCCGAAGGACAAAAATCGGCGTTTGCACCGGATTAACAAGTATGGAGTTTTTATGTACGCAGTAACACCGATTGCGGTGCAAAGCAACCAACCTCCCCGAAAAAACAACCGTTTGCGGGGCATTGACAATTCGTTTCAAACTTTGAACCAGCCGTCTGGTTTTTCTTATCTCTGCGAGGGCTTATCGGTTCTGAAAGGAGTGTAATTATGCTTTCTTTCAGAAACAAACTGAATTCCCGGGATCCGGAAGCGATCCGGAAAATTTCGGCTTCTACCGGCTTTTTTGACGCCACCGACATTGAAATCAGCGTCAACCTTGCGCACAGCGCCCTTGACGGGCAGCGGCACGCCAACGACAATGTGGAAGAACCCAGTTTCCTGCTTGCCGAAGACAACGGCAAAACCGTCGGTTATGCCTGTTTCGGCAAAATCCAGGACTGCAATTCCGCTTACGAACTGCACCTGATTTCCACTTTAAGCAGCTACCGCGGGCACGGCATCGGCCGCAAAATGATCGCCCGGCTGCTTGAAACCGTGCGCGAACTCGGCGGCAAAAAGCTTTTCGTCAAAACCGAAGGGACCGAGCAATACCTGCCGACCCGCAAATTTTACGAATCCTGCGGCTTCAAGCTGGAGGCCGTCCTGAAGGAATATTACGACGACAAGGATGACTGTTACATCTATTCGTACAAATTCTGCGAAGACGACGCAGCCGACACCGTCCCGGCCGAATAACGGTTCAAAAATCGACAATCCCCCGCCGAAAAGCGGGGGATTTTTTTTGGTCTCCGGCATTTTGGCCAAACCACGTTTTTTTGACCGAGCCTCTCTTCTTTTATTTTACTTGACAAAATTTGCGGAATATGTTCAAATTTTTTTGCAACACAAATTACTTTGTCAACTTTAAATTATTTAACTATTTAAAAAAAGCCCTTCAAGTCAAGTAGAAGGCATGAAAAAAACTATGAACAGCATTATTATCGAGGGGACGCATCCCGTATTTTTCAAAACCGCCGAAGAGGAAACGGAACTGTTGGTCAACGGCGGAGAAAAAGAACGTTTCTATTACATCTGCTGCCGCGGCATCCAAACTCTTTCCGCCCAGCGCAAGCTTCTTGCCGGCGGGGAAAGATGGATCGAACTGCAGCAGACGGTTCACCCGGAAATGTGGAATTACCGCCTTTTTTCCGAACTGCGCCGACGCGGCATCCTGCCGCCGGACGACCGCTCGGAAGAAGAAGCCAAGGCGGACTTTCTCAAATGGCTGCGACATAACATGATATGTTCGCCGCTTGCTTATAAAAGCGAAAAGGAATACGGCGTGACGTCACAGCTTCTGATGGCCGCGGGCGCTTGTTTCAGCAAACTGCTGAGCGAAGAGGAAGAAATTTCCCTGCTGGCGTCAAAAGACTGGAAAAAGGTGCGCGAGTACGCGCGGAAGTGGAAGCCGAATGCGGAAATCCTGTTCTTCCGAACGGCGCCGCTCGAACTGATATTCGCTTATATCCGCCTTTTCCGGCCGCAAACCGTCGAAGCGGAGCGGGCGCTGATTTTCCGCGGCGACAGCATCCTTACCTGGGAGCTGGTTTTAAATCATCCGCTGAGCTACGAGGCCAGCCGGATCATTAAAAAATCCGGCAATCCCCATATCTGGAAACTGGCCGTCGAACGCAACTACACTTTTGTTCACCGGTTTGAACAAAAGTTCGGTTCCGTCCGCAACTGGGAAAAGCAGCTGCGCAAAAGCTTTGATCGCAAATATTTCAAGCGAAGCGCCTGATCTTTCCAAAGTTTTTACCCCGGCAATCCGCCGGGGTTTTTTGTACCGTGAAAAACTCGCGCCAAGCGCGCGGTTCGGTAAAGCTTAATATGAAAAATCCCGCGCATCTTTTTGTTTGCGTTTTCTACTCGCAGGCAAACGGAAAAAACGGCAATTCCGTTGACTTTTGCCGTTTTTATGTCTATACTTTTCCATATATTTTAATCAGGAAGGAACTGCCATGGACAACAGCGAAGATATCGAAGAAGAAAAAAAAAGCCCGGCCGGAAAACGAAATCAAACCGGAAGTCAAATCCTTTAACGACGAAATTGAGCAAAAAGCCGCCGAAATGCAAGCGCAGCACGGTGACAAATTCAACGCGGAACGCTTCAAATCGGCAGCCAGGGAATATGCCGAGAAGAACGGCAACCTCAACGGCATCAGCGCCGACAATTTCGTTGAAAAAGACAAAGAAAACATAGGCAACGGTCAGGGCAAAAGCTACGGCCTTGAACAGGTAAACGGCAAGTTTATCGCGCGGGGAAGCGACGGCAGCATCCTTGAAGGCAGCAGTTTTGAAGAAATTAACGACAAAGTCTGCGCCGATCTGGTTCAACACTGCAAATCCCAGGGCAGAGAAGCAACCATCGGCCTGCACTCCGACAACGAAGAACACAAAAAGACTTTTTCCAAAAACGCCTTGTTAAAACACAACGCCACCATCATCGCCGGCTGGCCGGAAGACAAGCAGTTCTGGAAAAACCTGAAAGACGAATACCTGAAAGACGAAAACCACACGCTGGCGGACTGGGAAAAGATGACGCGCAAAATTCCCGACGACGTCATGAGCCGTACCCCCGAAGAGCGCGCCCGCGTGAAGAAACTGAACGACGCCGAACTGCTGAAAGCAATGCGCCGCGGCAACAATCCTTATCTCAATCCGCAGGAAAACAAACCGCAGCAACCGGCAAACGCTTTGCAAAACAATAACAGCAAAGGCAAAACGCTGACCGCCGGGCAAATGAAAGCGCTGAGCGGCCGCGGCGGCCAGAGCCTGTAGTTCGTTTATGCGGCAAAAACACTCCCGGGCAGGTTTCGGGAGTGTTTTTTTATGATTCGGGCGTCTGCGCAGGCAGATGCAGGTATCTCGTCCCGACCGCAAAGATTGCAAAGCTCTTGGACCGGGCGTTTGATGTCCGGAACGGCTATGCCGCTTGCGGCAGCCGGCGGAAGTTTATGCCCAGAAACACGGATACGGGACAAAAACGCATCGCTTTCTTTCCGTCGCCCGGCCGGCCGTTTCAAAAATCGAAAATATTTTTTGTCAATCTCTTGACAGCCGTCAAAAAAGTTGTATTCCTACCACGGTTTAAAAAACAAGCAAAAAAAAGAAAGACGACTCATCATGCTGGCACTTTGGAAAAAATTTCAACAATTTTACGGCAGACAATTTGCTCCGAAAATTTACGAAGTCCTTAAAACGGGCTATGACACGGAAAAATTCCGCCGCGACTGCATCTCAGGAATAACCGTCGCCGTCATTTCAATTCCGCTGGCAATGGCTTTGGCAATCGCTTCCGGCGTTACGCCGGCACAGGGACTTTACACCGCCATCGTCGCCGGATTTTTCATCGCCCTGCTCGGCGGCAGCCGCTACCAGATCGGCGGCCCGACCGGCGCTTTTGTCGTCGTCATCTTCAACGTTATGCAAAACTACGGCTACAACGGCCTGGCCGCCACCATGCTGATCGCCGGCTGCGTACTCGTCATCAGCGGTTATCTGCGTCTCGGCTCTTACATCAAATACATTCCCTATCCGGTGGTCGTCGGCTTTACCGCCGGCATCGGACTGTCGCTGATTTCCACCCAGGTCAAGGATTTGCTGGGGCTGAAAATAGAAAACGTGCCGGCCGAATTCCTGCCCAAATGGGAAAGTTACCTCGCCAACCTTAACTCTTTCAGCGCCGCTTCGCTGGTCATTTCTTTGTTATCGCTTTCCGCTATCCTTTACATGCAGATCAAAAAACCGAAGCTGCCGGCCTATCTTGTCTGCGTTACCGGCGCCACGCTGCTGGTCGCCGTCTTCGGCCTTGACATTGACACCATCGGCAACAAATTCGGCGGCGTGCCGCATTTTCTGCCGATGCCGAAAATGCCCGACATTTCGGTCAATTTGCTGCTCAAAGTGCTGCCGAGCGGCCTGACCATCGCTTTTCTGGCCGGCGTGGAATCGCTTTTGAGCGCCACCGTCGTCGACGGCATGAGCGGCGACAACCACAATTCCAACGCCGAACTGGTGGCGGAAGGCGCCGCCAACATCTTCTGCATGTTCTTTGCCGGCGTACCGGCCACCGGCGCCATTGCCAGAACCGCCGCCAACTTCAAGGCCAGAGCCTATTCCCCGGTATCGGGCATCATGCAGTCGGTATTTTTGCTGCTGTTTATGCTGCTGTTGGCGCCGGCCGCCAAATACATTCCGCTGGCCTGCCTGTCGGCGGTGCTGGTTCTGATCGGCTGGAACATGATGGGGCTGGGAAAAATCTTCAAACTGCTGCAGGGACCGCGCGGCGACCGTTACACCCTTGTCGTCACCCTGCTTTTGACCGTTCTGGTCGACCTCAACACCGCCATCAGCGTCGGCTTCATCATGGCCAGCATTATCTTTATGCACCGCATGAGTCGGGAAATCGAAATTGAAACCGACGAACAGGTGCTGGAAGAAGACGGCGGCGGCCGCGACCTGACACAGGTTCTGCACGAAAAAGGCGTGATGTCGCTCAGACTTTCCGGTCCGCTGTTTTTCGGCGGGGCTTCCCAAGTATCGCACTTTTTTCAAAAAATAGGCGAAGCGCCGAAGGTACTGATTCTGCGGATGGGATACGTTCCGGTCGTTGACGCCACCGGCGCCAACATCATCATCGAATTCATCAAAAAAGTGAAAAAATACGACACGAAGATCATTCTTTCCAACGTCAAGAAACAGCCGCGGCGCGTTCTGCACAACGCTTTTCTGAAAGAAGGAATCGACTTTCACACCATTTCCATTGCCTCTTCTTTCCAAAACGCGCTGAAAATTACCCGGCGTTATCTGAAAAACAAAGAACAGGAGGAAAAACTGCCGGCAGCGGAAAAGACAGAGGAAAACGTCTGAAAACAAAGCCCCGGCTCCGGCCGGGATTTGTTTTGCCCGCCCGGCAAAAAGCCGTACGAAACGGCGCTGGACAAAAACGCTCCGTTCGGTTATAATCCGACAATATCTATAATCAGCAGCAGGAGAAAACATGAAAGACGTTTATCGTGTCGTATGCAGCGAAAACCAAAAACTTTATCCCGGACAGGTTTTTGTAGACTTTATGCCGGCCGGACAAAGCCGGCAGGAAAACTGCCTTAACCACGACGCCATTTTGCAAATGCGGCGGACGATCAACCCGGGGGTTGACAGCGTGGAAAACGGACTGATCCTGACCGACTACGGGTTCGGCCGGCCGGAAATGGGTTATGAAGCGGCTTACGGTCCCGAGCGGCGCAAGCCCGGATATGACGCCGGAAAATACGAACCGGTTATTCTTGAGCGTTTTCGTCAAATGCGCGAAGCCGGAAAAGAAAAAACGCTCGACGTCAGCATAAGCGAACTGGCCGCCCTTTACGGGTTTGAACAAACGGAAGACAACGGCTCTCCCAAAAGCGCACGGGAAGCGGCTTTAATCGAAGAAGCCCGGCGGCAAAAGGAAATTGCGCGCAAGAAAGCCGAACAAAGGGAATATGAGGCAAAAAAGCAATCCAACCTGTCAACCGAACAGATTTTGAAATGGAAGTATTCCCGCTATTCCGGCGACTGAACGGCATCGCCGCCCTTTCCCGTCCGCCTGCATGACGTCTTCGGCGTTTTTGCCGCACAAACTTTCATCTGCTGAACAAACGGCATTAACGTGTTTTGAATCCTGAACGCCTATCATTGAAGTTCCGCAAGTCTGACGATCGGATCAGAATGTCCGCATTCGCCTGCCCGGAAGGACGTTCAAATCATAAAAAAACGGCCGGACCCTTTACGGGTCGGACCGTTAAAATCAATAAACGAATTTTGCCTTTAATCGTCACCCTTGATACAGCCGAACAGATCGGAGAACAAAGATATCGTGAAAAGCACCGCCACGAGAAGAAACATCAGCAGGCTGAACAAAAACTCAACGCTGAACAACGTTGCCGCCACTGTTCCCACATAAACGATCAGCGGCACCAATCTGAACAAGATTCCGTTCCTAAACATTTTTCCCAGACGCAACCGGTTTCTTCTGTCCACGAATTCTCGCTCGTCAATTTTTGACAGCCCGATTCCGTAAACGAAAAGCCACAGCAGATCGGCAATCTGAAGATAAATGATCTCACTGACAAACAGGTGAACGGTGATGATGCCGACGATCAGAAACAAAGCAACGAAAAATTTTTTCATACATTTTTTATTTTTACGGTTAATAATTTACTGGTAATTGATTTGCGGAAAAAATTATATTTTATTTTCATTTTTTTGTCAAGTTTATAAAAAAGCGTCTGCTCCGAAAACCAAAAAGCGGACGCAAGACCAGAACCCGAAAAAAAAACGGAGAGGCAGTCCTCTCCGTTTTTTGTCGTCCGAACAAACGTCAGAATTTATATTTGGCGTTTAACAGACCGGTATGGTCGGTATAATCGTCACGGAACTGTCCTTCATAACGGAGCGACAATTCGACATTGTCGTTGACTTCCGCCGTCAGGCCGGCGCCGAGTTCAACACCGAAGCGGTCCAAAGCTTCGCCGTCGACGCGATATGCCGCGCCGTTGGCCAAAGTAACGACCGAACCGCCCGCATCATTAAACATATCATAAGTGAGGGCAACCCGGACTTCAGGACGCAGGGTCATCTCGTTTTCAAGCGTAAATTCCCTGTCCGCCTTGGCGCCGATCACGCCGGTCAGGATGTCGGAATCGTTGGCAGAAACCCGCTGGTCAACCGTATCCGTATAAGCGTCCTGACTGGTATGGACATAACGCAGTCCTGCTTCCGGAGTCAGGTTAAAGCCTTTGACCTGCATTTCATAACCGGTCATCGCCTGCAGACCGAGAGAAGTTGCGTCATAGTCGGCGTTAACATTGTAACCGGCCACGTTTTTGCTTTCCGAATAATCGGACCAGCCGTACGAAACAACGCCGTTGACAAACCATGCGGAAGGTTTGTATTCGCCGTACAAAATCGCCGTATGGGTATCAACGTCGGTCGAACGCATAAAGCCGTCAATGTCGGTGTTGGTATAGGCATAACCGATACCCAGCTTGACCTGATCGTTCACGCGTTTTTCCAAACCCATGGCAACCCCGGCGGAATCGGCGTCAAAGCCTTTGGTTTTTGCCGTATCGTCAAGCTCGGAACGGTTGAACATTCCCTGAATCCACATGGCAACCCGTTCAAAAACGTTGTCGCCGGAAGAAACGCCTTCTGCTCCGGCTTCACCGGCAGCGGCAATCGCACCGCCGCTCAAACGCGTGGAAACGGCACCGAACACCTGGTTAACCGTCTGGCTTTCGCTTTGCGTAACCATCGGCGCAACTTCAGGCGCAAGAGCCGTCGCCGCATTCAAAGCGGTCTGGACGTCGGAAGCGTGAGCCGACTGGATCAGGCCACCGATACGTTCTGCCACCGCGTCAAAACGTGCGCTGCCGGTTTTGCTGCCGGCAACGGCGCTGATGGTATTGGCCTGGTTGACGTTTGCACCGGTCGAAGCGACAAAGTCGCCGGCTGTTTTTTTGCTGATCGTATAAGAGCCGTTTTCGTTGGCCTTAATATTATACAAGGCGTTCTGGGCAATGTTGAATTCCTTGTCCAGCGAGCCCTCTTCCGTAATCAGATCATATTCGCCGCCCGCATATCCGTTGGCAAAGACAAGCGACAGGGTTGCCCCTTTGTTTACAACATCGTTGCTGATGGTCGTCGTGCCCGTCTTAACCGTCAAAACGGTGTCTTTGGCAAAAGTGGTGGTACCGTTGCCGGCAATACCGCCGTCAAGCGTAACGTCACCGGTAAAGTTCAGTTCGCCGGCATTATAGACGTCGTTTAACTTGCCGCCCGCCTTGTTGCCGGAGAAAACGGCGCCGCCCATATTCAGCTTGCCGTCATTATAAACGGCACCGCCGAGCCCCGTTGCTTCATTGTTTTCAAAAACGCTTACGCCGGCAATCGTCATTTCGGCGTTTTTGCCGCCGTAGTTTGCGTTATAAACGGCGCCGCCGTCGGTCGCCGCACGGTTTTCGGCAAAAGAGGCTCCTTCGCCGAGCCGCATGCTGCCACCCCAGTTGGCAACGGCACCGCCGGTTTTGCCGGCAGAGTTTCCGCTGAAGACGGCGTTTTTGCCGATGGTAATTTCGGCTTTGTCACCGGCATTGAAATTCATGACCGCGCCGCCGTGGGAAGTTTCGCTTTTGTTTCCTTTGAATTCGGCATTGTCACCGATCGTCAGCACAGCTTCCCGGCCGTCGGTATCCTGATAAACGGCGCCGCCGCCGTAACCGATGGCCGTATTGTTATGGAATTTGGCATTGTCGCCGATGGTGCTGGTTGCGCGCTGATTGTGATAAGCGCCGCCCTGCATGGCGGAAGTGTTGCCGATAAAAGACACGTTGTCGCCGATTACGGCCGCACCGGACGCATCAACGGTCGAAACGGCACCGCCGACGGAACCGGCATTGCCGTTGAAAACGACGCCGTCGGCAACGGTCAGTTTTCCCGAATTGAGGATTGCGCCGCCCTGGAGTTCACTGTTGTCATTTGCCGACATTTCGGCATTGACGGCTTCTTCTTCCCCCGACGAAACGACCAGTCTTTCCGCGCGGGCATCGGAAACCGCAAAAGCTGCAGCAATCAACGCTGTTGTAAACAAAAGTCTGTTTTTCATATTTCAGTTCCTTAAAATTTGAGTCAAAAACGGATGATAAAAATATCCGGCCTGTCGTCGAAGATCCGTACCCCGACAAAACCGACCCGGCGCTTTCGCACCGTATCGGCAGCAATTCCGCCGGCATTTCAAAAAAGTCACAAAGCTTTGTTTTCTTTTGATTTTCCTTTCTAACTTCCTGTTTTATCAATAGCAAAACAGTCACCTGATACGGGTGACTGGGAGTTAGAACCAATTGTAAGAATTGTGCAGCGTATTGAGCATATGCAAATGCCTTATTAACTGCCTCCCAGTCATAGACCAAAAGGCAGTTTTACACCTACTATCCGTAAGCAACTTACAAGAGGGTTCTAAACCTCGCACCGGTTATCTGCCGGTGCAAAAACAGATTATTCTAATTTAAGCTTCAAGTCAAACATAATCACAAACAATGGTATATAAACTTTTCAGCTGGTTGTTTTTCAAACGAAAAACGGAAGAAAAAAGGAATACGGAAAATTTGAAGGACTGCGCGACGCTGTCGCTCTTTCTCACAAAACATCTAAATTCGCAATTGCCGCTTTGCGGCTTTGCTCATTAAGGCGTTTTGTGCCCTTGCAGACGTTTTTTGCCGGAGCAGCGGCAAAAAACGCTTAGCGGGCCTCTCGGTTCGAGTCCTGTATCCGCCACAAAAAAAACGCCCTTACGGGCGTTTGGTGGCGGAGAGTACAGGACTCGAACCTGTGCACCGTTATTCACGGTGACGGATTAGCAATCCGCTGCATTACCACTCTGCCAACTCTCCATTGACAAGTTACCGGGTATATTTAGCGTAAGTTTTTTGTTCAGTCAATCTTTTTTTGCAATTCTTTTATATTTCTTTGCAACAGCTTTGATTTTTGTCGAAAACAATTTGACAACCACCCGATTTATGCTATTATTTTGTCCAATTTTAATTTATTTCAGAAAACAGTTTTTTCGGGGAAAAATCGGGGAAAAAATGGTTATCGCCAATTTCAGAGAATATACCGCTGTACTGCGCGACGTTTATTCACGTGACGCAATGGGCGAGATCGGCGCCTATTACCAGGCTCTGACCAATTCCGGCGAAGAACTGAAACAACAAAAGCTCAAGCTGCTGGAACAAATCGGCGCCCGCAAACGGGAAATCGACCGGCAGGCACAATTGATCCGCACGACAACCGACAAAAAAGCGGCCGGCCTGAGGCTGGCGCGGATCAAAAAGCAGAAACAGGATATGATCCGGGCACTCAAGGTTTTGCAGAACGGCGACCATTTCAACGTTTTAAGCGACGAAGCCAAAACCGGCATATGCAGCGGTTTTCTGCTGCAAAAATATCTGACCCGGGAACTTTTGGAACACAATCCCCTTAATTTTGCCAAAGATGCAAACGGCAACCTGCTGGTTGACACCGAGCGGCTGAAACATTCCGCAATTTTTCAGGAAGCCGTTCACCTGCGCGATTTTGTCGCCGCCTACATGGCAAAATACCCGGACAAGGTAAAAACGCCCGGACATTTCAAAACGCTTTTAAACAACGTTAAGGACTGGCGCGGCGTGCTTGATTATGCCGACGCGTTTTTCGCACGGCTGAACGACGACGCGCATTTGACAGACGACATGATAAAAGCCAGCCGGCAGGGAGTTGAAGTCATACGCGTTTTCCCCGGCAAAAACGTCCAGCTGGTGCGTTTGCGTACGGTTGAAGCGCTGGACTACGAAACGGCCAGAATGGACCACTGCGTGGGAAAAGGCAGCTATGACGCCGCCGTTTTAAACGGCAAAACGGCAATTTATTCGCTGCGGGATTTAAGCGCGGAAAACGAATGGCTGCCGCACGCAACCATAGAGTGCAAGGACGGCGCAATCACTCAGGTCAAGGGATACAAAAACAAGGAAATCGACCCGCAGTATTATCCCGAAATCAGGGCAAGCGTTTTTGCCGTTTACGGCAGCGAAGACATTGCCGAACTGCACCGGCAGGGCAAAGTCCGCGACTTGCAAAACTGGGGATATGTCATTGACGTCCGCGGCATTGTCAGGGATTATTACAACCTGAACGAAGAGATTGAACTGCAGGAAGCGGACATTTGGAAAGTGCCGCCCGAAAAAGCCGCTTTCATTTCCGCCCGGACGGTCAAAATCGGCCGCATATGGAACCGGCAAACGACGGAAAAATTGAAGCAATTCAGAAAAATAGACTCTTTTGACCTGTCGGAAATGACGGAAGGAATTGCCGAAGCAAGAAAATACATTGCCGAACAAAGTGCCGCCGGCAACCAAGAGGCGGCAAAAGCCCTGAACAATTCACGCTATGTCTTCAAACTCGGCTATGCCGCCCGTTGGACCGGCAAAAGGGAACTGTGTTTCCAAACGGAACCGGAACCGATGATCGACCTGCTCAACGTCACGGAACCGATAAAGGTCAGCAACATCAACTATACGCCGGAGCTGTCGGAACTGCTTTCTCCCGAACGGCTGTCGACGGCCACCCTCACCGTCAGCGGAAAAATCACCGGGGAAATGCTGGAAAAAATCGCCCGTTTTCGTTCAATCGACAACCTTTTTTTCAAAGATGCGGATTTTTCGGCTCTCCGCAGCGCGGACTTAAGCAAAGTAAGAATGAGCGAAAGCAATGTTCCCGCAAACGACCTGGCATATATGGAAGAGGCCTGCATGGTGGCCGAAAACGCCGGCTATATAACGAACATTGCCAAATTCGCAGAGGGACGCATGATCCGTTTTTACAATTGTAAAAAACTTCCGGATCCGGCCGACATCCGTTTTCCCGCCGACGTCAGACATCTGGTAATCGACGCCGAAAACAAGCTGACGGACAAGGTTTCCGAGATCGATTTTGCAAAATATCAAAGTCTGGAAACGCTGCAGTTCAACAACTTCGACTTTGAAAACTGCAGCCGGATAACCCTGCCGGAAAGCCTTTCCTATCTCGGCTTCGGCAGCTGCACGCTCAAACCGTGCAAAACGTTTGACCTTGATGTTTGTCCCGGTTTGCAACAGGTTCGGCTGGCCGCTTCCGATTTGAGCGGAATTAAACGAATCGTATTTCCTTCGGCAATGGAAAAATGTTCCGTCAGCGGCTGCAGTTTCAAAACGGATTCCGTACTCGATTACGGCCGCTGCAGCGGGCTGGCGAATCTTGAGCTTTCGGGATTAGGCGACAATCAAATTTCCTGCAAAGAAATTCTGATGCCGGAATCGCTTAAGCAGCTGAGTATTAACCATATCGTTTTTCCGCAGCTCGAAACGCTTGATCTCGGAAAGTGCCGGCAGCTGGAGAAAGTTTATTTCAGTCATGTCAACTTTCCACGGTTAAAAAAGCTGGTTGTTCCCGAATGCGAGTTCAAGCAGGACAAATTCACCGCCGCGCCTTATACGGAAACAATTACCGTTGCGCCTCAGCAGGCGGTTCCGCCGCCTGCCGGATATTCCCGGACTACCGGCACGGAAAGATAGAAAATTTGCAACAATTATTTTAACTAAATCTCATAAATTATGAACAACGAACTGGAAAACAAACTGAAAAGCCTGACCGATCTGGCAAAAAATTTCGGTTTTGGCAAGGAAGAAGCCGTCAAACTGGCGAAGAACCTGATTTCCGAGTACAAAATCTCTTTTGCCGACCTTTATCCCGACATGTCGGCGCGTTTCGAAGAAGTCAAAGAGCTGTGCGGCAAGATACAAAAAACCGCAAACGGCCTCAACGAAAAAATCGAAACCCGCAGCGAAACCTCGGAGCCTAAAGGAGTGACGCTGCCGTTTGAAGTCATTTATGCCGGCGGCATCAGAAGCAAACAGACCATCTCCGGCCGCGTACCGATCGGGGTCGTCGTTTCGGGCAACAAGCTTTTGTACTGGCAGGAATCCGGCGAGGCCATGAGCCGCAGCGATGCACGGAACTACATGAACCGTCTGCCGGAGGGATACAGGTGGCATCTGATGAACTACTGCGAAGCCTCGGGCATCAAAAACATCGTTTATAAAGTAAACGAAACTTTGCGGGCAATCGGCGGCGACGTCATCGGCAGCCGCAACTACATGCTCGACGGCGACGGCCAAAGCAGCGGCATCGTCCGTTACATTGCCGAACTCTGACAGTCTGACGACATTTGTTTTGAAAAAAAACGCCGGCGGTTGATCCGCGGGCGTTTTTTTTAATCACGAACTTTATTTTCTCAACGACAGGCTCAGCCAGACACCGCCCAAAACGACGGGAAGCAGCCCCCAATAAGCGCAAACCGACGCACCGGCCAGACGCAGCAGAAAAAAAACGAAAACCGCCAGCCAGACAAACAAAAAGCAAAAGACCAGCGACAAACGACGGGCACAGGCTTTCTTTTCCGCCTCGTCGGCCCTGCCGGCAGCAACCTGCGGATGTTTCCGGCGCCACAACACTTCATATGCCAAAAAAGCCGACAACACAATTACGGCAGCCCAGACAAAAGCGCTTATCCGCGGCAAGGCATCCTGAAAATAAATTAAGTTTTCCATATCAAAACAAATTAAATGATAACGACAATAATACAATTTCATCCGATTTATAACATATCGGATAAGCTGATGCAACTTTTTTGACTTTTCCCGTCCGGGAGGGAAAAGCATTTGTTTTTATCCGCCGATTGAATTATATTGACTCTCAGTCAACAATCAATCGAGGAAAAAACGATGATAAAAGTTAAAAACCTGGTCTTTGACTATATGACGAAAAGGGCTTTGCACGGCCTTTCGTTCGAAATCGAAAAAGGCAGCATCGTCGCCTTGATCGGACCGAACGGCGCCGGCAAGACCACTTTGATGAGATGTCTGGCGGGACTGGTCAAACCCTTCAGCGGAGAAATTTTCATCAACGACATCAACGTTCCCGAAGACTCGCGCAACGCCCACCGGCACATTTCCTACCTGTCGGACGTTTTCGGCCTGTATGACAACCTGACGGCCCGCCAATGTCTGAGATATGCGGCGCTGGCCTTTGACATCCCGACGGCCGAAATCGACGGCAGAATCGCGGAAACGGCGGAAATGCTCAACCTTACCGAACATCTGGACACTTATGCCGGCAACCTTTCCCGCGGTCTGCGGCAGCGGCTGGCAATCGCGCTCGGCATTATCCACAAACCGGAATTCATCATTCTCGACGAACCGGCCTCGGGGCTTGATCCGGAAGCGCGGCTGGAACTCTCGAAGCTGTTTGTTGCGCTGAAAGAAAAAGGCCACACCCTGCTCATTTCCTCGCATATTCTGGCCGAACTCGAAGACTATGCGACCGCCGTGATCGTGCTTAACGCCGGCAGAATCGTCAAATACGAGAAATTTGACGGCAGCGCCGTCAACGTCAAACAGGACGCCCGCATTAACATTGCCGTCCGGGTCAAAGGCAGCACGGAGCAGCTGATTCAGTTTCTGGAAGAAGACAACTCAACCGGCGAAGTCAGCAGCGACGGCACCTATGTTCGCGCCTGCGTTTTCGGACAGGAAAACGAACTTGCCGCCCTGCTGAGAAGGCTGATTGCGGCGGAAATCAAGGTTATTGAGTTCAAAATTGAGAAAAACTCGCTGAAAACCGCTTATTTCGAAACCCTGAAAGAAGGAGAATAAGAATGTTTAAGAATCCGGAATTTATCAGGAACACCTGGACCGAACTGACGGCCAAAAAACTGGCGGCAATGCCGCTTCTGCTGATCACGGTCTACCTTCTGGCCTACATCCTGGACGAAGCGCTGCCGTTTTCCTTCCTGCCTTACATCTGCGTGTTTTTCTACTGTGTTTTCACCTATATTTGGAGCACCCGGCTGGCGGCGGAAACGGTGATCAGGGAAATCAACGCCAACACCTGGTCGTTTCAGGTTATGACTTCGATGTCGCCGGTCAAAATGGCTGTCGGCAAACTGTTCGGCAGCACGGTTTACATCTGGTACGGCAATTTCATCTGTTTTGCCCTTTACCTTTTGTCTTACCACCTGCATCGGGAACGGCTGCCGGAAGTGCCGCTGCCGGAACTTCTGACCAACGTTCTGATTTTCGTCCTGTTCGGCCTGTCGGCGCAGATACTGCCGCTTTTGCTCAGCCTGCACTCGATCCGCTGGCGGCATTTTTTCGAGAAGTTCGACGTCACTTTCTTCCAGTTCATGGGCATTGCCATGATCATCCCTCTCTACAAGGTCTTTAACGGCAGCGGCGAAGGAATCGTCTGGTACGGCGCGCACTATACCGCCAAGGAAGCGGCCGTCGTTTTCCTGTCCGTTTTCATCATTTGGGGCTTTATCGCCATAGTCAATCAGATTAAAACCGAATTCGGGCAGGAACCCTACCCCGTTTCCTGGTTTTTGTTCACGCTGTCACTGGTGGCGGTTTTGTTCGGTTTCAACGATTATGGCAGCGACAATCCGCTGGTCCGCTACGTCGGCACCCTTTCCGCCTTTTTTGCCGTGCTTGCGGTCACTTATCTGACTTTGTGCGGAGAATCGAACATGGCGCTGCGCCCCAACATGGTATCAAAATATTATCACGGAAAGCAGTACAAACGGCTGTTTATGATCATGCCGAGAAGTCTGGTAACAATTCCCGTCATCATCGTTCTGGCGCTGGTCTTAAGCGCGGAATTCGGCAGCCTGGGACAGGAACAGGGAACCAGCGCCGGCTTCATGGTCTGGGCGATGATTCTGTTTATGCTGCGGGACTTCTGCTTCATTTACCTGTGGTCGCTTTTTGCCCAGGGCAACGAAAAGGAAACGACGGTGGTTCCGGTTCTGATCGCACTTTCCACCTACACCATCGTCCCGGTTCTGCTCTATCATTTCGACTTGCGCATCTTCTGCCCGTTCTTTATGCCCTATTTCCACGAAAGCAGCTATCTCACTTACAACGAAAGCGCTTTTCTGACGGTTATCCCGCCGGCGCTGGAATTTGTCTTTATGCTGGTTCTTCTGACTTTGGGCATCAGAAAGAAATTCCGCGAACTCCGGGTCTGAGTTCACGGCAGAAAAATCCCCGCTTTCGGCGGGGATTTTTCATTGCAAAAATAAGTTATTGTTTTTAATATTTTTTGTGCTATAATATGTTATCTTTTCAGCGTTTTTGAGGAGGCAATCCATGCAAAAAACGGATCTGATCAAAGCATCTGAAAAACCGGAACATATCCGGAAGCACAGAGGAAACGCACACGTTATCGGCTCAAAAGCCTTAAAACATGTTTCCGAACAAAATATCCATGACATACTTTCCCGCTTTGAACAGGCATATGCCCTGATGATTGACGAACGGGAAAATCCCGGCCGGCAGGAATTCTGCCTGAAAACCAGCGCACCGGTCGGCACCGACGCCGTCATCAACGCGGAAGATATTAAAGACGGCGCGGCTTTCGAGGTTGTCCGCGACCTTGGCACGCCCTATGCGGGAAAGGTCAAAGTAGCCCTGATCAACGCCAAAGACATGCCGACGACAAATCTGGTGCACGGCATCTACGGTCCTTACGGTAACAGCGGTAAGGCCGGCATCTATACCATGACTTTCGGCCAACCGGGAACAGAGCTGCCGAAAGAACTGGGCAGCGACGAGCCGGAACCGGCGCAAACCTTCAACCGCGAATGCCGGAAATTCTGGGACGGGGAAAACGGTAAAGCCGGCCATGTTTTGCTGGCCACTCCCGATGAACTGGCGTCAACCATCGAGCAAATGAAAAAGCACGGTCTTAAAACCAAAATTCAGGAACTGCGGCTGGAAGCTTTTTACCGCGGCGGAGAAAAATCCCCGTTAAAAGCAAACCGCAGCCCCGCGCAAAAATCGGAAAAAGCGGTTGACCTCGGCACCTTTTCCCTCGGCGGCAACGGCGCAGACAATGTCAGGGAAGACAAATAAACAGCCCGCCCGACCAACGTCACACTTATAACCCCGGCAGCGGTGCCGGCAATGTTTGACAAATCAACGCGTGCTTTTTGTTCCGGCAGCGGCGTTTGACGTTCCGTTGCCCGAGGAAGATCAGAACCGCAACCGCTGCATCCACTTGCGGCAGTTGCAACGGTAAAAAACGATCGTTGTAAAAAAACAAAAGACGCTTTGACTATCGGTTGTGTATTTTGGCATCTATGGCATTGCCGATTATGCTTTGTTGCCGGCCGCGCATCGTTTCCGGATTCCCGTTTTCGCGGAGCGGCTGACGCCGTGCCGGAGCCAATCCTCTGAGTTCGTTGATTTTTGCCCTCCTCATGGCTTCCTCGGACTTTATGAAATTATCTCGCCGAAACCCTCCGTCGGGCGTATACGGCATTCTTGTATCTTCCCCTTTCTCTTTCTTCTTATCATAATCCATGCCCATATATTGAGAAAATCCCCGTTCCGAAATTCCGCAATTAAACAACAGGGAGGAAGCGTATAAATCGGCGGCAGTTTCGGCACCATCCATATATTTCGTCTGCCATTCTTTCGGACGCTTGCCAAACTCCACCGCATGCCCCAACTCATGTGCCAAAATTTGCGGCAGCGCATCTTCATTAATCTCCGACAGCACACCTTCCTTTTTCAGTCTTTTTAAGTCACTGATACAAATCACAATCTTATCGGGTGTGCCGTTTTCTCCTTTTTGAAAGGCGCAGCTGCCGTTCGGAACCGTCCAATTTTTTCTGACTCTATATTCTATTTCGCTATGCGCCAGTAACGCTTTTAAATCCGCGGCGGCATTGGAATCATTGCCTGTAAACCGGGCAACCAGATCCTTTATCTCTGCTTCACAGGCTTTGTGTTCCGGGCTGTTCGTATCCAGACAGTTACTTTTAAATTCTTCGGAACCTATATCCGGAAAATCCCGCAACTCTGACAAATCGTAAATTTTATCCCCTTTCTCATCACCGTCTGCCATGCGACGCCGTCCCTCCTGCACAACATATCTTTTGTTGCCGGCATCACAGACAATGCGATTTAACAGCGTTTCCTTATCTGTTTCGGAAGCGTTTTCATAATATGTTTCGACAAACCCCTGCAAATACTTTTCAAATTCCGTCATATTCGACTTTCCTGCGAATAACCTTTTGCATTATGTTATCATAATCCGAACAAGGCAATCAATTTATTTTTATCAAGATTACGGCCGCGGCCGGCAGCAGGTTTCAGCACAGGGAACTGCCTTGCCAGGGACCGTGCCGCATTTTTCGTTCAGACGGCAGCTGTAATATTCTCTCTTTACCGCCCGAAAAGTATCAGGACCACCACCGCGGCCAGCAGCAACAGGACCCGGCGCAAAGAAATGCGCGAAGCGGGAATGTTCCGGCCGAAAAAACGCAAAACGGCACCGGCGGCAAACACCCAGATGACATAAAGATACATGGTTGCCGTTACATAGGACGGATTGGGAGTGGCAAACATGGCAAAATTCTTAAAGACCATGGACAAAACCAACGGAACCATTACCAACGCGCACTTTACGTTCTGGCGTTCCCAAAGCGCCTTTAACTTTCCTCCGCCGCGGAAGTAAAAAGAAAAATTGACGATGCAGATGACAACCGCGGTGATCAGGATATAAAGACAGCTGCCGCTGACCAGCTCATGCGGCCGCAAAAAACTCATGGCGGTTTTGTTTAAGGTATCGCAAGCGGCGCAAAACAACAGATAAGGCACCATATAGCGTAATGCCTTACGCCCCCGCCGGTCGCCGCGATAACCGGATACGGAAAAAATTACCGTACCGAGCGCCGCCGCCACCGTCAGAAAACGAAGCGGCTCCCGTCCGTATGCGATCAGTCCGCCTGGATTAAGCAAAAGCCATACAAAAAAGACGATACCGACGCAAAAAGGATGTATGGAAGAAATGGTTTCCGCGCCCCACACCCGCATTGCCCGGAAATTGCGCATGTCGACAAAGGAAATTACCCCGCCCTGCACCAGACAGACGACATAAAACGGCCAGGCGGCAGGCAGAGAAACGAACGGCAGAACCGGCAGCAAAAACAAAATCGGCATCACGCCGCGATAGACCATAAACACCGTCGACGAAACTTTTGCCGCCTGGTTGCCCAGATAGTACAATCCGATTGCAATGCTCGCCAGCGAAGCATATACCGCCCACATAAACACCTCCGTGTCATCTTTTCACAAATTTTCAGCCGTCCGCACAATTATCCGTTCGCCCGGCTCCGGTTTTTGCAAACCGGGAAACGAAAACGGACGCTTTGTCGACAATACGGCGCCTGAAGTGCAAAATCCGAATGTTTCCGCCGGCCGGGCAAAAACATTCGGATCACAGATCAGGGAAAAAATTTTCCCGTCTTCAGACGATCATTGCCGTAAATTCGGCTTCCGAAACAACTTTGTCATCCACCATGGATTTGCCCCTGAAAACAAAGACGTTGCGGCGGGCCTGAACTTTTTCGACATGCATTCTCAGCTGGTCGCCCGGTTTGACCGGCTTGCGGAATTTCACGCCGTCGATCGACATAAACAGAACGCTGATTTTCTTGTCGCCGGCATTTTCACCCGAAGCGGCAACCACCAGAGCGCCGGCCGTCTGAGCCATCGCTTCGATCTGCAAAACACCCGGCATAACCGGATTGCCGGGGAAATGTCCCTGGAAAAACTCTTCATTCATGGTCACGTTCTTTATGCCGATGCCCTTTTCGCCGGGAACTTCGACTTCCAGCCGGTCCACCAGCAGAAAGGGATAGCGGTGCGGCAAAAAATTCATGATATCTTCAATGTTGTAGATTTTGTTTTCGGACATATTTTCCTTCCTTTTTCGTTGGTCAAATTTATTTTTTTGAATTTTTCTGCAAAAAAGCCACCTGGCGCATAAAGTCCTTAAACGGCACCGCCGGCGAACCCATCACCACCGTGCCCGCTTCTATGTCGCGCATAATGCCCGACTGGGCGGCGATCTGGGCGCCGCTGCCGATTTTCAGGTGGTCGGCAAAACCGCTCTGGCCGCCGCAAACGACATAATCGCCGAAAGTGCAGCTGCCGGCAATGCCGGTCATGGAAACCAGAATGCAGCCGCGGCCGAGCTTGTCGTTGTGGGCAATTTGCACCAGATTGTCCACCCGGGTGCCGTCACCGATAACCGTATCGTCCATGGCGCCGCGGTCAACACAGGTACAGGCGCCGATTTCGACGTCGTTGCCGATAATCACCCGCCCAAGCTGAGGAATGCGCTTATGCACGCCGTTTATGGTCTGAAAGCCAAAGCCGTCCTGACCGATACGGGCGCCGTTGTATATGTAACAGTTATTGCCCATAATCGTATAAGCAATGCAGGCATGAGCACCGATCCGGCAGTTTTCACCGATCCGGCAGTTTTCACCGATCACCACAAAAGGTTCAACCACCGTTCCGGCTCCGATTTCCGCACCGGCGCCGATAACCGCATAGTCGGCAATTGAACAGCCTTCGCCGACTTTGGCCGTCGGATCAATCTTTGCTGTTTCGGCAATGCCCGCCGCCGGACGTTTTTCCGCATACATGGCTTCGTTTAAGGTCAGAAAGGCCGTTTTCGGATTGCCGCAGACAAGAACGGCTGCCGCCGGAGCCACAAACGGCGCCAGTTCGGCGGTGGTAACGCAGGCCGAAGCCTTGATTTCGGCGCCGGCAGCTTTTTTCTTGCGATCATAGAAAAAACAGATTTCGCCTTCGCCGGCCTTGTCCATCGTGTTGATGTCACGGATCATTTCATCGCCGCGGTCGGCATTTTGCAACGCGGCGCCGCAGATTTCGGCAATTTGAGCCAGATTGAATTCGGCTTTTTTAACAAAAAAATTCGTATCAATCATTTTTTTCTCCTTCAGAACAAATTACAGACTGGTTCCGAAATTCAGTCTGAAAACTTCGGTTTCGTCATAATCCTCTTTAACGACCGGGAAGCCGAAGTCAATGTCGATTTTGCCCATCGGCGACAGCCAGCTGAAGCCGAAGCCGACGGAAACACGCGGTTTGTCGGAATATTCGACGATCTTGTAGCTGACGTCGTCGGGCTTGCCGAGCATACCGACATCAACAAAGGTGCGGCCTTTGATGCCCACTTCGTCCAGCCCGATCGGGAACATGACTTCGGCGCCGGAATAGATCATCCAGTTGCCGCCCAGAGCGTCATTGGTGTATTTGTCGCGGGCACCGATACCGGCACTGTCGAAACCGCGCATGGTCGAACCGCCGAGGAAATAACGCTGTGACAAACGGACGTTTTCGTCGTCGTAACCGGTGATATAACCGCCGTTGGCAAACAGCTTCAAGGTATAGTAGTCGAAAAACGTATCATACCAGTAGGCCTTGACGTCAAATTTCAGATATTTTTCGTCGCCGCCGAGACCGGCCACGTCATTGCCGAAAGACAGGAAATAGCCTTCCTTCGGGTCGACCGCATTGTCGCGTTTGTCATAATACAAAGTCTGTCCGACACTTGAACCGACATATTTTCCTTCTTCTTCCTGAATATAGACGGAAGCACTCGGGTGAACGTTTTTGATCTCATCCTGACGCAGGGTATAGCGGACGCTCTGATAAAAGTCGTCGGTATATTTCCATCCCAAACGCAGACGGCCGCCCATGGTGTCTTCGTCATAAGAAGCCTCGTCCTGATAGTCGGTTTCGTTTTTAAACAGGTCGACGCCGGCCGACAACGGACGGTTGAGAAAGTACGGTTCGGTAAAGTTGATGTTATAATCCTGAGAACGTTCGGAAATGCCCAGGTCAAAACCAAGCTGCTGACCTTTGCCCATAAAGTTGTTTTCGGTTACGCCGGTACGAACCAGAGCGCCGTTGACGGTCGAATAGCCGAGGCCGACATTGAAATAACCGGTCGATTTTTCGGTTACGTTTACATTGATGTCCGCTTTGTTGTCGTCGCTCGTCGGCTGGGTTTCAATGTCCACCTTGCTGAAATAGTTCAGGTTTTCGATATTGCGGCGGGAAGCGCGGATTTTGGCGGCGTTGAAAGCGTCGCCTTCGCTGATGCGGAACTCGCGGCGGATCACTTCGTCATAGGTTCGACTGTTGCCGTTGATGTTGATGCGGTTGATGAAAACGCGGGCGCCTTCCTTGATGCGGAAGTTGATCGTCATTTCTCCGGTCTGCATGTTCCGGTCAAGTTCCGGTTCAACTTCGACAAAAGCATAGCCGCGCTTGCCCAGTTCTTCGGTCAGGGCATAAACGCTCTTTTCAACCTTTGCCGCATTGTACCAGTCGCCGGCTTCAATGTCGAGATCGTCCGCCAGCCCCACCGTATTCATATCGGGAATTTCGGAAGTGATGTTGACTTTTTTGATTTTGTAGCGCACACCCTCTTCCAGCACCGTAGTGATCACGAAAGACTGGCTGTCGGGACTGAGTTCGGCCACCGAAGACACCACGCGGAAGTCGGCATAACCGTGGTTGTTATAGAAGCGGCGCAGCAACTCCTTGTCATAGTTGCTTTTTTCCGGATCATAATTTTCCGAAGAAGAGAAAATCCGCCACCATCTGGTTTCCTTGCTTAAGATTTCCCCCTGCAGGTCGCTGTCGCTGTAATGCTTGTTGCCGATGAAGTTGATTTTGGTGATTTTGGCCAGCGGCCCCTCGTCAATTTCATAAATCAGGTCGACGCGGTTCTGATCACGTTTGATCACCTTCGGCTCCACCGCCGCGGCATAACGCCCCACCCGTTTGTAGATGTTGAGAATGCGCTGCACATCCTCCTGCACCTTGGCCGTCGTATAAATGGAACGGGGACCGAGCTGCACTTCGCTTTCGAGCATTTTGTCGTCCACTTTGTCATTGCCGTCGAAAAAACGCTTGTTGATGATCGGGTTTTCATCCACTTTGATAGTCAGGACATCACCTTTGACGTCAAAAGAAACGTCGGAAAAAAGACCGGTGGTGTAAAGTTTCTTAAATGCGCCGTTCAGCTTTTCGGGACTGACGTCGTCACCGGGATTTACATTGACATAAGAGAGAACGGTTTCCCGTTCAACCCGCTGCAGTCCGTCAACTTTGATCTGTCTGACCACCGCGGCGTCGGCCGTGCCGGCCGCCATCAGGCAGGACAGTAAGGTAACCAGCTGTTTGTTTTTCATTTATACCGTATCCTTTATCAAAAAAAATAACTTAAGCAAAAAAGCGATGGAACAGATGGACAAAGTCGTTCCAGGTCGCAAAAATCATCAGCGCCAGAATGAGGGCAAAACCGGCCTTGAACAGGTTCTCCTTTACTTTGGCGTTTATCTCGCGGCGGCTGACAATTTCTACCAGGTAGATTACGACGTGCCCGCCGTCCAGAACCGGAATCGGGAACAAATTGATCAGCCCGAGGTTGATTGACAGAAGCGCCATAAAGGCAATGAAGTCAAGCATGCCGTTTTTCCTGGAGATGTCGCCGGACATTTCCGCAATTCTCAAGATGCCGCCCAGATCCTCGCTGCCGCGTTTGCCGGTAATCATCTGTCCGACCCCGCGCAGGGTGCCTTCGGTAATCCGCCAGGTTTCGCTGCAGGCCTCGACAAAAGCGTCCGGCAGCGACATTCTTTCGTGGTCAAGCTCCATCGTGTTCATCGACTTGATGCCGAGCATCGGCCGTTCGGTCGTCTGGCCGTTGGCTTCCACTTTCATCATTTCCAGCGGAACGCTCAACTCCATGACTTCACCCGCACGGTCAAGCTTTACTTCGGCGACGCCGCCCGTCGTCAGCGAAATTTCGGTCGTAATCTCGCTGAAACTTTCCACCTCGCGGCCGTTGATCGACAGAATGCGATCCGCCTTGACAATGCCGGCCTTGTCCGCCGCCCCGCCGGCAACCACTTCGCCCACGACCGGGGGAAAGCTGAATTTGCCGAGTAAGGCAAACATCAAAGTAAAGACGATAATTGCAAACAGGTAGTTAAACCCGGGGCCGCCGAGGACGATCGCCAGCTTTTTCCACGGATTCTGGAACGGAAAGGCTTTCTTTTTATCTTCTTCGCTCAGCTCTTTCACCTCTTCGCTGCTGCCTGACGACGCGGCATCGGCATCACCTAAAAACTGGCAATAGCCGCCGAGCGGAATCGCGCAGATTTTCCATTTGGTGTTATGCTTGTCGGTAAAACCCCACAGTTGTTTGCCGAAGCCGATTGAAAAATCGGTCACCTGCACGCCGGACAGACGCGCAACCAGAAAATGCCCGAATTCGTGGACAAACACCAGAATCCCCAGCAGAACAATAAAGGGAACTATATAATATACACCGTTAACTAACCATTCCATAATTTAAATTGCCTTTAATTAAATACTGAACCAATAAGCCAAAATCAGATAGACAAACGGGGCGGTAAAAATCATCCCGTCAATGCGGTCGAAGACGCCGCCGTGACCGGGAATGAGCGTGCCGGAATCCTTTACCCCCAGATAACGCTTGATAGCGGACTCAACCAGGTCGCCGATTTGTTCCAACACCGCCAGCAGTGCCCCGGCAACCGCCAGACGCCAGTCGTTCAGGCCGAAAAAGTACAGATATCCCCAGCAGCAGAGAGCAGCCAGAGCCATCCCGCCGAAAAGGCCGGACCAGGTTTTGTTGGGACTGATCTTCGGCGCCAGTTTCGGCCCTTTGACGCTCTTGCCGACGACGTAACCGCCGATGTCGGTGGCCCAGATGATCAGCACGAAACACAAAATATGAAAAGCGGTGATGTAATAAATCCACATCAGAGAACCGATACCGACGGTAATATAAGGCACGCCGAGCGTCAGCAGCCGACGGTGCTCCTCATCTTTGGCCTTAAACCACACCAGAAGCGTGGCAAACAAAAGCATAATGCAGATACCGAGCCAGGAATTGAGCATCAGCGCCACCGCCACTGAGGCAGTATAGACCACGGCATAGACCGAAGGCCTTTTGTTGGCGACCATGGTGCTCCATTCCCACGAAAGCAGCGCGCCGACGGAAAGCAGCATCAATACCACGTACGGATAGCCGAAATAAAGACCGGCAATCACCAGCGGCGCCATTATCAGAGCCGTTGCCGTTCTTAACAAAATGTTGGATTTAGTTTTTGCCATATCTTCTCTCCCGCGTGTTAAAATCGGCGATAATCTTCTCCAGTTCCGCCCGATTGAAATCGGGCCATAAGACTTCGCTGAAATAAAATTCGGCATAGGCGACCTGCCATAACAGGTAGTTGCTGATCCGCCGTTCCCCGCTGGTGCGCACCACCAGATCCGGATCCGGAATATCTTTTGTATACAACAAATTGGAGAACAAATGTTCATCCACTTCGTCAAGTTTGATTTCACCCGCGCGAACCAGTTTGGCCGTCCGTTTGACGGCGTTTAATATCTCCTGTCTGGCACCGTAGCTGACCGCCAGACACAATGTGAGATCCGTGTTGGCCGCCGTCTGGTTTTCGATCCGCTGCATGCTGTCGGCAATGTCCTTGTCCAGCATGCCGCGTTCGCCGATAAAAATAATGCGGACGTTGTTTTTCTGAATTTCCTGCAAATCGTTTTTCAGATATTCGCGCAAAAGCCCCATCAGAGTGGCGACTTCTTCCGCGTCTCGTTGCCAGTTTTCGGTGGAAAAAGCGTAAAGGGTGAGATATTTTATCCCGAGGTCTTTGGCATCGCGGCAGACCTGTTCCAGAGTTTCCGCCCCTTTGCGATGACCGGCGGCCGCCGGCAGCCCGCGCCTGCGGGCCCAACGGCGGTTGCCGTCCATAATGATGGCCAGATGCCGTAATCTGTTAGTTTGATCGTTGCTCAACTTGAAAACCCCGGCCTTATACCTGCATAATGTCTTTTTCTTTTTGCGCCAGAGCGTCGTCTATCTTTTTGACGAACTCATCGGTAAACTTCTGGATTTCGTCGTTAAAACGTTTTTCCTCGTCTTCGGAAATCTCATTGTCCTTTTTCAGCTTTTTAATGCCGTCAAGAGCATCGCGGCGGATGTTGCGGACAGCCACCTTGCCCTGCTCGGCATATTTGCCGGCCACCTTGACCAGTTCCTTACGGCGTTCTTCCGACAACGGCGGAATCGGAATGCGGATCAGCTGGCCGTCGGAAGCCGGGTTCAGCCCCAGATCAGACTCCATGATCGCCTTTTCCACCGCTTTGGCCAGACCGCGATCCCAGACGCTGACGGAAAGACAGCGCGGATCGGGAACGCTGATGGTTCCGACCTGGGAAATAGGCGTCATTGAACCGTAGGCGTCCACCATAATTCCGTCAAGCAGACTGGCATGGGCGCGGCCGGCCCGCAGGCTGCCGAAATCGGCCCGCAGCGTTTCCAGCGTCTTTTCCATTCTGGTTTTGGTGTTTTCTTTTATTTGGCTGTAATCTGACATCATATACCTCTTGATTATTTAATGATTGTAAATTCACCCTGTCCGGTCACCGCGTTCAACAGCGCGTTTTCCCCCTTCTGGGCAAAGACCACGATCGGGATCCGGTTGTCTTTGGCCAGCGACACGGCCGTCAGGTCCATCACCCCGAGCCCTTTGGAGATGACTTCGTCATAGCTGATTTCGTTATATTTGACCGCATCGGCGTTTTGTCGCGGGTCCGCGTCATAAACGCCGTCCACCTGGGTCGCCTTCAGCAGCGCGTCGCATTTCATCTCGGAAGCGCGAAGGGCGGCGCCGGTGTCGGTGGTAAAATAGGGACAGCCGGTGCCGGCGGCAAAGATCAGCACCCGGTTTTTCTGCAAATGGCGCAGTGCCCGGCGGTAAATGTAGTCCTCGCAAACTTCGGGAATGCTCAGCCCGGACAAGACCCGCGCCTCAATTCCAAGCTTTTCCAAAGCGTTTTGCAAATAAAGAGCGTTCATGACGGTAGCCAGCATGCCGACCTGGTCGGCAACCGAACGGTCCAGCCCTTTCGAAGCTTCTTTGGCGCCGCGGAAAATGTTGCCGCCGCCGACGACCAGGCAGACTTCCACGCCGAGCCCGCGCACTTCCCTGATTTGCGCGGCCAGCGAGCGGATTACGCCGTCGTCCATGCCGAACGCCTTGTCGCCCATCAGGCCTTCGCCCGAAAGCTTCAGCAGAATACGTTTATATAAAGGTTTCATCTGTCACCCTGACGTTTTGTTGCAACTTTGATGTGGCCTTATATTAACCGATTAAATCGGTTTGTCATCAACATTTTGCTTTTTTTTACCAAGAAAACTTCGGACGGCCGATTAAGACCGGCGGCCCCAAAGGTTGAAAGCGGCCGACCCGATCATATATTGCATGAGAAATCGACGTTATCAACAAAAGGAGAAAAAAATGGAAGAACAAGTCACCGTCAACATGCCGGCTCTGGGCGACAAGGCGCCGGCATTCAAAGCCGTAACCACCACCGGGGAAATCAACTTTCCCGACGATTACCGGGGCAAATGGGTGGTTCTGTTTTCACACCCGGCCGACTTTACGCCGGTCTGCACTTCGGAAATTGCCACTTTTGCCGCCATGCGCGACGATTTTCACGAACTAAACACCGAACTGATCGGACTTTCGATCGACAGCAACAACTCGCATCTGGCCTGGGTCAAGGAAATTCAGGACAACATCCGGTTCGGCAAATACGACGGACAGCCGGTCGACTTTCCGATCATCGCCGACATCAAGGCCGAAGTCGCCCGCAAATACGGCATGGTTCATCCGAGCATGAGCGACACCAAAGCCGTGCGTGCCGTCTTTATCATTGACGACGAAGGATACATCCGCACCATTTTGTACTATCCTCAGACCACCGGACGCAATTTCGACGAAATCAAACGGGTAATTGAAGCCCTGCAGGTAACCGACCGTTACGGCGTTTCCACCCCGGCCGACTGGCAGCCGGGAAAAGACATTCTGCTCGGCTGTCCGTCGGAATTAAAAGGCATGAACGAACGGATCAAAGAGCAAAAGGGCAACGACGAATGCCAGGAATGGTTTTTCTGCATGGACAAAGGCGACAAATACGCCGCCGGAAAGCAGGCCGCGAAATAAACGTTGATTTTCCGCCCCGGCGGATATAAAAATTAAAGACAAAGCCAAGTTCTAACCTACAGGAGGATGAAAATGTCTGTTTCCGAAAAGAAAATTGCCGTCGTGCTTGCCGGCTGCGGCGTGTTTGACGGCAGTGAAATTCACGAGGCAACCTGCACGCTGCTCAATATTGCCGCCCAGGGCGCAAGTTATCAGTGCTTTGCCCCGAATATCCGACAGCCGATGGTGGTCAACCACTATACCAAAGCGGCCGAACCCGATGAATCGCGCAACGTGCTGACGGAAGCGGCCAGAATCGCCCGCGGCAACATCAAAAGCCTGGCCGAATTCAACCCCGACCAGTTTGACGCGGTAATCTTCCCCGGCGGACAGGGCGCGGCCAAAAACCTCTGCGACTTTGCGGTCAAAGGCGCTGCCTGCGACGTCAATCCCGACGTGGAACAGGCGCTTGTCATCGCTTATGAAAAGCAGATGCCGATCGGCGCCATCTGCATCGCCCCGGCGCTGGTTGCCCGCGTGCTCGGCCGCCACGGCATTACCGTTACCATCGGCAACGATCCGAAAACGGCGGCCGAAATCGAAAAAACCGGCGCCCGGCACCAAAACTGCGAAGTGGAAAACATCTGCACGGACCATGCCCACAAAATCGTCACCACGCCGGCCTACATGCTGGCGCATTCGATCGCCGAAGTTAACGAAGGCATCCGCAAACTGGTGGCGGAAGTATTGAAATTAAGCTGACAGCAGGTTTTTGAGCAAAATCCTTAACTTGCACCACTTGCTGACGCGCGGCTTGGGAGAAATGATTTCCCAGCCGCGTTTTTCCATGATGTCAAAATATTTCCTGTAAAGATCGGTAATCAAGCGGATCGGACGGGCGGTCGTTTTTTCCTGTTTTTCCAAAATTTCATAAACCTTGCGGTAATTTTCGGCCGCAATACGGGCCAGTTCTCGCCGGGCCGCCGCCAGATTCTTGTCAACCACCACGCTTTTCGGATCGGTGGCGGATATGCCCGCTTTTTCCAACAATTCCTGAGGAATGTACAAACGGCCGTTCTGCGCGTCTTCCTTCACGTTGAGCAGGATGTTGGTAATCTGAACGGCCAGTCCGAGGGAAGTCGAAAGTTCCCTGATCGTCTGCTCGTCGGTACAGCCGAAAACCCTCAGCGACAGGCTGCCGGTCATTCCGCCGACCCCGCGGCAATAGCCGGAAAGCTGTTTTAAGGTCGGCGCCTTGAGCGGATTATCGATGTTGGCGGAAATGCTGTCGACCAGATTCAAGAACTCCGCTTTCGGCAATTTAAAACGCATGCAGTTTTTATAGATGCGGCGGCCGATGTCGGTGGCCGGCACCCTGCGCTCGAAAATGTTGTCCATTTCTTCGCGCCACATGCTTAAAATCTCCTGTTTTTCGGCCAGAGCCACCGGGCTTTCGACCACGTCTTCAAGATGGCGGACAAAGGCCAACAGCGTATAAAGCGCCTCGCGTTTGGCTTTGGGCAGAAACTGCATTCCCCAGAAAACCGTCCGGCCGCTGCCGTTTTTGATTTTACTGCGGACTATTTTTTTCAAATCTTTCATAACGTCTAAATTCTTCCGTTTGTTTCTTCACTATATTTAGGTCAATCGGGAAGCAAAATCAACAGCTATTTTTGCCCCGCCGGTCTTGCCGGCCCATTCTTCCGCCGCCGCCAGCGCCCGCCGGCAATAGGCGTTTTTGCGTTCGATTCCCTTGATTTTTCTAAACTTTCCGTTAGCCGTCACTTCACCGCGGATTTCCGGAAAAATGCCGAAGTTTATGTTCATCGGCTGAAAATCCTCAATGTTGACACACGCCGTCACATGCCCCAGCATGGCGCCGAACGCGGTTTCCGCCGGCGGCATCAGAACCGGCCGTTCCAGAGCTTCGCAGGCGGCAAAATAGCCTGCCATCAGCCCCACCGCAGCGCTCTCCACATATCCTTCGCAGCCGGTAATCTGCCCGGCGAAACGAATATTCGGCTGTGTTTTCAGCCGCAGTTCGCGGTCTAGAAGAAGCGGCGACTTGATAAAGGTATTCTTATGAATGCCGCCGAAACGGGCAAACTCGGCATTTTCCAACCCCGGAATCATGCGGAAAATTTCTTTTTGCGCGCCGTATTTCAACTTGGTCTGAAAACCGACGATGTTACGCAAAGTGTCGGCAAAATTGTCCTGCCGCAGCTGCACCACCGCATAGGGACGGCGGCCGGTATGCGGATCGGTCAGCCCGACCGGCTTCATCGGACCGAACAAAAGGGTGTCGCGGCCTCTTTCCGCCATCACCTCGATCGGCAGACAGCCGTCAAAATAATTCGGCTTTTCAAAATCGTGAAAAACTGCCTTTTCCGCAGCCAGCAGCGCGTCGACAAACCGGTAATATTCGTCTTCCGACAACGGACAATTGATATAGTCGCGGCCGTCCCCTTTGTCATAGCGCGACTGATACCACGCCACCTCCATGTTAATGCTGTCCTTAAACACCACCGGCGCAATCGCGTCGTAAAACGACAGCGCCTGGCTGTCAACCCGCGAAAGAATGTCTTTTGCCAATGCCTCGGAAGTGAGCGGACCGGTGGCAACGATCACCTGTCCCCAGCCGGCCGGAGGCAGTGCGGAAACCTCCCCTTCTTCCACGCCGATCAGAGGATGGGCGCGGAGACGGCGGGTAATGAAATCGGAAAAAGCGTCGCGGTCAACCGCCAGGGCACCGCCGGCAGGCACTTTGCAGGCATCGGCCGCCGCCATCACCAGAGAGCTGGCCAGCCGCATTTCCCGGTGCAGCAGTCCGACCGCATTGTGCTGATCGTCGTCCGAACGCAGCGAGTTGGAACAAACCAGTTCGGCAAACCCCGGCGCCCGGTGCGCGGGAGAATATTTTTGCGGCTTCATTTCGTGCAAAACGACCGGCACGCCGCGGCTGACGAGCTGCCAGGCGGCTTCGGAACCGGCCAGCCCGGCGCCGATGACATGAACGGGTTTGTTTTCCATCTTTTTCCTCTTTTCTTGTCAAAACATGCTTGTTTTATAGCCCGCGGAAGGCGAAATGTAAAGCGGCTTTTGAACGGCGCCGGCCGCAGCGCCGATTTTTTGCAAATTATCGTTTGCTATTTTCGGAAAATAAATATAATATTGAAAAAATCTGAAACGTAATATTGAAAAAGATTTTGACAAGAAACCACAAACCGGCTGACACAATGAAAAAAACATTACTTTATCTTGCTGTTTTCTCGATCTTTTTCGTCTGCAACGCCCAGGCTGACGAAATGGACGCCATGTTGTTTGAACCGGCGCCGAAAATCACCGCCGCCAAAAAGAAACCCACGGCGCCGGCCAAAACTTCGATTGCGCCGTCGGTCAAGGGCGGCGTGGTGATGAAGCCGGAAGCTGTCAGCGACGCCGAATTTGAAAGCATTGAGGCAGCGCTGCCGGAAGAAGAGACCGCTCTGAGGGCGCCCGCCGTACAAAAACCGGCAGCCCTTTCAAACAAAACCGCCGGAAAAGGTACCGACAAAGGAAAAACGCAAAAATCGCTGACGGACGCCATCCGGGAAACGGCCGGGGAAGAAGAGGACGAAGGCAGCTCTCCGCTGGCCGGAACCTGGGTTGAAAAACTGGCCAACACCGCCCTTTCCTCTTCCAAGGAAGAAGACGAAGACGGCGGCGAAAACGGCCGCGGCGTCGGCAGCATCAACCTTGAAAGCATGGTCAAAAATTCCAAAAACGGCAACCGCCGCTCCAACGCCTCGGTCTTTGACATCTCCGGCATTATGCTCAGGATGAATTTGCCGCAGGCGGAAGCGACCATGGCCAAGCGCGGTTTTAAAAAGGTTTCGCAGAAATTTGAAATTCCCAATTTTATCAAATGGCGTTTTGAGGAACAGTGCCGCAACGCCGGCGTGGTCGGTTACGAACGGCTGGCCAGCTGCGTGGTCAAGGCGGCAAAAGAAAACAACCACCAGTATGTCGAAAGCGAAAAATTCGTCAAATATGACACGCAGGAGGAAATCAGCATCAGCCTGACCAGCAATTTTACCAACAACAAAATCTACAAAATCGTTTATAAGAGCATGTCGGCACGCAAAATTCAGGGCAGCAGCCAGAAAGTGCAGTATCTGCGGGACATCAAGGTTTACGACTTCTGGCGCAAGATCAACCAGAAATACGGCGTACCGGACAACCGTGAAGACGTCATCTGGGGGATGGGCGGCAACAAGCCTTACATGAAAGCCGCCACCGGTTTTCTGCTGCTGGAAGACCCGATGCTCAAAGAACTTGACTATACCCGGATGTCGCGGGAAGACCAAAAATACATGAACACCAACCTCTATAACTTCTAAGAAGCAAAATGGAAGACAAAATCAACATTTCGGAATTGATCTGCACCCGGATCAGCCATGACCTGATCGGCAACATCGGCGCCTTTGCCAACGCGGTCGAACTGCTGGAAGACGAAGACGACGACTTTATCGACGAAATCAAAAACACCCTGAAAACCAGTTCGGAGGTGTTGACCGCGCGGCTGAAATTTTTCCGCATGGCTTTCGGGCTGACCAACGCCAACCTGGAAAATATCGAAACCGTCAAAAAGGTGACCGAAGACTATCTGCAGACGCTGAACCTCAACCATCCGGTCAAGGCAGACATCAAAATCATCAACAGTCCGTTTAACCGCGCTGTCATGCTGGCCTGTATGTGCGCGGCGGAAGTCATTGTCCGCGGCGGAACGGTAAAAGTCAGCAGCACCCGGCAAGCAATCATCATTTCCGCCGTAAGCGACAGTCCGCTGGCACAAAACAAAATATCGGCCATGCAGACGGTGCTGGAAGGCGGCACGCCGGAAAACATTTCCCAATATGCCCCGCTTTATTACCTGCAAAAAATTCTGAATGATGAAGAACGGAAGCTGACAATCGACGTTTTAAGCGGTTTTTCGCTTTTGATCAGTTAGCGCCTTTATGATCTTTGATCACGCGTCTTTTTTCACTCTTGAGTAAGCGTTTTTGAGTCCGGCGGTCGTCGGATTCTTTTTTCTGCCCGGCGTTTGCTTTCGGCAAACCGCATTTCGCTGCCGGACGGACGAAGGAACAAATTGCCGGATATTTTGCCGCAAGTGAGCGGATCTGCCGGCGTTTCATGATCACAAAAATATCCGTAAAAATCCTCAAATATCCGATAAGAGATGAAAATCTGTTGAAAAATCTGCTCAAAACTTGTTTTTTACCGCCAGCAAAAACAGAACGGTTAAAAAATTTGCGGTCTCAGACGAAAAAATTCAGAAATAGAGAAAAACCGGCATTATCAAAGCCTGCCAAGGACGGAAAAAATAAACCGTCACAAACGGCCGTCTTGCAAAAATCCGAAAACCGGCAGCGATAATGCTCTGTCGGGAGAAGAAAGGCAAACCGTTGCAAATTACGGCCTCATCAAATCCCGGACGACAGAAAAACATTTTTTTTAAAAACTACTGAATTTATCGTCAGCAGGTCAAAATTGGGCTGAACGTTTTCCCTCCCCAAACGGCAGGAACATAACGTTTGCGGGAAAAGATGCAAAGAACGGCAACGGACAAAAGTAACGTAAACGGTATTAGCCGCTTGCACACTCTCCGCCCTTCTGCAAAGACACGCAGACGGGAAGCGAAACATCCTCATAAGCCTGTCAATGCGGAGTGCATTGCGTTCGGAACATAAAGCAACAAACAGCTTTCCTCTTTATCACCTTATATATTTTCCGCTTGCACATTTTAATTCGTATTTCAACCAAGCATACAGACGAACGACAGGCTCGCAGTTTTCGAGCTTTATTTAAAACGGCAGCAGGCAAAAGGGCAGATGTCATCACGGCAATTTCGACATTTCGGACAAACGGCAGCGATGGGAAACGCTCCGGGAACAAACGGTTTCGGCACCAAAATGAACATAAAGTATTCATCTGCCGGACGTTCAGACGAAAAGTTTCTCTCCCGCAAGCGATTTCCTTGAACGAAAACTGCGCAGGTTCGTGCTTTTTGCGCTTTATTTAAGACGGCAGCAGGAAGCAAGATTTTGACAACGGAACCACCCGGAGGAAATGGAAGCAGGGTTTCGACAATAAAATAAGCAGCGGCAGACAAAAAGGCGAACACTGCAATACCCCCACACTTTGGACGCAGCAGGAAGCAAGATTTTGACAACGGAACCACCCGGAGGAAAAGGAAACAGGATTTCGACAACGCTATCGCCCGAAGGAAAAATCAGCAAAACTCCGGCGGTAAAAGGCGTTCAGAGAAAAAATTCGTTTTCCCGGCGGACAGAATAGTTGCTTTCAAGATATGCGCGAACCGCACTCATATCCATCTGCCGGCAGCCGACCGGACAAACGCGGACGCACTTCATGCATTGTATGCAGGCAGCCGGGTCACCGACAAAGTCGTCGTTGATCGCAGCCGTCGGACAGACATTCTGACACAGGCCGCATTTGACGCAGCCGGCGGTTTTCTCCGGCGTGCGGAACGGTTTTTCCCATTTTTTATAAGGAAAGCTTCCCGGTACCGTAACCGATGTCCTGTCTTTCTTATTCATTACCGCACGGGCAAATTCTCTGATTGCCGGCAAGTCCGCCTCGTCCGGACGTCCGTGTCCGAGCACCCCGCTGTAAACATGAGGAATGACAATTGCCGCCGCGGCAATGCAGATGAAGCCCCGCTTTTCCATTTCCGTTTTCCACTCCAGCAGCATATCGTCATAATGCCTGTTGCCGTAACAGGCGCAAAGCACGGCCGGCGTGTTTTCTCCCCGCAGGCCGTCAAACAAACCGGGAACCTGCGGCAATCTTCCGCCATAAACCGGCAGACCGAAGACAACCAGATCGTCGGCGGCAAACCAATGATGCTGCCCGCGGGCGGCAGGCAAAGTGAGATCAACCGCAACAAACGGAGTTTCCATGGCGCCGCACACCAGTTCGGTTGCACGCGCCGTTCCTCCGGTCGGGCTGAAAAACAAGCGGTAATTCATTTTTTCTCCTTATCCTTTCGGTTATTTTGCCGATGCCGCAGGGCTAAAAACAAACGGCGGAAATCAGTCCTTTCCGGGAAAATTTCCGCCGTTCTTTTATACCGCTGCCCTATTCCGCGCCGACAGCGTCTTTTTTGGCTTCCTTATAAACCAAAATCGGTGTCTTTTTACCGTCGATCACGTCGCCGTCGATGATAATTTCCGCCACTTCCTTTTTGTCCGGAATATCATACATCAGCTCCAGCAGTTTTTCTTCCATAATCGCACGCAGACCGCGAGCGCCGCTTTTGCGTTCGATCGCCTTGCGGGCAATGGCCGCCAGCGCGTCGTCGGTAATCGTCAGTTTGACGTCTTCCATGTTAAACAGCGCAACATACTGCTTGACCAAGGCATTTTTCGGCTCGGTCAAAATATTGACCAGCGCCTTTTCGTCCAGGTCCTCCAGCGAAGCGATAATCGGCAGGCGGCCGATAAATTCCGGAATCAGACCATACTTCAGCAAGTCTTCGGGCTGAATGTCCTTCATGACTTCGCCGACCGGTTTTTCCTGTTTGCTTGCCACTTTGGCGCCAAAACCGATAGAGGTTTTCTGGCTGCGGCGGTTAATGATTTTCTCAATTCCTGCAAAAGCGCCGCCGCAGATAAACAGGATGTTGGTCGTATCGACATGCAGAAATTCCTGCTGCGGATGTTTGCGGCCGCCTTGTGGCGGAACGTTGGCAACCGTGCCTTCGATGATCTTTAACAGCGCCTGCTGAACGCCCTCGCCCGATACGTCGCGGGTAATTGAAGGGCCGTCCCCCTTGCGGTTGATCTTGTCAATCTCGTCGATATAAACAATGCCCCGCTGCGCTTTCTCGATATCATAATCTGCCGCCTGCACCAGTTTTAAGACGATGTTTTCGACGTCTTCGCCGACATAGCCGGCTTCGGTCAGAGTGGTGGCGTCGGAAATGGCAAACGGTACGTCGAGGATTTTGGCCAGCGTCTGGGCCAAAAGCGTTTTGCCGCTGCCGGTCGGGCCGACCAGAATGACATTTGACTTGGACACTTCCACGTCCGAATTGTTATGGTTGCTGTTTAAACGTTTGTAATGGTTGTAAACCGCCACCGAAAGCACTTTTTTGGCATGCTCCTGCCCGATCACGTACTGATCGAGGAATTCCTTTATTTTCGACGGCGTCGGCAGTTTTTCCATGGTGCTGCCGGTGCTTTTTTCGCCGCCGTTTTCTTTTTCCATTTCATTCATCTCGTCATGGACGATGCTGATGCAGACATCGATGCATTCGTCACAGATGTAAACGCCGCGTCCGGCTACCAGCTTTTTGACTTCCGACTGCGATTTTCCGCAGAAGGAGCAGCAGATCTGGTCGTCTTTATGTCCGTTGTCTTCACTCATTTGTTCAGTCCTTTTTATTTGGCAATTTCTTTGCGGGAGGTTACGATCTGATCAATCAGGCCGAATTTCAAAGCGTCTTCCGGGGTCATAAAATTGTCACGATCCATCGCTTTTTCAATCACCGAGAGCTTTTGCCCCGTATTTTCGGCATAGATGTTGTTTAAACGGCGGCGCATGTCAAGGATCAGTTTTGCCTGAATTTCGATGTCTGCCGCCTGCCCTTTGGCGCCGCCCGAAGGCTGATGGATCATGATCTGCGAATTGGGCAGCGCAAAACGCTTGCCTTTGGCGCCGCCGGCCAAAAGGAACGACCCCATCGAACAGGCCTGGCCGATGCACAGGGTGTTGACGTCGCAGCTGATATAGCGCATGGTATCGTAAATGGCCATGCCGGAAGTGATGACGCCGCCCGGAGAATTGATGTAAAGGAAAATATCCTTGTCCGGATCTTCGGCTTCAAGGAACAAAAGCTGGGCGCACACCAGCGAGGCCATGTCGTCCTCAACCTGTCCGGTAAGGAAAACGATACGCTCTTTCAGCAGCCGGGAAAAAATATCGAACGAACGTTCGCCCTGCGGGGTCTGTTCAATAACCATCGGCACCAGCCGGTCATAAATTTCCATCGCTTTTTCTGACATTTGCTATTCCTTATAATTTGGTTAACCTAACGTTTGCCGGCATTATAGGCGGCCAATCGTTAATATTTTGCCAACAAACCAGCAAAAAGCCCTGCTTTAACACGGCAGGGCTTAAAAAGTTTTGTCGGGTTAAAGACTACAGCAGTTTGATGTTTCCGGCAACAATCCGGTCTCTTTCCGTCATCGTTTCGTAGCTGACTTTGTCACCTTCGTTCAGCGTTCTCAGCCCTGCGCTTTTTACTGCCGAAATATGAACAAAGATATCTTTTTCGCCTTCGTCCGGAGTGATAAATCCGTAACCTTTTCTCTTATTAAACCATTTTACCGTTCCTGCTGCCATAATCGTAATCCTTTTCACAAACAGGTTAAAAACATTAAACCTCAGCCCGTTTCCCGGCTGTATTGTTCAGGCTACTACAAATTTGCGGATTAGGCAAGTTATTTTTTGCCCCGGCCTTGACTGCCGGCGTTTGCCGATTATATGGAAAATACTACAGTTTTTTAACCCTTAACCGGAGGATTTCAATCATGAACAGAAGGTTTTACCGACTGGCGGCCGCCGCTCTCGTTCCCGCCGTCATTTTCGTCTGCGCGGCCGACGCCGGCGCCAAAGACCATCGACGCGACTGGGCGGAAGACAAGCTTGAAGACATCAACGACGACTACCAGAAAGCGATCAAGAAAATCGACAAGTCGTCTTTCAACGAAGAACAGAAAAAACTGCTGACCGCGCAGGCAGAAGCCAACCGCAATCTGGCAACCGCGCAGATCAAGGCCGTTTCCGAACAGATGACGAAAAACAGAAACGAACGCGCAAGCTTTAAGGAAGCGATCAGGGCCAGCCGCGAAAACCGCAAGGCGGTACGCGAGATTGACGACATTTTGTAATTTTTTCCTTCTGCAGGCAAAAACCGGGCGCATGCCCGGTTTTTTTGACGTATTCGTGCGGCATGTTACGGCATTTATGCCGCGTTTCACAAATTTTCTCTTATATTTTATGGTATTTATACCACATTTGCTATTCACAAATAAAATAAAATTTGCTAAGTTCATGTCGTTTTACAAAGAAAATTAAACCAACGAACAAGGAATAAACTAAAATGGCATTGAAAAACACCAGAGAAGCAAACTACCCCGAATGGTATCAAAACGTCGTCGCCGCCGCCGAAATGGCGGAAAACTCGGTTTCGCCGGGCTGCATGGTGATCAAGCCGTGGGGTTACGGCATTTGGGAAAACATCCGCAACATCTTTGACGAAAAGTTCAGAGAAACCGGGCATGACAACTGCTACTTTCCGATGTTTATTCCGCTTTCGTTTTTCCAGAAAGAGGCCGACCACGTCGAAGGCTTTGCCAAGGAAATGGCGGTCGTTACCCATTCCCGTCTCGGCGCGGAAGACGGCAAGCTGGTTCCCCAGTCGCCGCTCGACGAACCGCTGATCGTGCGCCCCACGTCGGAAACCATCATCGCCGACTCTTTTGCCAAATGGATCAAATCTTACCGCGACCTGCCGGTGCTCGTCAACCAGTGGGCCAACGTCGTGCGCTGGGAAATGCGGCCGCGTCTGTTTTTGCGCACCCGCGAATTCCTCTGGCAGGAAGGACACACCGCGCACGCCACCGCCGCCGAAGCCGAAGCGGAAACCAAACAGATGCTCGAAATTTACCGTGACGTGGCGGAAAACGCTCTGGCGCTGCCGGTCATTACCGGACGCAAACCGGAACACGAAAAGTTTCCTGGCGCGGTCGACACCTACTGCATTGAAGCAATGATGCAGGACGGCAAGGCCCTGCAGGCGGGAACCTCCCACTTCCTCGGCCAGAATTTTGCCAAATCGGCCGGCATCAGCTTTGTCAACAGCGAAGGCAAACAGGAATTTGCCTACACCACGTCGTGGGGCGTTTCCACCCGTCTGATCGGCGGCCTCATCATGACCCACGCCGACGACGAAGGAATGGCGGTTCCGCCGCGGATCGCGCCTTATCAGGTCGTTCTGGTGCCGGTAATCAAAAACGAAGCCGACCGGGAAAAGATTATGGCATATATTGAAGAAGTCAAGGCTTTGCTGAAAGGTCTGATGCCGTTCGGCGAAAAAGTCAGGATCAAAGTTGACAACCGCAACAAATCGAGCGTCGACAAATTCTGGGAATGGACCCGCAAAGGAGCGCCGGTGATCTGTGAAATCGGCATGCGCGACGCCGAAGGCGGCAAGGTAATGGTTAAAGAGCGTTTGAAACTCGGCACGCCGGAAGGCAAGGAAATCATTGCCCGCGAAGAGTTTGCCCGGGGGTTGTCCGAGCGGCTGGAAAACATCCAGCACGAAATGTTCGTACGTGCCAAAGCCCGGTTGGAAAACAATATCCGCACGGATATCGTTACTCATGAGGAGTTTGAAAAGTATTTTGCCAATGCCAACCGTTTCGTCAAAGACGGCGACAAAAACGCAGTCGCCTTCGTCCGCGGCAAATGGAGCGGCGACCCGAATTCGGAAGAACTGCTGAAAGCGCTGAAAATCACCATCCGCTGCATTCCTTTCGATCAGAGCGGCAGCAAAGGCGAATGCCTGCTGACCGGCGCCAAAGACGCAACCGTCGACGTCATTTATGCCCGCAGTTATTAATTGTCAAACAGATATTCCCCGGTAAAACGGGGGTTCTATAGAAAAGGCACCTTTGGGTGCCTTTTCCTTATTTTCTTACAGCATCGTCGTCGTGAGCATTCACCCCCGTTTAAAGGAGGTAGTCTGTAAGGCATTGATACAAAAAACGCCTCCTGCCATCAAGACAGGGGGCATTTTTCTCAGCTTCGGAAATTACCATTTTTTCTTTTTCAGGTAAATCGGAAGCAGATCCTTGATTTTGAGCGGTTTTACCAAAATCATCTCACCCAAAACGGGCAATGGCTTTTTCTTCTCTTTCGGATCGGGAACTTTATGTTCCGACGAAGAAACGCTTACGGTTGCGGCATAAACCGACGGCATCCGTTCGGCCGGGCCGGCAACGGTTGTTCCGACTGCGCAGACAGCGGTTGAAAACAGGGCAAAAGATGCCGTTACGGAAATGATCATCTTCTTTTTCATATTCATATATTTTAAGTTTAACAGAAAAAGTTCATAAAAAAAGAAAAGACCGTTAAAAACGACAAAGTAATGAACAAAAAAATTTACTGATTTTTTTATTTTGACATATTTTGTCTTCTTATCAAGCGGGAACATGCGCCGACATCGTTGCATAAGCGGCAAAAAAGAGTTTAAATCGGCGGCAAACTGTTTTAAACATAAAGGCAAAATCAACAACGGAAGGACATTGTCATGACGGAAACTTTCATCATCTGCATTATCGGCGGCTATCTGCTCGGCTCCGTTCCCTTCGGTCTGGTCGTCACCAGGCTGGCCGGTCTCGGCGACATTCGCAAAATCGGCTCCGGCAACATCGGCGCCACCAACGTGCTGCGCACCGGACGCAAAGACCTGGCTCTGCTGACGGTTCTGCTCGACGCTTCCAAGGCCGGTTTTGCCGCCTGGCTGGCGCTTCGCTTCGTGCCGGCCGAAGACATGTTTTTTGCCGGCATCTTCACCTCAACCAACCTGGTTGCCGCCTTATACGCCGGCACCGCCGCCATCATCGGCCACAATTTCCCGGTCTGGCTGAAATTCAAAGGCGGCAAAGGCGTGGCCTCCACCTTCGGTTTCATTCTGGTGATCAACCCGGCGATTGCGCTGATGGCGCTTGCCACCTGGCTGGTTTTCGCCTTTTTATTTAAATATTCTTCCCTTGCGGCGCTGGCCGCCGCGGTGCTGACGCCGCTTTACGCCTATTTCTATGCCGGCGAAGTCGAAAGCGTCTTTTTCACCGCGGTCGCTCTTCTGGTGGTTATCCGCCATCATGCCAACATCCGCCGGCTGATCAAGGGCGAAGAAAGCAAAATTTCCTTCGGCAAAAAAGATAAAACGACCGGCAATACAAAAGAAAACGGTCAAGACAAGGCGGAAAGCGCAAAGAAATAATGACCGCAGACGACGATATCGCGGCCCGGCTGCAGCTGATCAACACCGAAGGGATCGGACCGGTCGGCTTTAAGCGGCTGCTTGCCCGCTTCGGCTCGGCAGAAGAAGCCTTGCGGGAAACCGCCGCCAAAAAAAAGGTGCCGTCCCGGCAATGGGCGGAAGAAGAACTGGAGCGTGTCCGCAGTTTCGGCGCCGTCGTTCTTTCCTCCGCCGATCCCCGCTATCCGCAAAAACTGTCGGAACTTGACGATGCGCCGCCGCTGCTTTACGTCAAAGGGAACATCGCGCTTTTAAACCACCGGCCGGCAGTGGCGGTGGTCGGCACCCGCAACGCCACCATCATCGGCCGCAAGCTGACATCCAAAATATCTTTTGAACTGACCGAAAACGACGTGCTGATCGTTTCCGGCATGGCGCGGGGAATTGACGCCGCGGCGCACAAGGGCGCCATGTATGCCAAAGAACGCCGGGGACCGACGATTGCCGTGCTCGGCACCGGCATTGACCGGATCTACCCGCCGGAAAACGAAGAACTGTATCATCAGATCGGCGAACAGGGATTGCTGGTATCGGAATATCCGATGGGCACCAACGCCCAAAGCGGCAATTTTCCCCGCCGCAACCGGATCGTCGCCGCCCTGAGCGAAGCCGTACTGGTGGCGGAAGCGACCGGCAAATCCGGCTCGCTGATTACCGCCCGCATGGCCGCCGACCGCAACCGGCTGATTTTCGCAATCCCCGGATCCCCCGGGGAAGCGCGCTCGGAAGGCCCCAATTCGCTTTTGCGCCGCGGCGCGCTGTGGGCGGAAAACGCCGCCGACATTCTGAATGTTTTAAACAGCAAAATCAGACCGGAACCACTCCGGCCGACCGACGGCGGCGAATGCGATTTATTTACAAAGACCCTTGACAATTTGCAAAAAACTGCCGATATTCCACCGGTAAAGAATTGCGATAAAAATTCGATTTTGGCGTATTTGTCGGCGGAAGGCACGGACACGGACGAAATCATCCGCAGTTCGGGACTCGATGCCCCGAGCGTGGCAATGCTCCTGATCGAATTGGAAATGGAAGACAAAATCATCCGCCTGCCCGGCAACAAAATTGCCCTGACCGGCAAAAACATGAAAGTAAGAAGATGAAGTTAGTTATCGTAGAATCTCCGGCCAAAGCCAAAACCATCAACAAATACCTCGGTTCCGACTACAAGGTGCTCGCCAGCTTCGGACATATCCGCGATCTGCCGAGCAAAGACGGTTCCGTACAGCCGGATCACGATTTTGCCATGAGCTGGGAACTGAGTCCGGGCGGCAAAAAACGCTTAAACGACATCATCGCGGCGGTTAAAGACGCCGACACCATTATCCTCGCCTCCGACCCGGACAGGGAAGGAGAAGCGATTGCCTGGCACATTCTGGAAGAACTGAAAGCCCGCGGCAAAATCAAAGACAAAAAAATAGAACGCGTCGTCTTTCACGAAATCACCAAATCGGCGGTAACCGAAGCCATCAAAAACCCGCGTCAGATTGACGACAATCTGGTTTCCGCCTATATGGCGCGGCGCGCGCTCGACTATCTGGTAGGCTTCAACCTGTCGCCGGTTTTGTGGCGCAAGCTGCCGGGGTCGAAATCCGCCGGCCGGGTACAGTCGGTTGCGCTTCGCCTGATCTGTGAGCGGGAAATCGAAATCGAGAACTTCAAACCCGAAGAATACTGGACGATCGACGCCGAACTGTTTACCTCCAAACAGGCGCTGATCAAATCTCGGCTGATCGTGCTTGACGGCAAAAAACTCGAAAAGTTCGACATCAATACGGAAGAAAAGGCGCTCGCCGCCAAGGCCAAAATCGAAGCGCAGGAATTTGCGGTGGCAAACGTCGAACGCAAAAAGGCCAACCGCTATCCGGCAGCGCCGTTCACAACCTCTACCCTGCAACAGGAAGCCGCCCGCAAACTGCGTTTTTCCGCCAAGAAAACCATGCAGATTGCGCAAAAGCTATATGAAGACGGTTTGATCACTTATATGCGTACCGACGCCGTCAACCTCTCCAAAGAAGCAATCGCCGCCTGCCGCGACGTCATCGTCAAGTATTTCGGCGACGAGTATCTGCCGAAAGCGCCGAAAGAATACAAAACCAAATCCAAAAACGCGCAGGAAGCGCACGAGGCGATCAGACCTTCGGACGTCACCAACACGCCGAAAAAGATGGAAGCCAAGCTTGACAACGACGCCCACCGCCTTTACGAACTGATCTGGAAACGTACGGTCGCCTGCCAGATGAACCCGGCGGTGCTTGACAAAGTCAGCATCGATTCAACTTCCGCCGACGGACAGATCACGCTGCGCGCCAACGGCCAGGTTATTGCTTTTGACGGCTTTTTGAAGCTTTATCAGGAAAGTTTTGACGACGAAGAGGAAAATGACGAAAACCGCATCCTGCCGAACGTCGAACCGGGCGAAAAGGAAACCAAGGGCGAAATCTTTACCGACCAGCACTTTACCGCACCGCCGCCGCGCTTTACCGAAGCCAGTCTGGTCAAAAAACTGGAAGAACTGGGCATCGGCCGGCCGTCCACTTATGCGACCATCATCGCCGTCTTGCAGGAACGCAAATACGTCAAGGTGGAAAAACTGCGCTTTATCCCCGAAGAACGCGGACGAATCGTCACCGCGTTTCTTGAAAATTTCTTCCATAAATACGTCGAATATGACTTTACCGCACAGATGGAAGAATTCCTCGACGACATTTCCGCCGGGGAAATGGAATGGCGCAAGCTGCTGACCGGTTTCTGGGCCAAATTTATCAAAAACATCGACGCCGTCACGCCGCTGCAGATGAGCGAAGTGATCGACAAGATCGACGAAGTGCTGGCCAAACACCTGTTCCCCGAACGGGAAGACGGCAGCGATCCGCGCAGCTGTCCGGAATGCAAAACCGGCCGTCTCGGCATCAAGTTCGGCAAATTCGGCGCTTTCATCGGCTGCTCGAACTATCCGGAATGCAAATACACCCAGCAGCTGGTTGACACTACCGCCGAAGAGGAAGCTGCCGCCGCCAACGCGGCCACAAGAGCTCCCAACCCGGAAGACAGGGTTCTGGGCGAGATGAACGAACAGAAGATATATCTCAAAAAAGGCCCTTACGGACATTATGTCCAGCTCGGCGAAGACGACCCCAAAGGCAAAGTCAAGCCCAGACGCTGCTCGCTGCCCAAAGGGATTACACCGGAAGAAATTACGCCTGAACAGGCGCAGATTTTGCTTTCCCTGCCCCGCCAGCTCGGCAACGGCATTGAGGTCAACATCGGCAAATTCGGCACCTATCTGAAACAGGGCAACAAGTCCAAATCGCTTTACGGCAACGACACCGTCTTTTCCATCACTTTGGAACGGGCAGAAGAGCTGCTGAAAGGCGCCGCCGAAAAAACGCCGGCGAAAGTAATCGGCACCCACCCGGAAAGCAAACTCGAAATCACACTTAACAACGGGCGCTACGGTCCCTACCTGAAATGCGGCAAGACCAATTATGCGCTGCCGAAAGAGTTCAAGGACAAGGAACCGACGCTGGAAGACGCGGTTAAAATCATCGCTGCCAAAAAATAGCGCCGACGGCTTTACGAAAAACAAAAAAATCTTTCTCCCCGACGGAGGAAGATTTTTTTTATCATGTTTCCTACAGTTTCTCCCGGTTTACCGGGCACTGAATGTCTGGCTGCCGAACAACGCCGCTTATCGCTTTTAATCTTGATCAAACTACTACATATTCGCAGCCGTTTCCGTCTCATGTTCACCGGCCGTTTTAGCCCGGTTATTTCTCCGACCGCGTTTTATAAAAAAGAAAAAGACGGGAACATTTACCGAAAGAAAAAACGGCCGATATCCCCGCTGTTGCCGCGGCCGTTATCCTTTCAATCGTCCCCGTTGGATTTAAACGATCAATTTTTTGTTATACATCAACAGGTTAGCATCAGATTTTTCTGATTAAAAAAATTGTTCCTAAAAATAACAAGTTAGATGACTTTTATAAAAAAAGATGATATAGTGCTTTTGTATAACAAAAAATTGATCCTTTTTTTGTTATAGTTATTCTCAAAAGGAAAACGGTTGCAAATCAACAGATTGCAGCCGTTTTTTTTCAAGTCTTTCAGAAAAATTGTCAGCAAAAAAAACGAAGAGCGTTTTACCATAACAGAGTTGGTTTTACCATTGATCGGGAAATGAGCGACAGAAACGGCAGTCAGACGCTTCGAATAGCAGAATGCCGCGGCATAAACGAAAAGTGCTTTATCGTAACTTTGCCGGCATTGCCGCCAACCGGGCAATCGGCGGCAGAAACGGCAGTCAGACGCTTTGCCGTCATGCTGCCGGCGCTCTGACCGGCAGGGGAAACGTCAGCGGGAAAGCCGCGCAATCGCTTTGGCCGCTTCTTCCAAGTCGTTCATCGGGATAATCCTGTCACCGATTTTCTGGCCGTTTTCGTGCCCTTTGCCGGCAATAACCAACATATCGCCTTCTCCCAAACGGGAAACGGCATAATTGATCGCTTCCACCCGGTCGCCGATTTCCGCGGCATCGGGACATTCGCACAAAATCTGCCGACGGATTTCCGCCGCATCTTCGGTACGCGGATTGTCGTCGGTCACCACCGCCCTGTCCGCCAGTTCGCGGGCTATTCTGCCCATGATCGGGCGCTTGAGCTTATCACGGTCGCCGCCGCAGCCGAAAACGACCCACAATTTGCCTGCCGTATGATGGCGCATGGTTTTCAGCACGTTTTCCAGCGCATCCGGCGTATGGGCATAATCGACGTAAACCGCCGCACCGTTTGCCAGCCGGCCGGCCAGATCAAGACGGCCGGGCGCGCCTTTCAAATGCGGAAGACTGTCTATGATTTTGCCGGAAAAACCATGCATGGCAATCACCATGCCGACGGCGCAAAGCACGTTCATCGCCTGAAATTCGCCGATCAACGGCAGTTCCAGCCGATACGGACGCCCTTCTATTTCCGTTTCCAGCGTTTGTCCCTCCGCATGCGGTACCCGCGACAATATTTTCAAATCGCTGCCGTTACGGCCGTAAGACATCACTTTAATTCCCCGGCGGCGGCAAATTTCCGCCAGTTCCGCAAATTCGGGAATGTCGGCGTTCAAAACCGCGGTTCCGTCAGTTTCCATTACCCGGGAAAAAAGCTCTTCCTTGGCCTTCAGATAATTTTCCATGGTCAGGTGATAGTCAAGGTGATCCTGGGTGAAGTTGGTAAAGCCGGCCGCTTTGATTTTCAAACCGTCCAGCCGGTATTGTTCAATGCCGATGCTTGAGGCCTCAAGCGAAACATAGTCGACGCCCCTGACCGCCAGATCGCGCAAAATCCGGTGCAAAGTCACGCTGTCCGGTGTGGTAAGCGTTTCCGCATTTTCCGCCACGTCGGAAACCACGCCGACAGTGCCGATGCTGGCCGCGGAATAGCCGAGTTTCTTCATCAGCTGGCGGGTAAAATCGGCAATTGAGGTCTTGCCGTTGGTTCCGGTAACGGCAGAAATATACGGCGGAACCGGTTTATAAAAATTGGCCGCCGCCCGGGCAATATTTTGCCGCATATCACCGTCGGCCCTGACGAACAAAACTCCGTCTGCTGCCGGGGGAGTATAATCGCCGTCGTACAAAACCGCAGCAGCGCCTTTTTCCAATGCGTCGGGAATAAATTTTCTGCCGTCGGAATTCTTTCCGTTAAGAGCTATAAACAACGCTCCCGGCACCGTTTTTCGCGAATCGAGTTCGACCGCGGAAATTTCCGTATCGCCGGAAAGCTTTTCCGCCAGCGGAACGCCCGCCAATATCTGACTGAGTAACATGACAAACCTCGCATTTCATAAATTATGCCGACAGTATATCCGGCAAAACTTAGTTTTTTGTTAATCCGCCGCCCTTGATTTTCAATCTGTCCGTCTTATCTAATATCACGGTTGCGATTTCGGTTGAAAAAGCAAAAGATGCAAAAACAGATGCGATAAACAAACGAAAAAAACAAGAGAGCAAAAAAAGGAGTTTTTTAACATGCAAACATCATCGGCGATCCGCCCCTACACTTTCGGCGAGGAAGTATGCAACTGCGCCATCCACGGACTGGGGATCATTTTCAGCGTCGCCGGCCTGGCGGTTCTGGTCAGCCTGTCGTCAAAATACGGCGACCTTTGGACCGTCGTCTCCACCGCCGTGTTCGGCGTTTCGATGATTTTGCTCTACACGGCCTCCACCCTTTACCACGCCGTGCCCTATCCGCGGGTGAAAAAGGTTTTGAAAAAATTTGACCACATCGCCATCTACTATCTGATCGCCGGCAGTTACACGCCCTTTTTGCTGGTCAACATGCGCGGGCCGGTCGGCTGGTCGGTTTTTGCCGTCATCTGGAGTCTGGCGCTCATCGGCACGGTTTTGAAAATCGTCACTTCCGGCAGCGGCACCAAACTGTGGTCGATTTCGCTTTATCTGATCATGGGCTGGGCAATCATTTTCGTTTCCCGGCAGCTGTTTGCCGCAATCAGCGCCGTCAGCGCGCTGTTTCTCGTCCTCGGCGGCCTGTTTTACACTTTCGGCGTTTTCTTTTACGTTTGGAAAAGCAAAAAATACACCCATGCCGTCTGGCACCTGATGGTGCTTGCCGGCACGGTCATGCATTTTTTTGCCGTCCTCTACGCCTGCGTACTAGTTTGAACCGCCCGGCAGCAGTTTTCCCGCACAGTCGTCGCCGTTAAAATTGTAACCGGTGACAACGCTGTTGTCGACGGTAAAGGAAATTTTGCAATACTCAATATTTTCCCCATCCGGGTTCGGACCGGGAAAATTCTGCCCGGAAATTGCCGGATAATAAATCTGTTCGGAATAAACTTCCCGATCCCCTTCTCCGTCGTATTCAACATAAGTCAGAACCCTGGTGTCGGCGTCCAGCGTAAAGGTACTGTCCGGCATTCCCCAGTTGTCCACCAGATGTTCTTCCGACACGCCGACCCAGCTTTCCAGCTGCTCATTATAGCCGGGGGTTGAGGAACAGGCGGTCAGAATAAAAGCGCACAATAAAACCAGCATATCGTTTCTCCCGTATCAAATAAACGTTTCCGCATTGATATAGGAGCAAAAAAAAGTTTTTCAATCGGCCGCGTTTTTCAACAGCGCGGTCAGCCGGCTCTGCGCGGCCGCGTCCAAACGCACCGACATTTTCAAAAATTCTTCTCCCGGCAGGCAGGACAGGACTTCGCCGTTACGATGCAGCCAGGAAATGGTTTTGCCGTCGGAAGACGGTATATTCACGTCAATAACCGCGCTGCCGGCCGCCAAAACGTCGTCCAGCTTCCGCAAAAGTTCTTTGCAGCCTTCTCCCGTCAGTGCCGACGCTTTCACCGCATTGGCGGAAGGGGCGGCAAAAGACGGCGCCAGATCAATTTTATTGTAAACTTCCAGATAGTTTGGCTGATGCTCAATCTTGTCCAGCCCCAGACCGGCCAGCACCGTCAACACGTCCCGCCGCTGCTGCTTGCAACCGGGGTTGGCGGCGTCCAGCACCTGAACCACGACGTCGGCTTCCAGCACTTCTTCCAGCGTGGCGCGAAAGGCCATTACCAACTCATGCGGCAGATCGGAAATGAAACCGACCGTATCGGAAAGAATGACTTCCCGTCCCGAAGGCAGCGTCAGCCGCCGCATGGTGGTATCCAAAGTGGCAAACAGCAGATTTTCGGCAAAAACGCCGGCTCTGGTCAGGCGGTTGAACAATGTGGACTTGCCGGTGTTGGTATAGCCGACCAGTGCCACCACCGGATACGGCACCCGCTTTCGCGCCGTACGCTGAAGGCCGCGGGTTTGTCTGATTTTTTCCAGCGCTTTTTTGATTTTGGTGATTTTCTCGTCGATAATGCGGCGGTCAAGTTCAATCTGGGTTTCGCCGGGACCGCCGAGGAAGCCGGCACCGCCGCGCTGACGTTCCAAGTGGGTCCAGCTGCGCACCAGCCGGCTGCGCTGATAGGTCAGATGTGCCAGTTCAACCTGCAGCGAACCTTCCCGGGTCTGTGCCCGTTCACCGAAAATTTCAAGGATCAACGCCGTGCGGTCAATCACTTTCAGATCAAGCGCCTTTTCCAGATTACGCTGCTGGATCGGGGTCAGGGCGGCATCGACGATCAGCAGTTCGACCCCGCCGGCGGCGGCCGCTTCGCGAAAACGTCCGATCACCCCTTTGCCGAAATAAGCGTCGGGACGAATCTGCCGCAGCCGGACAATTTCGGCAAATGCCACCTCCAGATTGATCGCCGCCGCCAGCCTGACGGTTTCCTCCAGCCGCTGCTCCGGATTAAGGGAAGCTTTTTCACCCGGCGTTTCCGGATAAACGATGCCGGTTTTTACCGCCGGAATTTCAAATATGTTTTCCGCCAAGACTTACTCTTTGTCGGCTTTGGCGGCAATGTCAACCGCCACCCCGGGCATGATGGTCGAAACCGCATGTTTATAAATCAACTGGGTGTGTCCGTCGCGGCGCAACAGGATGGAGGCGTCGTCAAACCAGGTAATGACCCCTTGCAGCTTAACGCCGTTGATGAGGAAAACGGTTACTGCAATTTCGTTTTTCCGGATATCGCCTAAAAAATCTTCCTGAACTTTTTGTGACATTGTCCTATATTCCTTTTTATTATTGTTTGTCGTTTGTCCGATTGTAACCCTATTTTGTAAAAATAGTAAAGAGTTGTTATGAAACAAGGGGATAATTATGCAAAGATTTTTTCCGCCCGGCGAATTGACGACGGCGCAACAAAAAAGACCAACACGTCGCCTTCTTCCACCTGCTCGTCCGCCGCGGGTAAAAATCTCGTTTCTCCTTTGCGGATCAGGGCGCAGACACGGCTTTCCTCAGGCAGGCCGAGCTGTGCGAAAGTCGAACCGATCAAAGTCGAATTGCCGTCAACGGCGATTTCCCATACCTCTCCCGACAACCCCAGCGTGCAGGCGTTGTTCAGCCGCACCTTGCGCAGTTCCTTCAAAATGGCGGAAATGGTAATGGTGGTACGGTCGATCAGGATATTCTCGCCGACGTTGATCATCTGAGTGTTGGCCGAACGCGAATTGACCAGGGCAAAAGTGTTTTCTACCCCGTTTTTGCGGGCAATCATCGCGGCAATGATATTGTCCTTGTCCTCGCCGGTGACCGCGACCGCCGCATCGGCGTCGGCAATGCCGGCTTCCGCAAGCACCACGTCGCTCATGACCGAACCGTTAAACACCGCCGTGTTGTTCAGATGTTCCGCCAGACGGGCGGCGCTGCGCGGATCTTCGTCAATCACCCGGCAGCCGGCAATGCCGTCGTCTTCTTCCAGCGCTTCCGCCAGATATTCGGCAATCTGATCGCCGCCGAAAATAAGCACCCGTTCGTTGTCCTTGCGCTCAAGGCCGAAGGCGCGGATGACGTCTTCGACTTCGTCTGCCGCCGCCAGCAGGTTAATTTCGTCACCGGCATGGAAAGTGTCGTCGCTGCCGGGAATGAAACCGCGGCCGCTGCGGATGACGTTGACCACCGCAATATGCAGATCAGGCTCCGCCCGTTCCAGATGGTCAAGCGGAATTTGCAGCAGCGGCGACTTTTTCGGACAGCGGAAAGACAGCAGCATCAGCTTTTTGCCGGCAAACGGACAAATTCCGGAAATGCCCGGAAACTGAAGCACCCGTTTGATGGCGCCGGCAATTTCATATTCGGGGGAAACCGCCAGATCCACCGGAATGTCGTGGTCGCCGAACAAGCCGCCCCAGGCCGCCTTATGGTACACCCGGGCGCTGATGCGCGCCACTTTGCGGGGAACATTGAACAGCGAATATGCCGCCTGGCAGGCAATCATGTTGACTTCGTCGCTTTCGGTTGCAGCGATCAGCAGGTCGCTTTTGCCGGCTTCGGCCTTTTGCAGCACGTCAGGATGGGCGACCGAACCCAAAACCGGCATCACGTCCCATTCGCGGGCGACTTCGTTTAACTTTCTTTCGTCTTCGTCAACCACGGCCACGTCGTTGTTGCCGCGGCTCAAATAGGCGACGATGCTCTTGCCGACGCTGCCGGCGCCGCCGACGATGATTTTCATCTTTCTTCCTCCGTTATGTCTTTCTCCAAACCGTCAAAATAAGCTTCCGCCGCCGCAAACGCTTCTGCCAGACTGCCTATTTTCGTATACTGCTCGCGAAACCTTTTGGCATCGTGCAACCCTTTGCAGTACCAACAGACATATTTTCTCGAAAGCTGCAGCGCCGTCCGTTCGCCGTAATAATCGCACAAGCCGCGAATATGCCGGATCAGCACCGTTTTTATCGTTCCGGGTGCCGGCGTTTCCGGTTCTTTTCCGGTTTTTAAAAAGCGGTCAATATCCGCAATCAGCCATGGCGCGCCGAGAGCCGCGCGGCCGATCATCAGCCCGTCGGCGCCGGTATGGCGCAGAATTTTTGCCGCCGAAGCCGCGTCGGAAACGTCGCCGTTGGCAACCACCGGAATTTTAACCGCGTCTTTTACCGCGGCAACGATGTCCCAATCCGCCGTACCGGCATAAAAATCGCTGCGGGTACGGCCATGAACGGTCACGTAAGCAGCGCCGCTTTCCTCACACATGCGGGCAAATTCAACCGCGTTGACATGATCATGATCCCATCCCTTACGGAATTTCACGCTGACTTTAAGCGGGGTTGCCGCCACCGTCGTTTCGATGATTTTGGCCGCCAGCAGCGGATCCTTCATCAGTGCCGAGCCGGAATTGTTGTTGACGATTTTTCTCACCGGGCAGCCCATGTTGATATCCAGGCTGTGCGCCCCGAGGTCGGCCGCCAGTTTTGCCGCTTCGGCAAACAAAGCCGGATCGCCGCCGACCAGCTGCACGACCACCGGATAAGGCTCGTCGCGCACGTCCGCAATGCGGCAGGTTTTGGCGTTCTTGCGCTCCAGCGCATTAACCGCCACCATTTCGGAAACAATGTTGCCGCCGCCGAAAGATGCCGTCAATGCGCGGAACGGCCGGTCCGTTATACCGGCCATCGGCGCCAAAAATACCTGACTGTTAAAATCGAGTATTTTCATAAGATTAATTCAGCTTGTCCAGGGCCCGGGCGATAACATAGTAGATTTTGCCGATGTCCGCACCGGAAATAACCGACAGCAGAATGCCCGACTTTTCGCAGCCGCGGGCGCGGTTGATCAGTTCCTCGAACTCGCCCATATAGGCATTGACCATCTTGCGGAATTCCGGATTTTTCTCAAATTCCTCCTTGATCGCCACCACCTGTTTGCGGCTCATGGTGCGCGACAGATAACGGACGAAGACGTCGGTGTCGCCTTCATAATATTTCTGCCACAGTTTGTCCTGACTCTCGGGATTAAAGATCATATTGATGTCAACCGCCAGCGTTTCCAGTTTTTCGATAATGGAAGTCGCATTCTTGAGGAAGTTTTCAACCTTCATTTCGCGGTAGCGCTTCTCAATGTCCGCCAGTTCGCTGCCGGCCTGCTTGGCACCGATGTCAAGCAGTTCGATCTGCTTTTTGATCACGCCGTTAAAGTTACTGGTGCTGTCGACAATCGCGTTGCTCTTGGCGGTAAATTCCTCCAGACTGCCGCTGAAACTGCCCATCACTTCGCTGACTTTGGTCAGCGTTTCGTCGGCGGTTGCCCGCAGATTGTCCGACTGCTCTTTAAAGGCTTCGTGCGAAGCCCGTACCTCGCCGGCAACGCGCTCGGCATCGGTCATCACTTCGGCAACCGCAGAGCGCAGTTTTTCGCCGGAAGCGGCAAAATGCTCCGCACTGCTGCCGGCGGTTTCCTCCAGCTGTCTGCCCAGTTGCTGAAGCCCCTCGCCGAGTTCGCGAATCCGGTCATGGGCAACGTTGGCTTTTTCAATCAACTGCTCGGAAGCGTTGTTCATCAGGTTGTTGAAATAATCCGTCAGCGCTTTGGTGTCTTCGGCAATCTGCGTCATCTTGTCGTTTTGCGCGGCAATCAGTCCGGCCGCTTCGTTCAGCGCACGGTTGCTTTCTTCGGTAACCGCGCCGAAACCGTTCAGGCAGCGGTGGTAGTCTTCCGTCACCTTGTTCATGTTGGCGGCGGCGTTGTCGGTCGCCTGGTTGAGATTGTCCGAACACAGAACCAGCGCCTGATTGACCTGCTCTATGCCGGCAATGGAATTCTGAGTGGTCTGTCCCATGGTGCTGCCGATTTGCAGCAGGTGATCCGCCAGCGCGGAAATTTCCGCCGACATGGCCGCCGCATTTTCCTGCAGTCCGCCGGTGTTTTTCTTAAACTGATCGCTTAAACCCGTCATTTTGCGGGAAACTGCGTCGGAAACGTCCATCAAGCATTTGTACTGTTCGTTCAAAGCCGCCTCGCCGAGACGTGTCTGCGCGCTGACCAGATTGACGACGTCCATCAGGTCTTCGCGCTGACGGTTGAAGTTGTCATTGATGGTAGTGCTCTGAACACGCATCTGTTCACCCAAAGCGGCAAAAATGCTGTCGGCTTTTGCGCTCTCCGCGTTGATCTGCTCAACCAGCCCGCCAAAACGTTCATTGATTTCCGTTCCGCGGACGGCAATTTCTTCCGCAGAACGCCCGATTTTGTCCGCATAACCGTCCATCTGACCGGCCAGAACCGTAAACTCGGTGCCAAACTCATTATGAACGCCCTTAATCTTTTCGACGCTGCCGGCAACAAAGGATGCCGCGTTTTCGGCGGTTTCTTTCATCTGTTCAACGGCTCGGACAAGTTCACCCGCACCGTCGTTCATGCGGCTGACAAGAGCTTCGGCAGCTTCGTCGGCACCGGTTTTGGCCTGCTCAACGATCCGGCCGATCCGGTCGGCACCGTCGCTCATACCGGCCACTATCGCTTCCGCTCCGGCGCCCGCTTCGTTTTTAATCCGTTCAATAATCTGTCCGATCCTGTCGGCGCCGTCGTTCATGCCGACCACCATCGCTTCGGCACCTGCGCCGGCTTCGTTTTTAATCCGTTCAATAATCTGTCCGAGTTCGCCGGCGCCGTTATTCATGCTGTCAACAATGGCCGCGGCCGCTTCGTCGGCGCCGCCTCTGGCACGGTCGACGGCTTCGCCGAACTGCTCCAGACCGGCGGCAATGCTTTCGGCAATCCGGTTCTGGCGGGCGGAAACATCTTCCAGATCTTCGTCAAGTTTGCGTATCCTTTCGGCAATCGCCTGATCGATTTCGCTCAGTTTGTCAATGGCGACGTTAGACTTGTCCGCTACGTCGGAACCGCGGCGTGCAACTTCGTCCTCAAGCGCGCTCATCTTGGCGAACACGCTGTCCGCGCTTTCGCCGACGGCCGCAATTTGCTCGCGGATGGAACGGCTGACGCCGGCCGTGTTTTCGGCCACCGAGTTAAACAGTTCCGACTGGCTTTCAAAAGTGGCGACGATTTCGGCAAACTGCCTGGAGAAACCGCCGGTCGCTTCGTTGACAGCATTTTCGTGCTTTTCCATAATCGCGGCAATTTGCGCCGTACGTTCGTCCACATCGCCGATCAGGCTGCGCAGATGATCGCTTTGCGCGGCAACGGTGCTTTCCAGGCCGGAAACTTTTTGCGCCGCGGCATCCGCCGCTTCGTCCAGACGGCGAACTTCCGCTTCCAGACTGTCATTGATTTTACGCGTCTGCTCGGCGGCTTTGCCGGAAGCTTCAAGCGAAGCGGAAAGATTTTCTTTCAGCCTGTCGACGGCTTCGCCCGCCTCGCCGGCAATGCGGCCGGCCGCGGTCGAAAGCTCTTCGATCTGACGGTTGAGTTCGGATTTGATTTCTTCGATTTTGGCCAGCGAAGCATTGATGCTGCCGTGCTGTTCGGCCAGCGAACTTTCGGCCAGACGGCTCTGGGCAACCGCCATGTTGCCGGTTTCGTTCAGCCGTTCGGTCTGCGCGGCGATCGCGTCGTTGACTTCGTTTAAGTTTTGCATCATTTCGTCAATCGACTTTCTGATGCCGTCGATTCCCTCGGCAAATTTGCCGCCCACGATGTCAAGACCGCCGCCGATTTCGCCGCCGATCCCCTGCAGCTCCCTGAAACGTTCGGCAATATTGTCGCTGCCGGCGTTGATCTTATCACAGGCGCTGTCGGTAAAGGTGATCAGGTTTTCGGTTTTGACTTTTACCGTATCGACCACTTCTCGCAGATTTTCAACCGCTTTGGAGCTGCGCTCGTCAAGGTCGTCAAAACCGGAATTAAGCGAATCCTCGGCCGACCGCAGGCTTTCCGCCACCGTGTCGGCAATGTTTTTAAGTTCGTTCGCCTGAGAGGAAATATTGTCTTCCACCAGCGCCGTCTGGGCAATGATCTTTTCCGCCTCGTTAACAAAGAGGTCGCTGTGTTCGGAAATTTTGCGGTAAACCTCCTGAATGCTGTTGTCCATGTTTTCCGCATATTCAACGGTTTTCTGCCCGCGGGTTTCGATCAGCTCGTCAATCTCGGCCGCCACCGAACGGAATGTTTCGCCCACCGCCCTGGTGCTCTCCACCGCCTGGTTGGTAATGTCTTCCAGATATTTGCCCTGCGCCTGAATCTTTTCGTAAACCAGATTGAAGTTTTCTTCCGAAACGCTGCCGTAGGATTTGATGTTTTCACTGGCTTCCATAATCTGGCGGGAGCTGCTTTCGGCCACCGATTGGATGACGTCGGCGGAATTTTTGATTTCGTGCATGCCGGGCAGCAGGTTGTCGACAATGCCGTTGATATCTCCCTGCAAACGGGTGGCAACACTTGAAAATTCGGCAATGCAGCTGCTTAAGTCTTTGGTGGTTTTAAACGCTTTGTCGGTCACGCCGTCAAAGCTCTTGGTCAGGGTTTTGACGCCGTTGGTCAATTCGACGATGCTTTTGGTCGAATAGTTGTCGAGCACCCGCACCAGACTGGCAAAGTCGTCCACCCGTTCATCCAGTTCCTTTTTGATCATGGAGGTCTGGCTCATGGCCAGTTTGGTCACTTCCTGCAATTCCGACACCTGTGAGCGAATCGCCTCCGACATTGCCTTGGCCGTGGCGGCGCCGCCTTCTTCCGGATAGACCAGCTGATTCATGTAAGCACGGAGAAACTTAGCTTCTTTTTTAAAGGCCGCGCTGCGATCCACATAAGCCATGCCGACCCAGATCAGCGCCAGCGGCAGAGTTGCCCCGGCCAGAAAACCGCCGAACTCGTCGGGCATCATCAGAAACAAATTCGACCAGCCGAAAAACTGGGTAATGTAAATCAGCACGATCGCGAACCAGACAACGGTTACGACCAGCATCAGCCGGTACAGGTTGCTGCCGAGCCAGGAATTTTCGTTTTCTTCCAAAGAAGGATTTTCGGACTTGCTTTTATGAATCATTTCAGACTTCCAGAATTATTAGAATTTGCACAAATCGGCTTTAGGTTACAGCATAATGCTTAATATTTCAATAACAAAACCGGTCCAAAGAAAAGCCTCTCCGAACCGGTTTGAACGTTTGCGTTTTACTTATTCGATGCAACAGTCGACGGCTTTGCGGACAAAGGCCTTCATCTTGGCCAAAGCGCTTTCCGGTT